>Ga0299913_10004258_pt1 | contig 11973 bp, 12 predicted proteins | sample RVTome_9_FD_201360 | JGI IMG/M metagenome (GOLD analysis project Ga0299913, IMG submission 201360) | Soil microbial communities from uranium-contaminated site in the Upper Colorado River Basin, Wyoming, United States - RVT155D38 (version 2) ... | reverse complement strand
CGGGGCGACCGCCCGAGGCACGATGCGTACGCCCGCCGGCGAGACCCTTCGCGTCGAGAGTCACTGGCGCTGTCGCGGATGGAGCACGGACACGCGCTGCACCGAGGACGTGGTCGTGAACTAGAGGGATCGGATAATCCGGAGGTGGCCGCCCGGGTATTCCCGCGCTTCCCTCGCTATGCCAGGTACACGGACGTTACCCAGAGAACGGAGAATCCAATGCAGCGTGTATCCAGGCTCCACGCCGGATCGGTGCGGCCCCGCACTCTCGACCGGGTCTGCCAGGATAAGGTACCGTGCACCCGACCAGCTCACGGCGCTTCCCGACAGCCGCTATGTCGCGACCGGCCTGATCGAGAACCGGGGCGGCGTGTATGTCCGCTGATCAGACGAAGGAGCGTATCGCTGGTTACGGTCATGGTCGCTGCGTCGCTTGCGGCCTGCAGCGAGACCGGTAATGGGAGTATCGATGAAGCCGTGACCGAGGAGGTCGCACGGCAGACCGGGGCCTCGCCGTCCACGGATACATCCCCGTGCGAGATCCTCGATGATGAGCTGATCGGCCGCCACTTCGACATCGCCGGGGTCGAGATCGAGCGCAGCCCCTCGAGGTACTCGCGGCACCCCCTCTGCACCGCGAGCTGGCCGAAGCCGAACGCTGCGGAGATCGAGGAGCGCAGGGCGGAGCAGATGGCCGATTACACAACGCGGAAGATGCGGGGCGAGGACGTGGAGATGCCTTCGTTTCGGACCACCAACGAAGTGAGCCTGACGATCAGCGAGGACGCCTTCGAGAGCCCGGAACAGGCCCGCGCCGCCTTCGACAGCGCGATGCGGGTCATGAGCGAGGGAATGAGCGTCGGCACCGAAGCCGGATCGGTCGAGACGCCCCGGTACGAGCTCGAGCCGGTCGAGGGGGTCGGCGAGAAGGCGATGTGGGCTCCGGAGCTGCGCCAGCTCAGCGTGGTCACCACCGATCGCATCTTCCACGTCGGCGTGCAAACGGACGGCGACCTCGACGAGGAGCTGCTGAAGGCGAAGGAGATCGCCCGCGAGATCGCGGAGGTGCTATGAAGGGGATCCTTCTGGTCCTCGTTCTGATCGTCACCGGCTGCGGCAGCGGCTCGAACGAGCGTTCGGAACGTGAGATCCCGCCCGGTGAAGTGGCCCGGCCGATCGCGTCTCCGCCGGTGGAGAGCGATCGATCGGAACCGCTTTCCATGGACCGGCTGACCGGCGAATACCTGTCCGGCACGTGGTGCTTCGCCCGTCCGGACGGGGAGGGCGAGTGGGGCTCGTACGTCTTCGAGGCGGACGGCTCTTATCGGGTGTCCGTCGTCGGCTTCGCGCAAGAGATGTCGGGCGACCTTGAGGACTTCAGGGAGCGCTACGACGCGCTGGTCGAGATGGGCCCGGACCGGTTCGTCGTGACGGGTGGGTACTACGAAGTCGTCTTCGAAAGGGGGACCTGTTGAAAGCGAGTGGGACGGTGGCCTCGATCATCATACTCGCGGCCGGAGCCTGCGGGGCCGAGAACGGCTCCGGCTCGGCGGAGGAAGAAGTACCGCCCGATGTCTCTACCGAGACCTCGCTTCGCTCCGGCACGGACCGAAGCGCATTGCTCTGCGATCGCATCGACGACGACGAGGCCCTGACCCCCCGGGGGGCCAGGGAGCTCGACATGCCGGAGATCACGAGCTCGAACGGTGAGCGCCGCTGCATGGTCGTCTTCGGCGTCGACGCACCGCACGAGGAGGTGCGGGAGTTCTACCGCTCGATCCTCTCCGACCGCGGTTACGAGATCGCCGACTGGGTTGAGGGAGAAGGAATCACGCGCGGGAATCTCGGGCGGACGTTCATCCGGGCGACGAAACCGGGCACGAGCCTCAACGTCACGATCGACGAGTTCGATCGGGAGGCGACCCGGCTCAGCGACTATCGGATTCAGGGGAAGATGCAGTTCGACGAAGTCGGAGGCTGAGGCCGCGCAGCGGCGGGTTGGGTGGTCGCTTCTCGCTCTTGCAGGAGGGATACGAAGCATCCCGCCCTCGTCCGACCATTCCGTACCCGGAGGTCCGATGCGAGCGTCCGTGGAGCTCGCCGGCCTCCTTCTGGCACTCTCGATCGCCGGCTGCGCGGATTCCGAGTCCGCCCGGGTCGAGGCAGAGAGCCCGGGGGAGACTCCGCGGGCGGCGAGCGGGTCCGCGATCGACGAGCCGTCCTCCTGCTCCTGGCACCTCGCCTACGAGGGGACCCGGACGGGGGATCATTCGGGGACCTACGTCATCCACCTGTACGACGGTCGCGGGGAATCGAGGCAAACCCGGCAGATCGCGTTCCAGGAGGAAGGGGTCCTGGGCCTGACCCTGGCCTTCGGAGAGGAGCCGCTCGCTTCCGACTGGACCGGGACCCGCGAGATGGGAAGGACCGACACCGACGGTCGCCTCGCGCTCCACCTGGGAGAAGAGTTCCCGTGGCAGAACGCGATGACCGGCGAGCGACGCCCCTTCACCGTCCACATCACGCGGAACGACGCGCGGACGATCGAAGGATCGTTCGAGGGGAGCCTCCTCAATGTCCCCCGCCGCCCCGAGGTCGATCTCGGTGACATCGAGGTAGAGGGGGACTTCGCCTGGACGCTGGGCGAATGTCGCCAGGGGTCGTAGCCTGAATCCGAGCTTCATCCCCTCCATGCTCGACCGCCTGATTGCCCTCCACGACGACTGGGGACAGCCTGCCGAGGCAGCCGAATACCGCGCCCGCCCTGATCGAGTGGGATCGGCGGGCGGCCTCCGAGTAGATCCCTCCTCCACGTTTCCGGGTCCTTTTACCCTCCTCGATGGCGGGGTTTCACGCTTCTTCTCGCTCTAGCCAGTGCCCGGCGGAACCACCTCTCTGACGATGGGGGATACATGCACAGAGCAGCCTTTGCTTGGAGCCTATCGGCGCTCGTTTCACTCGCCCTAGCATGCACGCAGACCGACATGCCGACGGCTCCCGCGGACAACGAATCTCTCGCGCTGGCCAAGGCTCCCGGAGGAGCGCTCGTCGTCAATACGCTGGGGGACCACGACGACGGGTCCTGCAACCCCAAGGACTGCACCTTTCGTGAGGCAATCGCCTACAGCCAGGCCGGAGACCTAATCACGTTCTCGAACAAACTGAGCTCCGGGACGATCCTTCTGGATCCGGCGCAAGGTCCCCCGGGGGTCCCGGGGACCCTGCTTCTCGATCATGCTCTCACGATCCAAGGCCCGGGACCGGCGAATCTGACGATCAGCGGCGAGCTGGGTGTGCCCATCTTCTACATCACGGGGACCGATATCTCGATAACGGGAGTCTCGTTGTCCGGTGGCGAAGGACCGGCGCCAGGCTTGTTCGGTGCTGGCATCGTGACTGTCGCCCCCGGTGCCTCGGCGGAGCTGACCAGGACCCACATCCGGGACGGTGTGTTTCCCATCTGGATTTCTCGCGATGGCTTCTTGAGCATAACCGAGAGCGCAATTCACGATAACCAGAGCTGCATACCATGCGCCTCGGGCGATTTTGTGATAGTCAATGATGGAGATTTCATATTGGACAGGTCATCATACCACGATAATCACGGGGCGATCTACAATGCCAATTCGGACGCATTCCTCTTCATAAATCGAACCACATTGAGTCGCAATCTGGATTTCTCGGTCCGCGTCGATAATGGCGCGGCCAGGATTCTCAGCAGTACGATCGCCGGTAATTCCGGGAGCGGGGTTCCAGGAGAGGCCAGTGGACTCAACGTGTTCAGCTTGCAGAGCGTCTGGGTGTCCAACTCGATCCTGGTGAGCGAAGAGTTGGCGTGCTTGGATCTGTCGGGGACCCTGGAGAGCTTGGGATTCAACCTGTACACCGAGACCTCCGGCTGTCCCGTGGACGGGGAGCACGACAGGGTCGTGCCCATGGAATTCCTGTACTCCTGGGTGCTGGAGCCCGAACTGGCTCCCAACGGCGGGCTCACGATGACCCACGCCCTCGTGCCCAACAGTCTGGCCCTGGATGCGGGGTCCTGCCCCGGGACGACGGTAGACCAGCGGGGACTTTCGCGCCCAGTAGACGATCCATTCGCCCCGAACGCGAGGGACGCTTGCGACATCGGCGCCTTCGAGACCCAGTTGCCGCAGGACGATCCCGGGAATAAGAAGAGTTCGCCTCCAGGGCAGAACAAGTGACGGCCGGGAGTCCGTGATCTGATCCGCGCGACGAGCGCCGGGGGGGCGCGGGTTGACAGGGGGTCGTCGGGGTCGGACGTTTCCGGGGACGCTCACTACGAACCCCATCTCTCTACCCGGAGCCAATGGAGTCCCCGCAGGCTCATTCGGAGGCCCGCCCCGGATCGTCCACCGGGGGCGACGTCACCCGGCTCCTGTCCCACTGCTCGAGCGGCGATCGCTCGGCCTTCGATCGACTGATCCCGGTCGTCTACGAGGATTTGCGACGCATTGCGCACCGTCGCCTCGCGAGCGAGAGACAGGACCACACGCTCAACACCACGGCAGTGGTCCACGAGGCGTACCTGCACCTCATCAATCAGGCGACGGCCACCTGGCAGGACCGGGTGCACTTCTTCGCCGTCGCGGCTCGGGTGATCCGGAACGTCCTCATCGACTATGCCCGCGCCCGCGCGACGGGAAAGCGCGGCGGGGGGGCGCTGCGGATCCCGCTCAGCGAAGACCTCGACGGAGGCCGCGAGCCCGATACGATCGAGTTCCTGGCGCTGGACGAGGCCTTGACGGAGCTGAGGAGTCTGGATCCCCGCCTCGAGCGGATCGTCGAATGCCGGTTCTTCGGCGGCATGACGATGAAGGACACGGCCGAGGCGCTAGAAATCTCGCTGCGGACGGTGGAGCGGGACTGGACTCGCGCAAAGGCCTACTTGTATCGATCCCTCGACCCTCGATGAGGCCGGACGCGCGCGACCGGGCGGACCGTCTCTTCTGCAGGGCCCTGGAGCTCCCGTCGGGCGAACGGCGCGCCTTCGTCGCGGAACGCTGTCGAGAGGACCTCCTCCTTGAAGAGGCGGTCCTCGATCTCCTCCACGCGGCGGACGAGTCGAAGGCGTTCCTCGAGCGCCCGGTCGAAAGCTGCTTGGACCTCCCGTGGAAAGAGATCTTCGGGTCCGACGACGAGCGCTTGGGCGACGTAGGCGCGCCCTTCGACCGCAGCGGCGAGCGCGTCGGTCCCTATCGCCTCGTGCGCCGGATCGGCCGCGGCGGGATGGCCAGCGTCTATCTGGCCGAGCGGGCGGACGGACAGTGGCGACAGGAGGTCGCCGTCAAGGTCATCCGCCGCGGCGTCGACACCGAGGATGTGATCCGTCGCTTCGTGGCCGAGCGGCAGATCCTCTCTTCCCTGACCCATCCGAACATCGCCCGCTTGCTGGGCGGCGGCACGACCGCCGACGGCCTTCCGTATCTGGTCATGGAGCACGTGGTCGGCACGCCGATCGTCCGACACTGCGACGATCGGGGGCTGACGGTTCCGGATCGGCTGCGGCTATTCTGTGAGGTCGGACGCGCCGTCCAGCACGCGCATGGTCACCTCGTGGTCCATCGGGACCTCAAGCCCTCCAACATCCTGGTCGACGCCGAGGGCCGTGCGAAGCTCCTCGACTTCGGGATCGCCAAGCTCCTGGAGGAGTCCGTCGAGGAGATCACGCTCGCCGGCATGCGACCGCTGACCCCGTCCTGGGCGAGTCCGGAGCAGGTGCGCGGTGAGACGATCACGACGGCCTCGGACGTCTACCAGCTGGGCGTCCTGCTCAGCGATCTCCTGGTCGGGCGGCTTCCCTACGACACGCGCCCGATCTCGCCGGCGCTGGCGGAGCGGTCGATCACGGAGGCCGAGCCGGCGAGACCGAGCTCCATGGTGACGGACGATGCTGCAGCTCGGCGCAACACGGACCGTAAGGGACTTGCAGGACGACTCCGCGGAGACCTGGATACGATCGTCCTCAAGGCCCTCAGGAAGGAGCCCGAGGAGCGTTACGCGTCCGCCGAGTCGATGGTCGAGGACGTGGAGCGCTACCTCGCGGGTCAGCCGGTGCTCGCGCGGCCGCACACGTTGGGCTATCGCGCACGGAAGTTCGCCACCCGGAACCGCCTGGCTGTCTCCGCCGCTCTCGCCTTTGCCCTCCTGCTCGTCGCGTCCTCGCTGATCACCTCCCTCCAGGCGCGCCGGCTGGCGCGCGAGCGCGACAGGGCATTCGCGGAAGAGGCCCGCGCCGAGCGGGTCACGGACTTCGTTACGGACCTGTTCCGGGCGGCGGATCCCAACGAGGTGGGTGGAGAGGACGTGACGGCCCTGGAGCTTCTCGATGCCGGTGCCGCGCGTGCGCTCCAGGAGCTGTCTGGCGATCCGGCCGCTCAGGCGGACGTGCTGGGCGCCATCGGGGACATGTACCTCCGTCGAGGGTTGTATGCGCGCGCCATCCCGGTTCTCGAGCAGGCGGTCGAGATCCGACGCCAGACAGGGGGTGACCCGGCCGGCCTTGTCGTCGATCTCCGCCGCCTGGCGGAAGCGGTGTGGCAGGACCGCGACCGGTCCCTCGGCTTGTTCCAGGAAGCGGTTGCGCTGGCCGAGCGAGAGCTTGGCCCGGACGATCCGCAATTCGCGGCCGCGCTGACCGATCTCGCCCAACACATGATGCGGCGTTCGGGGCCGGACGCCGCGGCGCGGTCTCGACCGCTGATCGAGCGAGCTTTGGTGATTCTGCGCCGGCATGACGGAGACGTGCGCGTCGAGCTGGCTCACGCGCTTCACGTATCGGCCTTCGTCGTCGAGGGTTCCCGACGCGACAAGGTGTCCCGCTTCGAGGAGGCGCTGGAGCTGAGGAGATCCCTCTACGGCGAGGATCACACTGGCGTCGCGGCGATCCTGAACGATATGGGTCTCATGCTGGAGCCCATCGATCCAGCCGCCGCGGACACGCTGCTCGAGCGCGCGGTCGAGATCAACGCCAGGATTCACGGCCCCGACCACACCCAGACGCTGACGATGATGAACAACCTCGCAGGCCGCTGGCGCGACAGCGGCAACCATGCCAAGGCGGAGCCCCTCTACCGGGAGGTCCTGAGACGCCGACAGGCTGCCTACCCGGACAACCGGATGGCCGAAGCGTATACGCTGCACGGGCTGGGGTGGTCGATCGCCGAGCTAGGTCGTCCCGCGGAAGCGGAGCGAGTGTTGCGAGATGCGCTCGGCTTGATCGAGGCGGAGGGGTTCGGGCCTCATGATCTGGTCTACCACATGGCCCGCAACACCCTCGGACGCTCGATCGCCCTGCAGGGCCGATACGACGAAGCCGAGCCACTTCTCCGCGACAGCTACGACTGGGTCACGGAGAATCGACCCGATCCCGCCTTACTTCCGTTCATGCTGGACCGCCTGGCTTCCCTCTATGACGACTGGGGCCGACCCGCCGAGGCCGCTGAGTACCGCGGCCGCCGTGCGGAGCTCGAGCGCCGTTCAGTGGAGCAATAGGCCTTCGTTTGCTCGCGTCCCGCCTTGGCGGGATCGCAGCGCTTCTCTCGCTTTTCCTCATGTCATCCTCGGTGCCTCTCCCGGCCGACGACGACCTGCCGGGGCCCCCCTGGTGGCGGGTCCCCGCCTCTTCTCTCGCTTTAGCGGGTGCAATGCCATCAAGGACGACGGAAGATCACCAGGAGCATTGGAGGAATGTAATGCAGGAACTCGCCTGGTCCCGGCTCGAGGGTTCTCGTCTCCTCCTTCTCCTCGCTCTGCTCGCTCCGGTTCCCCTGACCATGCCCGGAGCTGCCAACGCCCAGTTCGCGGAGCGGATGGGAAACGCGGCGGTGAGGGCGGCGGAGAGCGAGGCCCACCGGCAAGTGGACCGCGCTGTCCGGAACGCCATCCGGTGCGCGGTGGGCGACAGGATCTGTCAGGAGAGGGCGCGCAAGGAAGGGAAGGACGTCGTCCTCGTGGACAGCCAGGGCAATCCGCTGGATGACGGTCGCTCCCACTGGCACCTCGCGTTCGCGGGGCAACAGTGGAACGGCGACAAGGCCCACGTGATTGAGGACGATCTCCTGTTCGCGCTCCACCTGACCAGCGAGGACGATGCCACACTTTACCTGTTTCTGGCTGAAGACGGAGAGGGAGATCAAGATGCCAGGGGAGCCTTCCTGGCGTTTGACAGCGAAGAACGCTGCCGGTACCCCTTCGTGGGTGCCCCTTCCTTCCGCGTGTGGCTGGATCGCTCGGACGGCCAGTGGATTTCGGGGTCGTACGACGGCACGGTGCGGTGCGAATACCGATCGGCTCCGACGCGCGCCAGCGGGACGTTCCGCGTCCCGCGGCACTGAGAGAGCCCTTACGGCGCGCGCTGCAGCCAGCGCCGACGATCGAGGAGGTACCATGAGAACCATGCACTTCCGTCCCATGGGTGGACTTCTCGCGTTCTGCATCCTGTTTGTGACCGGGGACGGCCTGGCCCAGGACGCCGCTGAGATCCTACAGACAGCCCTCGAGAAGTACGAGGAGCGTGTCGCGGGGATCGACGACTACACGGTCACGTACTCGGTCATGGGCCGGGAGGTTTCGAGTCATCTGCGCAAGGAGATGGTGGGTGGTCATCCGGTTTTCGTCGCGGTGGACGAAGACGAAGGCGCTTCCGCGCAGAGGGACTGGGATCCGTACCGGGCCCTTCCACAGTTGAGCGCGCGCGCCGAGATCGTGGGGAGGGAAACGATCGATGGGGTCCAGGCGCACGGACTGCGAGTTGAAGACTTCGAGGGCTTGGACATCGGCATGCCGGCGGATGTGCAGGGAGAATTCGAGCCCCGGACGCTCACGCTCTGGATCGACACCGGGGAGCATCTTCTTCGCCGCATGGACCTGGAGGGGATTCTCGTGGCGGACGGGGAGGAGCGACCCCTCGAGATATCGGCTCAGATGCTCGATTATCGCACGGTCGAGGGCATGCCCCATCCGTTCCGAACGGCGATTCAGATCAAGGGTGCAATGGTCGCAGGGGGCCCTTCGGACGAGGAGGCTGCCGAGGCCAGCGAGAAACTGGCGGAGCTCGATCGGCAGATGGCCGAGATGCCAGCCTCTCAGCGGGAGATGATGGAGAAGATGATGGGAACCCAGCTCGAGCAGCTGCGGAAGATGGTCCAGAGCGGCGCGTTCGAGATCGAGCTCGTGGTGACGGACCTGAAGGTCAATACCGGGCCGCCGGCGAGCTCGGGAGGTTGAGATGGGGCGAGCCGCACCTCGCGTCTGTTTGCTCCTCGCGCTCGCTTCCCTCGCTTGCGGTGAAGGTTCCGGCACCACTGCCGCGGATGACGAAGGAGCGCTGCTCGTCACGGCCGGTGCCCACGCGGAGGGAGAGGCCCCGTCGATTCCAAAGGACCGCACCGGCATCTTCGAAATCGACGGCAGGACGTACTCCTTTCTCGTGGTCCAGTGCGACCTCACCGGGAGCAGCGAGGACGGGATGCTCCTGCGGGGAACTGGAACGCTGCCGGATGGGCGGCGGCTCAGCGTAGAGGTGGAGCGTCTCGCCAGCGGAGAGACCGTGAACGAGCGCGCTACCGTCTACTTCGGCGGGCTGATCGATGGGGATCACTGGACCGCGCGGGCGATACAATGGCCCGACGGGCGATGGTTCGCCGACGAAGTCGGAAGCGAAGCCACGGAAGGGTCGCTGATTCGCGTCTCCGGAAACGAGGTGGCGGCAGAAGGCGCCTACCAACACGAGCGCGACGATTCGACGAAGCGGGGAAGAGTTCACGCAACCTGCCCCGCGTAAGAAGGATCGACTACAGCCTGGTTCCCTAATTGACACTTGCAAGGAGCCTGGATGCCGGACAAGAAGGGGTTCTCCATCGGATTCGCGACCGCCGCCCTGATCCTCATCGTGCCTGCATTCTTGCGCGCGCAGGAGGGCGCGGCCGTGCCGCCCCCGGAGCCCGTGCGCTGCGCCCTCGACGACGCCGCGTGCGTCCAGCGCGCCGAGCGACAGGACCGGGGCGTGGTCTTCACGACTGCCGACGGGACGTTGATCACCGACCCCTCCGGCAACGCGCTCACGGATCTGGAGGCGGCTCGTCGACGGTTGCAGGAGCCCGGGCAGGGCGCCTGGCGGACGTACGATTTCGAGCCGGGCGCCAAGGTGTTGTTCGCGACGGACTTCGCGGGCGTCCCGGTGGGACGGTTCCCGGCCGACCAGCTGGAGTACGTGGAAGGCAGCGCGCAGGTCGTCGAGAAGGACGGGAGCCGAGTCCTCGAGCTCACGGACGTGACGCGCTTCCGCGTGAACCTGCCGGATCCACTGCCGGAGGACTTCACGCTGGAGTTCGCCGCGCGGACGGGAGCACCGAACATGAGGATCAACGTGTTCTTCGTCCCGCGGGACGGGCCCATCGGCCGCTACGAGCATCCCTACGTGAGCGTTTGGAGAGACGCGGGGATCGCCCTCAAGGGCAGATCCGTTTCTTCCACCGACTCCTACCTCGAGATCGTCGAGAGGATGGTTCCGGTCCGCTACCGGATGGAAGGGGAGTACGCGATCCTGTACCTCGACGCGGTGCGGGCGGCGAACATGCCCAGCGCCAGCATCCCGCGGTCGACGACCATCGAGTTCGAAGTGGACGCCAACCGGAACCGCCCCGCGTATCTCGGAGAGATCGTCGTCGCCAGCGGGGGGGGCTCCCTGGAGCGAGCGCTGGCGGAATCGGGATCGTTCACCACGCGCGGCATCGTATTCACGGAGGGGGGGGATGCCCTGCGGCCGGAATCGACCGCCGTGCTCGAGCCGATCCGGCGACTGCTGGAAAGCTCGCCCGACCTGGCGATCGTGATCGAGGATCACACGGTCGACGACATGGAACTCTCAGAGCGGAGAGCGAACGCCATTGCCCGCTACCTGATCGAGAGCGGAATCGTCGCGGAGCGCGTCACGGCGGTCGGGAAGGGAGGCACCGAGGCGATCTCCGATGCCGCCACTCCATCGGGCCGCCTCGAGAATCGCCGCGTCCAGATCCGCACGCGGGAAGAGGGTGAGTGAATATGCAGAAGACGAGGAGCCTGTTGGCGTGGTCGCTGATGGCCGGGCTGGTCGTGGCCTGCGGTGCGGAGAACGGCGGAGCGGAGAGCGGCGGCGGGGACCAGGCGCGCGCGGGCGCCGATCGAGTGGACGAAGCCACCGCCTCAGCGACGACTGCGACGGACGCGCCCCGGGTCGAGGAGGCGTACCAGGAGCGGATCGACGAGGCGTGGCGCGAGGCGGTCGCAGGCGAGAACCCGGCCGCGACGTGCGCGGGAGTCAAGGGGCGAGCCACGGCCGCTCCCGCCGGGTCCGCCACGCGGGCGCTGGAGGCGTGCAACGTCGACATCCCGGCCCGGTACTTCCTTGCTTACGTCGATCGCGTGGAGGCGGGCGAGCAGACGTGCATGAGCCTCATGACCGAGGTCATGACGAAGCTCCCCGCGATGACGATCTCGACGGAGGGCTTCCGTGACCTGGCGCGACAGGAGGGGCACATGGACGAGAGCGATGCGGCGACGGCCGGGGCGGCGATGATGGCAGGCGCAGCGGCGTCGGGGAGCGGCGCGAACGATCCGCGGCGGATCGTCAAGGAGCGCCTGCGCGATCGCGTTACCGAGGTGTGTCCGGCCGAAGTCGGCACGATCCTGCGATGATCCGCCTATCGATCCTCGTGACCGCGCTTCTGTTCGCGCCGGATGCCCCGGGGCAGACGCCCACGGTAACCGACGGCGAATTCCGCATCTGGAATCTCGTCACCGGTCCCGTCTGTCCGGACGCGGACCTGGCCGACGAACGACGGAAGAGGGGGCAGCCGCCCTCGGACCGGATCTGTCAGGGCAACGACGTCCCGATCCAGGGGAAGGACGGCTGCATCTGGTCGGGGGAGCACAAGCGCTGCACGTGGTACGGCTTCGAGTTCGACTATGAGA
>Ga0299913_10004257_pt1 | contig 11976 bp, 10 predicted proteins | sample RVTome_9_FD_201360 | JGI IMG/M metagenome (GOLD analysis project Ga0299913, IMG submission 201360) | Soil microbial communities from uranium-contaminated site in the Upper Colorado River Basin, Wyoming, United States - RVT155D38 (version 2) ... | reverse complement strand
GGTGACGGATACCGCCTACGTCGCCGCGGCCAGCAGCATTGCGGGCAGGCTCTCGAGCGCGAACAGGACGGAACGGTTCAGTCGCTTCGCCGTCGGAGGCACCTTCATCGGCCTGGGAGTGCTGGCGGCCATCGGAGGTCCTGGACGAAGGAATTGTTTATAGCGCAAGCGCCGGCATTGTGGCACGTCGGCCAGGACTGGAGGATCGAAACAATTAGGACAATGGGCACTTGGTTGGCGGTTACTGCCGGCGCTGTCGTGATGGTCGGGCGCGGCAGGGTGGTTCTTTAGTTCGGTCTCGACCGGGGGGGGGGACCTTTGGCGGAAATAAAGCGGTCCCTCTTTTCACAGTAGCCGAGCCATTCCGTCAAAGACTTCCGAAAACCAGGCCCTCTCGCAGGCACCGAATCAAACGGTTAAGTAAGCCAGACCGACTAAAACGGGTCTTTCATTCCGGCAAAGAAGGCCTGGTGTCGCTGCAGGATCCTTGTGCCTTCCGCCTCGTTCGGGGTCAGGGTCGACGTGTTGCGCTCGAAGGTTCCGCCGAGAAGGACGCCGTCTTTCCGCGGAAACATGTAGATTCCCTGGTAAAGCATGAGGTAGTTGATGTCGGCCTGCGGCAGCAGAACCGACAGTTGTCCCTTGGCGGGTATCAGTTCGGTGTCATCGAAGAGTTCGCGTGACCCGAGCCCGGTGCAGTTGATGACGACAGGTTGATCGAGGGACATGAGATCACCGCGTTCGGCGAAGTCACGTACGACGATCTTGCCGCCGGCGGCGTAATAGTCGTGCATAACGGCGGGAAGGTAGACCGGCGGCTCGATGAACATGGTCGCGAAGTGTCGAGCGTGGGGAGCCGGGAACGGATGTTCGTCGCGGCTCAGTGTGCGGAACTCCGGATACATGTCGGAATGGCGCGCAAACAGATCGGTGGTGGCGAACGGCCGGTCCGAGAGCATGTAGTTGCTGACCCAGCGAACGCCGTAGCGCTGTCCGACCAGTCCCTGGAAATAGCGGTAGGAGTGCTCCATGGCGACCCGAAGCTCGGCGTAGAACGTTTCGGTCACGGCATCTCGCTCGAACACCGAGGCGGGAGACCATTGCGCGCCTGCGATATTCGACGTGGTCCGGGGCGGCAGGTCGCGCGCGTAGACTGTCACGTCCCAGCCCTGGCGCTGCATCAGAATCGCGGAGGCCAGGCCGACGGCGCCGCAGCCGATGACGGCGCAACGTCGATGGCCGGTCTGAAGCGCCAGGTCCATCGCGAGGTGCGAAGTACCCCACGAGAGCGTGATTCCACCGCCGCCGTGCCCGTAGTTGTGAACGACGGTTTTATCGCCGAGCTTTTCCGCCCTGACGACGAATCCGGAGCGGCGATACGGCCGCAGACCGACGACAGTTCGGATGACGCGGTCGGGCGATACCAGAACCCGCCGTATCGGAAGTCCGGACGGCGTGTAAAAGCGCGGTTGCTGCTTCGAACCGGGAATCGCGCATGCGCCGAGCAGCGGCAGCAACGCCATGGACGCGACGATGCGGCGTCGGGAAATGGCGGGCGCCGTTTCGGGGTCATTCATCGGGTACAAGTCAACAGGACTTAAGGAAATCGTTTAGGATCTTCAAGTTCTTCCAGGCCCTAGCATGACATACTAGCCGGATCCGTGAGCCGCTGTCGCCGGCGCAATATCACCTTGACAGGGTACTAGTGTGAACAGAAAGGAGCTGACTGTCGGTGTACTCGGAGGAATGGGCCCGGATGCGACGATCGATTTCATGTCGAAGGTCATCGCCTTGACGACTGCTGAAACCGATCAGGAGCACATCCGCATGATCGTCGACCACAATCCGAAAGTGCCCAACCGGCAGGCAGCAATTCTCCACGGCGGCGCGGACCCCGGAGCGGAACTGGCTGCAATGGCGACGCGGCTGGCGAATGCCGGGGCCGACTTCCTCGTCATGCCCTGCAATTCAGCCCATGCCTTTCTCGAACCGCTTCGGCAGGCAACGACGATTCCGTTCGTCAGCATTATCGAGCTGTCCATCCGGGAGGCCAGGTCGATTCGGCCCGATGCGCGGGCGGTCGGCGTACTTGCGACGGACGGACTCCTTGCTACCGCCACGTATCAGAGCGCGCTTCGCGAAGCGGGCTACTCTCCGGTGCTGCCGGAGCCGGAAGATCTGGTGCGGTTGATGACGCTGATCCGCAGAATAAAGGCCGGTGACAAAAGCCGTGAAGTGGCGGATGAAATGGGCATGCTGGCCGAACTGCTGGCATCGGCGGGCGCCGAAGTCATCATCGCCGGATGCACGGAGATTCCCCTGGTGCTCGATGCCGCGAAGGTCACCGTGCCCGTCATCGCATCCACGGATGTGCTGGCCAGAAAAACCGTGGCGCTCGCCCGCGGCGCCGAGCCACTTACCTGACCGGAGACCGATATCGTGCTGCTTTCGCGTTACCCCCGCGTCTCTCTGGCGCATCTGCCGACGCCGCTCGAGTTTCTGCCGCGTCTGACGGACCACCTCGGCGGTCCGAAGATCTTCGTCAAGCGAGATGACTGCACCGGTCTCGGGACCGGAGGCAACAAGACGCGCAAGCTCGAGTTTCTGATGGCGGAGGCGCAGAGCGTTGGCGCGACGACGGTGATCACGCAGGGCGCCGTGCAGTCCAACCATGCCCGTCAGACCGCTGCCGCCGCGGCCAGACTCGGCCTCAGGTGCGAGCTCGTCTTCGAAGCCCGGGTCGAAGGCGCGAGCGACGCCTACCTGCAATCCGGAAACGTGCTGCTTGACAGGCTATTCGGCGCCCGTATCCACACGGTTCCCAAGGGTACCGACATGACGGCGGAACTCGACTCCGTCGCGGAACGGCTGCGGAAGGGCGGCGATGTGCCTTACGTCATTCCGGGTGGCGGCTCCAGCCCGACGGGCGCACTGGGTTACATAGACTGCGCATTCGAGCTGATAGCCCAGGCGAATCGTCAGAAACTCGTGGTCGATCACGTCGTCCATGCCACCGGCAGCGCCGGTACGCAGGCAGGATTGGCGGTCGGGCTGAAAGCGGTGCACGCTAACATCCCGCTTCTCGGTATCGGGGTCAGCGCAGACCGGGACGCCCAGGAAACGCGCGTCTTCGAGCTCGCGACTGAAACGGCCAGGTTCGTCGGCGTGGCCGGAGTGGTCGAGCGCGAGGACATCGTGTGCAACTGCGATTATGTCGGACCCGGTTATGGCGTGCCGACCGAGGCGATGAACGAGGCGGTCCTTTTGCTCGCGCGGCTGGAGGGGCTGCTGTTCGATCCCGTATATACCGGCAAGGCGCTGGCCGGGATGATCGACCTCATCGGTAAGGGTTTCTTCAGCGATGCGGAGAACATCGTGTTCATTCACACAGGCGGCTCTGCCGGCCTGTTCGCCTACGGAGACCAGCTGAGGCTCGAATAGCAGGCTGTAGGAGCCCGCACTGCGGGCGATTGCCTCGACGCGAATTCAAAGCGAGTGATCGCCCGCGGGGCGGGCTCCTACAGCCTGCTATTCAGGGCTGTTTGTAGACTTGGCCGGCTTTCATGACGAACGTGACGTCCTCCATCGTGCGGATGTCGTCGAGGGGATTCCCGGAAACGGCAACGATATCGGCCTGCTTGCCCGCTTCGAGGCTGCCGTGCCGGTCGGCGATGTCCAGGAATTCCGCTGCCACGCTCGTCGCGGAGCGAATCGCTTCCATGGGCGGCATGCCGCCTTCGACCATGAGAGCGAATTCCTGCGCATTGTCGCCGTGCGCGGAGACTCCGGAATCCGTGCCGAACACAATAGGTACGCCGGCTTTGTATGCTTTCGCAAACGTTTCCTTGATGACGGGTCCGATTGCCGCGGCCTTGGGCCGTACCAGCTCCGGGAAAAAGCCATCGATTTTCGCCTGCTCGGCGACCCAGTTGCCGGCGAGAATGGTCGGAACGTAGTAAGTCCCGTTCTGCTTCATCAGCCGCATCACTTCGTCGTCCATGTAGGTGCCGTGTTCGATCGATGCAACGCCGGCGATGACCGCGCGTTTCATGCCCTCGGTGCCGTGAGCATGGGCAGCGACGCGCATGCCGTAATCGGCAGCCGTCTCCACGATTGCGCGTAGTTCCTCGTCGGTGAATTGCGGATTCTGGCCGCTCTTCGCAACGCTCAGCACGCCGCCGGTCGCCGTGATCTTGATCCAGTCCGCACCGTCCTTGTAACGCTGGCGTACGGCCTTGCGGGCATCCTCGACGCCGTTGACGACACCGTCGGCCGGGCCGGGGTCGCCTTTCAGGTGGTTTGCCCAGCCGTTGCTGGGATCGCCGTGACCCCCTGTCGAGCTCAGGCCCTTCGCGGCAGTGAGAATGCGGGGGCCGGGCACGTCGCCGTTGTCAATGGCCTGGCGCAGCGCGACCGTGACGTTGAACGAATCTCCGACGTTGCGTACGACGGTAAAACCCGACTCCAGCGTACGCTTCGCGAACAACGCTGCATCGAAGGCGTAATCCGCCTCGTTCATGATGAAAGCTTTCAGGCGGTTGTCCTGCGAGTACTCGCCCGTCAGATGCACATGCGTATCCATCAGCCCGGGCAGGACAGTGCGCTCCCGGAAATCGAAGAGCGTGTCGTTTTCCGAAGGACCGGTGAAACCACGTTCGATGGCGACGATCGTGTCGCCATCGACGCGAATCGTCACGTTCGAAAGCGGACGAGCCGATACGCCGTCGATCATCCGGCCGGCGTGTATCAGCGTGTCGGCGTTTGCCGAGGCCGCGAAGAACCCGAAGCAAGCGATAAGGAGTCTTAAGTTCATAGGTTTTGCTACCGACGGATGTTGACGGGGCAGGACCCGGACCTGGCCCGGATCGCGGCATACTACCACTGCGGAAAAGCCGCGGCAGGTATGCGAGAATGCCGCGGCAGCGCCAACGCCGGCGAATGGGGGAAAAGCAAATGGCGGGACCGGTAAACGCGACCGAGCAATGGTCGTCACGCCTGGGGTTTCTTCTGGCCACGGTGGGCTTTTCGGTCGGGCTGGGGAATATCTGGCGATTTCCCTACCTGACCGGCGAAAACGGCGGCAGCGCCTTCCTGATCGTCTACCTCATATTCGCATTCGCCATCGGCTTGCCGTTGCTGATCAGTGAGCTTTCCATCGGTCGTCGGGGACGCCGCAGCGCCTCGGGCAGCATCCGCGCCGTGGCCGCGGAGGCGGGCCTGAGCTCCCGCTGGGGTGCGGTTGGCGGCCTCGCCGTCATCTGCGTGTTCATCATCCTGTCGTACTACAGCGTGATCACGGGCTGGACCCTGGATTATTTGCTGCGCGCCGCCACGGGCTCGTTTACCGGCATCGACGCCACGGGGTCCGCCGAGATGTTCGCCGGCCTGATGGGGAACCCGCTGCGCCTGCTCCTCTGGAATACCGTCGTACACGTCCTGGTCTACCTCATCGTCAGGCGCGGCGTGCAGGGCGGCGTCGAGCGCGCCGCGAAGGTATTGATGCCGGCACTCTTTGTCGCGCTGGTGGTCATGGTCATCTACGGCGCGATTGAGGGCGATATGGCAGCCGCCGGCGAGTTCCTTTTGCAGCCGGATTTCTCCAAGATAACCATTGGCACGGTGATGATCGCCATCGGCCAGGCGTTTTTCTCGATCGGCATCGCAATGGGCGCGCTGATCACGTTCGGCGGCTATCTGCCGAAGGATTACTCCATTCCCGGCTCCGCATCCGTCGTCATTATCGCCGACACCACCGTCGCGGTGCTCGCAGGTTTCGCCATCTTCCCGCTCGTCTTCGCCTTCGGACTTCCCCCCGGCAGCGGCAGCGGCCTGATTTTCCAGACTTTGCCCCTCGCATTCGGTCAGATGTCAGGCGGCGTAATATTCGGGTCCGTCTTCTTCGTGCTCCTCATTGCGGCCGCTCTCTCGTCATGCATCGGCTGCGCCGAAGCCGTCGTATCCTGGGTCGACGAGCACTGGGGCATCAAGCGCGAGAAAGGCATCATTCTGACGGTCGCGGCTGCCTGGCTGGTCGGCATACTGACCATCCTGTCCCTGGGCGACTGGTCCGACGTCTATCCGCTCGACTTCATCCCGGCCTTCGCGCAGCGCACCATATTCGACTCTCTCGATTTCCTGGCTGCCAACATCCTGCTGCTGCTCGGCGGATTCCTCACCGCCGTCTTTTTCGGCTGGCTCGTGCCGAAGCAACTCAAGCTCGACGAAATCAACATCAGAGACGGCCTGCTCTTCGCCTTCTGGCGCTTCATGATCCGCTTCGTCGTGCCGCCCGTCCTGCTCATCGCGCTCGTGATGGGCATTACCGAGTAGCCACGCGCAAACGACGGTCGCCCGAACGTGCGTCCTCATCAAAGGCCAGAGGTGATTTGTCCGAGCTTTTTCGTCAGGAGCTCGTTTTCGCGGTAGTCGATGGGGATGACCACGAGGCTCGGGCCGGATTCTTCGAATGCGGCCTCGAGGGCCGGCGCAAGATCGACGCTGTCCGCGACGTAGTGGCCGTGCCAGCCGAAGGCGGAGGCGAGGGTGAGCCAGTCGGGGTTGCCGAAGGAAAGGTCGGTGTGTTGTCCGAAGTGGGTCTGCTGTTTCCAGGAGATCAGGCCGTAGCCGTGATCTTCCCAGATCATGACGACGATGTTGCTGTCGAGCCGGCGGGCGGTCTCCATCTCCTGGACGTTCATGAGAAAGCCACCGTCACCGGCGATCGCGAGAATACGCCGGTCGGGATGCACGATGTGGGCTGCGATAGCGCCCGGCAGGGCGAAGCCCATCGAGCAGAACCCGTTGGGAATCAAGCAGGTATTCGGTTCGTGACAATGGTAATGACGGGCGATCCACATTTTGTGAGCGCCGACGTCGGAGAGAAGGATGTCGTGCCCGTCCATGAGTTGGCGGACGTCCCACAGCGCCTTCTGCGGCCGGATCCGGCCGAGGGTCGCGTCGTCCTTGTGTTCCGCGAAATCCCGGGCCATCGCTTCGCGGCAGGCACGCTGTCCGGCGAGGTCGAAGTCCGGCAGGCCGTGTTCGTCGACGCGCTCGTTCAGCATCCACAGCGCATGCGCGAGGTCGCCGATCAGTTCCGCCTCGGGGTGGTAGTGGGCATCTATTTCCGCGGCGAGAAAGTCGGCATGGATGATGCGCTTGTCTCCCTTCTCGTTCCATCGCCCCGGATCGTACTCGACCATGTCGAACCCTAAGGTGATGACGAGGTCGGCTTCATCGATGGCGCGCGAAATCCGATCCTTGCTTCCGAGTCCGATGGTGTAAAGACAATAGTCGGCATCCATGTCGACGCAGCCTTTGGCCATGAACGTGCTGATGACGCCGATGCCGGTCTTTTCGCAGAACAGTCGCAGCTGCTTGCTGGCGCGCTTGCGAATACAGCCGTTTCCGGCAACGATCACGGGCTTTCGGGACTGCCTCAGCATGGCGAAAGCCTTGTCGACGATCTTGCTGTCCGGTACCGCCCGGCGAAAACGGCGGGGGATCATGGCGGTCGCGGACGTCTCCATTGCGGCGACGTCTTCCGGCAGCTCGAGATGGACGGCGCCGGGTTTCTCGGTCCGAATGAGCCGCACGGCCTTCCGGACGATCTCCGGGATGGTCTGCGGATTCATGATTGTGGTCGTCCATTTGGTCACCGGCCGGAACATGCTGATGACGTCCATGATCTGGTGCGACTCTTTGTGCAGCCGGTCCGTTCCGCCCTGGCCGGTCAGCACGAGTAGCGGCGCCCGGTCCATGTTGGCATCGGCAACGCCCGTAATCAGGTTGGTCGCCCCCGGGCCGAGAGTGCCGAGACAGCCCGCGGGATTGCCGGTGAGGCGCCCGTACACCTCCGCCATGAACGCGGCCCCCTGTTCGTGACGCGTCAGGACGAAGCGGATCTTTTTCGATTTCGCCAGGGAAATCATGAAGTCGGCGTTTTCTTCGCCGGGCACGCCGAAAATGTACTCGATGCCTTCTTCTTCCAGGCATTTCACCAGCAGATCCGATGCTTTCATCCGTGTCCGTCGCCTTGGGGTTGCCCGTTCCTGTCATCTTAGCCGAAATGGGGCTGGAAACCGCGCCAGCCAAGACTCGACTGGTTCAAGGTTTTGCCGCGAGGTACGCAGAAAATGCTTCGGAAAGCGTACCGGATCACATCGGCGGCTGGTAACGCTATCTAGAATGACGGCTGCTGAGCGAGATAGCGCCACCGTCATGCCCGGACCCTTGCCGTCACTTTCACTGCAACAGAAAGTGTCCCTGACCCTCCTTGCGGTCATGGGCTCCATGGTATTGCTGAGCTATCTCGTTCTGAGCACGACGGTTGCCCCGGCGTTCGAGGAGCTGGAGCTGGCAACCGCCGAAACGAACATCGTGCGCGTCGAGCGCGCCATTCAGAACGATCTGGAGAATCTCTCGGCGGTGGTGGGCGACTGGGCACCGTGGAATGACGCACACGCCTACGCCATGGGAGAGAATCCAGACTTCCCCAGGTCAAACCTCGATCTCCCCACCATGGCCAACCTCGGGATTGACCTGCTGGTCATTTACGACCTGAACGGCGAGCCGCTGTGGCGCCATCTTTTGCACGGTGGCGAGAGCGTGGATATCGACAAGCTCAGCGTACTGAACAGTGACGATCCGAACGCCACGAAACTGATCTACCACAGGGACGTCGGTGGTCGCGTGGACGGACTCCTCCAGACCGCACTCGGGCCGATGCAGCTGAGTTCCAGGCCGATCATCACGAGCGAGAAGACCGGCCCTATCGCGGGAACGATGGTCATGGGGCGATTCTTCGATACGGCGACGCGGGAGGCGCTTCGGAATCGCACCGAGGTTTCGCTGAACTGGCATCGGATCGGCAGCAACGCCCTTGCCGATGCGGAGCTCGAACAGCGCATTGTCAATGCCGGCGTCGGGTCCTTCACTTTCGAAGTGACCAACCGCGAGGTACAGGCTTTCGGTGTCCTCGCCGACCTGTTCGGCGAGCCGCTATTGATTCTGCAGGCAAATACGTCGCGTCAGATTTCGGCATTGGGCAGCAGAAGCGTGAACGGTGCGTTGCTGTTCCTGCTCTCGGCCGGGGTCGTGGTCGCGATGGTTACCTGGTTTCTGCTGCGCGGCATCATCGTATTGCCCCTCGAGCGGCTGGCGAGGCACATTACCGGGATTCGTGAGAGCGGCGACCTGTCGCTGCGGTTGAACGAGAGCCGGAGCGATGAGATCGGATCCTTGGCAGTCGAATTCGACAAGATGACAGTCGAGCTTCACGAGGCCCGCCGCCAGCTCCTGGATCAATCCTTCAAGGCCGGCAAGGCCGATACGGCTGCCGAAGTACTCCACAACATTCGCAATGCCATGACACCGCTGATCAACGGGATCGATCGCTTGTCGAAGAACTTCAGGTTTGCGAGCGGCTTGCGGGTGCAGCAGGCTACGGCAGAACTTGCAGATTCCGAATGCGAGGCGGAGCGACGCTCCAAGCTTCTGCGGTATATCGAATCCGCATTCAACCATGTGCGGAAGACCAGCGAGGATGCGATTGACGATCTGCACGTGGCCTCCCGACAGGCCAGGCAGGTCGAGGCGATCCTGAGCGATCAGGAGAGGTATGCAAATGTGGCTCCGGTCATAGAATCACTGGACGTCGATTCCGTAATCGAGGAGGCCTCGCTGGTAATTCCCGATATGAACAAGCCCGGCATTGAACTGCAGATGCAGCCGGACTTGCATGCGTTTCGGGTACAGGCCCATCGTGTCGGACTCGTTCAGGTACTGGGAAATCTCATCCTTAACGCCTACGAGTCAATTCTTCGAAGCCAGGCGAAGACCGGCACTATTCGCGTGACGGGCAGTCGTTACGATCTCGACGGCAAGGCCATGGTGCGCCTGACAGTCAGCGACTCCGGCAGTGGGTTCGGAGCTGATGTGAAGCACAACATATTTCAACGCGGCTTTTCGTCGAAAGAGGGTCATCAGCGCGGACTCGGCCTGCACTGGTGCGCGAACGCGCTTGCGAACATGGGCGGTCGAATTTCCGCCGATAGCGAAGGCCCGGAACTGGGCGCTGCTTTCCATGTGGTGTTGCCTGAGGGCTCCGCCGGAAAAGCTATGTATGGTGACGGACCGTCCGTGAAACGTATCGAACCGGCTTCCCGGGCCGAAGGACGGCGTGCTGACGAGCACGACGAGACCAGAAAAAGAGCCTCCGCATGACCATGCAACCGGTCAAGAGTATTCGCGTGCTGATCGCGGATGACGATGAGAACATTCTACACTGTTACCGCAGCGCGTTCGGCGGCAACTGCGCGGACGACTACGCCGAAACGCTGGGCTCGCTCGAAGCCGAACTGTTCGATGCAAAGCCTGTGGGAGAAGCTGCGCCGAAGTTCGAGATCGTGGCCTGCAAACAGGGAGACGACGCCATCTCGCTTGCCGCCGAGGCGACACGGGAAGGCAAGCCGTTCGACGTCGTGATACTGGACGTCCGCATGCCCCCGGGCATCGACGGGGTGGAGGCCGGAAGCCGCATACGCCAGATCGACCCGGACGTCGAGATCGTATTCGTGACCGGTTTCGCGGACCTGACTATGTCCGAAATCGCGCGTCGCGTACCTCCTCCGGTGAAGCTTCACTATTTCAACAAACCCCTTTCTTTCATGCAGTTGGCCGAAAGTGTGGCCAGCATGGTTCGGGCAGGCTGAGCAGGACCGGACTTCATGCTTTCCGATGTTTCCACCAATCGGGTTCTCGTCGTGGACGACGACAAGCGCATCGTCGGCGAATATCTGCATTGTCTCGGCAGCAACTTCGAGCCCGACATCGCAACGACGACGCTGGGCGATCTGGAAAGGGTGCTCTTCGGGGAACAGACGGACGAGAAAGGTTCCGCGAGGTTCGAAGTCGATTCGCGGGACCAGGGCGATGCGGGGGTTGCGGCGGTAGAGTTGGCAGTACGTTCGGGACGACCCTACGCGATCGTATTTCTGGACATCCGTATGCCGCCCGGCATTGACGGGGTAGAAGCCGCCCGACAGATACGGAAGGTCGATCCGAACGTCAATATCGTGCTTGTCAGCGGGTCCCTGTTGCCGGAGCCGGAAAACCTGGGCAAACAGATTCCTCCCGCCGATCGTATTTTCTTTTTCAAGAAGCCTTTCCATGCCATCGAGTGCCGGCAACTCGCGGCAGCGCTTTGCGGCAAGTGGCATGCCGACCTGGCTCTCCGTCATGCAAACGAAGTTCTCGAGCAAAGAGTTCTCGACCGCACAGCGGACCTTCATCGGCTCGCCTACTTTGACCCGGTGACCAAACGTCCGAACAGGCTGAAGCTGATGGACGAACTGCAAGCGATGACCGAATCCGGAAACGGCGACAGGACGGCGGTCGTCCTGCTTGATATCGAACGATTCAGTTTCCTCAACGAGACCATGGGCTACGAAGCCGGTACGGCTGTGCTCCGCGCAATCGGCAGCCGACTTGCGCGCGCGCTTGATACGCGCCCCGCCCATCGCAGCGTCGTTGGCCGGTTCGGTGCCGACGAATTTGCGTGCCTCCTGAATAACGTTTCCGGTGAAGAGGAGCTACACGAGCTGGTCGCGTTCGTCAGGAACACCTTGATGGAGCCCTTTGTCGTAAACGGTCGCGACCTGTTTCTGAAGGCGAGTATCGGCGTGGCGTGGTATCCCGAACATGGAAGGGATCCGAAGTCCGTTTTCCAATGTGCAGAATCCGCGCTGCATCGATCGATGCGGCGACTTGACGCATCCGTTACGTATTATCATAGCGAGATGCAATTTCGGGCGCGGCACCAGTTCAATATGGAAGGCGAGCTGCGGCAGGCGATCGACAACGGCGAGATCACTACGTTCTTTCAGCCGCAGATCGACATTGAGAGCGGAAAGGTCGCGGGCGCCGAGGCGCTGGCGCGCTGGATAAGACCGAACGGGACGATAGTGAATCCGTCGG
>Ga0299913_10004256_pt1 | contig 11976 bp, 14 predicted proteins | sample RVTome_9_FD_201360 | JGI IMG/M metagenome (GOLD analysis project Ga0299913, IMG submission 201360) | Soil microbial communities from uranium-contaminated site in the Upper Colorado River Basin, Wyoming, United States - RVT155D38 (version 2) ... | reverse complement strand
GGCCCGCGGGTGGCGCCGCGAAGGGCTCCGCGGTGGCCCGCCGCACCGCGGGCGGCGCCGCGGGGTCCGGGCGCGGGTCCGGCGCGGACGCGCTGATCCGGGTCGCGGAGCGGGTCGTGCCGCCCAAGCTGCGCCGCCGGGTCCCACCGGTGTGGCGGTCGCGCATCATGCGGGCCGCCAACAAGGCCGCGCGGGTCGCCCGACGCTGAGGATCCCCGGCGAGGTCGCAGGGGGCACTTCCGCGAGGGCCTTTCGGCGGTGAGCAGCAGACGACGTCGCTCACGGCGTCGTGTAGGGACAGGGATGTTGGATGGCGGTGGTTCTCCCGCCCGGTCTGACTCCAGTAGTGACTGGCGCCGCGAGGCTGCCTTCTAACCGATTCGTCGGCCGGGCGGGAGTCCACCTGGCACGAGCTTCGACGGAGTGACCTAGTAGGAGCCTGCGGTATCAGGCCCGTCCCTGTCCTGTCCCACGTCGACCGCACCGTGCCCGCCCTTGCCCTGCGACGAGAAGAGCGGACATGACCACGATGACACCCGAACCAGGTTTCGTCACCGGCGGCGTCGACACGCATCTGGATGTCCACGTTGCGGCGGCGGTGGATCACCTCGGCGGCGTGCTGGGCACCGAGGCCTTCCCGACGACCGGCGCCGGATATCGGCGGCTGCTGCGCTGGCTGCGCTCGTTCGGCCCGGTGCACGCGGCTCGCGGCGAGTAGCAGCGATCGCTCCGCCCCCCGCGACAGCGACACCAGTACGGCCCGCTCCGTGCCGGTCGCGTCCATTACTGCAGCGCGTCGGCGGCGAACTCTTCCTCGCGTAGGCGCTGGGCTCGGACGGGCGGTCCGAGCGGCCGTTGCCGCGCCCGTCGAACGTGACTCCGCGGCAATGCCGCGCCAGGTACGGGACCTGCATCTTCCAGTGCCGCGCGTGGATGATCGACCAGGTCGGCAGCAGCAGGACCGTCGGCTCGCCGGCGCCGAACCTCAGCACATGACCACCTCAGTCAGCCCGCGTAGGAGAGGCAGCAAGATGACGACCACCGGCGAGTTGAGCGACTCGATGCGCAACGGGGTGGACACCACCACCCTCTTCGCCACCCTCGACGCGGTGAAGCAGGCGCCCGAGGCGGCCAAATTCCAGTCTTGCGCCCACAATGAATGGCTCAGCGGCACGCACAACCGGGGCATCATCGTCGACTTCTTTGGAGTCGGTGAGGAACGATCACACGAGCGCACGTTTGTCTTCGACGCTGACCACCCGGCCGTGCTCGTGGGGCAGGATCAGGGACCGACCCCAGCCGAGTTTCCTGCTCCATGCACTGGCCGCGTGCCTCACGTCCGATCTCGCCAACATCGCCGCTGCGAGGGGCGTGACGCTCGCCGAGGTTCGCTCGACCGTCACCGGGGACATCGACCTCAACGGCATCCTGGGGCTCGACGCAGGTGTTCGTAACGGCTACCAGCAGATCACCGTGCACTTTACCGTCAAGGGCGACGCGCCTGCTGAGAAGCTGCGGGAGATTGTCGAGCAGTCACGCGCCAGGTCAGCAGTGTTCGACGTCATCACGAGCGGGGTTCCCCGTGACCATCGACGTGGATACCCCTGACGCCTGAGCCCCAAGGGAGGAGACCGTGGCGTCGCTCCCAATCAGGGTTTCCCGGTCCATAGACGTTCATCGTCAGCACCCGGGCGGCAGTCTTCTAGCGCGGGCGGCGGCCCGCCGAGAGGGGATCAGCGTCTTCTGCCAGGACGTCTGGAAGTACGTCCCATCCCGACGACCCCGGCATACCTTCGACTTTGCGAACCCACTGCTGTGCCAATCGGTCGTCGTCCTGCGACCGGGCGGGTGCATTGGGGGTGGCACGGCCGCCGGGGTCTTCTTTCCTCGTCGATCCGCTGTGCGACCTCATCATCATCGTGTGACCCAGCGGCTTTGGGAGCCGGCGCAGCCGCCGCTGCCCCACACCGAAATCCAGGTGGCGGTGTACGCAGCGTGCGCTGATCGACCTATGGCCGGCCCAGGCGCAGGTTGGCCGCATTGACGAGCAGTAGTGCCACCTCGGAGGCGTTGGCAAATCACGCCATCCGGGACCCGGCAACTACCGAAGCACTCCGTTCTGAGACCTTCACCGTCCACGGCCAACGGTGTCCAGGTGGGCCAGGGACTGCCGGTAGGACTCGAGGACGCCACACTCGGTGTAGGGGACGCCGCGCTCGGCACAGAAGGCGCGGACCAGCGGCTGCACGTGGCGTAGTGCCGGGCTTGGCATGCTCGGGAAGAGGTGGTGCTCGATCTGGTAGTTCAGCCCACCGAGGATTCGATCCACGACCGGACCACCGGTGACGTTCCGAGAGGTGATGACCTGCCGGCGCAGGTAGTCCCAGTTGTCTTCCGGGCGCTCCATTGGCATGCCCTTGTGGTTGGGGGCGAAGGACACGCCCATGTAGAGGCCGAAGGTGGCTTGCTGGACGGCTACGAACGCCAGGGCTTGGGGCCACGGGAGCACCAGCGCGACGACGGTGAGGTAGGCGGTGGCGTGCAGGGCGAGCAAGGAGCCCTCCAACCAGCGCGCCGGCAGGGTGCCGCTGTGCAGTGCCCGGGCGCTCGCGAGGTGCAGGTTGAGTCCCTCCAGCAGCAGCATCGGGAAGAACAGGTGCGCCTGTATTGAGGTGAGCCGGCGGCCGACCCCGGTCCGGCGCGCCGAGTGCCTGGCGTCGAAGACCAGGGCGCCCGGTGCCACGTCGGGGTCGCGCTCGAGATCGTTGGGGTGAGCGTGGTGCCGGTTGTGCTTGTCCAGCCACCAGCCGTAGCTCAGGCCGATGCCGGCGTTAGCGAGCAGCAGGCCGCAGACGTAGGCGCCGCGGCGAGTCCGGAACACCTGCCGGTGACCGACATCGTGGCCGAGGAAGCCCAGCTGGGTGAACATCACTCCCAGGAACACCGCAGTCAGCAGGTGCCACCACGTCGGACCCAGCAGGACCAATGCCGTCCAGCCGGTCGCGGTCAACCCCAGCACGGCTGCGGCGCGCCGCACGTAGTAGCCATCGCGGCGACGAAAGTGCCCCGCGTCACGGGCCTGACGCGACAACTCGGCAAACTCGCTGCCCCGCCGCCCGCTCTCGGCGGAACGGGTCTGCCTGGTACCCGCACTGTCGATGCTCATCACGGTGTCGCTTCCGGTCGAATCCTGTGCGAGGCGCCGGGGTCCGGGGCGAGCCGCTGGTACTCAGCGGGTATTGCCGCGTTCGCACGCAAGAAACATCTAGGCCGACCGGACGTTCGTAGCCGTCGGCTCGCGGCTGCTCCGGACAGTCTGCAGGTGACGCAGGTAACACGTCTCTTGATCGGCGGCCCTGGTTTGTCGTTGGTCCACGAGGGAACTTCTCCGGCGCGTCGGTATCGGCGCACTCCACACAACAGCCGTTCCAGCAGGAGCTGCTGTCCTCTGGGAGTGGTGCCGAACCACTTCCTCCTGCTCATCAGGAGATGACATGGCCAGCAACACCGCCAACCGGACCGACAGCACCAACCACACGCGCCACCACGGCGCCACCGCCGAGACGAAGCCCGCGTTCAAGACCACCGAGCTGATCGCCTACGTCGTGGTCTCACTCGGTGTCCTGGTCGCCTCGGCGATGGTGGACCAGAACGAGGACGGTCAGGGCTTCGGCGCTGACAAGGCGTGGCTGTACGTCACGATCCTCACCGTCGGCTACATGATCAGCCGCGGGCTGGCCAAGGCCGGCAGCTACGAGCACGACAACGACCCCCGCACCTGATCCACGTGCCGAGAAACACCCGCATCCAGGTCCGCCCCCTCGGGGGCGGGCCTGGCTGCCTCGCCATGATCTTGTTCTCGGTCGTCGCCTCCGTGCTGCTGACCGTCGTTCTCAATCTGCTGATCCGCTGAGCGAGGTACTGATGACATACGTGCCGCAGCGCGCGGACAGCGGCATCCGGACGTTGCCCGCGAGCCTGCTCGAGGGGCTCCCATCGGCGTCTGGCATGGCGATAATCGCGGCAGTAGAGTCCGGTGAGAGGATGGGGGGAATGGGCTGGTACGAAGAGACGGTCGACCTGCTGGAGACGGAGCTGAGAGGCGTCGCAGGCACGTTCACCGGCCTTTCCGCCGAAGAGTGAACTCTGCGCACCCACCTTGTGCCGGTAGACCCGGAACTGCCCCGCTGGACCGTGTTCGAGCTGGCCGGCACTTCGACATCTCAATCGGGCTGACCCGGATGCTCATCGACAGCGTCCAAGCCGGTCAACCGGGCCGCGACCGAGTCAGCTTAGCCACGCCAGCAATCCTCGAGGAGCCGCTGGCCGGGCGGACGGTGACGGGCAGACCCACCGATCTGGGCGACGACCTGGCATGGGTTCGGGCCGCCTCCGGACGTTCGGAGCCACCCCGACCCACGGCTCTCACTGATCGGCTGATGGTTGCGCCGAGCGATGGCGTGCTCCTCGCGGCGGCAGTGCTGATGTCGAAGACCTGCCTCGCACACAATGCGGCATAGGACGTTGCGCGGTGCCAACCGGATGTCACGTCGGGGCCATAGTCACCGTGCCGCAACTCGGCCGAAGGCCGACAACCCGTGGAAAGTTGAGGACGAGTTGAAGATCTTGGTGACAGGTGCGACCGGGTACGTCGGCGGTCGACTAGTGCCCTTGCTGCTGAAGCGCGGTCACGATGTGCGCACCACCACGACCAACCCCGAACGCGAGCAGCCGTGGTGGGGCGACCGAGTAGATACCGTCGTGATGGACGCGCTTGACCACGGTCAGGTCGCGTCCGCCTGTGAGGGCGTGGATGCGGTGTACTACCTGATCCACGGGATGGGCGGCAACGACTTCGCCGAGACCGACCGCAAGGCAGCCACCAACCTCGCAGACGGTGTGCGCGCCCACGGTGTCGACCGGATCGTGTATCTGTCCGGGCTCGTGCCGGACGTCGCCGACGCGGAGCTCTCCAAACACATCCAGTCCCGCCGGGAGGTTGAACGGATCCTCAGCGGCACACCGGCGACCGTAGTCGTCTTGCGTGCGGGCGTGCTTCTGGGCAGCGGGTCCACCTCGTTCGAGATCATCCGGCAGGTCAGCGAACGAGTCCCCGTGCACACCTTGCCGACGTGGATGGACTCGATGGTGCAGCCGATCTCTCTCGTCGACGTGCTCGAGGCGCTGGTCGGCGCGCTCCAGTACGCGGGCCCCCCGCGTCACTTCGACGTGGGCGGCCCCGCCCAGGTGCGCTACGGTGCGCTACTCGACGCCTACACCTCGCACGCGGGGCTCACACGCCCGCAGGTCGAAGTGCCGTTGTTACCGACAGCGCTCGTCGGCACTTTGGTCGGCAGCCTCACCGACGTGCCCCGGCCTACGGTCGAGGCGCTTGTCGAGAGTCTCCACCACGACATGGTCGCAGGCGACGTCGACTTCCACGAGATGCTGCTGCCAGAAGGACACCGGCTCGTGGGACTGGACGAGGCCTTCCGCCGCTCGCTCGCTCCGCCCGCGACGGGGCCCGAGGACGCCGACCCGATGGGGCCCTTGCCGCAAGATCCGGTCTGGGCCAGTGGCGGTGACGACCGGCCCGCAATGGCCAAGGTGGTCGACGCGGTCAAGGACGTCCTACCGGGTTCCTGAGCTTCACGGATGGAGTTGAGTGCCGCAACACTGAAAGGGCACGCTCATCGGTAGGGGTTTAGGACCGCGCGCATGGAGGCAGATGATGGTCGCCGCCCAAGCCGAGCCCGTGGAGCAGGCCGGCGCCCCGCGAGGGAGGCGCCGCCACGGCGTCCAAGGGTCCGACGTCACCGACCGGTAGCGGTCGCGGTCGCGCCTCGCAGTGCCTGGCGGCCCATCACTCCGAGGCCGATCATGCCGAGGCCCAGAACGAAGTGCAGCCAGTCGTCAGCGGTGTTGAAAGGCACAAAGTTTGCCTCGCTCGTCTTATCGATGACCAGACCGTAGATCCACAGCACGAGGTAGATGGCCCCGCCGCCGATCAGGTAGGCCACGGCGTTCTTGGTGGTGCGGGCCATCGCCAGACCTGCAACTCCGAACAGCAGGTGGACGATGTTGTGGAGGATGGAGACCTGGAAGAGGCCCAGCAGTTCGGCCCCACTCTCGTGGCCAGCGAACTCCATCGTGTTGTAGTTCGTCGTGATGCCGGGGACGAAGGCCAGGATCCCAACGAGGACGAACACGGCGCCGACCGCCGTGGCGGCCAGGCGAACGGTCTTCCCGCGGTCACCGACGCCATCTCTGCGGTTGTCGCCGGTCATCGCTCTCACGTCTCCTCTGTGCGGGGGTGATGACTACGAGTACCCGCAGTGATCGCAGACGAATCCCTGGGCCTCCGACCTTTCGAGCTCGTGGCCGTAGACCCGGGCCGTGTGGGCTCGACATCCAAGCACGAGTCCGGGTGGCTCGCCGCGAGCCCTGAAACTTGACCCAAATTCCGGCTCACCAATTACCGGTTACGGATCCTGATCGCCGGGGAGCTGCGGCAGATCGGGCGGGTTCGGCCGGTCGAACTCGCCGCGCCCGCGGGCGCGTCATGGGTGCTTGCCACCAGACCGTTGTACTCCGTTCCAGCGCCGAATCGACCAGGGGACCTTGCTTCGTCGAGCTCAGCGTGGATCCGGATGTGGCCTTGCACGGTCGACTCGACCGAGCACTGGGAGGAGTGCCCAGTACAGGCCGAAGACGAGCGGGGACATCTTCGACTGCGCACTGAGTCGGAAACCCCGGCCAGATTAACAGCACCCCAGCACGACTAAAGACACCCGGGGCCAACGCCCTGTCATGCCGATGAGCTGTAAACGAATGGTCGTCTTGAGTTGCGTCCCACTGAGTGGTGTAAGTCGGGGCCCTGACGGCGTGCCTTGCGCACGCTGAAGGGCCACCGCGTGAGTCTCTGCGTGAAACCGCCAAGTGACACGTGGAGAGGACAACGCGATGGCCCTGGACCAGTCTGCCCTGCTCGAGGTGCTGGAGGCGCTGAAGGCCGCCGAGGTCGATGACCGGATCCGCCAGGCGGCGGAGACGATCTATCAGGCGTTGATCGAGGCCGAGCTGACGGCGGTGATCGGCGCCGGCCCGCACGAGCGGTCCGAGGCCCGGCTGGCGCAGCGCAACGGCCACCGGGCCCGGCTGCTGGCCACCACCGCGGGTGACCTGGAGCTGCGGATCCCGAAGCTGCGCACCGGCTCGTTCTTCCCCTCGCTGCTGGAACGCAGGCGCCGGGTGGACCAGGCGCTGTTCGCGGTGGTGATGGAGGCCTACCTGCACGGGGTGTCCACCCGCAAGGTCGACGACCTGGTCAAGGCCCTCGGCGCCGACTCCGGGATCTCCAAGTCCGAGGTGTCCCGGATCTGCGCCGACCTGGACGAGGAGGTCGCCGCCTTCCGGGACCGCTCGCTGGCCGGGCAGCACTTCCCCTACGTGTTCCTCGACGCCACCTACTGCAGGGCCCGGGTGAACCGGCGGGTGGTCTCCCAGGCGGTCGTGGTCGCCACCGGGGTCCGCGCCGACGGCTGGCGCGAGGTCCTGGGCTTCGCCGTCGGCGACAGCGAGGACGGCGCGTTCTGGACCGCGTTCCTGCGCACCCTCAAGGCCCGCGGGCTGGGCGGAGTCCAGCTGGTCATCTCCGACGCCCACCAAGGGCTGCAGCAGGCGATCGGCGCGGTGATGCTCGCCACCACCTGGCAGCGCTGCCGAGTGCACTTCCTGCGCAACCTGCTCGCCCAGGTGCCCAAGGGCAACGCCGAGATGGTCGCCGCCGCGATCCGCACCATCTTCGCCCAACCCGACGCCGCCCACGTCCGCGAGCAGCTCGACGTGATCGCCGGCATGCTCGGCCGGCAGTTCCCCAAGGTCGAGACCATGCTGCGCGAGGCCGCCGGCGACGTCACCGCCTTCGCCGACTTCCCGATCGCGCACTGGAAGAAGATCTGGTCCACCAACCCGCTCGAGCGGCTGAACAAGGAGATCAAACGCCGCACCGACGTCGTCGGGGTCTTCCCGAACCCCGAGGCCCTGCTCCGCCTGGCCGGCGCCGTCCTGGTCGAAGCCCACGACGAATGGCAGACCGGCGACCGCCGCTACCTCGCCGAAGGCTCCATGGCCCTGCTCACCGCGAAACCACCCGAGACCAGCAAGGAGGTGGCCAACCGAGAACTCGTCCCGGCATAGTCAAACCGCAGAGCCTGACGCGGAGGACGACCTACACCACTCCGCGGGACGTGATCGTCGTCTTGCCCGGCATGGTCCTCCCGGCTGCCCGGGAGCGGCAGATCGAACGCTCCCAGATAGCGGCATCAGCAGACGTCCGGTGGTGCTGTTTGCGTTGACGGCATTCTCACCCCGGCGGATGCTGGAGCCGTTGCGACGGCTCCGCGACTCCGCCAGGGGAGCACTCATGAAGCTCAGATGCGTGTTGATCCGTCATCGTTGGGGCAAGTTCTACACCGAAGACGGTGAGCGATACGAGCGGTGCGCGCGATGCGGACAATACAGCGATGTTTTGCCGCCGGGCGCCAAGAACATTGCGGCCCCATAGGCGTCAACGCAGGGCCGTATCGAGAACCCCTTCAAGGGGCCATGGAGCGCAGTTGCTTCCCCCGGTTTGGGACGGAGGTGGTCATGGTCCCTCCTGCGAGGTCTCTCGAATCATCTCACCGCGGGCTGGTTCCGGATGGCCGCCAGTCGGATCCCCTCGATGAAGGTCACGACGATCGACCTGCCGCCAGTGCCCACGCCGCGGCGCCCACCCAGGCGACGGCAGCCCCGGCACTGACAGCGGCCGGCGTCCGGTAGCGGGGGACGAGAGCGGCGACCGGGAGCATGCTGGCCGCGTGCAGGCCGTCGATCACCGCGCCTGCCAGCGCTGTCCGACTCCGCGGGTTGGACACCAGCAGTGCGCCCTGGGCGATGTCGCGCCCGGCGAGGGCGATCGCTACCAGCCGGCCGGCCGGCGGCAGGGTCGCGCCAGCCGCTGCACGGTCTGCCGCGAGGGCGGCCAGCCAGAGGCCGCCGACCGCGATGCGGGTCGCACCCAGCGCGCTGATCGGCGTACCGCTGTTCATCGCCGGCGCCAGAGCGCGAGTCCAACCCCCGCCATCGCCGCGAACCCGGCGGCGACCGCGCCGTGGTGCTGGCTGGCCCACGGCTGGGTGCTCCGCGAGTGCGACGTGTCGTCGAAGATGCCGTGCGCGCCGAAATCTCGGTCGCGGTCGGCCGGCTCCCAGAGGTTGACGGGTGCGTCCGGCGCACGCGGCTCCGGCGTCTGCTGGGAGTCGAAGCCGGTGCGGGCGAGGTAGCGGTCGAGCAGCCCCGGCATCAGCGCGTTCGACGCGAGGGTCGCGGCAGTGGTCGAGCCCACCCAGTACTCGCGACGCTGCGGATGGTCAGCGGCGTGCAGCACCGCCTGTGCCGCGACCTCCGGCTGGTAGATCGCCGGCATCGGCTGAGGGTGCCGCGGGAGCCGGGACAGCACCCAGGAGAACTGCGGCGTGTTCACCGCCGGCATCTGCACCATCGTGATGTGCACGTTGCTCTTCTCATGCAGCAATTCGCAGCGCAGCGCCTCGGTAAATCCCTGGATGGCGTGCTTCGCACCGCAGTACGCCGTCTGCAGCGGGATGCCTCGATAGGCCAAGGCAGAGCCGACCTGGAGGATCGCGCCACGGTCCCGCGGCTTCATCCGCTTCAACGCCGACATGGTGCCGCCGGCTCGATCTGGTCGAACGGTGAGAACACCGAGGTGAACGCGTCGTTGACCCAAACGTCAATCTCGCCGAGTTCGGTTTCGGTGCGGGCCGCCGCGTCCTCGACCTGGTAGCCATCGGCCACGTCGACCGGCAGCACGAGCGCCTCGCCGCCGACCCGCTTGACGTCGTCGGCGGCGGCTTCGAGCCCCTGCTCCCCCCGCGCGAGGAGGGCCACCTTGGCCCCGCGAGCGCCGAAGGCGTTGGCGGTGGCCCGGCCGATCCCGCCGCTCGCTCCGGTGATCACGACGACGGGCTGGGACATGGCGGTGCTCCGGTCTTCTGGGGTGAGGGTCGGTTGGGTTGCTACCCGGGTCGCGCCTCGGTACTCGGTTCGGTTGGGGGCAACCGGGCGGGGTAAGCGCTGCCATCGTGAGACGCAACGGCAGGAGGCAGACATGGCGCGGGCGACGACTGAGATAGCTGCTACCTCCGAGGCGGTCTGGGCGGCCCTCGGTGACGGCTGGACCTACTCGGCCTGGGTCGTCGGGACGGTGAAGATCCGCGCGGTGGACCCGGGGTGGCCCGCCGTCGGGACGAAGCTGCACCACGCCGTCGGAGCCTGGCCGCTGACGCTCGAGGACGACACCGAGGTGACCGAGTGCGAGCCTGGCCGGCGACTGATGATGAAGGCGCGCGGGTGGCCGATGGGTGAAGCTACTGTCGAGCTGACGCTGCACCCGGCCGGCGACCACACACTGGTCGAGATGTACGAGGAGCCGACCTCTGGCCCGGGTGCCTGGCTGCACAACCCCGTGCTCGACGCGGTGGGAAGGAAGCGGCTCGAGGAGACCCTTGCCCGGCTGCGCCGGCTGGTCGAGCGCTTGGCCGCCTGACCGGGGGGGGGGTCACCGGCGTCCAGTCCCGGCCGAACCACCGCCGGACCAGCCTAGGCGGGTGGCGTCAGCTGAGGAAACGCTGTGCGGCACCCACTGACGCGTCGTACATGCGGGTTCCGACCCGGCTGCGCAGCAGCGCCGCGCGGGCGGCGTTGGCACCGCAAGCACCGTGCACTCCGCCGCCCGGGTGCCCTGAGGAGCCGGCCAGGAACAGCCCGGGTAACGGGGTGTCCGGCCGGCCGAGCCCGGGCGTCGGGCGGAAGACGAGCTGCTGGTGCAGCGCCGCCGTACCGCCGTTGAGAGCGCCGCCGTCCAAAGACGGGTTGGCGTCCTCCAGGTCGGCCGAGCTCTGCACGGTGCGGGCAAGCACGACGTCGCGGAAGCCGGGCGCCTGGCGCTCGACCTCGTCCTCGATCCGCCGCACGAAGTCGGCGACCACCTCCGGGGAACCGACGTCGCGCGGCAGGTGCGCGTACGCCCACGCCGACTCGGTGCCGGTCGGCGACCGGATGGGGTCCGTCGTCGTCATCTGGCCGAACAGCACAAACGGCCGCTCGGGCACGGTGCCAGTCGCCAGGTCGGCGCCGCACCGGGTCAGGTCGTCGAGGCCGCCGCCGAGGTGCACGGTCCCGGCCCGGCGGGCCGTGTCGCTGCGCCACGGGACCTTCTCGGACACCGCCCAGTTCACCTTGACGGTGGCGTTGTCCCACTGGAAGCGGTCCAGGTCGTGCCGTAGCCGGGCCGAGAGGTGGGCTGTGCCGACCAACGAACGGTAGAGGTGCGGGGCAGGTACGTCAGCGAGCACCGCGCGGCGGGCCCGGACCCGCTCGCCGGACGCGAGCCCGACACCCTCGGCGCCGGCGTCGCCCAGCACGACCGACGTCACCGGTGCGGAACAGCGCAGCACGCCACCTCGGGCCTGCAGCCGGGCGACCAGCGCGTCGGTCAGTCGACCGGACCCGCCCTGGGGCACCGGGAAGCCGTGCTCCTGTCCGAGCATCGCGAGCAGCAGGCCGTACAGCGCGCTGCCGGCGGCCTCCGGGGCGAGGTCGGTGTGCATCGCGTTTCCGGCCACCAGCAGCGCTGCGCCCTCGCCGCGGAACTCCTCGCCGACGAACCGGCGGGCGGGCAGCACCGAGGTTCGGGCCAGCCGAAGGGCGCGTGCCACCCCGAGCCGACGCGCCATCGACAGCGCCGGCCGCAGCGGCGGGAACGGGTGCAGCAGCGCGTCGAGCATCGGCTGTTCCACCTCGCGCCACCGCGCCACCCAGCGCCGCCACGCGTCGCCGTCACCCGCAGCGAACTCGTCCACGCTGGCCGCCGTCTCGTCCAGGTCGCGTGAGAGCAGGACGCCACGGCCGTCG
>Ga0299913_10004255_pt1 | contig 11978 bp, 14 predicted proteins | sample RVTome_9_FD_201360 | JGI IMG/M metagenome (GOLD analysis project Ga0299913, IMG submission 201360) | Soil microbial communities from uranium-contaminated site in the Upper Colorado River Basin, Wyoming, United States - RVT155D38 (version 2) ... | reverse complement strand
CGGGACCCCACCCCACGAAGCTACGTATCCTTGATCCGGCCTGTCGACTGCATGCGGGGGCCAGGCGGCTCGGAGTCGATTCTACTCGCGCGGCCCAAGATCGTAAAACACACGAAACCTGTTACCATCCAGATCTTGGGCCGTGAATTCCCGCAGATTCCAAGGTTTGGTTTCTAGCTCGTCTGTGATGTCTACGCCACGCGTCTTCCATTCTTCATAGAGCTGGTCGACCTCCGATGGCGAATTCAGATTCAGCCAGACAACCACATTATAGTCCTGCTTCTCCTCTAGTTCTGTTTTTCGCCGAAGGAAGATTCGTGCAGCGTCCTTGGAAATACCAGCGAGATAGCCCTCATACACCCAATCAACGCGGAATCCCATCCTCTGCTCGTAGAAGATACCGGAGGCTTGGAGATTGCTTACCGGAAGTTCGGGGACCGGGCTCGGCAGGTTCACGCGAAGTTCCTCGGGGATATTCGCTTGATCCCATTGGCGCGGCCAGCCACAGCGCTGGTTGCGAAGCCGAAGCGAGGCGAAGCCGGTCCACGGAAGCCCGCCACGCCACCTGCTGGCGTGGTGGGATGCCTGGAAATCCGCTGACGATACTTGCGCGTCAGCAGCGGACCATCATGCCAAGCCCGCGACGAGCCTAGTCTGAGCGGGCGCGCCTCGCCCACCGCACGAGGGCGGTACCAGCCACGATCGCGAGTAGCCCACCTATGACCCATCCCGGTCGAACCGGCCCGCCGGTCAGATAGCCTCGGCCTCCCACAGCCAGAACAACCAGTCCGAGTAGCGCTAGCAGCCACCCCACGGCATGGTGCACGGAGCCAAATCGAAAGAGCATGCCTGTCTTCAGATGAAGTCGGACTGCTGTCGGGCTCTCAAACAGCCCCACGGACACACCTACGTTCCGCAGCGCACTTCAGGCGCGCTGTGGCGGAGCGGCGACCCGCGCCCCTTCGGCCCGTCGGCTGCATGCGCGGTTAGGCCGCAGCCTCGCACCGACATAGTCACTCGGAGGTCGCCCACGGATCCGGCACGATCTGGACGCAGTGCTCGCTCACCATCTGCCACGTGGCCTGCGCTTGCAACCACACCTGGCCACAACGCTGATCATCGACAAAGCGCTTCCCTTGATACGCCCCTCGGCCCTGCCAACGACTACTCACTACCGCTACCGGCCCGGTTCGGCTGACCGCAACCTCGGATCGCTGGGCGTGCTCCAGCGCGTACTCAGGGCTTCCCAGGAACTGGAGCATCGGGCCCCGTGCCCTCACGGCACCAAGCGACGTGAAGTACTGATACCGAGGCGCCAGCAACCGACTGACGGTGGCCGTGTCCTTGCGATTCCAGGCACTGTCGAATTGCGCCACGAGAGTCGCAACCTGCTCCGATGGGCGGGCACCGCCCTGCCCCACGGCAATAGTCGGAGTCCAGAGGAGGCATCCCATAACTGTGATGCACATGGCTGCCAAACCGCGCATGGCTCAAGGTCCTCGTACCTGAAGGTGAGATCGGCGTAACGTAAAGCCATCAGGTGCACACAACGTAGGGGAGAGACCGACGGTTTCTTCACCTCGCCTCGGGATGCCGCACCTCGCGCATCTCCAGATCGCCGTGCTGCGGCCGAACGACCTGCGCGGCGCAGCGCGCCGTGAGCGGCTCAGGTCTTCTTCGACGCAATCCAGTGCTCAATGACCTGGCGGAGCATCGGGAGCGTGATCGCGCCGTTCGCCAGCAGTTGGTCGTGAAACTCGCGGATGTCGAACCGGCTGCCCAACTCCCGCTGCGCCTGCTCCCGCAAGGCGAGGATTTCGAGGGCGCCGGTGTCGTACGCAGTGAGCTGACCCGGCCACACCACCACCCGGTCCACCATAGCCTCCGCCTCGGGCCACCCGCCAGCCTTCACGTATCGGATGGCACTGTCCCGGCTCCAGCCGAACACGTGCACACCGGGGTCGACAACCATGCCGTGCCCCGGCCAGCTTCGCCGCCCGACCCGGGCGAAGGGGGACGTGTACAGGCCCATCTCCTCGGCCAGCGACTCCGCGTAGCGGCCCCACCCTTCGACGAACGCGCTGGTCCCGACCAGCTGGCTGATCGGGTGCACCGCCGGCTGCTCTTGCGCCAGTGCGATCTGGAGATGGTGCCCGGGATAGATCTCGTGGAAGGCGGTCACCTCGGCCTTTGAGCGCAGCCTCTTTTCCGGTTGGTAGAGGTTGATCCGGAACACACCTGGCCGGCTCCCGTCCTGCGCCGGCGCATCGTACTGGTCCGGCGCGTTGGCCTCGAAGAAATCCGGCTGGGGTCGGACCACCGCTTCCGCTTTGGGCAGGCGGCCGAACCACCGCGGCAGGGCGGCCTTCGCCCGGGCGACTGCGGCCTTGCTGAAGGCCAACAACTCCTCTCTCGAGCGGAACCGATTGGCTGAATCGGTGTCGACCCGTTGCCGGAGGTCGGCCACGTCGGTTGTTCCCAGTTCGTCCCGGCCGATGCCGGCCATCTCGGCCTCGTGCTGCGCCACCCGGGCTTCGCCCTTTGCGTAGGTCTCCCGCGGCGGCCGATTCAGGCTGGTGAGCGCACGAAACGCGGCCTGGTAGCACGCGGCACCGTTCGGCTGCTGGGAGACAGCAATCGCGGCCCTCGCCTTTGGCAGATAATCTGTCCGGAGGTAATCGACGTAGCGCCGGACGGCCGGCGTGATCTCGCTGGTGAGAAGGCTCTCCCACAGAGCGCGGAAGCCGGCCGTGGAATCTCGCCGGGCAGGCCCGTAGAACGGTGATTCGGCCACGGGAGTCTTCAGGATCTGGTCCAGCTGCTGGAGGGTAAGCTCCACATTGTGTCGAGGGGTGGTGTAGCCGAGTCTCACACCCTCCCGCATCCGGGCGGTCTCATTGTCGAGGTATCGCGGCAGCTTGCTCCAGCGCGCCAGCGCCTGGGCCCTGAGCTCGGCCGAGCCGACCGGCTGAGCGTCCGCCAGCAAGGCGAAACCGGTCTGCCAGCCTGAGAGTTGATTCGCCGGCCAGAGCTCAGTACGGCAGATTCGGGCGCCCCGGGACGCCTCCAGCGCCTCCCGCAGGAATCCGTAGGTGATCCACTCCGGCCGGTTCCAGAGGGAGGAGGCATCGAGCGCCGCGACTTCCTTCCACCAACGGTCCTCATTCTTCTCCCAAGCCGCATAGGCTGCCAGCGAATTGTCGGAGAGGCCGTCGTTGCGAAGAAGGGTGAAGCCATTCAGAAAGGCGACTTCCGGAAAGGCCGCGGTATACTCCCGGACATACGCGTCCGCGAGACGGGTCACCGTCATCGCCGTCGCGCCGGCGTCCGTCTGGGAGGGCGAGGACTGGGACGAGGCCAGAGGGACCGACCCCAGAAGGACGAGCGCTGTACCGATCGCCAGGGGATGCATAGCGACCTCCATTGGAAGGAACCAGCCCTGCCACCAGGCCTCGAGCCGGGCCGCGCACGAACCTACGGTCCACAGCGCGCTCCGGGCGTCACCTCGATAAATGTCCGATCCGGAAACCACGCCATATCGGGCCCGAAGTCGGTGAGGCGGTACTTCCAACGGTGATCCGGTATCGCGCCTTGGTCGCCGTCCCAGCACGCAAAGAGCTCCAGGGGACCCGCCAGCTCGAGTGCTTCGCCTAGGTAGGCGTGCAGCGCGCGCAGCGACGCCTCGGTCGCCTCCAGCTCGCCGGGGTGGTCAGGGTTGACCTGGTCCCGGTCAAACCCACACCCGCAGCTCGTGTGGGCTCCAAGCGCGTACACGAACGCCTTGCTGAACTGTCCTCGAACCGCGATCTCCCGCCCCGTAGGGTCGGCGACGTTGAATGCCGGTGCGCCCGGATCAAAGGCGCGGAGGCGGAGCGGACGGTCGGCTGCGAGATAGAGGACCCAGCACATCCAATGGAACTCCGATGGAGCGGCCTACCGAAATGCGCATCAGCCTGCTGGCCCTCAAGCCGGCCTGTCGGCTGCTTGCGCGGGTTAGGCGCCACCCCGCGCCGAACCGTGTACCTGAGCCTCGGTCTCTGCCACGTTTACGCTCGTCGTATGGCGGCACGACGTAAGGAACTCACTGTAGCGTTCTGGACTGAACCCGATCACCAAATCCCGACCATGGGCCAGCACTGGGACGCCGACCCCGCCACTGAGTTCGCGCCACTCCCGTAGCACCTGCACGTCCTTAGTGATCTCGAGGACGTCGAATGGACACCCATGCTGCTGGAGCCAATTCTTTGCGTCGACGCAGTACGGGCAACCCGGCTTGGTAAAGAGGCGAATATCAGCCATAGCAAGTCCTCCCCAGGGCCCTCTGGTGAACAGAAGGAGAACTGCGCACGCGCACGATGGTGGTCGTGGCGCCTAACGAAATGCGCATCAGCTGCGGGCTCGCTACCCTCACCAATGCTCATCCTCCGATGCCCACTCGTGGAGAATGTCAGCCCGCCGCCGCAGCATCGGTGCGAGCCCTGCTCGGTCTTGAGGCGCCCCGACATGGATCGTCGGATGCTCCCTGCCCTCGCTGAGGTACCCCGCGACGACCCGCCATCGCTCCGCGAACGCCGCTGCCGCGGCCCGCGGCGTGGGGGCCACCTCGCTCGGCAGGAAATCGGCTGGGAGGTCGCCAGTGATCACCCAATATACGGGCTCCCCGCTGCGATCCCCGAGCGCACGCCAGAACGCGACGACGGGGGCAACAAACCAAGCCGGCTCAGGCTCGATGGACCCGAACAGCGCCTGCTGGCCGCGCAGGTACTGCTCGGCGATGGCTCGTTGCTCGGCGAACCAGGCTGCCTCGACCTTGGGATCTTCCCAATCAGGCTGCGCCACACGATGCTCCGTTGCTGCCGCCCGACGCCTTGGGCATCACCTGCGGACCATCATGCCCGCGCCCGCGCAATCCTTCGTTCCGCAACGTCTTCGGCAGCTGGGCCCGGACGGAGCCCGAGACACCCTCCACCTGTCGACTGCATGCGCGGTTAGCCGCCTGGAGGATCCCAGGTTGCGCCTCTTTTCCCCGCCGAACCGAAGGCTTCGGAGCTACGCCGCCTCCCGCCACAGCATCCACGCCCAGCCGACCAAGGTTGCCACTAGAAAGGGGTAAGCGAAGAACGGCAGCGGCGACGCGGTGGGCAACAGCATCTCGCCCGCATAGATCCGACCGGCCGTGATCGCAAACAAACAGGCGGCTGCACCGCCCAAGAGGCGCAGCCAGCCCGGCAGCCGTGGTGGGGCGCTAATGAGGGCCAGGGCCGCAGCCCACAGCGCAGTACCTGCGGCGAAGGCCGGAACGCTGCCTCTGGGCCCAGCCGCGGTCCCCGAGAGCAGCACGCCCTCTCCAATCGCAAAGACCAGATATCCCGCGGCCACGAGCTCGGACCCCGCTCGGAAGTACTTTAGAGTCAAGAGACTGGTGGCGACCACCAGAGCGACACCGTCAAACGCCCACAAGCTTGCCTGGAGCGGCGATGAGGTAACGAGCGTCCCTGCCAGCCCGAACGCGGCGCCCATCAGAAGGCCCCCGGCTGCGATCCGGTTGAGTGTGCGGTCCGAGCTTGAGGTCATTTGGCTCACCAAGCGGCGCCGTTGAGAGATGGTGGTCAGTCGCCTAACGACATGAGCATCAGCTGCGGGCCATCGTGCCGGCCCGCACAAACCTACGTTCCAAGCGCGCTCGAGGCGCGCTGTGAAGCTGGCGCCCCCCTCGGCCCGTCGGCTGCATGCGCGGGTTAGGCAGCCCATTCTGAAACATGATGGGTCTGAACGAATCCTCCCCTAGCCCTCATCGATTCTTCAGGCGGCCAACGACAAACTCTCCAGGGGGCTGAGTCACGGTTGAAGGACGCCCCGCGTGTAGCGTGAGTGGACCTTCACCGGGAGCATGCATGCGATGCAGTCGCTTTGCCCCGCTGGTCGCTGGACTGGTTCTCATCGTGGCGGGCCCGGCTTACGCTCAGAACCCACGGCCCTTGCCCACCGCGGCGCCCCTGCGCTTCGAGTCTTGGCAAGCTGCGTTGCTACCCGATGCCACCAGCAGACCGACCCTTGCGCCACTCCGCGTGGCCGCGAGGGATCGCACCCGCCAGGCGCTCATCGGAGGCGCTATCGGCGCCGCAGCCGGTGTGGTCTTCTGTACCGCGGTCTCAACGCTGGCTAACGACTCGGCGGAGGGGGGATTGTCGTTCTGCCCGCTCGACAGCTACCTCTTGATCGGAGGAGCGGGCCTCGTGCTCGGTGCCGCCATTGGTTGGGTGATCTGACCACCCGCCGCACTCAGCGGCTCGTCGGGTCCGCCAACGACACACACATCAGCTGCGACCCTCGTACCGGCGCCTGCACAAAGCAACGCTCCCTCAGCGGCGCGACCGGGGCCGCCTTTCGAACGGCGTCTTTGCTGCTGCCTAACACCTCGCCGATAACCTCCGGGCGGCGCAGGCGACCGTCAGGTTCATAGACGTGTACGGCGGCACGCGTCAGCGGAGCTCCGTCGCTCCGATGGGCGAGGCAACGGGCCGCTCGCCGAGACCGGCGAGAAAAGCTCGTAGAAGGACCGGCCGTCCCCGCCACATTCTTCGTCGGTATGCAAAGGTCCTAACGCAGCCCCTCCGCGCGCCTGACGAAGGCGCTCATCAACGCGGCGCATTCAGCCGGATGGGTCTCCAGCAGGAAATGCGGCCCGTCGAGGACGTGAGCCTCCATGCGCGGGAGCGCCTTCATCCAGGAGAGGGTCTCCTCGAGCTCGAAGAAGATATCGTGCCGCCCCCATAGCATCAGCGCCGGGGGGTGCCAGCGATCGAGATAATTGGCAATTTCCCTGAACCGCGCGAAATGGCTGCGATAGTCGAACACCAGCGCACGCTGCGTTTCGAGCCGACCGTGGAGCGACATGATCCGCCAGTCCTCCTCCCATAGCCGGGGATCGATGCGCTCGGCGATGTCCCGGGCCAGGCCGCCCACATATTGGTCGCGCGTCCCCTCGAAGGTCAGGTGTGCGGTCGCCTCGGCTTCGCGCTCCGGCGTGGGATCGTCCCAATAGGTTCTGGTCGTCGACCATTGCGGCCCCATCCCGCTCTCATGAGCATTGGCATTTTGGACGATGAGGCTGCGTATCCTGCGCGGTGCGCGCGTGGCGAGATGAAGCCCTACCGCCGCTCCATAATCGTGGAGGTAGAGATGGAAGGATCCGGCTCCGAGCCGCGCGAGCAGTCCGTCGATCATGTCCGCGAAACGCGAGAATGAGGGCCGTTCAACCGGCTCGGAGCCTCCGAACCCCGGAAGGTCCGGGGTGATCACGAAGCAGTCCCGCGCGAGGGTGCCGATCACGTTCCGGAACGATTCCGAGGAGCTTGGAAAACCGTGGATCAGGAGAAGCGCCGGCTTCTCCCGATCGCCCGCCAGGCGGACCGCCATTTCGGCACCTTCAATCTCAAATTTCACTAGTTCCGGTTTTCTCATCGCATCTGGTTCCTTCGATGCCTTGAAATGCCTGACGAGCCCCCGCCGATTCTGACCGCCCTTCCCGTTCGCATCCCCGCCAGCGTCTATCCTCTTCAAGCAGCCTATTTCGCCTGCCTTGTGCTGCCTAACGACATCCGCATCAGCTGCGAGCGATCATCTCTACCGCCCGCACAAACCTGCGTTCCACAGCGCGCTCGAGGCGCGCTATGGCCGCACCGTAGCTAGGTGCCCCCTCGGGCCCGTCGGCTGCATGCGCGGGTTAGCCAGCGGCTAGAAGCGATCCCGAATGCGCTGGCTCAGCAAATACGCGAGCATCGCCCCACCGATCGGGAGCCCCACGAGCGTCCGGCGATCGCCACGCACCACCGCGTTGAGCAGATCTCCAACCAGGTTCGCGGCCAGCACGCCGACGGCCAAGCGATGGCCCCAGCGACGCTCCTTGCGTAGCCCCACCGCAGCCCCTGCGCAGGTCGCCGCCACGGTTAGAAGGAGTGGAACTGCCCAAGGACCCAGGCTCCCCAAAACCTCACGCGCCTCGGGCTTGAGCCGCCACATCGGTTCTAGCGCGGAACCCGGCCACGCCAAGGACGCGGCACTGATGCCGCTCATGAGCGTGCCAAAGGCAAAGAACCCACTGAACGCTGTCAACGCGAGCGGACGATCGGGCGTTACGTGCCGAATGGCTCCCTCCGGTGGTGCTGTCTGGCTAACGACTTGCGCATCAGTGCGGGCGATCAGGCCGACCCGCGCACAAACCTTCGTTCCACAGCCCGCTCGAGGGCGCTGTGGCCGCGCGGAGGCCGGCGCTTCCTCCGGCGCGTCGGCTGCATGCGCGGGTTGGGCAGCGAGCCGGCGCGATGGTCGCGGCTGGTCCACCCACAGCCCCTACTGCCAACGAAATCCCCGTCTATTCTGCATCCGGAACATTAGGCAGGTTCAAGAGCACGACTTTCCCACCGTTCGACATCTACACCCTTAACCACCAACCACAAGGGAAGTAGGAACTCCCCAATTGAGGTAAACTGAGTCACTGTTACGTCGACGTTGGGAAAAACCACGGCTGTAACGGCATCCATCAGATGCCCGAAACATCCAATCATTAATAGGACGCCCAGAATTTGGGGAAGGAAACCCGACCTGAGAACCAGATAACCGAAGGGCAACAGCCAGAGGCCCCAGAAGATCTGGGCGATGTTGATCCCGTATTCGTGCAGATCGAGATGAAACATCACTTGAGCATGCAACCGACCTGCTTCGACCGCCGTCAGGTAGTCGGCGCCGCTCAACAGCAGTATGGCGGCAAACTGGTTGAGCTCGTTGATCAACGCGATAGGCACACCAACCAGGAGCAGTACGACCATATGCAAAGCAACGTTCCGGTTGACCGGTTTGAGCAGCTTGTATAAGGCCAGGAGCAGGAATATGAAGATCGTCTGGCTAACGAGCCAGGCAGCAATGCCGCCACGAAACAGCCCTTCGGAAGCCATGATATTACTGGCGGTTGCCACGGCATCTTCGGGTACAATGAGCGTGTCGCGCACATTCAAGCTGAAGATGGCGAACGGGAACACAAGGAGATACAGGAACCCTGCGACTCGTGCAGTTCGGTTAACTGACTTCCCCTTCTCTTTGCCAGTCACGGCTCCTCCTCGTTTTGCGACAGCCGAGTCCTAGCGACGCCAAGTTCAGTGATTGTCTCGGAAGCAGCCTCACTGTCATGACCCTGACTGCATCATAGGGTCTTCTCGCTGCCTAACGAACGACATGCGCACCAGCTGCGGGCGACCATGGGTCCGCCCGCACAGTCCTACGCCACCCTTAGCGGCGTTTTATGAGGCGCCGCGCGGGCGGCGTCCCGCGCCCTTCTAGCCCGTCGGCTGCATGCGCGGCCTAGTCTGCCCGCTTCACTAGTGTCCGATATCTTCGTTCCAGAGTTCCGGGTGCGCGCGCACGAAAGCCTCAAGCAGGGCGGCACAGTCAGGATCATCGACAACTTCTACCAGCACCCCACGCGAGCGCAGCAGCTCCTCCTCGCCCTGGAACGTGCGGTTCTCGCCGATCACCACGCGCCGAATGCCGTAGAGGAGGATGGCCCCGCTGCACATCGCGCACGGCGAAAGCGTGGTGTACAGAGTGCTCGCCCGATACACGGGCGCTGCCTGTCGGCCGGCTCGCTCCAGCGCATCCATTTCCGCGTGAAGAACGGCGCTGCCACGCTGCACTCGCTGATTGTGCCCACGCCCGAGAATCCGCCCAGAATGCACGAGGATAGCGCCGATGGGGATGCCGCCCTCGGCGTGGCCTTGCCTCGCTTCCTGGAGTGCGGCCTGGAGAAACTCATCCATGTGAGTTGACCTGGTTGGGTCAGCTTAACGACATGCGCATCGGCTGCAGGCCCTCATGGCAACCCGCGCACAAGCCTTTGTTCCACGTTAGGCGGCAACCCCGAACTCACTCAAACTAGGGTTCTCGCCGCAGGCAGAAGTGCCCGCCGGGTTTGGCAGCCAGTTGCCAGGAGAATCCGCGACTCGCTCAATACCGCTCTGCGGATTCTCCCAGAGCCACCAAACACGCTCGGGTGTCCGTGCCAAGAGGCGCAATTCATCAGGCGAGGCATCCATGCACAGTCGGCAGCCGAGGAAGAGAACGCCGTCCTCGACTTCGGCCTCCTCTGATCGTCCAAGCGAGTCAGCCACGTAGCGGCACTGCCCGGCCAACGGCCTGAGACCTCGTTTCACGTAACCGCGAAGTGTCTGGATATAGTAGCGCCGCAAGGTATCCGTTGCGGCCAACTCTAGATGCCCCCGCCAATAGGACGGCTTGGGGCCATGTGACAGCATGACCTGAATTACCTCGTAGCGCCGGCCAAGGACTCGATCTGGGCATCCTCGACGGGTAACGCCGCAGCGGCCGCGCGATGCGCCCGGGACAGCCGCCGGCTTTCCCTTGAGCGTTCCGCAGTCAGCGGCGCCAGGTGTAGCCGAAACCAAGTTCGATCATCGAACCGACCTCGCTCTCGCCGTCGGGCACTCCCGGTGCGTAGCCAAGCCCCGCACCGATCATGAACGTGAATCCCCCGCGTGAGGCGAACTGATACCCCGCCTCCACACCCGGCCCATAAAGTCGGCTGGGATCCTCGGTGAACCCGCTCTCGACAAAGAGCTGCGACACGGAGAGGGCCAGAAAGCCTCGATGCTTGACACCAGTGGTGAAGCCGCGGAAGCCGAGCGCGAAGGTGGGACCTGAGGGATCGCCTTGATCAATGCTAGGTGTGTAGCCGAAACCCAGGAAAGCCGAGAGCCGCTCGTGGGCAAAGTACCGTTCGCCTTGCAACCCCAACCACCCCATCGTGTTTCCGATCCCCGCCGTCACAGTAGCGATCCGCCGCGGTGCGGTGGCCTCCTGCCCCATCAGCGCTGGCGGGCTTTCAAGGAGGAGGAGCAGTAGCACCAGTGGGGCGATCCTAGGCATTGGACCTCCATGCGTCCGGGTACATCCTTGGGGCGAGTGCTGGCGGCCTAAGGACATGCGCCTCAGCTGCGGGCCCTCAAGCCGGCCCGCGCAGAAGCTTATGTTCCACAACGCGCTCAAGGCGCACTGTGGCCGAGCGGAGCGTCGCGCCTTTCCGGCCCGTCGGCTGCATGCGCGGGTTAGGCGGCGCGGCGAGGCAAGCGGCCCCGCAGGAGGCTCACCAGCACCCCGGCAGCAAGTCCGGGTAGTGATCCGACTACCAGGAAGTACACCCATGCTTGAGGCGTCCATGACCAGGTGCCCAGAGGTTCTACCTGGCCGCGCCCCAACTGACACTTGGTCCCGCTACTGTCGACGGCTCCACCACGATCGTAGCAGGTGTCCCTGGCGCAGAACGGCGCTAGAACGGGCAAGCTGAGAAGGCTCGTGGCGAGACCCAGTTTCCAAGTGAGACCTCTCAGAGGCTCTCCAAGCTCGTTCGTCCGCCTACCGGAAGGCAAATCAGCTGCGAACGGAGATGCTGGTGCCCGCACAAACTGACGTTCCACAGCATGCTCACGGAGGGTTGCGGCCGGACGGGGGCCCGCACATCCGGCAGTTCGTCAGCTGCATTTTGCGGGTTAGACGACACGGCGCTCAGAGCCCTGCAGGTCTGGGCGTTCTCTTCCCGCGAAGCGCGTCAAATGCTTTGAGTCGCTCGCGCAGCGCGGCCTCAGCGATGTGGCCAAACCAGACTTGCGGCCGGTAGCCTGGAGCGGCGACCACTAACCCAAAGCTATCCCGAGGCAGTGGCAGTGAGTAAAGCGCCTGGGATGTCGGGTCGGTGAGAGGCTGTGCAGCGCTGTGACACTCTGCAAACGCCCAGCCTGCACCTTGGGCCACTCTCTCATACTGGCGGAGACGCTGGCGCAAAGTGATGCTGTCCTGCTCTACCCCAGCGAAGGGGAGGAAGGCCATAACCGTTCCACGTTCGACTATACGACAGGGGCGCTGGGCTTCCCGCTGCGCCCGGACACGGCGCAGGGCTTTTTCCATTACCG
>Ga0299913_10004254_pt1 | contig 11979 bp, 13 predicted proteins | sample RVTome_9_FD_201360 | JGI IMG/M metagenome (GOLD analysis project Ga0299913, IMG submission 201360) | Soil microbial communities from uranium-contaminated site in the Upper Colorado River Basin, Wyoming, United States - RVT155D38 (version 2) ... | reverse complement strand
GGACCACCCACGCCTTGAGCGCCGGGAACTCGATGGCGAAGTAGGGGGTGACGACGAGAACCGTGATCAGGTTGAAGATCGTGCCCCCGATGCCCGAGGCCACGCCGACCGGGTCCAGCCCCGGCCCTTCGCCCCCGGGCTCGGCCTCGAGCATGGCGTTCACATCGAAGAAGGCGATGATCCGGTTCACGAAGCCGGGGCCCTCCTCCAGTCGGGCGACGAACTCGGGCAACCGGTCGACCAGCTCGGCGAGCTGTCCCGCGATGAAGGGGATGAGGATGACCGCGAGCCCGCCCATGACCACCAGCCCGGCCAGCAGCACGATGGCGAGGCCCCATCCTCGTTTCAGGCCTCTCTTCTCGAACCAGCGGATGGCAGGCTGGAGCCCGGTGGCCAACACCAGCGAGGCGACGATCACCAGGATGACGCTTCGCAGGGTCCACAGGATGGCTGCCCCGCCCGCCACGAGTGCCAAGACGGCGAAGGTGCGGGCCCAATACGTGACGGGCGGCCAACGATCCCAGGTCGACGGTTCGCCGGGCGTCTCTCCTTCCTCGGGGCGGGAATCGTCCTGGGTCACGGGCGAGGACAGTACCGGCCCAAGTGCGACGCGGAGCTGCTCACATGTTCCTCCGGTAGCGGCCCCCGACCTCGTAGAGGGCGTTGCTCATCTGGCCCAGGGAGGCGACCTTGGCCGTTTCCATCAGCTGGGCGAAGATGTTGCCTCCGGAAACCGCCACCCGCTGTAGCTCGGCCAACGCTGCGGCTCCGGTGTCACGATGTCGATCCTGGAAGGCGCGGGCGTTGGCAATCTGGCGGTCCTTGTCCTCGTCGCTGGATCGGATCAGATGCTCGGGAGTTACGAACGGCGAGCCTTCCTTGGAGAGAAAGGTGTTGACCCCGACCACCGGGTAGGCACCGCTCTCTTTCTGCTGCTCGTAGTAGAGCGACTCTTCCTGGATCCGGGTCCGCTGGTACTGCCGCTCCATCGCCCCGAGCACTCCCCCACGGCTGCTGATCCTCTCGAACTCGGCCAGCACCGCCTCCTCGACGAGGTCGGTGAGCTCTTCGACGACGAAACTGCCCTGGAGCGGATTCTGGTTCTTGGCCAGGCCGAGCTCCTCGTTGATGATCAGCTGGATGGCCAGCGCCCGACGGACCGACTCTTCGGTGGGGGTGGTGATCGCCTCGTCGTAGGCGTTGGTGTGCAGGCTGTTGGTGTTGTCGTAGATGGCGTAGAGAGCCTGAAGCGTGGTCCTGATGTCGTTGAACCCGATCTCCTGGGCGTGGAGCGAGCGGCCCGAGGTCTGCACGTGGTACTTGAGCTTCTGGGACCGATCGTTGCCGCCGTACCTGTGCTTCATCGCCTTGGCCCACATCCGGCGGGCCACCCGCCCGATAACCGCGTACTCGGCGTCGATCCCGTTGGAGAAGAAGAAGGAGAGATTGGGGGCGAAGTCGTCGATCTCCATGCCCCGGGCCAGGTAGTTCTCGACATAGGTGAAGCCGTTGGCCAGGGTGAAGGCGAGCTGGGTGATCGGGTTGGCCCCGGCTTCGGCCATGTGATAGCCGCTGATCGACACCGAGTAGAAGTTGCGCACGTCGTTGTCGACGAACCACTGCTGGATGTCGCCCATCATGCGGAGGGCGAACTCGGTGGAGAAGATGCAGGTGTTCTGTGCCTGGTCCTCTTTGAGGATGTCGGCTTGGACCGTTCCCCTCACCCGGGTGACCGTCTCCGCCCGGATCTTCTCGTACACGTCGGCGGGGAGCACCTGATCGCCGGTGACGCCGAGCAGCCGAAGCCCGAGCCCTTGGTGACCTTGCGGGAGGTCGCCCCAGTAGGCGGGGCCGGGGCCATCGCCCAGTATCTGCTCCATCTTCGCCCCGACCACCTCCCAAAGACCGTTCTCGTCGATATGGGTCTCGCAGGCCTGGTCGATGGCCGCGTTCATGAAGAAGGCGAGGATCATCGGGGCCGGGCCGTTGATCGTCATCGACACCGAGGTGGCCGGGTCGAGGAGATCGAACCCCGAGTACAGTTTCTTGGCGTCTTCCAGGGTCGCGATCGACACTCCGGAATTGCCCACTTTGCCGTACACGTCGGGCCGCTCGTGGGGATCCTCCCCGTAGAGGGTCACCGAGTCGAAGGCGGTAGAGAGGCGAATCGCGGGCTGGCCCGCCGCCAGGTAGTGGAACCGTCGGTTGGTCTGCTCCGGCGGGCCCTCACCGGCGAACATACGGGCCGGGTCCTCCTCGGCCCGCTTGAACGGATACACCCCTGCGGTGTAGGGGAACTCGCCGGGCACGTTCTCCTGGAGCAGCCACCAGAGGCGATCGCCCCACGATCGGTAACGAGGCAGCGCGACCTTGGGGACACGGGTGTGGCTCAGGGTCTCCTCATGGAGCGGTACCCGGATCTCGCGCCCTCTCACGTGGTAGACGAACTCCGATCCGGAGTACTCGGCGATCATCCCGTCCCAATGCTCCAAAGCCCTCAGGTTCTCCGGGTCGAGCCGCTCCCCGGTCGCTGTGGACAGGTCGGCGACGTCGGCGCCCTGCTCCCGCGCCCCCTCCAGGCGATACATGGTGTCGGCGAGATCCGCCTGCTCCCGGGCCCGGGTGTCATAGGCGCGAATCGTCTCCACGATCTCGGCCAGGTATCGAACCCGGTCCGGGGGCACCATGTGCTGCTTGGCGGTGTCGCTGATCGGCAGGTCGAGATGCGAGTCGAGGACCAGCCCATGTCCGGCCAGCCCGGTGAGGAGCGCGCGGTAGAAGCGGTTGGTGCCCGGGTCATTGAAGTCGGAAGCCACGGTGAGGTGCACCGGCAGCGTCTCGTCCTCGGCGGCAAAGGCGAGCCGGTTCCGCCGAAACTGCTTGCGCACGTCGCGCAAAGCGTCCTGGGCGCCCTCCTTGTCCGCCTTGTTGATCGCGACCAGGTCGGCGAAGTCCAACATGTCGATCTTCTCCAGCTGGGTCGCCGCCCCGTACTCAGGGGTCATCACATAGACGGAGAGGTCGGAGAAATCGACGATCTCGGTGTCCGACTGGCCGATCCCCGAGGTCTCCAGGATGACCAGGTCGAACCCGGCGGCCTTGACCACGTTCACGGCGTGATGCACGTGTGGTGACAGGGCGAGGTTGGGCTGACGGGTGGCCAGCGACCGCATGTAGGCGCGGGGGTGGGGCAGGGAGTTCAACCGGATCCGGTCCCCGAGCAGGGCCCCACCGGAGCGCCGCTTCGACGGGTCGACCGACACCACCGCCACTGTCAGGTCGTCGAAGTCGAGGAGAAGGCGTCGGAGCAGCTCGTCCACCAGACTCGACTTCCCCGAGCCTCCGGTCCCGGTTATGCCTACCACCGGCGCCGACGAGGCGTTGGCACGCTCCTCGATCTCCTCGAAGACGTCGGGGTACTTCTCGGCCCGGTTCTCCGCCGCGGAGATCAGGGTGGCCACCAGCCTGGTGTCTCCTGCCGCCAGGTCGTCGAGATCGAAATCCTCGCCCAGCTCCCCCGTGGCGAAGTCGGACCGGGCGAGCATGTCGCCCACCATTCCCTGAAGCCCGAGCTCACGACCGTCGTCCGGGGAGTACACCCTCGTGATGCCGTATCGGGCCAGCTCTTCCCCCTCGGCGGGGAGGATGGTGCCGCCCCCGCCCCCGAACAGCCGAATGTGACCGGCCCCACGCTCCACCAGCAGATCCCGCAAGTAGCGGTAGAACTCCATGTGACCGCCCTGGTACGAAGTGACGGCGATGGCCTGGGCGTCCTCCTCGATCGCGGTCTCCACTATGTCGAGACCGGCCCGGTTGTGCCCGAGGTGGATCACCTCGGCTCCCGAGGCCTGGAGGATGCGGCGGAATATGTTGATCGAGGCGTCGTGACCGTCGAACAGGGTGGTGGCGGTGACGAATCGGACCTTGTTGGCCAGATCCGGCCCGTTCGCGGCGACGTCCGTCATATGTCCCTTCCCTCGGACTAGTCCAAACTGTAACCCCAGATTGGGTGGTCTTTCCCTGTTCGCCGGGTCCCGAAGCGAGTACATTGACGCGGGGATGGCATTCTTTCAGGGGAGACTCAGGGCACAGGGGCTGGAGCCGACCGCGGTCACGATCGAAATCGCGGAGGATCGGTTCCGGGTGGTTGCGGGCAGACGGCATCTCGGCTCTTGGCCGCTGGAAAGCCTGGTCATCAATCGCACCTCGGTCTATCGCTTCGCCTTTCACATCGAAGGGGACAGCTTCGAGTTCTTCCCCGAGGATCCGTCGGCGTTCTCCAATGCCGCCGGGGCAATCATCGACCTGACCGAGAAGAAGGGTCGTTTTGGCCTCAAGGAACGTATCCAAAACGCCAGCAACGCCTGAGCGAAGACCTGTCACAATCGAGTGATGTTCCCACGTCTTGTCATGCGCGGAGTCACGGCGGGAGCGGTCATACTCGGCGCCGAGGCCGCCTACGCGGTGCTTCGGCCGGTGCCGAGGTTGGCAGAGTTCGACCCCACGGGTGCATTCGGAGATCCAGGCAGCGCCCCGCTGCGCATCGCCGTCCTGGGCGATTCGTCCGTGACTGCACCGGGGGTGGCCGGGCCCCACGAGATATGGGTGAGCCTGGTGTGCAGACGCATCGCCGAGAGCCGCCACGTCACTCTCCACTCGTTCGCGGTGAGCGGGTCACGAGCCCAGGACCTGGTCTCCAGTCAGCTCGAGCCCGCCCTCGTCTTCGACCCCGACCTGGTGATCGTCTCTGTCGGCGCCAACGACGTGATCAGGGGTGTAAGCCTCAAGGTCTTCGAACGACACCTGGAGGACCTGGTCGCCACTCTCGACGAGACCGGGGCGCTGATCGTGCTCAGCGGGGTCGGGGACGTCGGCACCATCCCGAGGTTGAAGCCGCCGCTGCGGAACATGATGACACGGCGCTCCGCCCGCTTCGATCGGGTCCACCATGAGGTCGCGGCCCGCCACGGGGCGCACGTGGTGGCGCAAAGGGACGACAGCCCGGCGATCTGGTACTCGGATCGCGGCCTTTGGTCCCCGGACCTCTTCCACGTCAGCGCCGCCGGTCACCAACGATGGGCCGCAGCGACGTGGCGCACCGTCGAGCCCCTGATCGGACCGCATGGACCGGTCTGAGGCCCTCGAACGCCTCGACTCGGCGCGGGTGGGCCGGTTCGCCTCGATCACGCCTGACGGGCGACCCCACGTGGTCGTCGTGACCTTCGCCATGGTCGGCGACCATCTGGTCCACATGATCGACCAGAAGCCGAAGTCGACCACCCACCTCCAGCGGCTGCAGAACGTGGAGACGCTGCCGATCGCCTCCCTCCTCGTCGACCATTACGACGAGGACTGGTCCGCCCTTTGGTGGGTGCGGGTCGACGGGGAGGTCACCATCGAGAAGGATGGCGACCTGTGGTGGACGGCGCGGTCCTCGCTCAAGGAGAAGTACCGACAATACCGCTACTCGCCGCCGAGCGGCCCTGCCATCTTCCTCGCCATCGACCGGGTCACCCACTGGGAGAGCAACTGACCACCCCGTCCTCGGTGGCCAACCATCCGACCTTCACGTCGTGGCCCTCGACCGGGACCATCTCGACGATGCTCCGGCCCGGTGCCATCCCGATGCTCACCGCGTCGCGCCGGGCCGCGGTGAGAATGCGGTCGTAGTGCCCGCCCCCATTGCCGAGACGGCCCCCGCTCCGATCGAAGGCGAGACCGGGGACGAGGAACACGTCTATCTCGTGGACTGGGACGACACGTCCCGAGTCGACGGGCTGTTCCATGCCGAATCGGTGGCGCTCGCGCGGCACGGCGGCATCCCGGAAGGTGACCGAGCTGTCCGGCTCGACCCTGGGCAGGACCCAGCGCCACCCGGGGAGTCGGCCCATCAAGGGCAGCAGATCCACCTCTCCCTGCATGCGAAGGAAGGCCGAGATCGTCCCGGGTAGGCGTGGCGAGAGCCAGGCGAACAGCCCGGCGCCGACATTGTCGCTGACCTCGGAAGGCAGGGGGCCGAGGGCACGCATCCGATCACGCAGGGAAGCCTTGTCCATCGTCGGCCCAGGGTAAGGCACCGATCGGTACTCTCCGCCGGTGCGCTCGTTGCTCGACGTGCCCCGGACCTTGATCACGGTGATCGCAGGCGTGACGGCCACGATCCTCGCAGTGGCCGTCATCTCGATCATCGTCCTGTTCAACGACACCTCACCGGTGATCGACCGGATCATCCGGGTCTGGAGCAGGATCTGGCTGGTGGCGTCGAGGACCGACCTCGTCGTGGAGGGCCAGGACAACATCGACCCGGACCGTTCCTACATAGTCGTGGCCAACCATCTCTCCGCACTCGACATCATGGCCTGTCTGCTCGCGGTTCCCCTCCCCATCAGGTTTCTGGCCAAGAAGGAACTGTTTCGAATCCCGGTGCTGGCCCAGGGGATGAGGATGGTCGGGATCATCGAGGTCGACCGCGAGGCCCGGGGGGCGGTGCACACCGAAGTCAACCGGCAATCCCGGGAGCTGATCGAGAAAGGGCGAAGCCTGATCATCTACGCCGAAGGGACCAGACCGCGCAACGGTGTGATGAAGCCGTTCAAGAAGGGCGCCTTCACCATGGCGATCACGTCGGGGCTGCCCATCCTCCCCCTCTCGATCCACGGCTCCTATCAGGCCTGGCCCCCGGGCACGCCGCTGGCCCGGGGCGGGTCGATCCGGGTGATCATCGACAAGCCGATCGAGACCGAAGGTCTGAGCACCTCGGACACGGGCGAGTTGCGCGACCAGGTTCGCGAGGTCATCGCGGCGCGGGTCTCCTCGATGGGAGGAGAGATCGCCGCGGGGTGATCACCCCGGTTGAACCTGGAACGTGACACACTGGGCGAGGATCGTCGGATCCGACACTCCCAGAGAGAGGCCGGCATGGCTAACAAAGACAAGGGTGGGAAGAGCACCAAGAAGGTCGCCGCCAAGGACCTGAAGGAGAAGCGGCAGGCCAAGAAGGACAAGAAGGCGGCCACCGACTCGGCCAGCCGGGTCACCCGCTAACAGGGCCGAAAGGTCTCGGCGCCCGCCCTCAGTAGAGGAACATCGGCTTGCCGAGCACATGACGCACCTTGGGCAGGTAGGTCTCAGCGTCGTACAGCTCGTCGATGTCGACCCGCTTCACCCCCTCCTTGGTGACCCCGAGGGCAACATGGGTGTAGGTGCCGCCGCGTAGCGCCACCATCCGCCCATGGCTGTTCTCGACGGCCAGATCGGCCGCCATCACCGCGTAGTTTGTGGCCACCATGAGGTCGAGGGAGTCGGGGGCGCCGGATCGCATCAGATAGGCGATCTGCTGGTACAGCACCGGCTCACCGGTCCGTTCCTTGAGCAGCTCCCCGGTGAGCGCCCCGATGCCGCCCAGCTTGCGGTGCCCGTAGGCATCCTCATCACCGGCCAGCATCATGTCCCCCTCCTGGAGACGGGCCCCTTCGGAGATGGTCATCATGGCGTAGTGCGACGGGTTGGACGCCTTGTCGGCGAGCAACAGCTCGGCCAGTCGTTCGATGTCGAACGGCACCTCGGAGATGATCGCCCGGTCCACGCCGGAGAGATACGCCGTCACCAATGACGTCTCGCCGCTGTACCGCCCGAACAACTCGACCACCGCGATCCTCTCGTGCGAGCCGGCAGCGGTGCGCAGACTATGGATGAACTGGACTCCCCTGCTGACCGCCGTGGAGAACCCGATGCAGTAGTCGGTGCCGTGCACATCGTTGTCCATGGTCTTGGGGATGGCTATGACCGGCACTCCCTCCTCGTGGAGACGCAGACCGTAGGAGAGGGTGTCGTCGCCGCCGATGGGGATCAGGACGTCGATCCCGCGGTCCTCGAGAACGCGAAGGACATGGGTCGTCGCGTCGATGAACCCGCTCTCGCCGGGCTCGAGGCTGAGGAAGTCGGGAAGCTCGGCGGGCCCCATCTTGGCCGGGTTGGTGCGAGAGGTGTGGAGGAATGTGCCGCCCGTGCGATCGATGGTGCGGACCAGACCGGGATCCAGGGCGACCAGGGAATCCCCGCTCGCATCCGGGTCGTCCGGGTTGAAGTAGGCGAGCCCGCCCCAGCCGCGCCGGATCCCGACAACCTGATGCCCCTCCTCTGCGACCCGATTCACCACTGCCTTGATGCAGGCGTTGAGTCCGGGGACATCGCCGCCCCCGGTCAGGATTCCGATGCGCATCTCTTCCTTTCACCTCGAGATCGATTCCCATATTGGCTCATCGGCTCCCGACTAGCCGACCCCAGCCCTGGTCAAGTAGAAGAAGATCGCGCCCACCCCGAGCACTCCCCAGAGATTGCGCCGGAAGAGGATGCCGCCCGCCGCGCCGCCGACTGCCGCGGCCAACGCGGGGGTGACATCCGGCTCCCCCGCCGGTGCGGCCAGCCCGGATGTGGCGATCACGATGAACAAGGCCAACGGGAACACCTCGAGAAACCGCCCCAGGGGCCCTTCGGGCACCTGTTTGGGACGGACGAGGAAGGCGAGCCGGGTGGCGTAGGTGATGACGGCGACCGCCAACACCAGGCCGAGGTCACTCACCTAACCCGACCCCGACCAATGACGCCAGGGCGGCGGCACCGGTGATCTGCCAGGCGGGAGGCAGCACCAAGGTGGCGAGCAATGCCGCCGCTACAGCCGATCCCGCTACGACCCAGTCACGCCGCCTCTGGATCATCGGCGCGGCCAGGCCGAGGAAGAGGAGGGGGAGCATCACTCCCACTCCGACGGCTTCCGGGTCGATCGAACCGCCGAACCAGGCGCCGATGACCGTCCCCGCCACCCAGCCGGAGTACAACATCAGGTCGGCCGCCGATTTGTAGGCGACGATGTCCTCGACACCGGAGGCGACGGCGCGGACGGTCAGCCCGAAGGTCTCGTCGACGAGAACCCACGCCAGTCTCAGCCGGCGTCCCATCGGCTGCGGCCCGATCACAGCGGCCAACGTCGCCGACATGGGAAGGTGGCGCAGTCCGAGACCGGTTGCCGCGAGGAGGATCGGCACCGCGCCCCCGGAGAGGAGCCCGATCAGCGTGAACTGGGCGGCGCCGGACACGATCAGCACCGAGGAGACGGTGGCCAGCCATGGCGAGAAGCCCGCCTCCACGGCGAGAACGCCGTAGGCCAGGCCAAAGGCGCCGACCGCGAACAGGATCACGACCGAGTCACGGAGACCCTTGCGAAACGACACGCTGTCGAGCATCGGACGACGGTAACGGCGTGACACAGACCGACTCAATCGGCCCAGGACGGTCAGCCGGTCATGAGACGCCCCGTGGGATCAGGGGAAGGTGCGTGGCACCCGCTGCACGTTGATCCAGCGCAGCTCGGTGAACTCGTCGATGGCCGCCTGCCCTCCGAAACGGCCATAACCGCTGCCCTTTACCCCGCCGAACGGCGCCTGCGGCTCGTCGTTGACCGTCTGGTCCCCGATGTGGACCATCCCGGTCTCCAGACGCATCGCCATGTCGAGAGCCTGGGTGAAGTCATTGGTCAGGATGCCCGCAGACAACCCATAGGCCGAGTTGTTGGCCACCGCCAGCGCCTCCTCCCTGTCCTCGACCACGACGATCGGCGCCACAGGCCCGAAGGTCTGCTCCTTGAACAGACGCATGTCCGGGGTGACATCGGTGATCACGGTGGGGTCGTAGACCAGGTTCTCGAAGCGGCCCCCCGTGACCAGGGTGCCTCCGCCGGCAACCGCCTCCTCGACATGGGCGTGGACCTTCTCCACGGCCCGCCTGTTGATCAACGGGCCGATTGCAGTGGCCGGGTTGGTGGGATCGCCCTTGGGGAGAGCCTCGGCCCGCTCCTTGAGCTTCTCGGTGAACTCCGCTGCGATCCCCTTCTCGATGATGATCCGCTCGGTCGACATGCAGATCTCGCCCTGATGGAGAAAGGCTCCCCACGTGGCCGCGTCGACGGCATAGTCGACGTCGGCATCACCGAGGATGATCAAAGGATCCTTGCCCCCCAGCTCGAGCACGGCTCGCTTGAGATTCCGCCCTGCCTTCTCCGCGATTATCCGCCCCACCTCGGTGGAGCCGGTGAAGGAGATCCGCCTGACCGCAGGATGCGAGATCAACTCGTCACCTGCCTCCTCTGCGGCATCGCGAGTGGTTGGCACCACGTTCAGCACCCCGGGTGGTAGCCCCGCCTCCTCGAAGATCTCGGCCAAGAGGAGGCCACCGGTCACCGGAGCCTCCTCGGACGGCTTGAGGACCGCGGTGTTGCCGTAGGCGATGGGAAGTGTGAACGACCGGCTGCCCAGGATGTAGGGGACGTTGAACGGGGCGAAACAGGCGACCACACCCGCCGGTTGACGCATCGCCATGAAGAACGAGTTGGCGTGGTCGGCGGGAATGATCTCGCCTTTCACGTCGTACGCCGCCGACGCGGCCATGCGGTACAAACCGGGAACGAAGCCCATCTGGAACATCGAGATGCCGATGGTGCCTCCCACCTCTTCCATCATCGCCTTGACCAGCTCGTCCTGGCGGCTCTCCATCACGTCGGCGGCTTTGAGGAAGATCTTGCGCTTGGCAGCAGGGGGTGTGGCCGCCCACTCGGGGAAGGCGGCCTGGGCGGCATCCACGGCGCGCCTCAAGTCCTCGGCTCCGCCTGCGGCGACGTTCGCGTAGACCTCGCCGGTATACGGGTTCATGTCCTCGAATGTCCCGCCTCCGGAAGCGTCCACCCACTTCCCGTCGACGAACATCTTGTAGCTCTTGGCGGCCATCGTGTTCCTCCTTGGGACGGACCCGGCGGAGACTACGTGAAAGCCGGTGACCGCCGCCCGAGCTCCACGCCGATCAACCACAATGACCCGATCAGCATCCTCGATGGCTCCACGGTGGTCCCGGTGTCCAGTGCCTCCGACTTCGATGCCTGGCTTCGGGCACATGGCGAGAACGAGCAGGAGGTCTTCGTGGCCATCTACAAGAAGTCGTCGGGCAAACAGACGGTCACCGTCACCGATCTCCAGGAAACTGCCCTGTGCCATGGTTGGATCGACTCCCGGGGGGTGAGGATCGACGACGAGCGCTGGGCGATACGTTTCACCCCGCGCCGTCCCGGGTCGAACTGGTCGGACAAGAACCGCCGCAGCGCCCGCCGGTTGCTCGAGGAGAAGCGGATGACGCCGGCGGGTCGGGCCGCCCTGCCCGACGACCTCTGACCGGCGGAGAACGAGTGGGTCGGAGTACCGGTCGGGATCATGGATCAACTGGCGTCGATGTGCAGCACCCGGGATCACCCACTGTTCCTCGATTGCCGATCGTTGGCTCATCAACAGGTGCGTCTCGATCGGTCCGACGGTGACGGCCGTCTCGCCTTGTTGATCATCGACACCGGGGTTGCCGTCGACTGGTCGAAGGGGAGTACGCCCGGCGGCGAGAGACATGCGAAGAGGTGGCGACTCTCCTCGCCGTCCCCGCATTGCGGGATGTCACCGTGGAGATGCTCGAAGCCAATCTCGACCTGCTCGACCAGACCCAACTGAAGAGGGCCAGACACGTCGTCACCGAGAATGAGCGGGTCCTGGCCACCGTGGGGGTGTTTGGTGGGCGAGGTCTGCATGCGATCGGAACCTGCTGAGTGAATCGCATCGTTCCCTCGCCACCGACTACGAGGTGAGTGTCGCCGCGCTCGACCCGGCCCGGGCACCCACCGGGTGGCCTGAACGCAGGAGACTCAGTCGTAGACCCCGGCCAGGAAGGCTCTCCCTCCCGCAACCACACAGAGGAAGGCACCCACCGAGGTGACCAGCTGGTAACGGTCTGCATCCTGCTCCCCTGCCCACCATCGGCCACTGAGCCGCCAGGGGCCGCTCCAGGTGAGGACCGGCTCCCATCGGGTCCCCAATCTGACCCGGGTCGGCATCCCGTCGTCCCATTCCACCTCGAGCGGTTGGAGCCGGGGCGGGACCAGGGCCGGGCTGG
>Ga0299913_10004253_pt1 | contig 11980 bp, 14 predicted proteins | sample RVTome_9_FD_201360 | JGI IMG/M metagenome (GOLD analysis project Ga0299913, IMG submission 201360) | Soil microbial communities from uranium-contaminated site in the Upper Colorado River Basin, Wyoming, United States - RVT155D38 (version 2) ... | reverse complement strand
TCACCCCGGCGCTGCGCAAGCTCGACGTCGTCACCGGCGTGCTGCACCGCAACGTCGCCAACATCGACCGCAGCCTCGAACTGCTCGCGCCGTTCACCCGGCTCGGCGCCAACGCCACCGGCAACGGTCGCTGGTTCGAGGGCTACCTCTGCGGATTCCTGCCGCCGACCACGTCGGCCGGGCCGCTGACGATCAACCCGCAGGGCTGTGAACGGCCGGTGTCCGCACCCAACCAGGGGATCGAGGGCAACTGATGGCCACCGACACCCGCGCCGCCCGCACCACCGCCATGTGGCTCGCGCTGGCCGCCGTCATCGTGCTGCTGCTCACCGGCGGGCTGTGGGCCGTCACCCGGACCACCGGCGACACCGAGCTGACCGCGTACTTCGACCGCGCCGTCGGGCTGTACTCGGACTCGTCGGTGCGGGTGCTCGGCGTCGAGGTCGGCACCATCACCGATGTGGTGCCCGCGGGCGACAAGGTGCGGGTCGCGATGTCGGTGGAATCCGATGTGGACATCCCCGTCGACGCGGGCGCCGTGATCGTGGCGCCCAGCCTGGTCAGCGACCGGTACGTGCAGCTGACCCCGGTCTACCGGGGCGGTCCGGAGATGCCCTCCGGCGCGGTGATCACCCGCGAGCGCACCGCGGAGCCGGTCGAGCTGGACGAGCTGTTCGGCAGCCTGGACAAGGTTGCGGTCGCGCTCGGCCCCGACGGCGCCAACGCCGACGGCTCGCTCAGCAGGGTGCTCGATCGGCTCGCGGTCACCATGGACGGCAACGGCACGAACCTGAACAACACCGTCTCGCAGCTCGCCCGGCTGTCGGCGACGCTCAACGGCAGCAAGGACGACCTGTTCGGCACCGTCAAGCACCTGGGCGAGTTCACCACGATGCTCGCCAAGAGCGACCGGCAGGTCAACGAGCTGTTCACCCGGGTCGCCGACGTCAGCCAGTTCATGGCGCGCGAGTCGGGCAAGGTCGACTCGGCACTGTCCACCCTGGCCAGCGCGCTGACCGACGTCCGTGGATTCGTCAAGCAGAACCGGCAACTGCTTTCCTCCAATGTGGACAAACTGGCCAAGGTCAGCAGAGTGCTGGTCGCACGCCGGGCGCAGCTCGCCGAGATCCTCGACGTGGCACCGACCGGCATGAACAACTTCATCAACGCCTACGACGCGGCGTCCGGCACGATCGCGATCCGGGGAAACCTCAACGAGCTCACCTACCCGCCGGTGCTGATGGTGTGCCGCCTGCTCACCGCGAGCACCCCGCGCGAGATCCCGAACACGCTCGCGCGCACCTGCAAGAAGGTCGCGCCCGCGGTGGACGGGACGCTCGACCTGCCGAGCGTGTCGCAGGTGCTGTACTCGCTGCAAAAGGGCGAGCTGCCGCCGCTGCCGATGCCGGTGCTCGAGGCGATGCAACGCGCGTCGGGAGGTGACCGCTGATGCGGGGCGCGCTGGTGCTGGTGCTGGTGCTGCTGCTCACCGGGTGCGGTCCCGGCGGGTTCTCGGGCCTCTACAACGCGCCGCTGCCCGGCGGCGCCGACCTCGGCGAGCGTCCCTACCGCGTCACGGTGGAATTCTCTGACGTGCTCGACCTGGTGCCGCAGGCCAGCGTGAAGGTCAACGACGTCGAGGTCGGCCGGGTCGAGCGGGTGCGGCTGGCGCCAGACACCCGGTCCGCGATCGTGGACCTCGTCATCAACGGCGACGTCGACCTGCCCGCCAACGCCGTCGCCGAGCTGCGCCAGTCCAGCCTGCTCGGCGAGAAGTTCGTCGACCTGCGGCCACCGGCCGGTGTCGAGCCGGTCGGCAGGCTCAGCGACGGCGACCACATCCCGCTCGCCCGGACCAGCAGGCACGCCGAGATCGAGGAGGTCTTGGGCGCGCTGTCGATGCTGCTCTCCGGCGGCGGGGTCGAGCAGCTGCACACCATCGCGTCGGAGCTGAACAACGCGTTCGAGGGCAACGAGGCCGAGATCAAGGCGCTGCTGTCACGGATGGACCACCTCGTCACCGAGCTGGACGCGCAGAAGGCGCAGATCACGAAGGCCATCGACGGGCTGGGCGAGCTGTCGCGCACGTTGGTGCGGGAGCGGCGGCACCTGGTCGAGGGGCTGGACCACCTCGCGCCCGGCATCCGGGTCGTCGCCCGGCAGCGCGACCAGATCGTCAGGATGCTGACCGCGCTGCGCACGCTGTCCGACGTCAGCGTCGACACCATCGGCAAGAGCCGGGAACAGCTCGTCGCCAACCTGCGGGCGCTGGAACCGACGTTGCGCAAGCTCGCCGACTCGGGGCACGACCTCACCACGGCGCTCAAGATCCTGCCGACGTACCCGCTGCCGTGGAACGCGGGCAAGACGATGAAGGGCGACTACGCCAACGTCGACGTCGTGTTCGACATGAACCTGACCCAGCTGGTCAACAACATGCGCGACTCGGGACAGAGCCCGATTCCGGAGCTGCCGGGGGCAGGCGACAGTCCGCCGTTGCCGCTGCCCGCGACGCCGGAACCCCCGAAGCTGCCCGCACTGCCCGCGCTGCCCGCGGGTCCATCGACCTCGGGGTCGTTGCTCGGTTCGCTGCTGGGAGGCTCGTGATGCTGACCTGGCCGACCCGGATCAAATTGCTCGCGTTCGGGCTGATCGCGGTGCTGTCGGTGGTCGTCGTCGGCGGCAAGTACGCCGGGCTCGACCGGCTGTTCGGCCCGCGTGGCTACGTCGTCACCGCCGAGCTGACCGACTCCGGCGGCATCTTCCGTGGCTCCGAGGTGACGTATCGGGGCGTCAGCGTCGGCAGGGTGACCACGCTGCGGCTGACCAAGACCGGTGTCGACGTCCTGATGGACATCGAGGACGACGCCCCGCCGATCCCCGCCGACACCACCGCCACAGTCGCCAACCGCTCCGCCGTCGGCGAGCAGTACCTCGACCTGCGCCCGGACGGGTCCAGCGGGCCGTACCTGCACGACGGCTCGGTGATCGAGGCCGGTCGTACCGACGCGCCGGTGCCGCCGGAGACGGTGCTGGCCGACGTGGAGCGGCTCATCGGCAGCGTCAACCCCGACTCGCTGAACACCGTCGTCGACGAGGGCTACAACGCGTTCGCCGACGCGGGCCAGGACCTGCAACTGCTGCTCGACAGCGCGCATTCGTACACCGTCGCGGCGCGCAAGTACCTGCCCGCGACGCGGCGGTTGTTGTCATCGGGGCGCACCGTGCTCGACACTCAGCAGCAGCACGCCGACGACCTGACCCGGTTCGCGGGCGGGCTGGAGAGGATCTCGCGGCAGTTCGCCGAGTCCGACTCCGACCTGCGTGCGGTGATCGACCGCACCCCCGGGGTCGCCCGTCAGGTCAGCGACTTCATCGACGTCTCGGGCAATGACACCTCCGCGCTGCTGGCGAACCTGCTGACCACCGCCAACGTCGCCAAGCCACGGACCGACTCGACGAAGCAGCTGATGGTGAACTTCGCCGTGATCGGGGCGTTCGCGCGCAGCGTGTCGAAGGACGGGCGCGGCCAGCTCGGGCTGGTGTTCAACAACTTCACCCCGCCGTCGTGCACCAGGGGCTACGAGGGCACCCGGCAGCGGCCTGCCAGCGATATGTCCGAGGTGGAGCCCAACAAGAACGCCTACTGCGCCGAGCCGCCGGGCAGCCCGATCACTGTGCGCGGCGCCCAGAACGCGCCGTTCCGGGGCGTGCCGCAGGCGGTGCCGGTGCCCCGGCAACACGACTCGCAGCGCGACCCCGCACCGGGCGACCCCTGGCTGCGCGGTTTTGTCAGGACGCTTCTCGGCGGCTGACGCCGCCGCGAACGCAGAACACGGCGGCGGGAACGCAGGACACGGCGGCGGGAACGCAGGACACGACGGCGTGGGTGTGGGACACGACGTCGTGTCCTGCGTTCAGACCGCTGTGTCCTGCGTTCAAGCCGCTGAGTTCGACGTTCAGGACGTCGCGGCGGCAAGGGCGTCCTGCCAGCTCGTCCGCTTGCCGATGAGAGCGCGCATGCGCAGCACCGGCCGCCGTTGCTCGATCCCGAGCGCGCCAATGAGCCGGTCGCCCCTGCGGTACAGCGCGAGCAGCGACTCCTCGCCGGCACCGCCCGCGACGACCCGCACCTCGTCCGCGGTCGGCAAGCCCACGAACTGCACCCGGCTGTCGTAGAGGTCGGACCAGAAGTACGGCACCAGCGTGCACGGGGTCGCCCCGGCCGGGTCAATGGCGTTGCGGGCGGCGAGAATGCCCTGCTCGGCCGCCGACGTCCAGTGCTCCAACCGCATGGTCTCGCCGAACAGCGGGTTGAACCACCGCGCCACATCGCCGGCGGCGTACACACCGGGAGCGCTGCTCGCCAGGGTCTCGTCGCAGACGATGCCGTTGTCGACCTTGAGCCCGGACCCGTCGAGCCAGCCGGTGACCGGTGCCGCGCCCACCCCGACGACCACGATGTCGGCGGACAGCGCGGTGCCGTCGCCGAGCCGCACCGCCCGCACCCGGTCCTCGCCGTCGATGCCGGTGACCGTGACGCCGCACCGCAGGTCGGTGCCGTGGCGAGTGTGCAGGGCGGCGACGGCGGGCGCCAGCTCCGCGCCGACCGCCGCGGCGAACGGCACCGGAGCCGCCTCGACCAGCGTCACCTCGGCTCCCCGGCGGCGGGCGGAACAGGCCAGCTCTGAGCCGATGAACCCGGCGCCGACGATGACCACCCGGCTGCCGGGCCGGATCGCGGTCCGCAGCGCGCGGGCGTCGTCCAGCGTGCGCAGCGTGTGCAGCCCCGCGAGCGCGGGCAGCCCGGGCAATGTCCGGGCTGCGGTCCCGGTGGCGAGCACGGCCGCCGTGTACGGCACAGCGTCGTCACCCGCGTGCAGCACCCGCTGCTCGGGGTCGAGACCGGTCGCCGGGGTGCCGAGCCGCAGGTCGACGTCGAGATCGGTGCGCAGGGCGTCCTCGGTGCGGAAGTGCTTGGGCGCGTCGTCCCCGGTCAGGAACTCCTTCGACAGCGGCGGCCGGTCGTAGGGCAGATGCTCCTCCGCGCCGAGCAGCGTGATCGCGCCGGTGAACCCGGCCCGCCGCGCCGACTCGACCGCCCGTAGGCCCGCCAGCGACGCGCCGACGACAACAAGACGTGACACTCGGTCAGTCTTCCAGCCGCAACGCCTGTGTGGGGCACTGGTCGACGGCGTCCTCCAGGTCTGCCCTGTCCGCCTCGGTGAACTCCTCGGTGAGCAGGTGCACGATGCCGTCGTCCCCCACCTCGAACACGTCGGGCCGCAGTCCCTCGCAGACGCCGTGGCCGGTGCAGACGTCGGTGTCGATGTGGATCTTCATCCCGCTCCCTCGTGCTGTCAGGTCGTCACCGCGCGAGGACGGCGGTGACGCTGCCTAGTTCTCCCATATCCGACACCACACTGTCGCCAAGTTCAACCGGTTCCGCGCGCGTCATCGAGCCGGGCAGCACGACATGACCCGGTTCGAGCGTGATGCCGAGCGGCCCCACCGTGTTGGCCAGCCAGACCAGCGCGTTGAGCGGCGAGCCGAGCACCGCGCCGCCCGCTCCGGTGGCGCGCAGCTCGCCGTTGATGTGGAAGGAGGACCCGGCGGTGCGCAGGTCGACGTCGGTGATCCGGGTGGGCTTGCTGCCGAGCACCACACCGCCGGACGAGGCGTTGTCGGCGATGGTGTCGACGATCGAGATGCGCCAGTCGGCGATCCGGGAGTCCACGATCTCCAGTGCGGGCACGACGAACTCGACCGCTCGCATCGCGTCGGCCGCCGTGACGCCCGGCCCGCTGAGCGGCCTGCCCAGCACGAACGCGATCTCCGGCTCGATCCGTGGTTGCAGGTAACCGGTCGCGTCGAGCGACAGGTGCTCGGCGTGGAACATGTTCGCCAGCAGGTGGCCGTAGTCGGGCTGGTGGACACCCATCTGACGCTGCATGGCCTGCGAGGACAGGCCGACCTTGTGGCCCTTGATCTGATCGCCCGCCTCGACCCAGCGGCGCACCTGTTCCTGCTGGATGCGGTAGGCGTCGGTGAGGTCCGCGTCGGGGAAGCCGGTGATGATCGGCTCGACCGGCACGCCGGTGTCGTAGGCGCCCAGCAGGTGCTCGGCGGCCTTGGTGATGGCGTCGGCGTCCATGGCGTCTCCCTCGGTCGTCTTCCCAGACGATACTAGAACACGTTATAGTTTTGCCATGCCGATGAAGTTCAGCCTCTCGGTCGCGCTCAGCCCGCCCGATCAGCTCGCCGAGCTGGCCGTGGCCGCCGAGCAGAACGGGTTCTCCTCAGTCGTGCTGCCCGACTCGTTGTTCTACTCCGAGGAGGTCTCCGCCGACTACCCCTACACCGCCAACGGCCGGCGGTTCTGGGACGCCGAGACGCCGTGGGTCGATCCCCTGATCGCGGCGACGTCGATGGCCGCTTTGACCAGCGAGATCCGGTTCTACACCTCGGTGCTCAAGCTGGGCTCGCGGCATCCGGTGGTGCTGGCGCGGCAGCTCGGCTCGGTGGCCGCGCTGACCGGCGACCGGTTCGGGCTCGGCCTCGGCGTCGGCTGGTCGCCGGAGGAGTTCGCCTGGTGCGGCGTGCCGTACGAGCGCAGGGGCAAGCGCACCGACGAGGCGATCGAGGTGCTGCGGCTGATCCTCGACGGCGGGATGGTCGAGTATCACGGCGAGTTCTTCGACTTCGGCAAGCTGCGGATGAGCCCGGCACCGGGCGAGCGGATGCCGTTCTACGTCGGCGGCCACTCCGGGCCCGCACTGCGCCGCGCGGCCTGCTACGGCGACGGCTGGTCGTCGGCGATGATGACCATCGACGAGCTGCGCACCACCATCGCGAAGCTGCGAGCGCTGCTCGCGGAGTACGGCCGGGCGGACGACCCGTTCGAGTTCCAAGCCGTGTGTGTCGACCGGTTCGGCCCGTCCGGGTACCGGGAGCAGGCCGAGGCAGGCGTGACCGACGCCGTGGTGATGCCCTGGGTGTTCGAGGGGCTGCCGTTCGACGCGCCGGTCCCGGCCAAAGTGGACGCGGTGAAGAAGTTCGCCGACGAGGTGATTTCGGAGGTCGCGGCGTGAGTGTCAGGGTGTGCTGGGACGAGAACGTCGAGCAGCCACCGGCGCGGCGGGCCGCGCTGGCGTCGATGCGCGCGGCGGACGCGGGCGATAGGGACGGCTGGCTGGCGCTGTTCGCGCCCGACGCCGTGGTCGAGGACCCGGTGGGACCGTCCGGTTTCGACCCGGAGGGCAAGGGGCATCGCGGAGCCGACGGGCTGGCCGCCTTCTGGGACACCGCGATCGCGGCGGTGGAGCGGTTCGACTTCGTCGTTCACGACTCGCACGCCGCGGGTGATGAGGTCGCCAACGTCGCCACCATCACGAGCCACCTGCCCGGCGGCTACCGGGTCGACACCGAGCTGGTCGCGGTGTACCGCGTCGACGAGGCGGGGCGGCTGCTCTCGATGCGCGCCTTCTGGGAGACCGAGCGAGCCATGGCGACCGCGCGACAGGAATAGCGAATTGCCGTAGTAAATGGCGTGCGCTAGCGTCGTTTCAAATTAGTGGATAGCCACTTCTCTCACTGAAACGGCGTGGGTATGCACATCGACCCCGAGAAGGCGAAGGCGCTGCCGTTCCGGCCCATCGAGGCCGAGATCGAACGCGGCAGGCTGCGGTTTTTCGCGAAGGCGATCGGCCAGCGGGACCCGGTCTACAGCGATGTCGAGGCGGCACGGCGGGCGGGGCACCCGGATCTGCCGGTGCCACCGACCTTCTTCTTCAGTCTCGAAATAGACGACCCCGGATCGCTGTCCTTTCTCGCCGAATTGGACATCGACCTCGGCCGCATTCTGCACGGTGAGCAGTCCTTCACCTATCACTCGCTGGCCTACGCGGGCGAGACGCTGATGTTGCAGCCGAAGATCACCGACGTCTACAGCAAGAAGGGCGGCGCGCTGCAGTTTCTGGTCAAACGCACCGACATCACCCGACTCACCGGCGAACCGGTCGCCGAAGCGACATTCAGCCTGGCGATCAGCCACCCGGAGGTGCGGGCATGACGACCACGACCGAGATCGCGGTGGGCACCGAGCTGCCGCCGCTGCGGATCGAGCCGATCTCGCGGGCCACACTGGCACTGTTCGCCGGCGCCTCCGGCGATCACATGCCGATCCACATCGACAGCGACGCGGCCAAGAAGTTCGGCTACGACGACGTCTTCGCCCAGGGCATGCTGTCGATGGCCTATCTCGGCAGGCTGCTCACCGACTGGGTGCCGCAGCACAAGATCCGCTCCTACCGGGTGCGGTTCACCGCCGTCACCCCGCTGTACGCGGAACCCACCTGCACCGGCCGCGTCACCGACATCACCGACGGCGTGGCCACCCTGGAACTCACCGTCACCCTCGCCGACGGCACCGTCACGCTGCGCGGCGACGCCACCGTCGACCTCAGCTGAGAAAGGCTTGACATGGGTAAGCTCGACACCAAGTCCGCGCTCGTCACCGGCTCGGGACGCGGCATCGGCCGCGAGATCGCCCTCAAGCTGGCCGCAGACGGGGCGCGCGTCGTCGTCAACGATCTCGACGCTGAACCGGCCAAGGACACCGTCGCCGCCATCGAGGCGGCGGGCGGCACGGCGGTCGCCTGCGTCGGCAGCGTTACCGACGACGAGTTCCCCGGGAGGTTCGTGCAGACCGCGGTCGACAACTTCGGCGGCGTCGACATCATCGTCAACAACGCGGGCTTCTCCTGGGACTCGATCATCCAGAAGATGACCGACGAACAATGGGACGTCATTCTCGACGTCCACCTGAAGGCGCCGTTCCGCATCCTGCGCGCCGCGCAGCCGGTCATCTCCGCCGCCGTGAAGCAGGCGAAGCGCGCGGGCGAGCCGGTGCCGTGCCGCAAGGTCGTCAACATCTCCTCGATCGCGGGGCTCGGCGGCAACGCGGGCCAGGCCAACTACGCCGCCGCCAAGGCGGGCGTCACCGGCCTGACCAAGGCGATGGCCAAGGAATGGGGCCGCTACAACGTCACCGTCAACACCGTCGCGTTCGGACTGATCAAGACCCGGCTCACCGAGGCGCCCGCCGACGAGCGTGCCACCGTCAACATCGGCGGCCGCGACATCAACATCGGCGTCAACCCCGACGTGCTCGCCATGATGAAGCAGATGATCCCGCTCGGCCGCGCCGGGAAACCGTCCGAGGCGGCAGGCGCCGTGTACCTGCTCTGCATCCCCGAGTCCGACTACGTCAGCGGTCAGACCCTCGTCTGCGGCGGTGGGTTCATGTTCTGACCTGGGCTACCGCTCGGCATTGGTGTGCGAGGTGTCGGCGGTGGCGTCGCCGTTCGCGCTCGCCGTGTCGTCGGAGTTCCGGTACAGCACGCCGAGCGCCCACGACACCGGACCGGCCAGCAGCACGCTGCCCAGCTCGGCGGGCCCGAGCCACCACGGGCCGATCGCGCGTTCCCGGGTGACGATCGCGCGCGCGACGACCCCGGCCGCCTCGCCGGAGCTCAGCCCGGGTAGCTGCCGCAGGGCCGGCGTCGGCGCGCTCATCCTGGTGTGGATCACCGACGGATAGAACGTCGACACCGCGACGCCGTCCGCCGCGATCTCCGGGGCGATGCCGCGCAGCCAGGTGTCGAACGCCCCCTTCGACGCCTGGTACGCGCCCCAGCGCGGCGCTGGGGTGAGCCGGACGCCGACGGTGGAGACGTTGATGATCTGACCCTGCCCGCGCGCCCGCATCGACGGCAGCAGCGCCAGCAGCATCCGCACCGGTCCGAGGTAGTTGACGCCGATGGTGCGCTCGAAGTCATGGAACCGGTCGTACTGCAGCTCGACCGACCGCCGGATCGACTTGCCCGCGTTGCTGACCACGATGTCGACGTGGCCGTGTTCGGCGAGGATGGTGCCCGCCAGCGCCTCGGCGGCCACCGGGTCGGCGAGGTTGGCCGGGTAGCAGTACGCCGTCCCGCCGGTCGCGGTGATCTCTTCGGCGACCGTGGCCAGCCGGTCCTCGGTGCGCGCCGCGAGCAGCACCGTCGCGCCCGCCTGCGCGAGCAGTCGCGCGGTCGCGGCGCCCACCCCGTAGGAGGCGCCGGTGACCAGCACGTTCTTGCCGCGCACCGCGGCGGCGAGGTCGTCGGGGTCGTGCTCGGGCCGGGGGTTGACGGCCCAGTTGACGGCAGCCGTCGCCGCCTGGGTCAGCGCGGACAGCATGATCGGCTCACTCCTGGCTCTCGTGGTCGCGTCGCGCGTCGAGCCCCGCGACGAGGGTGCGGGCCGTGAAGTCGAGCAGCTGCTCCCAGCTGCACGCGTGCAGCAGCTGCCTACCGCCGGTGACGTGCTCGGCGAGACCGGTGATGGTCGCCCACACGAAGGGCAGGGTCAGCCGCATCTCGTCGGGCGTGACCGGGCGTTTCGCGGTGCGCGCCAGCGCGGCCCCCACCGTGGCGAGCACCCGCTCCGACGCCTCGACCAGCGGGCGGGCGATGTCGCCGGCGGCGGGATGGTCGCCGAGCACCAGCGCCCAGATGTTCAGCTCGCGCCCGAACACGCGGTAGACGTCGAGGTACGCGGTCGCGACGGTGGCGATGACCTGCTCGCCGGTCTCGGCCACCCGGCAGGCGGGGGCGATCTCGGCGTGGAAGTCGTCCAGTCGCTGCGCGAACAGCGTCGCGAACAGGTCCTCGGCGCCCCGGAAGAACGAGGCGAAAGTGTCCTCGCTGACCCCGGCGTCCTCGGCGACGTCGCGCATGGTCAGCGCGATGAAGCCGCCGTCGGTGAGCCGCTGTCGCGCCGCCACCATGATGTCGAGCCGTAACCGGTCGCGCTGCCCCCAGTGGGTGCCCGTCACCATCGACAACCTGACCACCCTCGTCGCGCGCCACGTCGATGAACACCGTTCGTAACGGCCATACTATGCGCCCCGGCAACCGCCATGGTCAATGCTGGACTCGTCAGCTCTGCCAGGCTTGTTCCGTGATGCGTTTGAAGACGTCGATATAGCGCTGACGGGTGGATTGCACGATATCGTCCGGGATTTCCGGACCAGGCGGGGTCTTGTCCCAGCCGGTGCTGACCGACCAGTCGCGCACGAACTGCTTGTCGAACGAGTGCTGCGTGCGGCCGGGCCGCCACTCGTCGGCCGGCCAGAACCGGGACGAGTCCGAGGTCAGGATCTCGTCGGCCAGCGTCAGGGTGCCGTCGGCGTCGAAGCCGAACTCGAACTTGGTGTCGGCGATGATGATGCCGCGTGATGCCGCGTGCTCCGCGCCCCTGCGGTAGACCTCGATCGACAGCTCCCGCAGCCGTTTCGCGGTGTCCACGCCGATCTCGGCGACCACGTCGTCGAAGGTGATGAACTCGTCGTGGCCCTCGGTGGCCTTGGTCGTCGGCGTGAAGATCGGCTCGGGCAGCCTGTCGGCCTCGACCAGCCCGTCCGGCAGCGCCACGTCGGAGACCGCGCCGTCACGCTGGTACTCGCGCAGGCCGGAACCGGTGAGGTAGCCGCGCACGATGCACTCGACGCCGATCATGTCCAGCCGCTTGCACCGGATCGCCCGGCCACGGAACTCGTCCGGCACGTCCGTCGTGGACAGCACGTGGTTCGGCACCACGTCGGCCAGCCGGTCGAACCACCACGCTGAGAGCTGCGTGAGCAGCGCTCCCTTGTCCGGGATCGGCGTCGGCAGCGGGACATCGTAGACCGAGACCCGGTCGGACGCGACCAGCAGCAGATCGCCCCGGTCGGTATAGAGGTCGCGGACCTTGCCGCTGTGAACGAGCTCCATAGGTGTCACCTAATCACGGCTACGGACACGGAAGGCAGTTCGCCCTACTCTCATACCATGGCGGACACCGACACCAGGGCGCTCGGGCCGGCCGCCGGAGGCCGAGACCGGCATCGCGTGGTGGGTCGTCGCGACCGACGCGGCAGGCAACACCACCCGCGGCA
>Ga0299913_10004251_pt1 | contig 11981 bp, 9 predicted proteins | sample RVTome_9_FD_201360 | JGI IMG/M metagenome (GOLD analysis project Ga0299913, IMG submission 201360) | Soil microbial communities from uranium-contaminated site in the Upper Colorado River Basin, Wyoming, United States - RVT155D38 (version 2) ... | reverse complement strand
GCTCGGCGCGCTCGTGGAGCTCGTGGAGGCTCGCCTCGAGCCGCCGTCGACAGGCCTCCATCGCGGCGCGGTCGGCGTCGGGGGCGACGAGCACGGGCTCTCCGTACAGGATCCGGACCCGGGCGAAGGGGAGCGGGATCTCGAACCGATCCCACGAATCGACGCGCCGTTTTCGGCTCGCGGCGGCCGCGACCGGCAGGAGCGCGTGCCCGGTGCGCTTCGCGAGCGCCACCGCGCCGGGCTGAACCCGGCCGTCGGAGTGCGCGTCCGGGGTGAGCGCCAGGTCGCCACCGGCCGAGGCGTGGCGCAGCATCGCCCGGAAGCCGCCCAGCGCGTTCCGGCGGCTCGATCCGCGGATCGCGACGTACCCCAGCGGCCGCACGATGCGCTCGGCCAGAACCCCGTCCGGGTGCCCCGAGACCAGCACGCCGACCCCGCGACCCGCGTGCGCGACGGCGAGCTCGAGCATCCTGCCGTGCCAGAAGCAGTACAGCACGCCGCTGGCCCGCTCGCGGGCATCCTCCAGGTGCTCGACGCCTTCGATCTCGACGTGCCACGTGCGCGCCATCAGCCGCACGAAGCCGGACATCGGGCGGCCGGTGCGACTCGCGAGCGCGCGCAGGATCGGACGCCTCACGGCGTCACCCCGGGACCGCCCGTCACGCGACCCCGCCGAGCAACCAGATCACGACCAGCACGGCGACAAGGCCCAGCAGCAGCCACCCGGTCCGCGCCCGCTTCGGGCGATGCGGGGACACATCCTTGCGCTCCTTCCATACCTTCAGCAGTCCCATGGGACCCGTCTCCAGGGATCGGGCGACGTCGGATGCCGGGTGCAGGATACAAGGCGGGATGAAAAAAGGAAAAGCGGACTAGACCGTGATGCCCCGCTCGCTCTGGCGGATGAAGGTCAGGAAGCGCTCGACCTCCGGGTAGGGATAGAGCTCCGCCTCCGCCCGCTCGAGCGCCTGGCCGATGTTCAGGCGGGAGTTGAAGAACAGGCGGTAGGCCCGCTTGAGCTCCCGCTTGACGTTCTCGGGGAAGCCCCGGCGATCCAGTCCGACCGAGTTGAGCCCGAACAGGGCGGTCGGCACCCCGGCCGCCTTGACGAAGGGCGGGATGTCCTTCTGCACGCGCGACCCGCCGCCCACGAAGGCATGCGCCCCCACCCGCACGAACTGATGGACGGGCGTCATTCCGCCGATGATCGCCTGCTCGTCGATGGTCACGTGCCCGGCCAGGTTCACGGCGTTGCTGAGGATCACCCCGTTGCCGATCTGGCAGTCGTGCGCGACGTGAACGTAGGCCATCAGCAGACAGCCCTCCCCGATCTGGGTCCGCCCCAGAGCGCGCGTGCCGCGGCTCACGGTGACGTACTCGCGGATCACGGTCCCATCCCCGATCAGGCACACGGTGGGCTCGCCTTCGTACTTGAGGTCCTGGGGCTCTCCCCCGATCACGGCGCCGTAGTGGATCTGGCAGCGCTCGCCGATCGTCGTGCCGCGCTCGATCACGGCGTGAGCGTAGATCCGCGTCCCCTCGCCGATCGTGACCTCGGGGCCGACGATCGCGTAGGGGCCGATCTTCACGTCGTCCTTGATCACCGCGCCGGGATCGACGATCGCGGTGGCGTGGATGTCCGCCGTAGCCTGCCGCATCTTCACTTCTCCACGAGCGAGGCCATGAGCTCGGCCTCGGCGACCACGTTGCCGTCCACCCGCGCCGTGCCCCGCATCTTGCAGAACGTGCCGCGACGCTTGAGGAGCTCGAGCTCGCATTCCAGGCGATCTCCGGGTCGCACCGGCTGGCGGAAGCGCACCTTGTCGAGGCCCGTGAAGTACACCACGGTCTCGGCCGGATTGTCGACCAGGCTCATCATGAGCAGTCCACCGACCTGCCCCATCGCCTCGACGATCAGAACTCCCGGCATCACGGGGTGCCCCGGGAAGTGTCCCTGGAAGAAGGGCTCCGAGATGGTGACGTTCTTGATGCCCACGATGCGCCGGCCCTCCTCCAGCTGGACCACGCGGTCCACCAGGAGGAACGGGTAGCGGTGCGGCAGCACCTCCATGATGCGGGACGCGTCCATGACCACCTCGCGCGGAGGAGCGGGAGCGGCGCTCCGCGGACCGGTCCCGTTCCCCCCGTCCAGCCCCTCGATCTTCCGCTTGAGGATCCGCACCAGCTGCAGGTGCGTCCGGTGTCCCGAGCGATGGGCGATGATGTGCGCCTTGAGGTCCACGTTGAGAACCTTGAGGTCGCCGAGGAGGTCCAGGATCTTGTGGCGCACGAGCTCGGTGGGGAACCGCAGGTGCTCCTCGTTGAGGATCTTGTCGTCGCCGATCACGATCGCGTTCCGCAGGTTGCCCCCGCGGATCAGGCCGGCCGACTTCAGCTGCTCGATCTCGTGCAGGAACCCGAACGTGCGTGCCGGCGCGATCTCGCGCTCGAAGATCTCGGGCGTGATCTCGAAGGACTCGAACTGATGCCGGACGAGTGGATGGTCGAAGTCGATCGAGAACGAGACCTGCAGGCGGTCCGATGGGAGGAGCGTGATCTCCACGTCGCCCTCCTGGAAGAAGATCGGCTCCTCCACGCTGTAGCTGCGCCGGGGCGCGTCCAGCTCGGCGATGCCCGCTTCCTCGAGCGCCTTCCAGAACGGCAGGCTCGAGCCGTCCGCAACCGGCGGCTCCCCCGCGTCCAGCTCGATCACCAGGTTGTCGATGCCACGCGCCGCGACCGCCGCCAACACGTGTTCGATCGTCTGGACCTCGGTCCCGTTGACCCCGATCGTCGTCCCGCGCTCGACCCCCACCACGTGGTCGGGATCGACCGCGATCTGGGGCTGCCCTTCCAGGTCGGTGCGTACGAAGCGGATCCCCGTGTCCGCGGCCGCGGGCACGAACGTCATGTGGCATTGATTGCCGCTGTGGAGGCCCACTCCCGAATACGTGACCGGGCGGGCGATCGTCAACTGGCGGTCGGAGGTCATTCGCGCTTGAGCCTGATTTCCACGGCTTTGAGGCGTTCGAAGAGCTCAGGAAGCCGGGCGAAGAGGGCGTACGCTCGCATCTGCTCGCGATGGGAACGAGCGGGGTAGCCCGAGTACTCCGCATCGGCCGGAACGTCGCCGATCACGCCTGCCTGGCCGCCCAGTCGTGCGCGATCGCCGATCTTCGCGTGTCCGGTGATTCCGGCCTGCCCGCCGATCACCGCGTGATCGCCGATCGACGTGCTTCCGGCGATGCCGACTTGCGCCACGATGAACGCGTTCTGACCAATCGTGACATTATGGGCAATGTGCACGAGGTTGTCAATTTTCGTGCCCGCGCCGATGACGGTATCCGCCGCCGACCCGCGATCGATCGTCACGTTCGCCCCGATCTCGACGTCGTCGCCGATGGACAGCCCGCCGCGCTGCGGGACCTTGTGATGCCGACCGCGCTCGTCGGTCGCGTAGCCGAAGCCATCCGAGCCCAGCACCGACCCGCTCTGGACCACGCAGCGGGCGCCCAGGCGGGTTCCCGCATGCAGGGTCACGCGCGGATAGATGCGGCACTCGACCCCGACCGTGACCCCCGGATCGATGACGCAGCCCGCACCGATGATGGCGCCGCGCTCCACGCGCGCGCCGGCGCCGATGACGGTGAGCGGTCCTACCGCCGCCTCGGGCGAGACTCTGGCGGCGGGATCGATCAGCGCGCTCGGGTCCACACCCGCGCGGGTCGGCTCCTCGGGCATGAGCAGCTCAACCGCGCGCGCATACGCCAGGTAGGGATTCGGGACCCGCAGGAGGTTGCGGCCGTTCTCCCGGAACGAGTCACCGACGATCAGGGCGCCCGCCTCCGAGCGCCGCGCTAAATCCTCGTAGCGGGGATTGGCGAGGAACGACAGGTCGCGCGCGCCGGCTCGCTCCAGCGGCGCGACGCCGCTCAGGGGCACGTCGGGGTCGCCCTCCAGCCGGGCCTGGATCGCATCTGCCAGCTCTCTCAGCGTCAGCGTCGGCACGACGGACCCTCCCCCGGTCCTGTCTGACGGCCGCTCAGCGGGAGGGCGCGGGCTGAGCCCTCAGCCGCTCGATGACCTGTTGGGTGATGTTCAGGGCCGGGTCCCCGGCCACGAGAGCGCCGTCGTTCAGGTCGAAGATGAGCGCGTAGCTGCCCTCGCGCCGGGTCTGCTCGATCACGTCGTTGACGCGATCGATGATCGGCTTCATCAGCTCCGCCTGCTTGGCGGCCGCCTCCCCTTCCTGACCGAACTTCGCCTGGAAGTACTGCTGGATGTCCTGCTCCAGCGCCAGCATCTCCTGCTGCTTCTCGGTCTTGTTCTCCGGCGAAAGGATGACCTCCTGCGCCTTGTACTCGTCGAACATGGTCTGCAGCTGGGTGCGCTTGGTGTCCAGGCTGTCGCGCCACGCCGTGGCCGTCCGGTTGAAAGCCTCGTTGGCCTCGGCGTAGCCCGGCGCGGCCTGAATGATTTCCTCCGAATCGACGTATCCGATCTTCAGATCCGTCTGGCCTTGCGCGCTCGCGCCGACCGGCACCGCCAGGCAGAGGATCAGAGCGCTGAGAAGAGTCCGGCTGATTGTCATGGTGCCTCCGTGGATTCCTTTCGTGTGCGGCCGCCCGCTGGGGACGACACTGCGGTTCATCGGGACAGATTGCCGAACCGGAAATGGAGCTGCCATCCCGCATCCGGGTTGCCGTTGGCATCGAGCCTGTCGAAGCCATAGCCGTAGTCGAGCCCCATGGGCCCGAATCCGGGCAGATCGATCTGAACCCCCACCCCCGCCCCGCGCTTCAGGTCCGCGAACGTGACGTCGCCGAACCGATTCCAAACGTTGCCCGCGTCGTAGAATACCGACGTGTAGATCGTGTCGGTGATCTTGATGAAGTGCTCTGCCGTCAACAGCAGGAAGGCGTTGCCTCGATCGTCGGAGCGGCCTTCCTCGTCGCTGAAGATATTGCCCGCGGTGTGCACGCCCACCCGGTTCTCGGGATACCCGCGCAGGCCCTGTGACGGATACTGCACACCGCCCAGAATGTACTGCTCGGTCAGCGGCACGAACCCCGTGGTCGCGATCCCCCCGGTCTTGAGCGCCAGGTTCAGCACCGTGCGATCGTTGAGCGTGGGCGCGAACCACGAGGTCTCGAACTCGTACTTCCGGAAGCCCACCGTGCCACCCAGGAAGCCGCCCGCCATGTCTGCGCCGACGCTGTGGCGCGCGCCCTGGATCGGATGCAGCCGCGGCAGGCGCGTGTCCCGGACCAGGCTGAGCGAGATGCTGGACTCGGTGCGCGGATACTCGCCCTGGAAGCGGGAGTCGTCCCCGTCGGTGGCCTCGAGGTCGATCCGCTGCCAGGTATAGCCGTAGAACAGCCGCGAGGCTTCGTCCCACGGCAGCGGTGTCCCGAGCCGGACGTTCCCGCCCAGCGCCTGCTGCCGGAACGACGTCCCGATGTAGCGCTGGTTGATGTTGAAGAACGAGGTCGACATCGAGGTCTTGGTGCCCAGGAAGACCGGCTCGGTGTACCCGAACTCCAGATTGTTGTTTCGCGAGCCGAACTCCCAGCGCACGCGGCCGGACTTGGCTTGCCCGAACAGGTTCGGCTGCTCGTACCCCAGGAACCCCGAGAGGCCGGTGCCCCCGCCGACGGCCGCGCCCAGCGTCAGGGAGCCCGTGCGACGCTCCTCGACCTCGAACGTCAGGTCGATGTCCCCGGTCTCCGGATCCGCGACCCGGGTGGTGGGCACGATTCCGGGCTCGAAGAACCCCAGTCCCTCGAGCGACAGCAGGCTGTTGCGGACGTCCGTCCGCCGGAAGCGCTGACCTGGCTCGACGAACAGATGTCGGCGGATCACGGATTCGTGGGTCACGGTGTTCCCGCGAATCGCCACGTGCCGGATCTCCGCCGGATTGCCTTCCCGGATCTGCCACGTGACGTCGACGATGGTCGTATCCGGACGCACCCGCCGCAGGGGCTGCACCTGCGCGTAGATGTACCCGTCGTCCGCGTACAGGTTGAGCAGGTCCTCCTGCGTCCGCTCGATCGCGCTGGTGTTGAACACGCTGCCCGGCGCGAGACGCAGGAACTGCCTCAAGTCGGCTTGCGAGAACCGGCTGTTCCCTTCCAGCGTCACCTCTCCCGTCCGGTACGGCTGGCCTTCGTCCACCTCCACGAACAGGTGCATCGTTCCGTCGTCGGGGTCCACCGCCAGGGAGTCGGATACGACGCGCATGTCGATGTAGCCGTGCTCGCCGTAGAAGGCAGGCAGCTTCTGGCTCAGGTCGACGCTCCATTTCGCCTCGTCGAAGTCGCCGTCCTGCCAGAACCAGAACCCCTTGGTCCTGGTGTCCAGGGCATCCCGCAGGCGATCGCCGGAGAAGGCGCGGTTGCCGCGGAATTCGATGGCGTCGATCGCCACCCGCTTGCCTTCGTCGATCCGGACGGCGATTCCGGTCGAGTCTCCTTCCGAGCTCGTGGGCTCGAGCGAGACGTCCGCCAGGTAGTACCCTTTCTCCGCATACAGCTTCTCGATGTCGATCGCGGCCTGGTGGAGCCGGTTGGCCAGCATCCGGTCGCCCTCCCGGAACGGGATCCGCTCCCGGATGTCCTTCTGATCGATCTTGTCGTCGCCGTGAAACTCGAAGCCGGTGATGACCGGAGCCTCTTCGACCGTGATGACCGCCACCACGCCCGCGCCCTGCGGCCGGCTCTCCACGCGCACGTCGTCGAACAGGTGCGTCCGCCACAGGGCGCGGATCGCTTCCTGGATGGCGCGGGGAGTCAGGAACGTGGACCCGGGAAGCCCGGAGAGAGCCGCCACGCGGTCGGGATCGAGCAGGCGGGACCCCTGGACCTCGACCCCCACCAGGCTGGGCGCGGCCTCCTGCGCGGCGGCCCGCGGCACGCCCGCGATGACCCCCAGCGCGACGGCGAGAACCACCGCCAGCGACCGGCACGGAAGCGAAAAAGGAGAGACGCGGTCTCTCCTTTCTCGACTCCGCGACGACCCGCGGGTCGTGTCGTGCCCAATCACGTTGGCCTCTTCAGGGCAGTCCGCGGGCATGCGACACCTACCGCACCTCCTCCTGGATCGACTCCTCCTGCACCGGAGGAGTGGAGGAGCGGACCTTGAACTCGAGGCGATCGGCGTCGGCCACCTCGACCACCACGTCGTCGCCCGGCGTGAACCGACCCTGCAGGAGCGCCTCGGAGAACGGGTCCTCGAGGTAGCGCTGGACCGCGCGCTTGAGCGGCCGGGCGCCGAACTTCTCGTCGAACCCCTTTTCCGCGAGGAACCGCTTGGCCTCGGTGCTCAGCTCCAGCTTGATCTCCCGGTCCTCGATCCGCTGCAGTACGTCGCGGAACAGGATGTCGACGATCTGGATGATGTGGTCCTCGCTCAGCGGGTGGAACACGATCACCTCGTCGAGCCGGTTGAGGAACTCGGGGTTGAACGTCTTGTTGATCTCGTCCTTGACGGCTTCCTCGATGTGGTCGAAGCGCGCACCCTCGCTCGGCTTCTGGAACCCCAGCGCGCGCGCGCCGGTGATGCGCCGGGCGCCGATGTTCGACGTCATGATCACGACCGTGTTCTTGAAGTCGATCTTGCGACCGTAGTTGTCCGTGATGTGCCCCTCGTCGAGGATCTGGAGCAGGATGTTGAAGACGTCGGGGTGCGCCTTCTCGATCTCGTCCAGCAGCACCACCGAATACGGCTTCCGGCGCACTTCCTTGGTCAGGTACCCGGAGTCCTCGTAGCCGACGTATCCGGGAGGCGCGCCCAGCAGCCGGCTGACGGTGAACTTCTCCATGTACTCGGACATGTCGATCCGGATGAGCGCGTTCGGATCGGCGAACAGGAACCGGGCCAGAGCGCGCGCCAGCTCCGTCTTGCCGACGCCCGTGGGTCCCGAGAAGATGAACGAGCCGATCGGTCGGCGCGGATCCTTGAGCCCGGCGCGCGCGCGGCGGATCGCCTTGGAGATCGCATTGATGGCGGCTTCCTGCCCCACGATGTGCTCGTGGAGCTCGGTCTCCATCTGCAACAGGCGCGCGGTCTCCTCTTCGCGCAAGCGCACGACCGGCACGCCGGTCCAGCGACTGACGATGAATGCCACGTCCTCGGTGGTGAGCGACGGGCGATCCGCATGGTTGCCCCGCTCCCACTCCAGCTTCTTGCGCTTGATCGTCGACTTGAGCTCACGCTCGGTGTCGCGCAGCTTGGCCGCCGTTTCGTAGTCCTGCGCCTTGATCGCCTGGTCCTTGCGCGAGATGATCTCCTGGACCTCTTCCTCCAGCGCGAGGAGCTCCGGCGGCGGGACCTGGGTCGCGAGATGCACCCGGGCGCACGCCTCGTCGATCACGTCGATCGCCTTGTCCGGCAGGAAGCGATCGGTGATGTAGCGCTCGGACAGCCGCGCGGCGGTCTCGATGGCATCGTCGGGGATCTCGACCCGATGGTGGTCCGCGTACCGCGGCCGCAGCCCCTTGAGGATCTCGACCGTCTCTTCGATGGTGGGCGGATCGACGACCACCGGCTGGAAGCGCCGCTCGAGCGCGCCGTCCTTCTCGATGTACTTGCGATACTCGTTCAGCGTGGAAGCTCCCACGCACTGCAGCTCGCCCCGCGCCAGCGCGGGCTTGAGCATGTTCGAGGCGTCGATGGCGCCTTCGGCGGCGCCCGCGCCGACGAGCGTGTGCAGCTCGTCGATGAACAGGATGATGTTCTGCGACTGCTTGATCTCGTTGATGACCGCCTTCAGCCGCTCTTCGAACTGACCACGGTACTTCGTGCCCGCGATGACCGCCGCCATGTCGAGCGACAGCACGCGATGGTCCCGCAGGGAATGCACGATCTCCCCCGAGACGATGCGCTGAGCCAGGCCTTCGACGATGGCCGTCTTCCCTACGCCGGGCTCGCCGATCAGGACCGGGTTGTTCTTCTTGCGGCGCGACAGGACCTCGATCACCCGCTCGATCTCCTTCTCGCGTCCAATGGTCGGATCGAGCTCGCCCTCGCGGGCGAGATCGGTCAGATCGCGGCAGAAGTGGTCCAGAGCGGGTGTCTTGGACTTCTTCTCACTCGGCTTGGACGCCTGGCTCCCACCTTCCATAGAGCTCAACTCGCCTCCTAGCAAGCGGATGGTCTCGTTCCGCGCCACGTCGATCGTGACGTCGACCTCCTCCAGCACCTGAGCCGCGACCCCCTTCTCCTCCCGCAGCAGCCCGAGCAGCAGGTGCTCGGTGCCCACATACGAGTGCTTGAGGCTGCGGGCCTCCGCCACCGAGAACTCGAGTACCTTCTTGGCGCGCGTCGTGTACGGGACCTCGTCGGCCGTCATATCGCTCTTGCCCGACTCGACCCGCTCCTCGATGCGGCTCCGCAGCTCTTCGAGATCCACGTTGAGGTTCGTGAGGATCGCCGCTGCCACGCCCTCGCCCTCGCGGATCAGCCCGAGCAGGATGTGCTCGGTGCCCACGTAGTCATGGCGCAGCCGCGTGGCCTCCTCGCGGGCCATCGAAAGGACCTTGCGTACCCGATCCGTGAAGTTGCTGTTCATTCAGCCCCTCGCCTAACCGTTGTCCGATTCATCCAATATCTCCCGAATCAGCTTGGATCGCTCGTGTTCCCGGTCGCGCTTGGAGAGCGAGCGGCCCGCCCGCTTCTCGAGGTGGGCGACCTGGGTCCAGAGCAATAGCTGGTTCAACTGTCGTACCCTCATGGCGGGCAGCAGTTTCATGCTCACCCCCAGCCGCACCGCGGAGAGCAGGTTCATCATCTCGTCGGTGGACATCGCCCGGGCGCAGCGCAACAGCCCGTAGGCCCGCCAGACCTTGTCCTCGATCTCGTCCAGGGCGTCCCGCGCCAGGACCTGGCGGGCGTTCTCCTCGTATTCGATCACCTGCCGCGTGATCTGGCTCAGGTGACCTACGAGCTCGCCCTCGCTCTTCCCGAGTGTGGTCTGGTTCGAGATCTGGAAGTAGTTGCCGACGACGTCCGAACCCTCCCCGTACAGACCGCGGAACGTGAGCCCGATCTGCGCCAGGCCCTGAAGCACCTTGTGAATCTCGCGCGTCAACACCAGCCCGGGCAGGTGGATCAGGACCGAGGCCCGGAGCCCGGTTCCGGTGTTGGTCGGACACGACGTCAGGAACCCGAACCGTTCGTGATAGGCGAACTTGAGCTTGCGCCGCAGATTCTCGTCCGTCCGGCGCGCGCTCTCCCAGGCATCCTCGAGCTGCAGGCCCGCCTCCAGGACCTGGATCCGGAGATGGTCCTCCTCGTTGATCAGCAGCGCCACCCGACCGCCGTCGCCCACCAGCAGGGCGCTGGCCTCCTTGAAGCGGATCATCTCGCGGCTCACCAGATGCCGCTCCAGCAGCAGGTTCAAGTCGGTCTCCGGCAGACCTCCGAGGCGCAGGAACTGGCGCCGATCGCCATTCCCGTTCGAGGGCGCCGACTCGCCGTAGGCCTCCAGCACCTCCGCCGTGACCTCCTCCTGCTGCGGCGAGGCGATCGTCTCACGGAACGGGAAGTGCTCGAGGTTCCGGGCCAGCCGCACGCGCGTGCTGAGGATGATGTCGGCGTGCGGACCTTCGCCGCTGATCCACGACAGCCCGCCGTTGACCGGGCTCAGGAGGTCGTCGCCGGGCAGCCTCACGTCCGCTCCTCGAACGCCGCCGCGCGGGCGGCGCGCCGGTCGTCCTCGAGCGCCGAGATGCGGTCGCGCAGCTCGGCCGCGCGCTCGTACTCTTCGCGCTCCACCGCCTGGCGGAGCTCGCGACGCATCTCCAGCAGCTGCGCCTCGCGCTCGTCGACGGGGCCGATGGACTCGTCCTCCGTGATCCCCACGTGCTCGTTGGAACCGTGAATCTTGCGCAACAGCGCGCTCATCTCCTGCTCGAAGGTCGCGTAGCAATGGGCGCAGCCCAACCGCCCCGTCTTGCGGAACTGCCGGAACGTGCAGCCGCAGCGCGGGCAGGCCGTGTTCGCGTTCGTGGCCTTGGTGAACAGGGGCGCTCCCATCTCGGACAGAAAGTCCGAGAGCGGGACCTGCGAGCTCACCGGGGTGGTCTTGAGCCCTCGCTTCTGGGCACAGTCCTGGCACAGATGGAAGGTCTCCGTCTCGTCGTTCACGATCTGCGTGAAGTGGACGGTCGCCTTGTTCTCGTTGCAGTCCGCGCACAGCATGGGCACGTCCGTTCGGTTGACTCGCCAGCTAAACGACCCATCCGGACGGCCCGTTCAACTCGCGCGGTCCGGGCGAATCGCGATACCCGTTCGCTTCCTACCCCAGAGGCTCGAGCTGGATCGGCGCCAGCGTGCCGTCCTCGATATGGAGCAGCCGGTCGGTGCGCTCCGCCAATCGCTCGTCATGGGTGGCCACCACGAACGCCACCCCCTTCTCGCTCGCCAGCTCGAACATCAGATCGTGGAGCCGCTCGCTGTTCGTCCGATCGAGGTTGCCAGACGGCTCGTCGGCGAGGATCACGATCGGCTCGTGGACCAGCGCCCGGGCGAACGCCACCCGCTGCTGCTCGCCTCCCGAGAGCGCGCTCGGACGGTGCTCGAGCCGGTGTCCGAGCCCCACCTCCTCGAGGATCGCCCGCGCCCGCTCCTCCGCCTCCGCCTGCGCCACCTCCTGGATCAGCAAGGGCAGTGCCACGTTCTCGACCGCGCTGAACTCCAGGAGCAGGTGATGGAACTGGAACACGAAGCCCAGCAACCGGCTGCGGACCCGCGAGAGCTCGTCGTCCTCGAGCCGGCTCAGATGCCATTCTCCCAGCAGGACTTCCCCGTGGGTCGGGCGATCCAGCCCTCCGAGCAGGTGGAGCAGGGTGCTCTTGCCCGCCCCCGAGGCCCCGACGATCGAGACCGTCTCGCCCGCGCCGACCGCCAGGTCGACACCGCAGAGTACCTTAACGGCACCGGTCGCGCCCGCGTACTCCTTGTGGAGTCGGCGCGCTTCGAGA
>Ga0299913_10004250_pt1 | contig 11981 bp, 8 predicted proteins | sample RVTome_9_FD_201360 | JGI IMG/M metagenome (GOLD analysis project Ga0299913, IMG submission 201360) | Soil microbial communities from uranium-contaminated site in the Upper Colorado River Basin, Wyoming, United States - RVT155D38 (version 2) ... | reverse complement strand
TGGTCGACACCGACCTCGACGACAAGTGCCCCGGCGCCGAGGAGCGCCCGATCCCGCCCGGGATCGGCGACGGCGGCAACCCCTTCACCGACGGCGGCAACGTCGACTGCGACGAGACCGACCTGCTCAGGGAACCGTAGACCCGCCGCCGCATAGGCTTCCGCCGTGCCGACGTGGAGCAACTGGGCAGGGGACCAGCGCTGCGTCCCGGCGGCGATCGAGCGCCCGGGCTCGCTCGACGAGCTTCGGCGGGTCGTCGCCGAGGCTTCGGCAGCCGGTCGCGCCGTCCGCGCCGCGGCATCGGGGCACTCGTTCACCGACATCGCCCTCACCGATGGCGTCATGGTCGGGCTCGACTGCCTCTGCGGCCCGCTGGACTTCGACCGCGACTCGGGCCTGTTCAAGGTCGAGGGCGGCATCGTCCTGAGCGAGCTGAATCGCGCCCTCGACGAGCACGGGGTGGCGTTCGAGAACCTCGGCGACATCGACCGCCAGACGATCGCCGGCTCGATCTCGACCGGTACCCATGGCACCGGCGTCCGCTACCAGAACCTGTCGGCGCAGATCGCGGCGCTCGAGCTGGTGACGGCCACGGGCGACCTGGTGGCGGTGGACGGCTCGGACCCCGACCTGCTGCGGGCGGCGCGCGTCGGCCTGGGCGCGCTCGGCGTCATCTACTCGGTCACGGTTCGCACGGTCCCCGCCTTCAGGCTCGACCGGCTCGACAGCCCGAAGCCCCTCGCCGAGGTCCTCGACGGGCTCGACGAGATCGGCGCCGAAACCGACCACTTCGAGTTCTACGTCTTCCCCGGCACCCGGACGGCGCTCTGCCGCGAGAGCCGGCGAACGGACGAGCCTCCGGCGCCGCGCCACCGGGCCCTCGTCTACGCGCAGGAGGTGATGCTCGAGAACTGGGTCGGGCGGATGTTCGCGATCGCCGCGCGCCGATTCCCCTCGCAGGCGCCTCGGCTGGCGCGGGCGGCCTCGCGCGGGGTCGGGCGCTCACGAAAGCTGGACCGCTCGTTCAGGGTGTTCGCCTCGGAGCGGCGGATCAAGTTCACCGAGATGGAGTACGGGATCCCGCGCGAGCACGCGCGCGAGGCGGTCGAGCGCGTGCTCGAGGCGGCCGGGCGGCCCGAGCACGCCGTGGCCTTCCCGATCGAGGTCCGCTTCGTCGCGGCCGACGACTCGATCCTGAGCCCCGCGCACGAGCGCGAGACTTGCTACATCGCCGTCCACCAGGATCGAAAGCTCCACTGGGAGCCCTACTTCCGCGAGGTCGAGGCGATCGCCGGCGAGTACGGCGGGCGCCCGCACTGGGGAAAGCGCCACTTCCAGACGGCCCCGACGCTGGCGCCGCTCTATCCTCGCTGGGAGGCCTTCCGGCAGGCCCGGGCCCGGCTCGACCCCGGCGGGGTCTTCCGTAACGCCTACACCGACCGCGTCCTCGGCTCGCCGCAGGACGCCTGACCCAACCGAGCTGTCCTGCCGCGATCCCGCGGTGCGGGGTTAGGGCAGGACGGCCCAGGCGCTCAGCTGTCGTAGCCCAGCCCGAGGCGGTCGAGCGCCCGCAGCCACAGCCCCCGGCGACCGCCGTGCCGGTCGGCGGCGGCGAGCCGGTTTCGGGTCAGCTCGATGCCGGCCCAGCGAAGCGGCTCGGGCGGGAACGGCAGCGGTCGCGATCGGGTCGCTCGCAGCGCGGTCGCCTCGGTCTCGCGCCCGGCGAGCAGGTCGAGGGCGACCCGCGCCCCGAAGCGGCTGGCGCCGACGCCCAGCCCCGTATGCCCGACCGTGTGGGCGACGCGCCCGCCGTGGGTCGTGCCGTGGAAGGCGAAGAAGCGCGTGCAGGTGTCGATCGCCCCGCCCCAGCGGTGGCTGAAGCGAATGCCCTCGAGCTGCGGGAAGGTGGCGAAGAAGTGCTGGGCGAGGAGGGAGAAGCTCGCCTCGCGCTGCTCGCGCTCGCGCCCGATGCCGTTCGCGTAGTGGTAGATCGCGTCGTAGCCGCCCCAGAGGATGCGCTCGTCGGCGGTCAGCCGGTAGTAGTGGAAGTTGTTGGCGCAGTCCGAGAGGCCCTGGCGCCGCACCCAGCCGAGCGAGCGCCGCTGCTCGGGGCGCAGCGGCTCGGTCACGAGAACGTAGTCGTACACGGGCACCACCCGCCTGCGCACGGATCGCACCAGCGCGGGAAAGGCGCCGCTGGCGAGCAGCACCTGGCGCGCCAGCAGCCGCCCGCTTGGCGTGCGAAGCTCGATCCTCGCCCCGTGGCGGCGCAGGCGCTTCACCGGCGTGCGCTCGAACATGCGCACGCCGAAGCTCAGCAGGCTCTCGCGAAGCCCCCAGCAAAGGCGCGCCGGATCGACGATCGCCGAGTCGGCCCGCTGCCAGAGCCCTGCCCTGTACAGCGGGGATCGGACCTCGCCCCGAGTCGCCTCGGCGTCGAGCAGCTCGACCTCGTTCCCGAGCGCGCCCAGCTCGGCGGCCTCCGCGGCCAGCCATGACTCCTCTTGCGGCTCGAGCGCGACGACGATGTCGCCGTTCAGCTCCAGGTCGCACTCGATCCCCAGCCGGCGGATCGCTTCGACGGCTTCACGGTGGTTCGCCCGGCCGATGCGCTCGAGCGCCGGGACCTCGTCGGGGAAGCGGGCGATCCCGTTGGCGAGCCCGTGGGTGAGCGAGTGCACGAAGAAGCCACCGCTTCGCCCGCTGGCACCGTGCGCGATCTCGGCGCCCTCGACCAGGGCGACGTCGCGAGCGGGGTCGTCCTCCTTCGCCTGGAGCGCCGCCCACAGGCCGCTGAGCCCGCCGCCGACCACGGCCAGGTCGCACTCCGCCTCGCCCTCGAGCGGATCGGCGGGCGCCGGGGCGCCGGGGCGGTCGAGCCAGAACGGCACCTGCGTCGCGTCGGCATGGGCGGCGCGCTCGCGCTCGCCCGGCGGCCCCAGGTCCCAGACGTGGCCGGCTACAGGAACGCCGTCCCCTCGCCCCTGTAGGTCGGGACCTCGTCCACGATCCGATCGCCCTCCACCAGGTAGAGCGAGTCGAACCGCTCGCACAGCTCTCCCGCCTTGGCATGGCGCATGTAGACCCGGTCGCCGATGCGAAGGTCCCGCGCGGGCGTGCCGAGCAGGGGCGTCTGGACCTCGCCGGCGCCCTCCTGCCCGTCGAGCCGGAGGCCGTGGGGGAGGTGCGGTTTCGGCAGGCGCAGCTCGTCGGCCGGGCCCGACGCGAGGTAGCCACCTCCCAGCGCGGTCACCGTCCCCGGGCTCGGCCGCCGCACGATCGGCAGCGCGAAGAAGGCTGCGGGCTCGAGGTCTAGCGATCGGTAGTTGTCGAACAGGTGCGGCGCGTAGAAGCCCGAGCCGGCGGTCAGCTCGGTGGCGGTGCCGGCTGCGGCGGTACGGGCGAGGCTGCCGGTCCCGCCGGCGTTGACGAACCCCAGCCCGCCTGGAGTGGCCTCGCCCACGGCCTTGACGATCCGGGGCAGGCGCTGGCGCAGGTCGCGCTCGGAGCGCGACTGCATGAACCGGATCGCCGCGCTTCTCAGCGCCTGTCCCTCGACGTCGTCGCCAACGCCCGCGATCTGGCCCTCGTAGGCCATCACGCCCGCGAGCCGCGTGCCCGGCCGCGCGGCGATCTCCGCGGCGAAGCGTGCCGCGCGCTGCGGGTCGCGAATCGGCGAGCGCTTGGGGCCGATCCGCGCGAGCCGGCCGCCCAGCGGCCACCAGCCGGCGTCGACGTCCATGCACACCGCCACCTCGGTCTGACCGGCCCCCATCGCACCCTCGATCAGGTCGAGATGGGGAGCGTCGTCCACCATCGGTGTCGGCGCGCGCTCGGGGTCCGATGCCGCCAGCGCCACCAGCTCGGCGATCGCCTCGCGGTCGGCGGTGGGATAGGCGACCACGATGTCGTCGAGCCCCTTGCTTGCGAGCCACAGGGCCTCCGGGAGGGTGAAGGAGAGGATGCCCCGGAAGCCCTCGTCGAGATCGAGGATGCGGCGCAGGACCGGCAGCGAGCGCACCGACTTCGAGGCGATCCGGATCGGCAGCCCGCCCGCCTGGCCCAGCATCTTGGAGGCGTTCGCGCGCAGCGCGCCGAGGTCGACGAAGGCGAACGGCGGCTGCACGGCGTCGAAGATCGCGTCGTAGCGGGCGCGCTGCGCTTCGAGGGCGGCGGGGTCGGTCAAAGCGCGGCGAGCGTACCTAGAATGGGCTCCCCCCCGGCCATGCGCCGGGCCCGGAGAGGTGGCCGAGCGGCTGAAGGCACTCGCCTGCTAAGCGAGTAGGGGGCGCAAGCCCTCTCGCGGGTTCGAATCCCGCCCTCTCCGCTCCTGCACCGATTTCGAGCCGGTTCTGCCGCTCGAACGGCAGGCCGCGACGAGCGACGTCGCGCTCCTGCTTGTCGTCCAATCCGGGAGCCGGCGTCGCGCGCTCAGCATGCTCGCATTCACCGGCAAGGGAGAGCGCGTCGGGATTCGTGCGCCCGGGGGCTGTCAGCGCGACAGGTGTCCGCGTCGCCCTGCGGGAGGCCGCGAAACGAGCGACGCCAGACCGCTGTATCGAATCGCACGCCACGGGGGACTCCCATCTCGCGCCATAAGGCCTCGTCGCCCTCGTCCGCCCTGCCGTGAGCCGGAGCCCAGTGGATCTGCAGGAGCGGAAGCGGGCTCGCGAGCAAGTGGTGAAGCTCGCCGAGGCCCGCCCGCTCCAACGCGTCGGTAATCTCGGCCAGAGACCACCCCGCGCGCTCGCTCGCAACCGCGTCCGGTCTGAGCGCGGGCGGGAATCCGGAGATGGTCGAGAGCGTCCGCGGGAACGTCCGCGGATTCTTGAGCCGGGCGAAGTCGCCGAGGAAGACGGCGCATCCGCGCTGCGCGCGCACGGCCGCGATCCGCGCCAGGCACGAATCCAGGTGCTCGACGGTTGGCAGGTGGTGAAGGGCGAAGACCGAGCTGACCATGTCGACGTCCTCGGGCACCTCGGCGTCAAAGGTGGTGATGTCGGCCTCGAGCAGGGTGATCCGATCGCTGAGCCCCTCCTCCTCGAGCAGTCGCCGCCCGGTGGCGAGCATGGTGTCCGAGAGGTCGAGCCCGATGATTCGCAGGTCCGGTCGATGGCGCGCGAGCTGCGCCAGATAGCGGCCGGACCCACTGCCCAGATCCAGAACGGAGCCACCCCCGGGCAGCAGCTGGCTCATCGCCTTGGCCCACATCTCGTAAATCGGCATGTTGGACCCGTCGATCTTGCCGGCCTCGTGGAACGCGGCGACGCCCACGGGCTCGTCCATGACCATCGGTTCGGGCGTCCGCCCGAGGTCCGAGCGCGTCAGCCGCTCCCGAGCGATCACGTAGGGCATGACGAAGAGTGCGTTGGGCTTGGGCATCGGTTGGACCCCCGGTCGCGGCGAGTCCACCGGCGACCCTACACCGAACGCGCGATCCGCCTCGCTGTTCGACGCCGCAGTGCTGGCTGCGTGCGCTTCATGGATGCGAGCGTCTGCTTTGGGGCGCACGAGGCTCGCGCAAGGGACGACAAGGGTGTCTCACTCCAAGGCCGTCAGGCGGCGACTTGGGCGACCAAGCGACTGGCCTTCGCCTGGACCTCGGGCTTCGAACAACATCCACAGCAGGGCCGTACCTGCCACCGCGAGCTGGGTCCCAGCCACCCTGACACCAACCCTCACGAGTGAGCGGTCAGGTACGGCATCGGGTACCGGAGCGCTCGATCGCGGAGCCCGCCACTCGCGGCGTAGAGTTGGTCTTCGGGCCAAGGCGGGAGCGAAGGCGGACAAACTGAGATGGATGTGAAAGGCGCTTCGCGGACAATCGCGCTCGGGGCGTTGGCGCTCGCCCTCGTGGCGGCTGCCGTCGTGCTCATCCTGCGCGGGGGATCGGAGCCGGCGCCGAGCACGACCGCAGCGGACGAGCCGCGGCCAAAGGCCACCAGCGGCGCCCAGCCGACCCGGGCCGCAAGCCGCCGCGACGCGCCCGACCGGGTGCTGGTGCTTCCCGACCGAGGAAGCCCCATCGTCTGGGTTCGCCGCGGGCACCGGGTGACGCTCCACCGCGCGCCGGGCGGACCCCCGATCGAGACGCTCCGCGAGGAGACCGAGTTCGGCTCGCGCACGATCCTCTCGGTGTTCGAGACGAGGGGAGAGTGGGCGGGCGTCCCGAACCCGAATACCGGGAACGGCACCCTGGGCTGGGTTCGACTCGACCGACGGCACCTGAAGGCCGGATACACGCTGCGCGAGATCGTCGTCGACCTCTCCGAGCGCCGCGCCCAGCTCCTGATCGAGGGAGACGTCGTCCGCACGTTCACCGTCTCGATCGGCTCGCCGGGCACCACCACGCCCACCGGGCGCTTCGCCGTCACCGACACGTTCCGGGGCGGCCTCAATCGGGCCTACGGCTGCTGCGCGGTCGCGCTCACCGCCGAGCAGCCGAACCTGCCCTCGGGCTGGCTCGGGGGCAGCCGGATCGCGATCCACGGCACCGCGGGCCCGCTCGGCGAGGCGATCTCGTCCGGGTGCGTGCGCGCCGCCGACCGCGACGTCAGCGCCCTGGTCGACGAGGTGCCGCCCGGGGCGCCCGTCGTCGTGCGCCAGTAGCGCACCCTCAGGCGGCGGCGAGCTGCTCGGCGAGCGCGGCCTCGACGTCGGCTGCGACCTCGTCCATGTCGGCGATCACGGCGCGATCGCCGGCGAGCCCGAAGAAGACGCCGCCGTCGTAGCTCACCACGCCGATCGCCAGCGCGTGCCCTTGCGGGGAGAGCGGCACGAACGGGTAGATCTCGCGGACCTGCCCTCCGAGCAGGTAGAACGGCACCTGCGGCCCGGGCACGTTGGAGACGACCAGGTTCCAGGTGAGCGGGCGGGAGATCGCCGCCGCGAGAACCCGGTTGATCGTCGGCGGCACGAAGCCGGTGGCCTCGATCACGAGTGACGCGGCGCGTGCCTGCTCGGTCTGCTTGAGCTGGGCGGTTTCGGCGTGGATGCCGGCCAGGCGAGCTGCCGGGTCGTCCTCGCGCAGCGGCAGCGGGACCATCAGCGTCGCGAGCCGATTGCCGAGGTCGTGCTCCTCGTCGGGCCGGCGGATGCTCATCGGCACCAGCGCCACCAGGTGCTCGGGCGCCTCCTCGCCGCGACGGGCGAAGGTTCGCCTCAGCGACCCGGCCGCCACCGCCAGGATCACGTCGTTCACGGTCGCGCCGGTCTCGCCTCGCGCTCGCTTCAGGTCGTCGAGCCTCGTGGCGACGAAGCCGACGCGGCGGTCGCGGCCGATCTCGGCGTTTAGGAACGTTCGCGGCGCGCTCGGCCCGCCGGCGGCGAGCCCGGCGAAGCCCTCCGCCGTGCGGATCACGCGGTTGGCCGTCTCGCGCGGCATCGTGAGCGCCCCCTGCGCCGTCTTCCGGGCCCCGCGAAGCGGGCTCCTGACCCGCTCGGATGCGGCCCGCACCAGGAGCATCTCGGGGCTGGGCGCGTCGGGGTCCCACGGCTCGGATGGCAGCTCCATCTCCGTTCCCTCCTTGTTGGGGTCGAGCATGATCGTCCCGACGTCCACGGCCGAGACCCCGTCGACGAGGGCATGGTGCGTCTTCGAGATCACCGCGTGGTGCTTTCGCTCGACGCCCTCGACCAGGTAGATCTGCCACAGCGGCCGGGCGAGGTCGAGGGGCTCGGACATCACCCGCCCGACCAGCTCGCGCAGCTGTGCCCGCGAGCCGGGCGCCGGCAGCGCGACGTGGCGCACATGCCAGCGCAGGTCGAACCCCTCGTCATCGGCCCAGACCGGGTTGGACAGTCCGAGCGGCGTCTTCGTCACCCGCTGGCGGAAGCGGGGCACCAATGCCAGGCGCTGAGAGACGTGCTCCAGCAGCTCCTCGAAGCGGGGCGGCCCGCCGTCGACGACGATCGTGCCCCCTACGTGCACGTGGATCGCCCCCCGCTCGGCGAGGAGCGAGGACATGTCCGAGGCCGAGAGCCGCTCGAGCTCGCTCAAGTCAGGGCGAGCCTATTCCAAGACCCCCGTGCCGGCCTCCGCGCGAAGCGGGTGTACCTACCGGATGAACAGGATCTCGGAGTACTTAGGCAGCGGCCAGAGGTCGTCGGCGACGACCTTCTCGAGCTGGTCGGCGACCTCACGGACCTCGGCCATCGCCGCCAGCTGGTTGTCGCGGGCGTACACGGCCAGCTCCAGCCCCTCGACGCCGTCGGGGTAGTGATTGGCGGCGTCGAGCCTGCGGATCGCCTCGACGAACTCCTCGGTCAGCGCCCGGGTGTTCGACGACAGGTCGGCCATGCCGGACTCCTCGGTCAGCTTCAGGTGGCGCAGCGCCGCCGGCAGCAGCATCGTCCGCGCCATCCGCGCCGTCGTCTCGGCCTCGATGTTGGCGCGGATCACGTACTGCTCGGTCCAGACCTCGAACCGCGACTCCAGCTCCCTCTCCGAGAGCACGCCATAGTGCTCGAAGGCCTCAACCGTCGCGTCGGCCAGCACCTCGGGCAGCGCGTCGGGCGACGTCCGCAGGTTCTGCAGCCCGCGCCGCTCCGCCTCGGCGTGCCACGCCTCGTCGTAGTTGTCGCCGTCGAAGCAGATCTGCTTCGAGGCGGCGTACGACTCGCCGACGACCTCGCCCACGTCCGCGCCGGCCTCGAGCTTGTCGGCCAGCTCGTCGATCGCCTCGGCGACGATCGTGTTGAGCACGGTGTTCGGGAACGCGAGCGACTCGCTCGAACCCACCGCCCGGAACTCGAACTTGTTCCCGGTGAACGCGAACGGCGAGGTGCGGTTGCGGTCGCCGCCGTGCATCGGCAGCTCCGGCAGCACCGGCGTCCCCAGGTGGAGGGTGGCCCCGGGCGTCGCGCCCTCGCCGCCGGTCGCGATCGCCTCGAACGCCTGCTCCAGCTCGGCGCCGAGGAAGATCGAGATGATCGCCGGCGGCGCCTCGTTCGCTCCGAGGCGGTGGTCCTGGCCGATGTTCGCCACCGAGGCCCGCAGCAGGCCCTGGTGCTTGTTCACCGCCTGGATCACGGCCGCGCAGAAGAACATGAAGCTGGCGTTCTCGGCGGGGGTGTCGCCCGGGTCCATCAGGTTGTGCCCGGTGTCGGTGCCCATCGACCAGTTGTTGTGCTTGCCCGAGCCGTTGACGCCGGCGAACGGCTTCTCGTGAAGCAGGCAGACCAGCCCGTACTTGCGGGCCACGTTCTGCATCATCTGCATCGTCAGCTGCTGGTGGTCCGAGCCCACGTTCGAGTTCTCGAACACCGGGGCGATCTCGTACTGACCCGGGGCGACCTCGTTGTGGCGGGTCTTGACCGGGATCCCCAGCTTCGCCAGCTCCGTCTCCGTGTCCAGCATGCAGGCGAGGATCCGCTCGTGGATCGAGCCGAAGTAGTGATCGTCCAGCTCGTGCCCCTTGGGTGGGAGCGCCCCGAACAGCGTGCGCCCGGTGGTGACCAGGTCCGGCCGCTCGTAGTAGTACTGCTCGTCGATCAGGAAGTACTCCTGCTCGGGCCCCACGGTCGTGAACACGCGCTTGGACTCCTCGTCGCCCAGGAAGCGCAGCGCCCGGATGGCGGACTTCGACAGCGCGTCCATCGAGCGCAGCAGCGGGATCTTGGCGTCCAGCGCCTCGCCCGTCCACGACGCGAAAGCCGTCGGGATCACCAGCAGCGCCCCGTTCGGGTTCTCGAGGATGAACGCCGGGCTGGTCGGGTCCCACGCGGTGTAGCCGCGGGCCTCGAAGGTGGCGCGAACGCCGCCGGTGGGGAACGAGGAGGCGTCGGGCTCGCCCTGGATCAGCTCCGAGCCGCGGAACTTGGCGATCGACCTGCCGTCGCCCGTGGGCTCGAAGAACGAGTCGTGCTTCTCGGCCGTCGAGCCGGTGAGGGGCTGGAACATGTGGGTGAAGTGGGTCGCGCCGCGCTCCAGCGCCCAGTCCTTCATCGCCTCGGCGATTTCGTCGGCAAGCGAGGGGTCGAGCGCGGCCCCGGTCGCGAGCGTCTCCTGAAGCTTGTTGTAGGTGTCCTTGGCGAGGCGCTCCTTCTGGACCGCGGGCGAGAAGACGTTGGCCCCGAACGGGTAGTCCTCGCGGGTGAAGTCGATCGCGCCCAGCCCGGCTCCGTTGGAGCTCCACTGCGCGGCGGAAACGTTCTTCTCACGGATCTTCATCTCTGGTGCTCGCCTCCTAGCGACGCGACGTGCCCACCCGGGGCACGCCGACTCGGTTCCGGTGGATTGGAAGTCCCGGCAGACTAGACGTCCACGCCGCGCCGGGGGCTGTACATGCGTCGAAAGATCGCCCGCCCCGGTTTATCCCGGCGGTACAACCGAATCGCCCTCGGATAGGACCGCGCGGACAGTCCTCGGCCGTCCGCTGTGGAGGCTCGGGCCCGCCGGGATAGGATCGCCGGGTGGGCATCCTCGACTACCTCCGCGGCCGGCGCCGGCGCGAGAGACCGATCGGCGGGCTGGAGATCACCGCCGAGCCCTCGGCCGGGATGCGGGCGCTCTCACAGGGTCCGGGCGCAGAGGAGCAGTCGGCCGCGGCCGTCGAGGCGGCGGAGCTCGGCCTCGCGCAACTCGGCCAGATCGGCGCGATGATCGCCAAGGCCACGCGGGAGGGGTCGATCCAGGTCCACCAGGGCGAGGCGCAGGCGTTCGAGCTGCCTGGAGCCGGCCTCCAGGAGGAGATCCTCGAGGTCATGCGCCGCTACGGGCTCGAGCCCGGGGCGGCTGGCGCATCGCAGCAGGTCGACCCGAGCCAGATGGCCGCGATGCAGCGGGAGATCATGGACGCGGTCAGCCGCCACGGCATCGACCTCAAGGGCTACCTCGGCGGCGACTCAACCACCGATTGAACCCTCGTGGTCGCCACGGCGACCATCCGCGACCAGTCGCCCGAGCGGCCGCCCCGGCGACCGCCTCCGGGCCGCTAGCCTGTCCCCTCCCGCGCCCGTAGCTCAGTTGGATAGAGCGTCGGTCTACGAAACCGAAGGTCACAGGTTCGAATCCTGTCGGGCGCGTTCACGCCTCGCGCTCACCCGCTTGATCGAATACCACTCTGGTGCGAGCCCTACCGCCGCGCGTAGCCCGCGAGCCGCGGCTCCTCGGTCGCAGGCCAGCGCTCGGAGAGATCCTGCCAGGCCGCGACCGAGTAGTCGAGGGCGTCGGGGGGGATGTCGGGCAGGGTCAGGCCCGGCGCGTAGGTCTCGGCGCAGATCGTGGCGGGCAGGCGGCCGGGCCGCGCTGGGCCTCGGTGCTCGAGCGCATCGATCACGAGGGCGAAGACCACTGCATCCCAGAGCGGCCCGATGTGGGGGACGGGCCGCGCCGGGCAGATCTCCTGCACGAGAACGTTCGAGGCTCCGTCGAGCGCTGCCGTCGAGTGCGGCTGGACGAGTTCGTCGACCTGGCTGTAGATGCTGGTGAAGGCCGCCTTTCCTGGAGTCTCGTCGCCGCGGTTGAGCGCGGCGGTGAACCTTGACCCCTGCCGCATCTGCCAGACCGAGGGTGCGCAGAACCCGGGCGCGCAGGCGAAGTCGGCCGCAACCGTGCCGTGGTGCGGTCCGGCGAGCGAGATGTAGTCGTTCACCCTGCGTCGCGTGCGATCCCACCATTTGATCGCCCACCGTGGCTGCAGCGTCCCCTGGCTGTGGCCGATCACGTCCACCTTGCGGCCGGAGCGCTTCGCCAGCTTCCGGATCGCGAAGACGACGTACTGGGCCTGGCGCTGGATGTCCGGCATCGAGCGCCGTGGAAGCCCGACGGCGCAGGTCGTGTAGCCACGCTCGGGAAGGATCTTCCAGTAGTTCCAGCCCCAGTTCTCCTCGGGGTTCGTGCCGGTGCCGTGGACCAGCAGGATCGGCTGCCCGGCCCCGGGCTCGACCGGCTGCGGGCACTCGAGCGCCGCGCGCAGCTTCTGCTTCGGCACGACGAGCGCCGGATCAGCCGCGGCCGTGCCCGGAGCCGTAAGGCCGAG
>Ga0299913_10004249_pt1 | contig 11982 bp, 8 predicted proteins | sample RVTome_9_FD_201360 | JGI IMG/M metagenome (GOLD analysis project Ga0299913, IMG submission 201360) | Soil microbial communities from uranium-contaminated site in the Upper Colorado River Basin, Wyoming, United States - RVT155D38 (version 2) ... | reverse complement strand
CGCGTTCTGAGGCCGGCAGCGGGATCAATGCGAAGACGCGGTCGGCGCGCACGAAGCGCCCGTACCCGAGCGAGATCAGCCGCGCGTCGCGCCGGTCGGCCATGGCTGGAAGCCTACGCCCCGGAGCGGCGCGAGGGCAACGAAAAGGGCGGCCCGGAGGCCGCCCTTTCGTTACGAGTGCGAAGAATCAAGCTAGCGGCGCTTCACCTTGCACTTCTGCGTCTTGCTGACCGACTCCCTCGAGTCGTCGAAGTAGGTCACGGTGCGCTTCATCTTGAACTTCTTCGGCTTGCACTTCGCCGACGCCACCTTCTTCGACTTCAGGATCTTGGCGTTGAACGACGTGATCTTCAATGCACCCGTCACCGGCGCTTCTGGAACGGAGAGTGCCTGGCCGAAGCCCTGCCTCCTCTCCGCTTGATTCGCCCTGACGATCCGTGCGTCAACGATCGGCGACGCGGGACCGAGGGCCGGGCTGAACGTGTGGAGCCGCAACTGGCCCGGGCCGGGGCCGTTGAACACGGACACCACCGGGTCAGCGACCTTGCAGGGATCGGCCTGCGGCGGGGTGCAGGCAGGGCCCGGCGCATGGACCGTGGCCTTGCCGCCGCCCAGGAAGGACTTCGGCGGACACGCAGCCTTGGCCTGGGCCGTCGGTGTTCCGTTGGCGATCGGCGCGGTGCAGCGCGGTGCCTTCTTCAGGTCAATCTTGATGTTCTTCGACCAGGCGATGCGCTCGGCCGCCGCGTTGGCGTCCTCGTTGCCGGTCGAATCCGGGCTGTTGACGACGCCCAGGAGCACGTTGACCCTGCTGAACTTCTTCTTCGAGAGCTTGCTCGGCGTGACCTTGGAAACGACGTTGGCGTCGTTGAGGTCCGCGCCGGTGGTGCCAGCGACCGCGATGCCGGCGGTGGCGACCACGACCGCCAACCCGCCCGCCACGATCATCCGTGACTTCTTGATCAATTTCTCCTCCTAGAGAGCAGAGCGCGCGGCCCATCCGCGCGCCCGGTAAGGGTGCTTTGCGAGTGTGGGGCATGCGGGCCCCAGGTACATCGGTACTAACCCGAACGGTTTGTGAAAGTTTCGCGGCCTCCCTTCGGCAAACTACGGATTCGGCAAGTCTCGGACGTGCAGGTAGTCGCTCAGCTCCTGGGGCGTCCCGACCGATTGGAGCGCCGCCTGGGCGTTGCACGGGGGCGGCGTCATCGTCGCCGTCCCGAGCTGGTCGTTGAACGCGAACAGGTTGATCCGGTCGAAGAAGAGCTGTCCCTCGGCGAGGTCGCCATCCGTGCGTTGGAGGAAGAGCGGGTCGGTCGAGCTCGCCGGGTTGAGGAAGGCGTCAATGCCCGCCGTGCAGTGGCGCGTCTCGAACGAGCCGATGGTGCTCCGCACGTCGAGGTAGCCGCCGGGCTTGATGTAGGGGTTCGTGCGCGTGACCTCGAGCCGGTTGGGATAGGCGGCGACCGCTTCCGGCGTGAGCGGGGACATCGTGCGCAGGTAGTGGACGCTGTCCAGGGTGGCGAAGTCGAAGAAGACGCCCTGGCTAGCCGCGGCGATGTTCGCGAGCCCGGTCACCTCGCGCCGGTAGCGGCGGACGACCTCGAGGATCGCGTTCACGGGACCGAGCCAGTCGTCCAGCCCGCCGAGCAGCGGCGGCAGGTTGTTGTCCAGGAGGCGCCGTGTGGCGCGCATCCCCGCGGGGGCCGCGTCGATCGTGGCGGGCAACGCGAGGAAGAAGGCGCGCAGCTCCGGCGAGAGCTCGTTCAGCTCGCGCGCGGTCGGCGCCAACTCGCGCGCCGTCGGGCGAAGCGCGGTGACCACTGGATTCGTGTCGATCGCGAACTCCTCGAGGCGGGTGAGCGTCTCGCGTGACTCGCGGAGGAACGTCGGGAAGATCGTGAACGCGTCCGCCAGCTCCTCGTTGCGCCCTGCGGTGGTGCCGAACACGGTGTTCGCGTTCTCGATCAGGCCGCGGAGCTGACCCCGGCGCTCCGCGAGAGCGCCGAACACCTCGCCGCCATCGCGCACGAGCCGGCTGACGGCCAGCTCCTGGGTGTCGAGGAGTCGCAGCGCGCGCTCGGCCTCGTCCGCGAAGGGCTCGAGGCTGGCGATCGCGACCGAGAAGTCGTCTCCTCGTCCGCGCAGCGCGGCCGCCTGGCCCTGCATCCAGCCCTGGAAGGCCGCCCGCGTGCTCGGGTCGAACGCGCGGAACACCTCGTCCAGCTGGACCGCCTCGGAGACCTGCGCAGCGGGCAGGTGGGCGCCCTCGGGCAGGCTTCCCGACTCGGCCGAGCCCGGCGTGAGCTCCACGTAGGTCTCGCCGAGCAGCGTCTTCTGGCGCAGGATCGCCTGGGTGTCCTCCGGGAGCGGCGCGTAGCGCGCATCGAGCTCGAGGGTCGCCTGGGCCTCGCCGTCCGGCCCGCCCTCGACCCTCGAGACCCTGCCCACCGACACGCCGGAGATGCGGACGTCGGCAGCCTCCGCGAGCTGCGAAGCCTCGTCGAACGGCACCGTGACCTTGTAGCCCTCGGCCTTCAGCGGCACGGGACCCCCGAAGGCGATCCAGAGGAACAGGAACAACCCGAAACACGACACGGCGAAGCCGATCGCGATCAGGATGCGTCCAACTGTGGGCGGTCGAGTCTCCATCTATCCGGGTGGGGGGGTCAGGGGGCAGATCTCGGCGGCCTCGGGCACGTTGGTGAGCCGCTGCAGGGTCCAGATGGCCGGCCGGACGGTCGCGAGCTCCTCCGCACGGAGCGCGGTCAGGCACGACTGCAACACCAGCCCGCGGGGCAGCGGGCCGTGCGCGTCCTGGAGGAAGGCGCTGTTGTTGGCGTTGTGGTTCAGCCACGCGGTCCAGAACAGGTAGCCCTCCTGGGTGCCCGCCGGGTTGAACGCCCAGGCGTTGAAGAGCCGGTTCAGGTCGCTGAAGGTGCGAGCCGTCGACTTCACCGTCTTGCCCAGCGGCTTGGCGCCCTGGCTCAGGTGGCGCAACGGCTTGCGGATCTGGCGGGTAAACGGGCGGATCTGGTCCTCGATCGGGCTCAGGCTCTCCCGAGCCAGGCGCTGGGCGGCGACCTGGCCCGGGGCGAACGCCTGCGCCGCCGGGATCAGCGCCTCGGACGCCGGCCCCAGCTCCTCCGCCAGCACCCGACCGCTCTCGAGCGCCAAGCGGGTCTCGCCGAGCGCGGAGGGCAGCTCCTGCAACGTCTCGCGGAGGTTGGCCTCCTGGGCCGCGAACGCGGCGAACACCTGGTTCTGCGACGAGACGAAGTCCGCCAGGCGGGTATCGCTGCGGCCGAGCGCCTCGGAGAGCTCGGCAAAGCTCGTGATCGAACGGCGGATGTTCGCCCGGCGCTTCGCCAGGCGCGTGTTGATGCGCGCCAGGTCGCGGCCGAGCGGCTCGAAGCGCCGCAGACCCGCCGAAAGCTCCTCGCCGTGGCCTCCGAGGCCCTTCGCCCCGCCCTGGATCAGGAGCGTCAGGTAGTTGCGGGTATCGCCGTCGAGCGACGCGAGGATCTGGTCGAAGTTCACGTTCGGCTCACTCTGCGCGAGCGGAATCGTGTACCCCTCCTCGACGATCTCGCCCGATTCGCCCGGGTCGAGCTCCATGGTCATGTCCTGGAGTCCCGTGCGCGGGCGCATCAGGACCGTGGCGTCCTCGTGGATCAGCTCCTCGTACGGCCGGTCGACGCCCATGGTCACGATCGCCCGCCCGTTCTCGAGCTCGACCTCCCGGATGTCGCCGACCTCGACGCCCGCCATGTTCACCGTCTGGCCCTGACCCGGCGTGACGGCCTGCGCGGTCGCGATCTCGACCTTCAGCTCGAACTGGTCGTCGCCCAGGAACGGGATCCAGGACGGGTACGGCTGGCGCTGCTGCGAGAGGATCACGCCGGTCACGGCCAGGCCGATCACGACGAGCGCGATGATCGCGATGAAGTCCCGCAGGTGCTCCCTGATCGCGCGCCTCATGGAGCCGCCACCAGGTCGGACGGGCCGGCCGCCGCGGCGGGCCCGTTGATGTCGGGCGGGTCGTTCTGGTGACACGCAACGTCCATGCGGAAGGGAGGCGTCGCCGCGGGCAGGACCGGCTGGATCCCGTCCGGCACCTCCAACCCGGTCGCAAAGATCGCGGTGTCCTGGATGCCGCCGCCCGGGTTCTGGCCCTCGAGCAGCTGCGGCCCGCCGCCCGGCTGCAGGCGCAGATAGGAGCCGTTGCCGTCGAAGGGCGATCCGGCGCCGGCGAGCTGGACGGCGCCGTAGAGGAGCTCCTGGAAGTTGGGCGCGCCGTTGTTCCAGCCGCCGGCGTCCGACGTGATCGGCGTGTCGGCCGCGGGGACCAGGTTCTGCGTCGTGCAGAGCCCCGCGAGTCGCATCTGCGGGAACAGCCTCCGCGACTCGGCAGCGGTCGTGGCGAGCCCCGGAGCCGCTTCCCTGAGGAGCCTGGCGGTGCCGCCGAGTTCCCCCGGCCGGAGCAGGAGGCGGGTCTGCTCGAGCCAGGGCTCGAACGCCGCGATCGTGTCGGGCAGCTCCTGGATGCCGGGCCGTGACTCGATCGCCAGCGCCCGCAGCGGCGGGAGCGCGTCGCTCAGGGCGCGCAATGAGACCTCGGCCTCCGACAGGGTCGGGCCCAGAAGCTCGACCGATCGGGAGAGGTTCTCCGACTCGCTCGCGAACGCGCCGGCGGTGATGTTCAGGTTCGTCACCAGGTCGGCCAGGTCGTCCTCGCGGCTGCCCAGCTTTTGGAAGACGACGCCCGCCCGGTCGATCATCCGCGCCAGGTCGCGCGGCTCCTCACCGCGCAGGGCATCGGCAACGATCGCCGTGTTCTTCCCGGCCGGGCCGCCGTACGTGAATGCGTCGTTCAGCGACTCCGCCGCCGTCTCGCCCTGGACGATCACGTCCTGGGTGCGGTCGTCGGCGGCGGTCGGCTCGTAGGTCAGGCCCGTGCCGAAGCCCTCGAGCAGACGCTGGAGGCCGCGCCGCTGCGGCTGCTGCAGCGCAGTCAGAACCTCGTCGAGCTGGACGGCGGTGGCGGTCTGGGTCATCGGGATTTCGCCGCCGTCCTCGAGCTCCGGCGCGCTGGGGCTGCCCGGCCGCACGTCGAGGAAGAAGTTGCCCTCGAGGAAGAGCCGCGGCCGGATCTCGATCTCCGCGTCCGTGTGGATCGGCTGGCCCTCCTCGGACACGGTGAAGGTCACCTTCGCGGCGTCGCCGGCCGGCTCCACCGAGGTGACCTCGCCGACGTTGACGCCGGCAATCCGGACCGGCGAGGTCGCGCGCAGAGTCGCCGCGTTCTCGAACGTCGCGCTCACCTCGTACCCCGGGCTGCTCCACGGCAGCTCCTTGACATACGCGAGGTAGCTGCCGATCGCGATCAGCACCACGGCCAGTGCGCCCCACCACGCGGGGTGTGGGCCCCGGTAGCGACGACCCCAGATCCGCGGATCCCCGATCTCCTCACCGGGGCGGTGGGGCGCAACACCTCGTCCGCCGCGCCGTCTCCAGGGCAGCCTCATCGCTGGCCCCGCCTGATCTGGGAGGGGAGCTGCCCGGCAGTCCTGATGCCCTGATTGCCCGGCACGTTCCCGATCACCTGCTGCCCGACCAGGTACGGCTCGTTCCCCGCCTCGCATTCGGTCGGGCTCTGGCTCGGGGCGGCGGTGTTCGGATACGGGTTGTAGTGGAGGAAGTTGTCGATGTCGGTGGGGCCGTTCGCCGCCGCCGACGCGAGTGAGCCCTCGTTGTTCGGGCCCGTCGGCGGCTCGAAGACCGTGACGCGCTGGTGGCGGCCGCCGTCCGCGCCGAGGCTCGTGACGTTCGCGAGGTTGCTGAACAGAATGCTCCAGTAGTTGCAGACTGTCTGCGACGGCCCAATGAACCGGATCGCGGGCCCGAACACGTCCATCGTCTGCTCGAGCCGCGAGAGGCCCGAGCGGGCGGTCGTGTTGTCGTTGAAGCGCTGCAGCGCCCGTGCGGTCGGCGCGAGCTGGCGGTTCAGCTTCGGCGATTCCCGCAGCGCCGGCACGCCTGCCTCCAGGGAGTCCGCGATCCCCGGCGCCGCGGCCGCTAGCTCGCGGATGCCCGGGCGGAGCTCCCGGAACAGGGTCGCGCTGTTCGCCAGGAACGGGCGGATCACCGGCAGCGTGTCGGTTGCGACGGCGAAGGTCGGGGGCGTCTCTGAGATCGTCTCCTGGATCGACGGCGCGACGCTCGCGAGGGCCGTGAACGTGGTGTCGAGGTTCACGAACATCTCCGCCTGCTGCTCGGCGACCGGGGCGACCTCGGCGGCAGCGGCGGAGATCGCGATGATGAACCGCTCCAACCGGGTCTCGGGAGCCGAGAGGTTCGCCATGACGGGCTGGAGCACCTCGAGGGTCCCCGGCAGCTCCCCGAGGGCGGCGTTCAGATCGGGGCCGCGGCCGGCCAGGGCGTTGCCGAACTCGAACAGGTTCGCCTGGATCGCCGTCCGCGTCGGCGAATCGAAGGTGTCGAGGAAGTCGTCGAGGTCGACGGGCTCCGGGCGCGCCGCCGAGAGCGGCACCACAGCGCCGGCGGGGTAACCCTCGCTCGAGTCGCCCCGCACCAGCTCCAGGTACTTGAGGCCCAGGGCGGACCGCGCCCGGACGACGATCGTCGAATCGACCGGCAGCTCCTCGACGTCGGGGTCGAGCTTCATATCGAGCCTCGCGTGGGTCTCGCCCGTCTCCGCGTCCTCCTCCGGCTCGATCGCGGCGATCTGACCGACGCGGACGCCGCCGATCCGAACCTCGTTGCCCGGCACGAGCTTGAACGCGTCCGGAAGCTCGGCCGAGATGTTGTACGAGGGGACGAACGGCAGGCCCGAGTTCGCGTTGTACGCGAGGAACACCGCGACGATCGTGACCAGCACGGTGACCGCACCCACCATGGTGGGGCTGGCCGAGAGGACCGTGAAGGCGCGGCGGCGATTCATCGCGCACCCCGCTGCTCAGGGCCCATGAAGAAGTCGAGCAGGTCCCGCATCGAACGCGTGCGTGCATCCGGGGCGAGGCTCGCTGCGTCCGGATCCGTCTCGGGAGCTTCGTCACCCGCGGGCGGCGCGGGCTCCTCGGGCGCCGGCCCGTCGCCGGAATTCACCCCGGATGCGTCTCCTTGCCCCCTCGCGTCGAAGCGGGCGCCGGCGGCGCGCTTCCGGCCGTCGCGCCCGGTGTCGACCGGCTCGCGCAACATCAGGGCGAGCTCGCGCATTGCCGACGCGGTGGCGGTCGTGTCGAAGCGCGCGCTGCAGCCCGACTGTGGCCGGGACGTGTAGTCGAAGCACACGTTGGTGGGAATCACCGCTCGCGTGAAGTGCCCGAACTGATCGAACGCGTTGAGCGAGCCCCCGAGCCCGAAGATCGTCTCCATCAGGCCCTGGAACCCGCCCGTCTTGCGCATCGTTGTGAGCAGCCTTGCGAGCTCGCGCGTCGCGGGAGCGGCGTCCTGCGCCAGGTTCCGCGTCTGCCGGATGACCGGATCGGATGCCCGGAGCGGCGGTCCCGTCTTCTCCGCCGCGTTGCCCAGCGACACGAAGGCGGGCACGCCCGCGTTCGAGAACGGCACGAGCGCCTCGCTCGCCCGCGTTAGCGACGGCGCTGCCTCGCGGAGGTCGCCGAACACCGGCGTCGCCGCGTCGCTGAACGCGCGCAACTCGACCATGGTCGAGCGCAGCTCGCGCAGGAAGCCGGGGAAGCGGGCGAACGATTCCTCGAGCTCGGCGCGCCGTGCGGCGGTGGCCTCGCCGACGGTCGTCGCCTCGTTGATGAACGACGCGACGCGCTCGCGCTCCCGCGCCAGCGCGCCCAGGATCGCGTCGGAGTCCGTGGCGAGGGTCTCGAGCGAGCGGTTCTGCCGGGCCAGGGTGGCGAGCACCTCGTTCGTCTCGCGGAGCGCCGGGTTCGAGCGCTCGACGATCTCGGCGAGCTCGTCCCCCCTGGCGGCCAGCCCGGCGCCGAGGTCGTTCAGGATCAGGCGGAACCGGTCCGGGTAGGGCTCACGCATGATGTTGTTGACCAGGTCGAGGTCGACCGACTTGCCGTTCTGCTCGAGCGGCAGCAGGTGCTGGCCCTCGCCGGCCTCACCCTCGGGAATCACCTCGAGCTCCGGCGGGGCCTCAGTGCCCGGGGCCCGCGGCTGCGTGGGCTCGCACTCCACGAACTTCTCGCCGAGGAGCGATTGCGGGTGGATCCTGCAGGAGGCGTCCTCCCGGAAGTTCTGGAAGGCGGGATCGTCGATCCGCAGGACGGCCACCGCCTTCCCGGCGTCGGGGCTCCCGTCCGCATGCGCAGCGTCGTCGGGGAAAGTGACGTCGAGGTCGGCGACGGAGCCAACGTTGGCGCCGGCGATCCGGACGTCCTCGTCGAGCGCCAGGAAGGCGGCGTTGTCGAAGATCGCGCGGACCTCATACGGGCCGTCATCGCCGGCGCCGGTGCCAACGACCATGAGCGTCACCGCGGCGCCAATTGCGAGCAGGATCAGGGCAATGCGTCTCATATGCAAGCCGCCTCTGAAACGGCGGGATTCGGCTTTGCTTCGCTCCGCCTCATGGGCCGGGCGGGACCTCGCTGGGCTCGCATTCCCCGGTGAGCTCGCCGTCGGCTAGGAACGGGTGGTCCTCGGGCGCGGGCCAGCCCACATTGGCCTGCGTAGCGCCGCCCGGGCACCGGGTGAACGGACCCAGTCCGAGCGCCGGATAGGCGTCGAAGATCTGGCTGAGCCCGATCGGGGCGAGCTCCTCGGTGACCGAGTCCCAGTCGAACAGGTTCGAGCCGGCCGCCTGCGCGCGCAGGTAGTGGCCGTTGAAGTCGTAGCCGCCGGCGCCCGGTCCCAGCTTCGAGATCAGCGCGATCAGGTCCGGCGAGTAGGGCCGGATGAACTCGAAGATGTGCTGGGAGTCGTCGAGCGCGGTGAGGGTGGGCGGCACCGCGTTGCTCGCCTTGCGCTGCGCCGTCGGCAGGTCGCGCAGCGCGTCGGTCAGGTCGTTCTTGGCGCCGCTGCGACGGATCGCCAGCCGCAGGTTGCGAAGCGGCCGGATCGCGTCGCGCGCCACCGGGCGCACGTCGCGCAGGAACGGTGGGAGATCCGGCGCCACGTCGCCGAGGTCGGCGATCAGCGGGTCGAGGTCGTCGAGGGCGGCGCGCAGGTTCACGAAGGTCGTGTTCGCCTGGCGCATCGCCGGCGGCAGGGCGCTGAGCGCCTGGTCGAACGACGTGTTCTCGGCGGCGACCGCGCCCAGCGCCTCGTTCGCGTTCTGGGTGAGGGCAGCCAGGTCGTCGCGACGCTCCGCGACCGCCCCGAACACGCGTCCGCCCTCGACCAGGAACCGGGTCAGCGCCTGCTGGTCGTAGTTGAGGTCGGAGAGCAACCGCTCGCCCGCCTGGAGGCTTGGCGCGAAGTACTTGTAGGTCCTGCGCGCGGCCGCCGAGTTTCCGGTGTAGACCGTGGCCTGGCCCCGGATGAAGTCCTGCAGCGACGCGCGGGTGCGCTCGTCGAACGTGTTGAAGAGCTGGTCCAGGTCCACGGGCGAGGTCGTGTTGTCGGCGGCCAGCGTCGCGCCGTCGGGCAGCTCCGCGTCGGGATCGGGGCCCATGTGGAGCGCGATGTAGCGGTTCGCGATGCCGGACAGCGACGTGAGGCGGATCTGGGCCGTGGTGCCCTCCAGAAGGGGCCGGTCGAGCTTCACGTCGACCTCCGCCTCGGCGTCGTCCGTGAGCTCGATCGAGTCGATCGAGCCCACCGGCTGGCCCGCGACCAGCACCTGGTTCCCCGGGACGAGCTGGCCGCCGGTCTGGAAGAGCATCTTGTAGCGGTAGCCGTCGCCGTTGCCGAACAGCGTCAGGACCACGAGCACCGCGCCGGCGAGCAGGGCGACGACGGCGATCGTGCGCGCCAAGGCGCTCCCCTCCTGCCCCTTATCGGTGTTCGCGCGAGCTTGGTGCCCGAGCTTCAAGGAACGCATTCCTTTCGTTCCACGCCGGCTCCGCCGACCCCCTGCATCGGGCGCCGCCCCGGTCTCGATTCTCTCCGCGGGGGATCGTATCCGTGGCCAGGGCGGCGAGCTATCGGTTTTTTACTGATAGGGGCAGGCTTAACCCACGCATAAACCGCTCAGGAGCGGGAATTCCCGGGCTATTCGCGGGGCTCGCGTCCGGTGAGGGCCGTGTAGAGGTCGTTCGCGCGGGTGCCGGTCAGCGCGGCCACGACGCTGGCCGCGGCTCGCGGCCGGGCGCCGGATTGGACCAGGCGGCGCAGCGCGTCGACCGCGAACGCGATGTCCGGCGCGGACGCCGTGCGGCCGGCCGCGGGTCCGATCACGACCACGATTTCACCCTTCACCTCGGAGCGAAACCGCCGCGCGAGCTCGGCCAGGCTCCCGCGTGTGATCTCCTCGTGCATCTTGGTCAGCTCGCGGCAGACCGCGGCGGGCCGGTCGGGCGCCAGCGCCGCCAGTGCCGCCAGTGAATCGGGCAGGCGGCGCGGGGACTCGAACGCGACGACGGTTTCGCCACCGCCGAGCACGCGCTCCAGCTCCCCGGACCGGCGCGGCAGGAAGCCCTCGAACCGCCACCGGTCGGTGGGCAGTCCGGAGGCGACCAGCGCGGTCGTGACCGCGGAGGGCCCGGGCAGCACCTCGATCTCGAGCGCGCGCTCGATGCACGCCTGGATCAGGCGGTAGCCGGGGTCGGAGATCGCGGGCGTGCCCGCGTCGGAGATCAGCACGACCTTGGCGCCACGCTCGATCGCCTGCGCGAGCTGGCGAGCGCGGTCCGCCTCGTTGCCCTCGTGGTTCGAAACCAGCCGCGGCCGGTCGAGATCGAGCCGTTCGTAGAGCAGGCCAGTGCGGCGGGTGTCCTCACAGGCCACGACGTCGGCCTCCGCGAGCGCGCGGCGCTGGCGGTCGCTCAGATCCTCGAGGTTCCCGATCGGCGTCGGGCAGACGATCAGACGGCCCGGCATCAGCGGGCTTCGTGGGTTGCTTCGAGCGCCATGGTCGCGGCACCGATCATGCCCGCTTCGGGGCCGAGCTCGGCGGCCACCACGGGCGTCTGGTTCATCGGTGGCAAGGCGCGGGCGCGAAGCTCCTCACGCGCGGGCTCCAACAGCAGCTCGCCGGCCGCCATCACGCCGCCGCCGAGCAGGATCACGTCGGGCTCGAATACGTTCGCGAGGCCGCTCAACGCGACGCCGATCCGGCGGCCGATCAGGGCAACGACGTCGCGCGACACCTGGTCGCCGGCGATCGCCGCCGTCGTCGCGGCGCGCCCGTCGACGGTCTGGCCCGCCGCCATCAGGCGCCCGATCGCCGAGTCCGGGTTGGCTTCCGCTGCGGCCCGCGCCTCGCGGCCCAGGGCGGTGCCGGAGGCGACCGCCTCGACGCAGCCGTGGTTCGGGCAGTTGCCCTGACAGCGCGGACCGTCGGCCTCGATCACGATGTGGCCCAGCTCGGCGCCGGCGCCGGTTGTCCCCCGGTAGACCTCGCGATTGAGGATCAGGCCGCCGCCGATGCCGGTGCCGATGGTGAGCAGCACCGCGTTCGTGGCGCCGCGGGCGGCGCCCCAGCGATGCTCGGCGAGCGCCGCGACGTTGCCGTCGTTGTCGATCTCGACGGGCAGGCCCAGTCGCTCGGACATCAGATCGCGGATGGGCGTGTTGACGATCGGGAGGTTCACCGCACTGATCGCGACGCCGCGTTCGCGGTCGATCGTGCAGGGGATCCCCAGCCCGATCGACCGGGCTGCCGGCCGCGCTGCCAGAGCCGTGCGAAGCTCCGATTCGAGCTCTGCCAGCAGCTCCTCGGCGGTCAGGCCGAGGCTCCGCGCCTCGGCACGGTGATGCACCACCGGACCCTCGGCGACCACCCCGACAGCCATCTTCGTGCCGCCCAGGTCGACGCCGATCGCCTCGCGCGAGCCGTTCGTCCCAACTGAAGGTTCCACGCCCATTAGCGAGTAT
>Ga0299913_10004248_pt1 | contig 11982 bp, 11 predicted proteins | sample RVTome_9_FD_201360 | JGI IMG/M metagenome (GOLD analysis project Ga0299913, IMG submission 201360) | Soil microbial communities from uranium-contaminated site in the Upper Colorado River Basin, Wyoming, United States - RVT155D38 (version 2) ... | reverse complement strand
GAGTTCCTGCGCATGTCTTGTCGGCGCGGCCCTGCACGTTCTGCATCGCCCGCGATCGAAAAGTGTGCAAACGCCGCGCGGGCGCGATCGAGCGCGGCATCCGCGACACGCGAATTGTCCAGATTCGATGCGCGCCGCGTCGCGGCTCGATGCAGCGTGGGGCAACAACACGCCCGGCGCTCGGCGTGGCGAGCCATCCGGCCGAAGGCCTTAACACGAAAACACGAAAAACGGATCCGCGTCCCACGAAGCCACGAAGCCACGAAGCTATCAATCATGTTTCGTGTCTTCGTGGGAGGGGTTCGGATTTCGTGCTTTCGTGTCCGGAATGAGACGCACCTGCAGGGCGGGTCCCGCCGAAGGAATACGGGACTGGCCCGCCGCTCACCGCGGCGGACGCCGCGACTTCCCCTCCTCCAGCGGCGACGAAGGGGACGTCCCGCCATGCGCCCACATGCCGCGGCGGTTCTTCTTCGCGTCGGCTTCCGCGGCCGCCAGCTTCGGGTCGTTGGAGTAGCGCGTGTAGTGCCAGGCGAGCCCGGCGTTCACCAGCTCCCAGCTCAGGTCCTTCCCGTCGCTCCTCACGCGCGCGACGAGGCGCCCGTAGCGATCGACGTCGTGCACCGTCGCGGCGACGTCCTTGTCGAACGCGAGCTGGCGGGTGAAGTTGCGCGCGACGGTGCTGAACGGCTCGCCGCGCTCGGGACAGTCGATGCCCTCGAGCCGCACGCGGACGCTGCGGCCGTCGGAGACGCGCAGCTCCAGCGTGTCGCCGTCGTAGACGCGGGTGACGCGGCCGGAGAGGCTGCTCCCGAGCTCGGCGAGGACGGCGCCGCCGCCCGTGCGCGGCTGCTGCGCGCAGGCGTTGCGCGTGAGGACGAGCGCCGACACCGCCAGCAGGAGGACGAGGGTACCGGCGCCGGCGGCCCGCCCCAGGCGTCTTCGCGCCATAAGCGGGCCATTTTACGTAGAATCACCCGCACAACTCGACTCCCCGTGAACCCAACCGACCTGACGTCATCCGCGCCGCTCGCCGCCATCGGGCTGCTGCTGCTGCTCGCGATCGGCTTCACCGTCTTCCGGGCCGTCTCGATGGAGAGCAGCTGGGAGGCGCGCATCCGCGGCCTGCTCGAGCAGCAGGGCTTCCGCGTTCAGCGGATGGAGCGGCGCTGGCTCACGAGGGGGCCGTTCCCCGACCTCAGGCCGCCGGGCACGAAGAACCACACCGAATGGCTGGTGCGCGTGATGGCCGACGACCCTTCGGGCACGCGGCGCGCGGGATGGGTGCGCTGGCGCAGGAACTGGCCCGGCGAGGGGAGCGACCGCTGGGCGGTCCAGTGGGACGAAGGGCCGTGGAACTCATCGGCCCGCACGAAGGGCCTCTCCACCGCCGCCTTCTACGGACTGATGCTGATCGCGATGGCCATCGTCGCCGCCGTGATCGCCACGATTGCCTCGCCGTAGGGGCCGCCTTCAGGCGGCCCGACAAGCCGCCTTCCGCCTCCGCTCGCAGGACACCACGTGGCTCGCTCCAGGTCGCGATTCTGGCGAGGCGTCGACCTGCGCCGCAGGGAATGTGGCGGGGGCGGGCCTGGGTGCCCTTACCCCCCCGGTCCGTCAACCAGCGTGTCCGAAGCGGCAGTCGGGGCCGATCGTCACTCTCAGTTCCGCCAGGGCGACGCGGACCCTCCTGCCGGACTCCACGAGCGACGCCTGACAGAGTCGCCCGCCACGCCGACAATCCGTTTCGAGTGACAAGGAGTAACTGACCCTCATCTTCCTCAGCCATCCTGTCGCCTCGGGCAGAGACGACACGCGGCAGATTCTGCCCTCACGGGTCGAGAAGATGATCTCGCGCGCTTCTCCCACCATCGTGCTCCCCGCCATCACGGGGATGACGACCTGCAGGACACCGTCGTTCTCCCTGTATATCGCTCCTCCCGCAATGTTCGTTCCCGGCAGGCGTTCGACGTTCGCGTAGAAGTCGATGCGGCCGACGGAGGCGTCCACGACCCTTTGCAGCGGCCCAATGGAGAATGCTTTGCTCGGGACAGTCACCGCCCTGACGCAGCTCTGCAGATCGTGGCTCCACTCCCAGGGGTCGCTGCACCTCGCGGCAGCCGGTGACGGTTCGGACGAGGACGGATTCCCGGGCTGCGAACCCGAATCTGGACCTGCCGACGGCGGTGGCGACGGCGGGCTCCCTGTAATCAGGTTCCTCAGCTCGCCCCACCACCAGGGAGCGGTACCGCCCGCTACCAGGGCAACGACGACGGCCACCAGGATCTGGGAGTAGGGGCTGCCCTCTTTCTTCTTGGCCATGAACGCTCCAGCTGTCCCGAGGGCCCTATCGGTCCCCCATCTCCTCCATCGGCACCATGATGTGCGCGTACGGCGTCCCCTTCCACATCACCCACGGGCCCCCGGCATGCGGGTCGGTCGGAAGCGCCTCGAGCTGTGCGGCATCAGGCGTCAGCAGCATGATATGGGGACCAGTCGTGACCCACTGGTTGTCGGGCGTCGCCTCGGTGGCGTAGGGATCGATGTTGCTGGCGCCGGTGTCGCCTCGCAGCATGTACGCGATGCCGACGCCGCTCACCTTCGGCTCACGCTTGTTCATCCAGGCTTCGGACCAGTCCTGCCACTGCTTGTCGAGGCACATCACCTGGGGACGGGCCATGCACACCCAGCCGTTGGTGCCGGCGCGCACTTCCCGCATCGTGCCGTCCTCGCCCGGGTCCACGATCGTGGCGCTGCCGCTGACGTCGGCGGGCGCGGCGCTCGACGCGACGCGGACGATGTCTTCGTCGGTGTTCAGCTCCTGCTGACCGGCCGGCGTGGCCGCAGGCGAGTCCGCCATCGGCTCGGTGGTGGCCGGCTGAGCGGCTTCCCGGGGCGCTTCGGCCGGCGAGCACCCGCCGACGACGACCGCCAGGGCGAGCACGGGAACGATTCGTAGGAACATCGGGACCTCCTTGAAAGCGCGGGGTGTGTCCAAGCCGCCTAGGTTGCCCCATTGCGGGGGGCGCCTACAAGCGGCGGCCCTTCGCCGCGCTACCATGGAGGCGTGCTCTCCACCTTCCACCCCCTCCTCTCCCGCTGGTTCGAGCAGACCCTCGGCACACCGACAACGGCCCAGCTCAGGGGATGGGAGGCGATCCGCCGCGGCGACCACACGCTGATCGCCGCGCCCACCGGATCCGGCAAGACGCTCGCGGCGTTCCTGATCACCCTGGACGAGCTCGTCAGGGACGCCATCGACGGCCGCCTGCCCGACGAGATCCGCACGGTCTACGTCTCGCCGCTGAAGGCGCTGACCGCCGACATCCACAAGAACCTCGCGGAGCCGCGCGCCGCGATGCGCCGCCTTGCGCACGAGATCGGCCTGGAGCCGCCGCGCATCACCGCCGCCGTCCGCACCGGCGACACGCCGTCGACCGAGCGCGCCGCCATGATCCGCGTGCCGCCCCACATCCTCGCGACGACCCCGGAGTCCCTGTACCTCCTCCTCACGGCGGAGCGCAGCCGCGAGATGCTCCGCTCCGTCCGCACCGTCATCGTCGACGAAATCCACGCCGTCATCGGCACGCGCCGCGGCGCGCACCTCGCGCTGTCGCTCGAGCGGCTGACCGAGGCCGCGGGACGTCCGCCGCTGCGCATCGGCCTCTCGGCCACGCAGCATCCGATCGAGGAGGTCGCCCGCTTCCTCGTCGGCACCGACAACGTCGACGCTTCCGGACGCGCGCGCTGCGCGATCGTGGACGAGGGGCATCGCCGCGGGATGGACCTCGGCGTCGAGGTCCCCGGCTCGCTGCTCGAGGCGGTGATGGCGAAGGAGGTCTGGGAGGAGTACTACGACCGTCTGGCCGCGCTCATCGGCGAGCACAGGACGACACTCGTCTTCGTCAACACGCGGCGGATGGTGGAGCGCGTCGCGCGGCACCTGTGCGAGCGCCTCGGCGAGGACGCGGTGGCCGCGCACCACGGCAGCCTCTCGAAGGAGCGGCGCCTCGACGCCGAGGACCGCCTGAAGCACGGGCGCCTGCGCGCGCTCGTCGCGACCGCCTCGCTCGAGCTGGGCATCGACATCGGGCACGTGGACCTCGTCTGCCAGATCGGATCGCCGCGCCGCATCGCCACGCTGCTGCAGCGCGTCGGCCGCGCCGGGCACACCATCCACGGCACGCCGAAGGGCCGGCTCTTTCCGGTATCCAGGGACGACCTCGTGGAGTGTGCCGCGCTGCTCCGCGCCGTCCGCCGCGGCGAGCTCGACCTGATCGTCTCGCACGATCGGCCGCTCGACGTGCTCGCGCAGCAGATCGTCGCCGAGACGGCCCGGCCTACGCCGCCGGCCTCCGACACGGCTTCGGCGGGGCAGGCCGGCCTTCGCGAGGACGATCTGTACGCGCTGGTCCGCCGCGCCTGGCCCTACCGCGACCTCCCCCGCGCGGACTTCGACGCCGTCGTCTCGATGCTGGCGAACGGCTTCGCGACGCGCCGCGGCCGGCGCGGTGCGCTCATCCACCGCGACGAGATCAACGGCCGCGTCGTGGCCCGCCGATCCGCGCGGCTCACGGCCATCACGTCCGGCGGCGCGATCCCCGAGGTGGCGGACTACCGCGTGCTGCTCGATCCCGGCGAGCTGCTCGTGGGCACGCTCAACGAGGACTTCGCCATCGAGAGCTCGGCCGGCGACATCTTCCAGCTCGGGAACACCTCCTGGCGCATCCTTCGCGTCGGCTCCGGTGTCGTCCACGTCGAAGACGCACGCGGCGCACCGCCGACCATCCCCTTCTGGCTCGGCGAGGCGCCGGCGCGCAGCGCGGAGCTGTCGGAAGGCGTCAGCGCGATCCGCCGCGAGCTGGAGCCGCGCCTGTCGGACAGGGTGGATGCCGTCGGCTGGCTGACTGGCGAGACCGGGATTGGCGACGCCTCCGGGGAGCAGATCGTCGACTACCTCGCGGACGCGCGACAGGCGCTCGGCGCGCTGCCCACGCAGGAGACGCTCGTCCTCGAGCGCTTCTTCGACGAGTCGGGCGGCATGCAGCTCGTGCTGCACGCGCCGTTCGGCAGCCGCGTCAACCGCGCCTGGGGCCTCGCGCTCCGCAAGCGCTTCTGCCGCCAGTTCAACTTCGAGCTGCAGGCGGCGGCCACAGACGATGCGCTGGTGTTGTCGCTGGGGCCGCAGCACTCGTTTCCGCTGGCGGACGTGTTCCGCTACCTGCACCCCGCGTCGCTGAGAGACGTGCTCGTCCAGGCGTTTCTCGACGCGCCGGTCTTCCAGACGCGCTGGCGCTGGAACACGACGATCTCGCTCGCGGTGCCCCGGTCGCGCGCCGGGCGCAAGGTGCCGGCGCCGCTGCAGCGGATGCAGGCGGACGACCTGCTCGCGGCGGCGTTCCCCGACGCCGCGGCGTGTCTCGAGAACATCCCGGGCGATCGCGAGGTGCCGGACCATCCGCTCGTCCAGCAGACCGTGCGCGACTGCCTGGAAGAGGCGATGGACCTGCCGCGGCTGGCGGAGATCCTCGGACGGATTCACGCCGGAGAGATCCGCTGCGTCGCGTGCGACACGCCGGAGCCGTCGCTGCTCTCGCACGAGATCCTCAACGCGCGTCCGTACGCCTTCCTGGACGATGCCCCGCTGGAGGAGCGGCGGACGCAGGCGGTGATGACGCGGCGCGCCGGCGAGGCGCGGGATCACCTGGCGGCGCTCGACGCCGATGCCATCGCGAGGGTCAGGGACGAGGCGTGGCCCGACCCGCGCGACGCGGACGAGCTGCACGACGCGCTCACCACCACCGGCTTCCTCACGGAAGACGATCTCTCGCGCATCCCCTCGTCTGGCGCGTGGCTGCGGCAGCTGGCAGCGAGCGGGCGTGCGGCGAAGGTGACGGCGCCGGGACTTCCCCACCAGATCTGGACGGCAGCCGAGCGCCTGCCCGAGATCGCGAGCGTCCTCGCTGATGCGACTACAGAACCGCGCGTCGAGGCGCCTCCGTCGAGGGCCGCGCGTGCGTGGACGCGGGACGAAGCGATTGTGGAGCTGCTGCGCGGCCGGCTCGAGGTGCTCGGCCCCATCACAGCGCGTCAGCTCGCGGAGCCGCTTGGCCTGACGCAGGACGAGGCGGACGTCGCGACCCAGGAACTCGAGGGCGAGGGCGTGGTCCTGCGCGGGCGCTTCACGCCCGGTGGTGGCGAGGAATGGTGCGACCGGCGCCTGCTCGCGCGGATTCACCGCTACACGCTCAACCGCCTGCGCGCCGAGATCGAGCCCGTCACGCCGGCCGAGTTCATGCGGTTCCTCTTCGCGTGGCAGCACGTCTCCAAGCCGCACCGCGTGATCGGTCCCGACGGCCTGCGCGCGGTGGTCGCGCAGCTCGACGGCTTCGAGCTGGCCGCCGGCGCGTGGGAGCGGCACGTCCTGCCGGCGCGCGTCCAGGGCTACGAGCCGTCCATGCTGGACATGCTCTGCTTCTCGGGCGAGGTCGGCTGGGGGCGGCTCTCGATTCCATCGCAGGGCACCGAGACGAGGTCGAGCCCCGTTCGCTCCACCCCGGTGGCGTTGTTCCTGCGCGAACACGAAACCGCCTGGCGTGTGCTGACCGGCAGCGAGGTCTCGGCGAACGGGAGCAACGGCGCGCGCTCAGGTCTCGACCCCCGCGCCGCCCGCGTCCTCGACGTCCTCGCCCACCGCGGCGCCTCCTTCGTCCACGAGCTCGTCTCCTCGACGGGGCTCTCCCACGACGATGTGCGTGCGGCGCTGGCGGCGCTGGTCGCGTCGGGCCTCGTCTCGTCGGATGGCTTCGGCGGCCTGCGCGCCATCGTCGCGCGCCGCTCCAGCACTCCCGTGCGGCCGAACGGGTATCGATCGCGCCAGGCGTCGGGCGCCGGGCTCGCCGCCGGCGGCCGCTGGTCCATCGTTTCGAGCGCGGTGGACGCGCCGCCCGCGAGGCACGAGGCGGTCGAGCAGCAGGCGCGCGCGCTGCTCCGCCGCTATGGCATCGTCTTCCGGCGGCTCCTCGCGCGGGAATCGAATGCCGCTCCGTGGCGGGAGCTGACGAGGGTGTTCCGGCGGCTGGAGGCGCGGGGAGAGATTCGGGGCGGGCGGTTCGTGTCGGGCATGACGGGCGAGCAGTTCGCGCTGCCCGAGGCGGTGACCGCGGTGCGCGACGCCCGCCGCACGGCGCCCGCCGGCGATCTCGTCACGCTCAGCGCCGTCGATCCCCTCAACCTCGCCGGTATCGTCACCGCCGGGGATCGGTTGGCTGCCGTCGCTGGGACGCGCATCGTCTATCGGGACGGTGTGCCGCTTGCCGCGCTCGAGGGGGACTACGTGCGACCGCTGACGGGCTACGAGCCGGAGGTGGCCGCGGCGGTCACGCGGGCGTTGACGGGGAGGACGTCCGCGCCGCCGGTGATGGCGGGGTTTGTCGGGCGCTAGCTGGAATCCGCGGTGCCACGCGCCCTACCCAACACGACAGGCCGATGATTATGGTATAGTTTTTATACCACATGGAGTTCGGGTTCGACCCGGACAAGTCGGCAGCGAACCTGCGGAAGCACGGCATCGATTTCGACGATGCGCAGGCGCTGTGGAGAGACCCGGATCGCCTCGAGATTCCGGCACGTTCGACCGATGAGCCGCGAACGCAGGTCATCGGCCGCATCGGCGAGGTCTTGTGGTCGGCGTTCGTCACGACTCGCGCCGGCCGGATCCGGATCATTTCAGTGAGACGAGCACGCGATGAAGAAAAAGCAGCATACCTCGAGGCATAAGGCGTTGTCCGCTGGCGAGCTCGACGCCATGCACGACGCTGGTGTCGACCTGTCAGCTCACATCGCTCTCGCGGAGGGCGTCCGTCCGGGCCGGGCGGTGCAGCGCGTCAACGTGGACTTCCCGGTAGACCTCCTGCGCGATATCGATCAGGAGGCGCGTCGTCTCGGTGTGACCCGTCAAGCGTTCATCAAGGTGCGTCTCGCCGATGCCCTCGTCAAGTCGACGACGTCCAGAGGCTAGCCCGGCCGACTGGAGCCACTGCGACCGTCCTGACGGGGAATACGTGGCGAGACTCAGGTAAGTGGGCTGTTCAGGCGGGAGGAAACACGCTGCGTGCGGCAAACGTCAGTCCGGGCAGCAGCGGTGAGGTCACCTCGGCGTCAGCGGAGACGATCCCGGCAAGGACGAAGGCGTCTTCGTGCAGCCTGAAGATCTCGATCGAACTCTCACCCGGATCCACGATCCAGTACTCCGGCACGTGGTACCGGGCGAACATCTGCATCTTGCGTCCGCGGTCGGTCTCGCGGGTCGATGCCGACAGGACCTCGACACGGAGATCGGGCCGTTCGCTGATCGGCCGATCCAGATCCACCAGGTGCGCGCGTTCGGGACGGAAGTACACGATATCCGGCTGCAGCACGTCGTACGGCGAGAACACGATGTCGATCGGCGACGCGACGGCAAGGCCGCCGCGGCCGCTGCTGCTTCTCGGGCCAGCCTACTCCGGGTTGCAGTAACCGAGCTGGACGGCCCTGGCGGCGAGCTTCGTCCAGAGCCCCTGCGCCTCCAGCGACGCCACGCCGTACCACGTGTCGAAGACATCGAAGACCGTGCCGTCGGCATGGCTGAAGCCGTTCGCCACATCGTCGCAGTACATCGGACGAGAGGTCAGGCCCGGCCACGCCGCGCGATGTCTACGCCCGCTCCTTCCGCAGCACGAGCAGCGTGATGTCGTCGAACTGCGGCGCGAACCCGACGAAGCGATCGAGCGCGTCGATGATGCGGCTGACCAGGACTTCCGCGGGCTCGGAGCCGGCGTCGCGTACGGCCTCGAGCAGCCGGTCTTCGCCGAACTCGTCGCCGTCCTCGTTGCGCGCCTCGGTGACGCCGTCCGAATAGAGGACGACGCAGTCCCCCGGCGCGAGCTGGAGCGACGTTTGCTCGTACGAGAGGTCGGGAAAGAGGCCCAGCGGCGTGCCCGTGGATTCGAGCCAGCGCACGTCGCCGCGTGCGCTCATCATCAGGCCGGGGACGTGTCCCGCGCCGACGAACTGCACGGCGCCGTCGGAGAGTGTGAGCTCCAGCAGCGCCGCGGTGACGTACTTCTCCGGCGTCGCGGCGTGCAGCAGCCGGCTCGACTCGGTCGCCAGCTCGACGAGCGAACGGCTCCGTCCGAGCAGGGCCCGGAGCGTCGCCTGCATGTTGCTCATCACCAGGGACGCCGGCAGCCCCTTGCCCGAGACGTCGGCGACGCAGAGCAGCAGGCGCGGCTCGCCGCCGGGACCCGGCAGCGTGAGCGCGTCGTAGTAGTCGCCGCCGCAGCGGCGCGCCGGACGGTTGCGCGCGGCGAGATCGTAGCCGGGGAACCGCGGCAGCTCCGACGGGAACAGATCGGCCTGGATGCGCGCGGCGAGGTCCAGCTCGTTCTCGAGCCGCGCGCGCGCGAGCTCGGCCGCCTGGTGCAGCGCCAGCAGGCGCTCCCGCTCCGCCGCGGCCTCGACGGTGCGCTCGAAGAGACGCGCGTTCTCGATGGCCGTCGCCGCCTGCAGGCCGAGCGTCGTGAGCAGCTTCAACTCCCCCGCCGTGTAGGTGATCGCCTCGGTGCAGCCCAGGGCGATGACGCCGATGACGCGCTCGCCGACGCGCAGCGGCGCGCACGCGATCGATCGCAGCCCCGCCACGCCGCCGCCGCCCGCCTCCGAGTCGAGGTCGTTGACGATGTCGGCAATCCCGGTGGCCGCGATGGCGCCGACCACCCCTTCGGCGATCCCGACGCTGGCGACGGGCGGCAGCGCGTCGCCGAAGCCGGCGAGCGTCGAGAGCGTCGCCCCCGCCTCGTCGAGCAGCATGATCGCCCCGTCGGTCGCCACGATGAGCTGCCGCGCCTGCTGCAGCGTGAGTGTCGCGACGCCCTGCAGGTCCAGCAGCGCCGCCAGGCGCTCCGAGAAGTTGTAGATGAAGTTCACTTCCCGGTACAGGTGCAGCACCTCGCCGGCGAGCGCCTTCCGCTCCGCCTCGCGCGACACGAGGTGCTCGAGCACCGCCGCGATGGCGGCCGCCTGCTGCGGTCCCGACACCCAGCCGAGCCGCGTTCCGTCGATCGCGACGGGGTGGCGCGTGAACGCACCGGCCGGGGGCTCGCCGTGCAGCAGCCCTCCGTCGGCATCCTCGATGGCCAGCGCCGCGCCCAGCGCCTCGACCATCCGGGCCACGAGCGTTCGCGCGTCGGCGTGGCGTGCGAGCAGCTGCTTCAGCACCGGCGCCGACATGACGGCGGTCTCAGACGCCATCACATCCCCAGCACTTCGCGCGCCTTGCCGAGCAGGGCGTTCGGGTCGAACGGCTTCGTCATGTACAGGTCGGCGCCCACGTCGCGTCCCTTCTGCCGATCGAACTCCTGGCCCTTGGCGGTCAGCAGGACGATGTAGACGTCGGAGAGGCCGAGGGTGCGCTTGGCGTGCTGGCAGACGTCGAAGCCGCTGCGCTTCGGCATCATCACGTCGAGGAACACGAGGTTGGGCCGGTCCGCCTCGATGGCGGCCACGGCCTCGTCGCCGTTGGTCGCCGTCAGCAGCTCCACGCCCTCGTCCTCGAGATCCTCGAGCGCCTGCCGGATCAGCATACGCAGGTGCGCTTCGTCGTCGACGATCAGAATCTTTCCGCTCACGGTCCGGCTCCTTCCGGGAGGCGATCCTGGTACACGAGGAACAGGACGTTCTCCAGGCCTCTCTCGAATCGCAGCATCCGGACGGCGTCCGATCGCGCCGACTCCGCGGAGCTGAGCATGATGACGTCGGGCTGCAGCGCGAGCGCGCGCTCCCGCAGATCGTGGCCGCTCGCCTCGCTGACGCTGTAGCCGCGGGACTGGAGGACCTCGCTCAGCGTCCTCACCGTGGAGGCGTCCTCGTCGACCACGAGCACGCGCTTGCGCGACTTGCCCTGCTCGAGCAGCGCCCCGATTTCCCTGAAGAGCAGATCGGTGTCGATCGGCTTCGTGAGGTAGCGGTCGACGCCCAGGCGGTAGCCGCGGTCCCGGTCCTGCACGATCGACAGGATGAGAATCGGGATGTCCGCGGTGGCGGGATCGTTCTTGAGCACGGCGGCGACGTCGAAGCCGTTCATCTCGGGCATCATGACGTCGAGCACGACGAGGTCGGGCCGCTCGCGGCGGATCGCGGCGAGCGCCTCGCGGCCGTTCGGCGCCAGCTGCACGCGGTAGCCGGTCTCGCCCAGCTCCTGGCTGAGCAGCTCCCGGATGTTCGGGTCGTCGTCCACGACCAGGATGCGCGGCGCGCGCTCCACGGGGCGCGGCGTCGCCACGTCCACCCGATCGCGCAGCTGCCGGATCAGCGCCGCCAGATCGATCGGCGCCTCGAACGGCTTCTCGGCCCCCTCGGCCGCGGCAATCGGCACGCTGAACGAGAACGTGCTGCCGCGGCCCGGCTCGCTCTCGACCCAGATGCGCCCGCCATGGTGCTCGACGATCTCGCGGCAGATCGGCAGGCCCAGGCCCGTGCCCTTCGGCTTGTCGGTGAGGGTGTCCCCCACCTGCTTGAACCGCTCGAACACCTTGGGCTGATCGTCGGGCGCGATGCCCATACCGGTGTCGACGACGCTCACCACGACCGACCCGTCGCGCCGCTCCGCGCGGCAGGTCACCGATCCGGACTCGGTGAACTTCACCGCGTTCGAGAGGAGGTTGATGACGACCTGGATGAGGCGGTCGCGATCGCCGACGAGCGGCGGCAGGTCGGGATCGACCCGGCGGACGAGCGCGAGATCCTTGCGGTCGAAGAGCGATGCGGTCGCGTTGGTCGCGTGCTCGACGATCTCGGCGATCGTGACCGGCTCCATGTGCCACTCGAGCTTGCCGGCCTCGATCTTGGCGAGATCGAGCACGTCGTCGATCAGCTTGGTGAGCCGCTCCCCTTCGCTCACGACCACGCGCAGGTTCTCCTGCACCTGCTGCATCGTCTGCCGCG
>Ga0299913_10004247_pt1 | contig 11984 bp, 12 predicted proteins | sample RVTome_9_FD_201360 | JGI IMG/M metagenome (GOLD analysis project Ga0299913, IMG submission 201360) | Soil microbial communities from uranium-contaminated site in the Upper Colorado River Basin, Wyoming, United States - RVT155D38 (version 2) ... | reverse complement strand
GACCATCAAGCGCACCGGCCTCGGCTCAGGACTGTTCGCCGAGTTGCGCTATGACGAGCAGGGCAACCCGCTGCCCGACTTCGTGCTGCACAAGCCGCCTTACACCGAGGCGAAGATCCTCATCACCGGCGAGAATTTCGGCTGCGGCTCGAGCCGCGAGCACGCCCCCTGGGCGCTGCTCGATTTCGGCTTCCGCTGCATCATCGCGCCGTCCTTCGCCGATATTTTCTATAACAACTGCTTCAAGAACGGCATCCTGCCCATCACCCTTCCCAAGGAAGAGATCGACAAGCTGATCGACGACGCAGCGCGGGGCGACAACGCGCGGCTGACCATCGACCTTGAGGCGCAGGAGATCAGAGGGCCCGATGGCGGCGTCATCAAGTTCGACATCGACCCCCACCGCAAGCGCTGCCTGCTCGAGGGTCTCGACGATATCGGGCTGACCATGGAGAAGGCCGACGCCATCGAGGCCTTCGAGAAGAAGGCCGCCGCCAGCCGCCCCTGGGCCTAAGGCCTACTCGAACGGGATCGGATCGGTCTCCTGCTCGGCGATGGTTTCGCCGCCGCGGACGATCTTCACCTTCGCCGTGTATTGGCCGGCAGGCCAGCCGCCCGCCGGCACGCCGGTCTTGCCCGCCAGGACGAGCGCGCCGTCCTCGTCCGCGTCGAGCTCTTGCGCGTTGTTCATCAAAGACTCGCCGTCCTTGGTGAGATGGACCTCGATCACATCGCCCTTCATCGCGTGGGCGACATAGGCATAGGCGACGCCAGGCGTGTTGAACTTCGGCGTGGCGAGGTCCGCGCCGCCTTGCAGCTCCTCCTCCGTGACCTTGTGGTCGGTGAGCCCGAGCGCCACCACGGTCGTCTCCTGGGCCCAAGCGGCGGCCGTTACGCACACGAGGACAAACGCCAAAACTGCCCTTGTCAGCATTCCTCTCTCCCGTTACCCAAAGCCGCCGGTTTCTTCCGGCCTTCTTAGACGATGCTCTAGCACAGCGCGGGCGCGGATTCATGGCTTCGTACAAACTCTTGCTGCTTCCCGGCGACGGCATCGGCCCGGAGGTGATGGGCGAGGTGGAGCGCCTGATCGGCTGGGTGAATGCCTCCGGCATCGCCTCCATCGAGACCGAGACCGACCTCGTCGGCGGCTGCGCCTATGACAGCCACGGCGAGGCCATCTCCGAGGGCACCATGCGCAGCGCGCTCGCCGCCGACGCGGTGATGCTCGGCGCCGTGGGCGGCCCCAAATGGGACGGCGTGCCCTACGACAAGCGTCCCGAGGCCGGGCTCTTGCGGCTCCGCAGCGATCTGGAGCTATTCGCCAATTTGCGCCCCGCCATCTGCTATCCGGCTCTTGCCGACGCCTCGTCCTTGAAGCGCGAGCTGGTTGAGGGGCTCGACATACTCATCGTGCGCGAGCTCACCGGCGGCGTCTATTTCGGCAAGCCCAAGGAGATCGTCGAGCTGCCGAAGGGCCTGAAGCGCGCCATCGACACGCAAGTCTATGACAATCTCGAGATCGAGCGCATCGCCGCCGTCGCCTTCGATCTCGCGCGCGAGCGCCGCAACCTGGTGCATTCCGCCGAGAAGCGCAACGTGATGATGACCGGCGTCTTGTGGAACGAGGTGGTCACCAAGGTGCATGCTCAGCGCTACGCCGACGTGAAGCTCGAGCACATCCTCGCCGACAACTGCGCCATGCAGCTCGTGCGCGCGCCGAAACAGTTCGACGTCATCGTCACCGACAATCTCTTCGGCGACATCCTGTCGGACGAGGCGGCCATGACCACGGGCTCGCTCGGCATGTTGCCGTCGGCCTCGCTTGGCGCCGCCGACGACAAGGGCGTCCGCCGGGCCATGTACGAGCCGGTGCACGGCTCCGCCCCCGACATCGCCGGCAAGGGCCTGGCCAACCCCATCGCCACCATCGCCAGCTTCGCCATGTGCCTGCGCTATTCGTTCAACCTCGGCCAGGCGGCGGACGCCATCGAGAAGGCCATCGCCCAAGTGCTCGACCAGGGCTATCGCACCGCCGACATCCGCCAAGAGGGCTGCAAGACCGTGGGCACGCGCGAGATGGGCGACGCCATCATTGCGTCGCTTCCCCGCTAGAACTTCACCTCGGCGTCAAACTTGTAGGTGAATTCAGATGTCGCGTCTGAAATCCCGAACAACACGCCCCCGGCGAACTCCCACTTGGGCATGCTCTCCTCGAACTCCAGATAGGCCACCGGCCCCATGCGGTGCTTCTGCTCGTCCCAGGTGCCGGTGTGCGAGAGATCCTCGACCTCGCTAAAGCCTTCAATACCGACCCCCCATGTCTCGTTGAACTCGTGCTTCAGCCGCCAGTTCACTTTGAGCTCCAGGCTGTCGATGTCGACGTGGTTGCCGACTTGACCGACGAAGAACGTGTTGACCGTCAGCGAGTCGTGCCCGCGCACATATTTGGCCAGCGGCCCGAACAGGATCTCGTCGGGGTCGCCGTCCTGAAGCGCGAATTCGTAGAGGGAGCGGAAGGCGAGACCGAGCCCGTCGCCGTGGCGTTCGATGATCTCATACTGGCCACCAAGTTCGAGGCGGTGCCACTTCAGACTGTCGCCGATGTTCTCGCGGGCGGTCAGCTCGGCGATGCCTTCGAACCGGTCGGTGAACCCGTATTTCGCCTCGAGCTCATGGGACTGCCGGCGCCGTTCGTCCTCGCCAGGCCCCGAATAGAGAGCGCCGTGCTCTTCGAGATTCAGCTGGCCCTTCTTGACGTCGGGCGAACGCACATAGAACTGGGCGCTGGCCGGCTGCGCGCAGACGACCAGGAGACAAAACACCAAGCCCAGCCAGATGATGAGGCGCAAATCCGCCCTACGACGCGTCCCGCCCATGATTTACCCCGCTTATTGCCATTCTTTCCCGGCATTCTAGGGAGGTCTGTCACATGAATGTAATGAAAAGGCCGCAGCCCATTTTGTGAGCAAAATTCATCAGTCGTCTGTCTAATCTGCCGCTGCTGGACTTTGGCTCGCGCCGCGGACAATACTCGCTGCGGCCCGGCGCTTATGGGGAACGCATGAGAAGTTTCGTGAACCTGTTCGCTGTGGCTCTGTTGCTCGGCCTGAGCGCCCCAGTGCTTGCCGCCGAGGACCCGGGCGACACCGTCACCGGGGTTCCGCTCGGCGCGCCGTCGCCGGAGGAAGAAGCCCAGAAGCAGGCCCGCGAGGCCTGCAAGATCGACATCTGCGACATCCTCGCCACGAAGGAAGAACTCGGCCCCGATATCGCCTGCGACATCGCCTGGACCTGGCAGGAAGGCGAAATCGTCGATGCGCTGGATGACGACATCGACTGGCCCTGGGGCAAGCTGGTCTGCCAGTCGACGCTCACGTTGAAGCGCGCCTCCTTGGCCAAGGCGATGCGCGAGCCGCGCTACGAGCTCGTCACCGACCCCCAGACCGTGCGCTGCTCGCTCCATCAGAAGGAGGGCGTGCCCTATGTCGTGGAGGTCAAGCTGGCGCCGGAGGTGACGTTCAAGAACGGCGCGGCGAGCGGAGCCAAGGTCAAATGGGGCCAGATCACCGCCCCGTCGGGCATCTATGCCCTGCTCTATGTCGGGACGAGCCTCGACAACTCCACCAACGTCCTCGGGCCCGAGGTCGTGCGCCAGATCAACAAATTCATCCGCAACGACTGCGAGTCGGTGAAGGACGAGCTTCCCGGCAGGCGCGTGAACTAGCGGACCGACGAATTCCGTGACGGGCGAGCGCTCGCTTGCGGCGCCGGTGCCGACGCCGTCTTCGCAGCCGCGGTGACGCGCCATACCGTGTTGCCAACATCGTCCACCACGAGCAGCGCGCCCTTGCCGTCGATGGCGACGCCCACCGGGCGCCCGCGCGCCTCATCGTCCGCGTTGAGGAATCCGGTGAGCAAATCGACCGGCTGGCCGGAGGGCTTGCCGCCCGCGAACGGCACGAAGATCACCTTGTAGCCGCTGCGCGGCGCGCGGTTCCACGAGCCGTGCAGGCCGACGAAGGCGCCTGACGAATAGGGCAGCTTCGTGCCTTCGGCGAAGCTGAGCCCGAGCGGCGCCACATGGTTGCCGAGCGCGTAGTCCGGCACGATCGCCTTCTTCACCAGTTCCGGTTTCTGCGGCTCGACGCGATCGTCCACGTGCTGGCCCCAATAGCTGTACGGCCAGCCATAGAATCCGCCTTCCCGCACGGAGGTAAGGTAGTCAGGCACGAGATCGCTGCCGAGTTCGTCGCGCTCGTTGACCACCGCCCAGAGCTGGTCGGTGCCGGGCGCGAAGTCGAGGCCCACCGGGTTGCGCAGGCCCGAGGCGTAGACTTTGGACTTGCCAGTCTCGACGTCGATCTCATGGATGGCTGCGCGCTCCTCTTCCACGTCCATGCCGTTCTCGGCGACGTTGGAATTGGAGCCGACGCCCACATAGAGCCGCTTGCCGTCCGTGCTCGCGACCAGGCTCTTCGTCCAATGGTGATTGATCGGACCCGCCGGCAGCGCGGCGACCGTCTCGCCCTTGGCGGTGATTTTTGTCGCGCCCTCCTCGTAGGGAAAGCGCACCACGGCATCGGTGTTGGCCACATAGAAATCGTCGCCGATCAGCGCCATGCCGAACGGCGAGTTGAGATCTTCGAGAAACACGCTCTTCGTCTCGGCGACGCCGTCGCCGTCCGCGTCACGCAGCAGCGTGATCCGGTTCGGGCTCGGCACGGCCGCGCCCGCGCGCTCCATCGCCCAGCCCATCACCAGCCCTCTGATGCCGTCGAAACCGCCGGACCTCTTCGGCGCATTGGTCTCGGCCGCCAGCACGTCGCCGTTGGGCAAGACGTAGAGCCAGCGGGGATGCTCGAGGCCCTTGGCGAAGGCCTTGACCGCTAGGCCTTGCGCCGGCGTGGGATGTTCACCGTCGGGCCAGGCTTTCGCCTTCGCCACGTTGATCGTGGGCACCAGGCCTGAATCGGGCTCGGGAATCGTCGGATTGGGGCCTTGCGACGCCTGCTCGGGGAGATCGGCGGAATCGCAGGCGGTAACGAACAAGGTGAGCCCCACCACAATCGGCAGGGCGGAAGTCATCGGGCGGCGCATAGTCGGCCTCCAGGAACATCGGCTTTGGTTTGGCCTTGATAAGTCAACGCATCGGCGGCGCATCCGTTTCACGCCAGATCGCCGCGTCACGCCAGATCGCCGCGCCTTTACAACCGGCCGCCATTCCCATAAATCCGCCGCAGGACCGGCCGAAATGCCGGCAAATTCGGAGTTCCACCATGGGTTACAAAGTCGCCGTCATCGGCGCCACCGGCAATGTCGGCCGCGAAATGCTCAACATCCTCGCCGAGCGGGACTTCCCCGCCGACGAGGTGATCCCGCTCGCCTCGCGCCGCTCGATCGGCGTCGAGGTGTCCTACGGCGACCACCGGCTGAAATGCCGGGCCCTCGAGAATTTCGACTTTCACGGCATCGACTTCGCCCTGATGTCGGCGGGCTCGGCCATCTCCAAGGAGTGGTCGCCCAAGATCGGCGCCCAAGGCTGCGTGGTGATCGACAACTCCTCGTGCTGGCGCTACGACGCCGACGTGCCGCTCATCGTGCCGGAGGTGAACGCCGACGCCGTGACCGGCTTCACCAAGAAGAACATCATCGCCAATCCCAACTGCTCGACCGCCCAGCTCGTCGTCGTGCTGAAGCCGCTGCATGACGCGGCCAGGATCAAGCGCGTCGTCGTCGCCACCTATCAGTCCGTGTCGGGCGCCGGCAAGGAAGCCATGGACGAGCTGTGGGATCAGACCAAGGGCATCTTCATCACCGCGCCCTCCGAGCCGAAGACCTTCACCAAGCAGATCGCCTTCAACGTCATTCCCCATATCGACGTCTTCCTCGACGACGGCTCGACCAAGGAAGAGTGGAAGATGGTGGCCGAGACCAAGAAGATCCTCGATCCCAAGATCAAGCTGACGGCGACCTGCGTGCGTGTGCCGGTGTTCGTCGGCCATTCCGAGGCGGTCAACATCGAGTTCGAGACGCCGCTATCGGCCGACGAAGCGCGCGAGATCTTGCGCGAGGCGCCCGGCGTGCTCGTGGTCGACAAGCGCGAGCCCGGCGGCTACGTGACGCCGGTCGAGTGCGTCGGCGACTACGCCACCTTCGTGTCGCGCGTCCGCGATGATCAGACCGTCGACAACGGCCTGTCCTTGTGGTGCGTGTCGGACAATTTGCGCAAGGGCGCGGCGCTGAACACGATCCAGATCGCCGAGCTCATCGTCAACCGCAAGCTCTTGAAGAAGGCCGCTTAGCGGGGCTGGCGCACCATCGGCGTGATCGGCGGCGACATGCCGGCCTGGATCGTGCCGGTGATCTTGAAGCCGTGCCGTTCGTAGAGCTTCACGTTCCGCGGGCTGGTGGCTTCAAGATAGGCCGGCATTTTCTGCTCGTCGCAGATCGCCAGCGCATATCTAAGCAGAGCCGAGCCGTGGCCCTGCCCCTGCTGCGCCGGGTCGGTGCCGATAAGCGGCAGGTACCAGTGCGGCTCATCGGGATGCGCCTTGCCCATTTGCTCGAACACCGCGAACGCCGCCTCCTGATCGCGTGCAGGGACCGACTCCTCGATCAGGGCGATCAGCGGGGCTTCGTCGGGATGCTCGTCCGGCGGAATCCATAATGCGGCAGCCCCGCCGTCGACATGGTGGGCCGTACCGTAGTCGAAGGCCGTGCAGCCGAAGGCGCGGATGAAGCGCGGAAAATATTCCATGTAGGCGTGAGGATCCTTGTACAGCCAGCGTGCCGCGGGATCGGTGCTGAATGCGAGCGCGATGAGGCCGACGCATCGATCCATGTCCGCCGGGTCTGCGCTTGTCACGTCTGCCATGTTCACGCTCCAGGGAGGACTACGCCTCCTCGGCTAATGCGGCGAAGCTGCCGGCCTCTTCGTCGAGTGCGATGACGGTGCCGCTGGCGATATCGAAGTGAAGCCCGTGCAGGCTAAGCAGGCCTTCCGCCTCCCGCTCCCTCAGCGCATCGAAGGTCCTTAAGTTCGTCAGCGACTGGCGGATGCCTGCGAGCTCGAAGGCCGTCTCGTGCCCGAAGGCATCCATGTCGCTCTTCTTCACGTCCAGCCCCTCGAGCAGCGTGAGCCAGCGCCCGATGAAGCTCGTCTCGTCCGCGTTCCCCTTCAGCTTCTCGCGATAGGCCGCGACGCCGCCGCAATGAGAATGTCCGAGCAAGATGATGTTCGGCACTTTCAGCACGAGCGCGGCATATTCCACCGCGGCGCTGGTGCCGTGAAACTTGCCTTCCGGTTCGAACGGCGGCACCAAATTGGCCACGTTGCGCATGATGAACAGGTCGCCCGGCTCGGCGTCGAAAATCGCCGACACGTCCACGCGCGCATCGCAACAGGCGATGACCATGGCCGTGGGCGACTGGCCGAGCTCCGCGAGCTGCCGGTAGCGGCCCTTGTCCGGCGCGTGCCTGTCCCGCCGAAAACGCCAATATCCGTCGACCAAGCTCTTCGGTAGCACCGCGAACTCCTTCAAAACCGGCGGCACAATTCCAGCCCCTCAAGCGTTTGTCCAGCTACGAGTTGGTCCCCATATCTATAGAGAAACTCTATCGGGCGTTCGTGTCTGCCGTCTTGATCTCGAAGGCAGCCCGGCGCGTAATCGCAAGTGTCGGCGTCACGCAGAAGCGCGAACGAAATTCTGCCCGCCGGCATGAGGAAACCGGATGAGGCGGATGGCGTGTCAAACGCAAGGCCTCGATCCCTTTGCTAGCGGCATGCAACAGCACGTCGTCGATCTCCGCTCGCGGGCGGTGGCGGGGGTCCCTGGCGCGTATGTCCATGTCGCCCCGAAAGGAGCGCTGATATGGCAAAAGTTCTTTGTGTTCTCTACGACGATCCCGTGACCGGCTACCCGCCGGACTACGCGCGGGACGAGATTCCAAAGATCGGCCGCTATCCCGACGGCCAAACCGCTCCGACCCCGAGCGCGATCGACTTCAAGCCTGGCGAGCTCCTGGGCAGTGTCTCCGGCGAGCTCGGCCTTCGCAAGTTCCTCGAGGACGCCGGTCACGAGCTGGTGGTGACCGCCGACAAGGACGGACCCAATTCACAGTTCGAAAAGGAGCTGGTCGATGCTGACGTGGTGATCTCCCAGCCCTTCTGGCCTGCCTACATGACCAGGGAGCGCTTCGACAAGGCGAAGAACCTCAAGCTCGTCATCACCGCAGGCATCGGCTCGGACCACACCGACCTTCAGGCGGCGATGGACAAGAATGTCACCGTGGCCGAGGTGACCTTCTGCAACTCGATCAGCGTCTCCGAGCACATCGTGATGATGATCCTGTCGCTGGTGCGCAACTACATCCCCTCCTATCAGTGGGTGATCAAGGGCGGCTGGAACATCGCCGACTGCGTCGAACGGTCTTACGACCTCGAAGGCATGCATGTCGGCACGGTTGCGGCCGGGCGTATCGGCCTTGCCGCGTTGCGGCGCCTGAAGCCCTTCGATGTCAAGCTGCACTACTACGACAAACACCGTCTCCCGAAGGAAGTGGAGGAGGAGCTCGGCGTCACCTACCACTCCAGCGTCGAGTCCATGGTCAAGGTCTGCGACGTGGTGACCATCAACGCCCCGCTTCACCCCGAGACCGAGCATCTGTTCGACGACGAGTTGATCGGCAAGATGAAGCGCGGCAGCTATCTCATCAACACCGCGCGCGGCAAGATCTGTGACCGCGACGCAGTGGTGCGCGCGCTCGAAAGCGGCCAGCTCGCGGGCTACGCGGGCGACGTGTGGTTCCCGCAACCGGCGCCGCGTGACCATCCGTGGCGTTCCATGCCCCATCACGGCATGACGCCGCATATTTCGGGCACGTCGCTGTCGGCGCAGACCCGCTATGCGGCTGGCACGCGCGAAATTCTCGAGTCCTTCCTTGCCGGCAAGCCTATCCGCGACGAGTATCTCATCGTCGAAGGCGGCAAGCTCGCCGGCACCGGCGCCCGTTCCTACACGGCGGGCGACGCCACCAAGGGCTCCGAGGAAGCCGCGAGATTCAAAAAGGCCAATTGACCCCGCCAAGCATCCCGCGCTCCAAAGGCCTTCGCCAAAGCCCTTGGAGTGCGGGGCCTCATCACATCGCGGTTCCGCACGAACGCGCGTCACCCCGCTGTCACATTGAAGTCGCCGAAGCGTGCGGCAAGGCGAAAGTGGCCACAACCGCAACCCGCGGCGGCGTTCGGGCTTGCGGTCTCGGCGAAGCCCGGCCAGACTACGGCCCAAACCGAAAATAAGACGGGATCTCGGGGGGACACCAGATGGCGCGCACTGGGGCTGCTGCGGTAGCAGATCAACGTATCGGCCTGTTCGACAAGGCGCGGATCATCGCGCCTCCCGGCTACAACCGGTGGCTCGTGCCTCCGGCTGCGCTTGCCATTCATCTTTGCATCGGCATGGCCTATGGCTTCAGCGTGTTCTGGCTGCCGCTGGGTCGCGCCGTCGGCGTGTCCGAGGGGCTCGACAAGGCGATCCCCTGCCCCGGCGATGCGACGACCTTCCTCGGCAAGCTCGGCATCTTGGGGCATGCGCTGTTCGCCACCGACTGCGACTGGACCCAGTTCGACCTCGGCTGGATGTATACGCTGTTCTTCGTCTTGCTCGGAACGTCGGCGGCCATTTGGGGCGGCTGGCTCGAGCGCGCCGGCCCACGCAAGGCGGGCGCCGTCGCCGCGCTTTGCTGGGGCGGCGGCCTGTTGATCTCGGCCTTCGGCGTCTACATTCACCAGCTTTGGCTGTTGTGGCTCGGCTCGGGCTTTATCGGCGGCATCGGCCTCGGTCTCGGCTACATCTCGCCGGTCTCTACCCTGATCAAATGGTTCCCGGACCGCCGTGGCATGGCGACCGGCATGGCCATTATGGGATTCGGCGGCGGGGCAATGATCGGCTCGCCGCTTGCCGCCATGCTGATGAATTATTTCGCCACGCCGACATCAGTCGGCGTGTGGCAGACCTTCGTGGTCATGGGTCTCATCTATTTTGCCTTCATGATGGGCGGCGCCTTCGGCTATCGGCTGCCCCCGAGCGGCTGGAAGCCGGAAGGCTGGACGCCGCCGAAGAATTCCCACGCCATGATCACCGAAGGCCACGTCCACCTCAAAGACGCCCATAAGACGGCGCAGTTCTGGCTGATCTGGGGGGTGCTCTGCCTTAACGTCTCGGCCGGGATCGGCATCATCGGCGCCGCTTCGCCGATGCTTCAGGAGACGTTTGGCGGCAGACTGTTTGGCGATGCTTCCGTCGGCTTTGCACAGTTCACCGACGCGCAGAAGGTAGCCGCAGCCGCGGTTGGCGCGGCGTTTGTCGGGCTCTTCTCGTTGTTCAACATCGCTGGCCGGTTCTCGTGGGCCTCTCTCTCGGACAAGATCGGCCGGAAGATGACGTACTATACGTTCTTCGCGCTCGGCTTTATCTGCTACGCGTCGGCGCCGACTCTTGCCAATCTCGGATTGCTCGCCGTCTTCGCCGCGTCCATGTGCTTGATCGCGTCAATGTATGGCGGAGGCTTCGCCACCATACCTGCCTATCTCGCCGACATCTTCGGCACGCAATTCGTCGGCGCCATTCACGGGCGTCTGATCACCGCGTGGTCCGCCGCAGGCATCATCGGTCCGGTGATCGTCAACTACATGCACGACACCCGCAAGGCCGAAGGGATTGCGCCGGATCAGATCTATGGTCCGATTTTCTATGTGCTCTCCGGACTCCTGGTCGCGGGTTTCATTTGCAACCTTCTCATCAGGCCGCTGCACCAGAAGTGGTTCATGAAAAAGGAGGAAGTCGAGGCTCTGCAAGTCAAGACGGATGTCGCCTCGGCCCGGCGTAGCAAGAGTGACCGCGCCAGACACGACGTGGATCCGCGCGTGCGCAGGCTCCAGCCCGCCGGAATGGCGATCTTCGCCGTCGCCTTGGTGTGGTGGATTACCGTCTACACGGACGTCGGCGGAATCGGCGAGGCCTGGCTCTGCCTGTTCTTCACCATGGGCGAGTGCGCCGCCGCCGCCTCGCAATCTGCCGGCACCATCGGCTATCACCCGTTCCTGTTATGGTTGGGCCTGGCCGTTTGGGTTGCTGGCGTCGCACTCAGCCGCCGCGTGGAGATTGCTCCCTTCGCCTGGGCTGCGGTTGGCATCCCGCTTCTCTGGGCCGTTTGGATCACAGTGGAGGACGCCCTGGTCCTGTTCAGATAGGCGACCGCTGTGGCGGAAAAGCATGCCGGCGGGCGCCCATGGGCGGCGGTCGCGGGGCGCTGGTTCGGCTAACTCATTGGCCAGACACGATTTCTTCTGTCAGAATCCGTTAATCTGCGCGTCAGAATGCGTTCATGGACGCTTCATGCGGCTCTCATCCCTGGACCCCATTATCTAGTCCTACGGTTCACCGAAGGAGACGACTATGAAAGAGTGGCTGAAGCCTGAGATCACCGAGTCCGAAGCTGGTATGGAAGTGACTTCCTATCTTCCGGCTGAGCTCGACCGCGCTTAATTCGCGCTGATCTAGCAAGTTTTCAGAAATGGCGGTCCCAGCGATAGCGGGGCCGCCATTTTCTTTGCGCCTCTCCCATCGCGCCCGCGCCTTTCCGCCTCAGCCTGCGACAACCTGTCAGGCTCCCATAATCTGGCTGTCAGACGGTGTTCATGGCCACTTCATGCGGCTCTCATGCGCAAACCCCATTATCTAGGCTCACGGTTCACCCATAAGGAGAACGACCATGAAAGAGTGGCTGAAACCCGAGATTACCGAGTCCGAGGCTGGTATGGAGGTTACCTCCTATCTTCCGGCCGAGCTCGACCGCGCTTAATTTCGCGCTGATCTAGCAAGTGCTTGAGAAATGGCGGCCCTCGCTTGAGCGGGCCGCCATTCTTGTTTGACCGCCGCCCTTAACCCGCCCCTCCCCGCCACCGCCTGCCTTAAGCCCCT
>Ga0299913_10004245_pt1 | contig 11987 bp, 15 predicted proteins | sample RVTome_9_FD_201360 | JGI IMG/M metagenome (GOLD analysis project Ga0299913, IMG submission 201360) | Soil microbial communities from uranium-contaminated site in the Upper Colorado River Basin, Wyoming, United States - RVT155D38 (version 2) ... | reverse complement strand
CACGCGCCAAAGGTTCCCGAGTCAACCTGCCCGATCTATCGGCCTCCGGTGAGCACGTCGAATCGATGGATCAGGCGGGGCGAGGATGCGAGCTGGCGTGGCCTCAGACGGCGTCGTCGAGCTCCATGACCTCGTCATCGGTCTCTTCGGTGAGCTTGAGCCACACGAAAAGGCCGGCAAGGATGGTGAGCGGGATGACGATCATGGCCGCCAGGAGGGCGGCGATGCTGATGAGGAGGAACTTGACTGCCTTCATGCGAAGGCCTCCCTGCTACGGCGCGCCGGGGGCATCCGGTGCGGACTGCTGTCGCTGCTCAGGTGCGCTGTTGATCATAGCCAAGATCTCGTCCTTCGTGAACTCGGACAGCTGGTGGCCGCTGCCACGGGAGCCCGCGACGCCGAAGAGGCGGAGGACGAACGATCCCTCCTGCTCGAACAGGAAGATGTCGTGCGCCTTCTGTCCATCGATATAGGCGCCGATGATGCGCATGGCGAGCTCGTTGTAGTTCGACAGGTCGGCGTGCGGCCGGTCGCTGTCGGCGGTGCCGCGCTTGGCGGAGTTGACGTCCATCAGCTCGGCGACCTGCTCATCGGTGAGCTCGTAGGTCCGCTTCGCCACGGCGCCGTAGGAGTCCGAGTCCGCGCCCCCGGTCGACACGCCCAGACCCTGGAGGAGGAACCCGCCCTCCAGCTCGAGGAAGAGGAGCTCCTTGAGCCGCTCGGCATCGGCGAAGGCCCCGACGCTGCGCAGGACCTCCTCCCAGTCCTGGCGTGGGCTTCCGTCATAGATCCGCATGGGCGTGCCCGTTCCTCCGCTTCGGCCTGGCTGAGTCGCCCGAGCATACCGCCCGCCGCGGTCAGGTCAAGGCCGATGCGACTCGGCCGGCGGTCCGGGCGTTGTTGACGATGAGGCCGATGTTCACCCGCAGCGTCCGCCCGCCCGATGCGCGAGCCAGGAAGCCGAGCAGGTGCGGCGTCACCGCCCCGCCGCTGATGCCGGCGGACTCGGCGTCGAGCAGCGCATCGGCGATCCAGGCATCCACATCGGCGCGGTCGATGGCGAGCTCGGCCGGCGGCGGCTGGACGATGAGCATCCCGCCGGCGCCGCCAATGGACCGATGCGCCGCGAATGCGGCGGCCGCCGCCTCCGGGTCGTCGACCCGATGCGGGACGCGGAGCCCGGAGCTGGTGCTGTAGAAGGCCGGCAGCTCGTCGACGCCGTAGCCGACGACCGGAACCCGACGGGTCTCGAGCAGCTCGAGGGTGGCCGCCAGGTCGAGGATCGACTTCGCGCCGGACGAGACGACCGCCACCGGCGTCGCCGCCAGCTCGTCGATGTCGCTCGACACGTCGAACGACGCGCTCGCGCCGCGGTGGACCCCGCCGATGCCACCGGTGGCGACGACGGCGATGCCCGCCAGGTGTGCGGCGCGCAGGGTGCCGCTCACCGTGGTCGATGCGAGGCGTCCGCTGGCGAGCAGCGGGCCGAGGTCGCGGGAAGCGGCCTTGGCGACGTTGCGCTCCGGATCGGCCAGTCGCTCGAGCAGCGCGCGCTCCGCCCCGACGACCAGGCGGCCGTCCTCGAGGGCGATCGTGGCCGGCACGGCGCCGGCCTCGCGGACCGCGGCCTCCGCGTCGAGCGCGGTCTGCAGGTTGTGCGGCACCGGCAGGCCCTGCGCGATGAGGCTCGACTCGAGCGCCACGACCGGGCGACTCTCGTCGAGCGCGGTGCGCACCTCGTCGGAGGCGGCCAGCCAGGCGGGATTCATGGCCGCAGCGCGGCGGGGCGCTCGCCGGCGACGGCCGCCTGCGCCCCGTCGGCGCGGGCGACGGCGCTCGCCAGCTCGACCGCCGCGGCCAGTGCGCCGCCCAACAGGTCCTCGCCCGGCAGCCAGTCCGTCGCGGCGACCGCGGCCAACAGGCCGGCCGCGAACGCATCTCCGGCCCCCGTGGTGTCGACGGCCGGCGGACCGGGCGGCGCATCGGCTCGGAGGGTGCGGCCGCCGGTCGTCAAGGTGGCGCCTCCGGCGTCGGTGATCACGGTCATCCCGGCCTCGAGGGACTGCCCCAGGGACGACTGCTCGTGACGGTTGAGGACGAGCAGGTCGGGACGGACGGCGGCGGCGGCGTCCCGCCAGGCCTCGACGCCGTCCGCCGGCACGCTGCAGCCGATGAGCGCCCGCCTCGCGTTGCCTGTCCCGATCCGCCCGGCCAGGGTACCGGCGCCCGGCTCGAGGAGGAGGTACCCGGAGATCACGACCCAGTCCGCATCGGCGAACAGGTCCGGCGTGACCGACGCGCCAAAGGAGACGCGCTGGCTCAGCATCGTCCGCTGGCCATCGGGCCCGCGAAGGACGACGACCGACCCGGTGCTCGACGCGGGAACGGCGCGCAGGACGACCCCGTCGACGGCCAGCGCCTCCCGGACGATGCTCCCGGCGGTGTCGTCGGCGAGTGACGCCACCAGTCTGACGGAGATCCTCTGCCGGGCCAGCCGAATGGCGAGATTGGCGCCCTGGCCGCCGGGTCCGAGCCGGATCTCGGCCGGCACGTCTCCGCCGGAAGGCATCGGCCCGCGCGGCGCGACCTGCACGTCGAGGAGCGCGTCGCCGATGACGACCACGGCCGGGGGCGTCACCGAATCGGCCGGCGGGAGGCGTAGCCCTCGCGAGTCGTGTGCCACCACCCGAGGTCGGGGTCGTCGAGGCGCCAGCAGAGCCAGGCCGGCTCGCCGTCACGGATGGTCGGGAAGTCGACGAGGCCGGTCTCGAGGTCGCGGACGACGACGCCGAGCGAGGTGAGGTGCTGGAGCAGGGCCTGCGACTGCGCTCGGTGCTCGGCCGCATCCGCCTCGAGACGCCGGCGGACTTCGTCCGGGCCGGCATCGGCCGCCTCGAGCGCCTCGTGGAGGGCGAGGTGTGAGGCGTCCGCTCGGTGCCGCTCGACGGCGAGCTGGATCAGCACGGCACGCACCTGCGGCAGCAGGGCGCGCGCCTCTTCGACGGTGTAGGTCGGAGTGGTGGCCATGGCGCCTGCGATGGTAGTGCTAGGATCGGCCGGGGAATGGGCCTGCTCCGCACTGCGACGGCGCCCGTCCGATCGGCCGGAGGTGACGCGCGAGCGCCATGACCGACGACGTGACCCGTGACACCCGCGGGATGAACGACGAGGCTCCACCCGGAGCCGATGCCTACACCGCCTACGACGACTTCAACCTGCCCAGCTACGTCGGCCTGCCGAGCTTCCAGAAGCTCCCCTGGATCACCGATGCGGCCGAGCTGGCGGAGCGCGCACCGGACGTCGCCATCGTCGGCGCACCGTTCGACGACGCGGTGAGCCATCGGCCCGGCGCCCGCTTCGGGCCGCGTGCCATCCGGCAGGCGAGCTACCATTCCGGGGCGATCAACTCGCTCCAGCTCGGGATCGAGCCGTACGACTGGCTCGACGTCGTCGACGCCGGTGACGCGCCGGTGACGCCGATGAACATCGAGCGCAGCCACGACGTCATCCGTCGCAAGGTCCTCGAGGTCGCGCGCAGTGGCGCCATCCCGATCGTCCTGGGCGGCGACCACTCGATCACGTTCCCCTCTGCGTCGGCGGTCGCGGAGGCCGTGGCGCCACGCGCGCTCGGGATCGTGCATTTCGATGCGCACGCCGATGCCGCCAACTCGACGTGGGGCAACCTGCGGTCACACGGCACGCCGATGCGCCGGCTCATCGAGTCGGGCGCGGTGGCCGGGCGAAACTTCGTCCAGGTCGGTCTCCGCGGCTACTGGCCGGGTCCCGAGACCCTCGACTGGATGCGCGGCCAGGGGATGCGATGGCACCTCATGGCTGAGATCGAGGACCGCGGGGCGGAGGCGGTCATCGCCGAGGCGATCGGGCAGGCCCTCGACGGGGCCGAGCTCATCTACCTGTCGGTCGACGTCGACGTCATCGACCCGGGCATGGCGCCGGGCACCGGCACCCCCGAGCCTGGGGGGATGCTGACCCGGGAGCTGCTGCGGGCGATTCGCCAGATCGTCGGACGCGTCGAGCTGGCCGCCATGGACGTCGTGGAGGTCTCGCCACCGTTCGACCAGGCGGAGGTGACGGCGACCGCGGCCCACCGGTGCGTGCTCGAGGCGATCAGCGCCCTTGCCGCCCGTCGACGCGAGGCCGGCGGGGAGCCGATCGCCAACCTCGGGAGCAGCACCGACAGCTCCGCCGGCGGCTGACGCTCAGTTGCCCACCTTGCGGAACGTGGTCGTCGCCACCTCCTCCCCGTTGCGCGTGGCGGTCAGCGTGTAGTCGCCGGCCGGCAGCCCGCCCGCCTGGAACTGCGCGTAGTAGTGGCCGTCGCCGCCGCCCCCGAGCGCGTGCGCGCCACCCTCGACCGTCCCTCCCGGCCCGCTGAGGATCGCGTTCATCACATCCCCCGCCCGCGCGTCGGTGAAGCGGACGAGCGCCGTGAAGGTCGCCTCATTCGGGCGCAGCGTGCCGAGCTGATCGTTGCACTGCGACCCGGAGATCGAGCGACAGGCGAGCACCTCGGCATCGAAGCCACCCGCTTCCGGCGTCGGCGAGGGGCTCGGCGTGGGCAAGGGACTCGGCGTGGCGGCGGGCGTGAGGGTCGGGATCGGCGTGGCAGGGTCGGACGGAGCAGCGGTGGCGGTCAGAACCTCGCCGCCGACCTCCCCGACCACGATCGACGGCGAGGGCGAGGGCGAGCCGGTCGCGTCGCCCGACGCACGGGTCCAGAGAAAGAAGGCGGCTACGACCAGCAGCGCCAGGGCGAGGGGCCATCGGTATCGCTCGATTTCATTCGGACCCATGGTGCGGTCACATCATGCATGCCGAGGGCCACGGACCTCGACGGCGTCAGTCGACCCCGATCGTGATCCGATGCGCCAGCTCTCCGTTGCGCAGGAGCTCCACCTCGTACTCGCCGGGCGGAAGGCCGGTGAACCCCTGTCGGGCGTATCCGGTGCAGTCCGACGTGCACGAGAACGGCGAATCGCCGAGGACGAACTCGGAGTCCGCGACGGCCGCCCCGCCCTGGCGGAGGACGAGGAGCAGCGTGTCGTTGCCGGTCGCGTCGGAGAAGCCGACCCACACGACGAAGGCGCCGCCGCTGAAGAACTCGGCGGTCTGGGCGCAGCCGCTGAACGACATCTCGTTGCTGGCGCAGGCCTGCACCTCGAAGGTGGCTCCGTCGGGGAACACGACCGGCTCGCCGACCTCGCCCGGCTCGGAGCTCGAACCCGGCGCGGCGCTCGTATCGGCGCTCGGCGCCTGCGACGGTGCCGCACTGACCTCCGGCGCGACGCTTGCGCTCACCGATGGCGTCGGTGACGCCTCCGCCACGCCCGGATCGTCGCTGAACACCCCGGCCAGGACGGCCCCGCCCAGGAGCGCCAGAACGCCGAGCGCCAGGAAGCCGAGGATCGCGAAGGCGCCGGCGCCGGACGAACGGGGCTCGCGGTCCTCCCACTGGGCGTACTCGTACGGATAGACGCCGGGCTCGTCGTCGTACTCTGCGCCGTCCTGCGGCTCATACGGGGCCTCGTACCGATCGGCCGCCTCCGGCGCGGCGACGCGCTCGTCGACATACGCCGGTTCGGCCGGGGCCTCGGCGGACGGCCACTCATCTGGCTCCCGGGTGAGGTCGGCTCGCTCCACCGGCGGCGGTACCGGGACCGCGGGCGCCTCGTCGACGTACTCGTCGCGTCGCGGGTCGGCCGCCCGCGCTTCGCGTCGCGCTCGCGAGTCATCGGCCTCCGGCTCGAAGCGCTCGTAGCCGCCGGCGCCGCCGTCCGGCACGGCGCCGCGACGATACGGGTCACCACCCGATCGGCGGGCGCGAATGCGATCCTGGAGCTCGTCACGATCCATACCCCGCGGGCGGATTCGGGCATCCGACGGGATCGCCGATCCACACTGCGTGCAGAAGGCGGCGGGCGGCGTCGAACGGTGACAGGTCGGGCAGCGGATCTCGCCCGGCTTGGGGGTCGCCATATCCCGCGCATTGTGCCTGCCCGGGGCGTTGATTGCACGCGCCACCCGTCGGCTAGGCTGTGCCGCGGATGGATCGGATCAACATCACCGGCACGAGCTGCTCCGGCAAGACGACGCTCGCCCGTCGCATCTCGGAACGGCTCGACCTGCCGCGCGTGGAGCTCGACGCGCTCTTCTGGGGACCGGGCTGGACGCCGGTGCCGGCCGAGACCTTCCGGAGCCGCGTCGCCGATGCGGTCTCCGGCGACCGCTGGGTGATCGACGGCGGCTACTCCACGATCCGCGACCTCATCTGGGCCCGCGCCGACACCGTCGTCTGGCTCGACTACCCACTGCGGACCGTCCTGCGCCGATGGGCGCGCCGCACCCTGGCCAGGCTCCGCAGCCGCGAGGAGTTCTGGCCCGGCACCGGCAACCGCGAGCGTCTGAGCCACGTCGTGCGCCGCGACAGCCTGCTGTGGTGGATCCTGTCGACCCACCATAGGCGCCGCCGAACGACCGCCGAGCAGCTGGCGTCCCGTCCGGACCTGCGGGCCATCCGCCTGCGATCCCCCACCGAGGCCGAGCACTGGCTCGAGAGCCTCGAGTGTTGACGCTCAGCGAGGTGACCGCGCTGGATGCTCGCGTCCGCCGCTGTCGGGCGTTATATCAGTAACGATATATCCGCTGACGTTGGCGACGTCCCACCGCAGAGAGCCTTCTCGACGGCGTGCTAGGCGCCTGGCCGCTTCCATTCGCTGCCATCGGCGAAGCGCTCCCGCTTCCAGATGGGCAGACGTTCCTTGATGGCCTCGATCACGAACCGATTCGCCTCGTATGCCTCCGCCCGGTGGACGCCGGCGGTGACGATCGCGACCGCCGCCTCACCGATGGGGACCGCTCCGTGCCGATGCGCGACCGCCACGACCACGGGCCAGCGTGCCTCCGCCTCGGCGGCGATCTCGTCGAGCACGGTGACCGCCATCTCCGGGTAGACCTCGTAGTCGAGCTCGACGACGGTGCGCCCGTCATCGGCGACATCTCGGGCGCGGCCGACGAACGTGACGATCCCGCCGTGGGCCGCGCCGGCCACCGCCTGCTCGAGGGCGCCGACGTCGATCGGCCCATCGGCCAGTGCCACCGTTGCGCCGCCGCTCACCGGCGGCAGGAAGGCGATCACGTCCTCATCGGCGAGAGGTTGCTCCCATGGCGCATAGGCGCCGTTCCGGGCTGCGCGCACGTACGGGCGGTGCTCCGCCAATCGGGGGAAGCGCGCGACGAGCGCCGCCCACGCGTCCTCCACGCGCGCGCCATCCGGCACGGACAGCTCGCATCGGTCGGTGGCCAGCTCGCGAAGCTGCGCGAAGCAGCGAACGGTGACCTGCGCGGCCATCAGACCGGCACGCCGGTGAGGTACGTGATGCTGACGCCGGCGATCGAGCCCGCCATGATGAGCGCCAGGCCAATGTAGAGCAGCCCGGTCGACGCCTGCAGCGAGGCGGCGCGCGACGCGAGCAGGGCCAGGATCGCGACGCCGATGGGCAGCACGATCCCGGCGGCCAGCCGCAGCCAGGTGAGCCACCCCATCGAGCCGTCGAGCGGGTCGGTCCCCACCACGCCGAGCGCCACGCCGAAGGCCACGCCCTGGAGGATGAGGCTGCCGACCAGCAGCCACATCATGCGGCGCAGCGGCGCCGGCGACAGCTTCGGCGTGACGAGGTACCAATGGCCGAGCAGCATGGCGGCGCTCACCGCCCCGAGCGCGACCGCCGCGATCACCAGCTGACCGGCGAACAACGGCGCGCTGCGGCTGCCTCCCGCCGCCGCCAGGACCACGAGCGCCGCCATCCCGACACCGCCGACCCCGATCGCCAGCCAGGCCCGCGGCCAGCGGGCGAGCGAGGCGACCAGGTAGGCACCGCAGCCGGCGGCGAAGGCGAGGACAAGTGGCCGACGGATGTCGGCGGTGGCCGAGGCCTCCGTCCCGGCCGGCAGCCCGAGCTCGCTGGCCACCAGGATCACCGCGAGCACGAGGAGCAGCCACGCCATGAACAGCCGATAGCCGCGCGTCGTGCCGCCCAGCAGCTCGGTGATCCCGACCACGAGCAGCGTCCCGGACGATAGCGCCGCCCAGAAGATCCAGTTGACGAAGAGCAGCGCCTCGATGTGCATGTCGCGGTCAGGCGGCTCCACGCTCACGGGCAAGAGTGCCGGTCAGCCCGATCTCGACCCAGCCGTCGGTGACGCGCACCGGGAATGTCTCGACCGGCTCCGTCGCGGGCGGCACGACCGCGGCGCCGCTGCGCACGTCGAAACAGCCGCCGTGCCAGGCGCACACCAGCACGCCATCGCGCGGATCGAAGCCGGCCTCGGTCAACGGGAAGTCCTTATGGCTGCAGTTGTTCTGGACCGCATAGAAGTCGCCGGCGTGGCGGACGAGCACGACCGGCGTGCCGTCGATCTCGACCGGGATCAGCTCGCCGTCCCGTAGCTCGTCGGCCCGCAGGACGCGCGCGAAGCGGGCGGACATGCCTATGACGACGCCGGCGTCCGGCCGAAGGCCAGCAACCGCGGCTCGGTCATGTCCTCGATCGAGTAGCGCAGGCCCTCGCGCCCGAGTCCCGAGTCCTTGACCCCGCCGTACGGCATCGAGTCGGTCCGCCACGTGGGGATGTCGTTGACGATCACGCCGCCCACCTCGAGCTCGTCGTGGGCCAGCAGCGTCCGCTCCAGCGAGCCGGTGAACACCCCGCACTGGAGGCCGAAACGGCTGTCGTTGATGGCGGCCACCGCATCGGCGAAGGTCGCAACCGGGAAGAGGTTGACGACCGGGGCGAACGCCTCCTCCGAGCAGATCATGGCGTCGGTCGGCACGTCGACGAGCACGGTCGGCCCGAACCAGCGCCCGTCCGGCTCGCCGCGCACGAGAGCGCGGGCGCCGTCGCGCAGCGCATCGGTCACCCAGCCATCGGTGCGCTCGACGGCCTTCTCGTCGACCATCGGTCCGAGATCGGTCGTCTCGCTCAGCGGATCGCCGACCTGGACGCGGCCGACGCGTTCGACGAAGCGGCGCTCGAAGTCCTCGTAGATGGCGCGCACGACGTAGATGCGCTGGACGCTGATGCAGACCTGGCCGGCGTAGGCGAACGACCCGTACACGAGCCGCTCGACGGCCCAGTCGAGGTCCGCGGTCTCGTCGACGATCGCCCCGGCGTTGCCGCCCAGCTCGAGCACGACCTTCTTCTGGCCGGCGTCCGCCTTCATCTTCCATCCGACCGAGGGTGACCCGGTGAAGCTCAACAGCTTGAACCGATCGTCGGAGACCATCGTGTCCCCGGTCGGCCGGTCCATCGGCAGGATGCTGACCGCCCCCGACGGCAGATCGGTCTCCGCCAGGTACTGCGCGACGCGCAGCATGATGAGCGGGTCCTTCGACGGTGGCTTGAGGACGATGCTGCAGCCGGCGGCGATGGCCGGCGCCACCTTGTGGGCCGCCAGGTTGAGCGGGAAGTTGAACGGGCTGATGCCGGCGACGGGGCCGATCGGGTAGCGACGCACGATCCCGTGGCGTCCGCGGTTGGCGGATGCCCAGTCGAGCGGCAGCCACTCGCCGTTGATGCGCAGCGCCTCCTCGGCGGCCGTCCGGAAGGTGAGTGCCCCGCGGGCCACCTCCGTGCGCGCGTCGCGGATCGGCTTGCCGGACTCGCGGCTGAGCAGCACGCTGAGCTCGTCCGCGTCTCGCTCGATGCAGGCTGCGACGTGGGCGAGGGCGTCCCGCCGCTCGAAGCTCGCCAGCCGCTTCGTATCTTCGAAGGCCGAGACCGCGGCGACCGTCGCGCGCTCGAGCTCATCTGCGCCGGCCTGGAAGGTCGTTCCCACCAGCGCCCCGTCCGCCGGGTTGCGCACCTCGAGCGGCGTGCCGGACTCCACGAACTCGCCGGCCAGGTAGATCGGGACGGTCGGCGCACCGACCTCGGTCGTCATGCGCCGCATTCTACGTCGCGCTGAGCCGGAGCCTGATGGAGCCCTCGCCGCACTTGATGGCGCGGCGTACCATGCGCGACATGCCGAGCGCTCCCACCGCCGCCGGATCCGTCACTGAGCCTCCCCAGCGCATACGATTCTGTCGCGGCGCGGACGGCGTTCGCCTGGCCTATGCGGCGCACGGGAGCGGCCCACCGCTGCTGGTGGTGTCGTGCTGGCTGAGCCACCTGCAGCACGACTGGCAGAGCCCGGTCTGGCGCCACTTTCTCGAAGACCTTGGCCGGGTCACCAGCCTCATCCGCTACGACGAGCGTGGCTTCGGGCTCTCCGACTGGACCGTCGGCGACTTCTCGCTCGCCGCGCGAGTCGCCGACCTCGAGGCAATCGTCGATGAGCTCGGACTGGAGCGCCTGAGCCTGCTCGGGATGTCCGGGGGCTCGCCGGTGGCGATGGCCTTCGCGGCGGCTCATCCCGAGCGCGTCGAACGGCTCGTCATCTACGGCGGATCGCCGCTGGGGAGGCACACGCCTTCCCCGACCGAACGTGAATTGGCCTTCCGGGCCATGATCCGCGCCGGCTGGGCGCAGGAGGATCCCCTCTTCCGGCGCGTGTTCACGAACATCTTCATCCCCGGTGCCTCGGAGGAACAGATGGGCTGGTTCGACGAGCTGCAGCGGATGTCGACCTCGACCGACAACGCCGTGGAGAGCCGCACGGCCCGCCAAGAGGTGAACATCACCGACCAGCTGCCGCGGATCGCCGCACCGACGCTCGTCCTCCATGCCCGCGGCGACCTCGCCACCCCGCTCGACGACGCCCGCCTGACCGCGTCGCTGATCCCGCACGCACGCCTCGTCCCGCTCGAATCGAGCAACCACATCCTCCTGGCGCACGAGCCGGCGTGGCGCGCGTTCATGGAGGAGATGACCGCATTCATGGCACCGGCCGCGGCGACGCAGCCGTCAGGCGATGGCCTGAAGCAGCTGAGCGCCCGTGAGCGCGAGGTGCTGCGCCTTGCCGCCGAGGGCAGGAGCAACGCGGAGATCGCCGAGGCACTCGTGCTCAGCGTCCGGACCGTCGAGCATCACCTCTCGAACGCCTACCTCAAGCTCGGCATCAGTGGTCGGACGGCGCGAACCGCCGCGGTCGCAAGCCTGCTGCGCAGCGCGGACGCCTGACCGGCTGCGTGCCGGCCGCCATCTGACGCTCGCCTCCCTCGCTCGATTGGGTGCTGGCCCGCATGGGCATGTCCGGCACCCGCCTCTAGCGTCGACGCATCCGGCCAAGCCTGGCCGCCATAGCCACACGGGAGGCGCCGATGCAGACCTTGCCCACCCGGCTCCAACAGAGCGCAGCTACGTTCCGCGCCGATCCGGCGGCCGGCGTAGCCCGACCGTCCGTGACGGCGACGCTGGTCAACGGCCATGCCCGACTGTCGTCGGGGCCCTTCAACTGGGAGTCCGACCTCGGGCAGGCCATCGGCGGCGAGAACCTTGCGCCGAGCCCGACGGCATACCTGCTCGGCGCGCTCGCCGGTTGCGGCGTCGTCTTCCTTCGGGACGCCCTCGCGCCCGAGTTCGGCGTGACGGTTACCGGCGTGGAGGCAACCGCCACCTGCCGGGCGGACGTCGCCGCGCTGCTCGGCATCGAGGGCACGAGCCCGGCCCTGGACGAGATCCAGCTCACGATCCGCGTCGCCTCACCGGATCCGGCCCAGCACCTGGAGCCGATGTTCGCCGCGTGGCGGGAGCGCTGCCCGATCTACCTCGCCATCCGCGAGGCCAACCCGGTCGCCCTGGACCTCCAGGCGGCCAGCTGAACGAGGAGCCGATACCGATGCGAACCACGACCCTGCGAGCCCTTGCCCGTGCGCTGGCCGGTGCCGCCATCATCGGCGCGATGAGCGTTGCGAGCGTTGCCGCACACAGCCAGACCGTCAATCCCAACGGGAACGGCGAAGGCTTCACCAAGCCGATCTCGAACCCGTGGGCGATGGCCCACTGCCGGGCCGCCTCACCGCTCCACGT
>Ga0299913_10004244_pt1 | contig 11989 bp, 7 predicted proteins | sample RVTome_9_FD_201360 | JGI IMG/M metagenome (GOLD analysis project Ga0299913, IMG submission 201360) | Soil microbial communities from uranium-contaminated site in the Upper Colorado River Basin, Wyoming, United States - RVT155D38 (version 2) ... | reverse complement strand
GGGGCCCCGCGTGGTGCCGAACTCGTCCTCATCGTTGTAGACCTCGATCCCAACCATGCGGTCGTCGGCTTCGGGGACGTAAGCGAAGTCGTTCCAGTTGGTAGCGGGATCGTCGAATGACACGTCGATCTCTTCGGCTGCGTCCTCGATGACCCTCTTGCTATCGGGATGGTTGAAGGTCGCCAGTCCGTCGCTTCCTCCTTGTAGATCGGGAGAAGTAGTGAACCACCTCCAAAACGTCTCCAGTGTTCCGGCATACCCACCGTCTGTCTTGGCGTTGGTGTCGTTTTTGGAGAAATAAACGTTGATGTGGTTGAACCGGTCGGAGGTCCACTCGAACCCGCGGAACCCGGTGAAGGAGTCTTTGACGGTGGCGGCTTGGGCCTGCTCGAGTGTGGCATCCCACTTTCGAAGCGAGTCGAGCGGTGCCTGATCGTCACCAATGACGCAACTGGCGGTCAACGTCGGATCGGCGCAGCCCTCGTTTGCGGTGAGCGGAGCGTCCGCGTTATCGGAGTGCTCACCAGAACCGAGAAAGTCGAGGCCATATCCCCTGGCCGAGGCGAAGTAATCGGCCGGCGTCGATCCAGGCCATCCGTCCGAGTAACCGCTGTGCTCGTGAAGGGCGCCGACGAAATGCTCGAGCGGCTGAGGCTTCGCCCCCGAGGCCGGAAAGACCACGACGAGAAGGGATACGAGTACGACTGCTACGAGAAGTCCGGCAGACCGTCGGCCGGAGGCGGCTTTCGTGCTCAAGGGATCCTCCTACTTATGCGACGGACCGACCCAAGGCGGGAACGGCTCGAGCGCCGGCTCCTCGACTTCGGTGTAGTACCGGAGCATCCAGTAGGGAAGCAGATAGTCGACTCCCGGATACTGATGGGTGTTGCTGATGCTGCCATTCAGCTGGGTGGACGGGTTCTGCCATAGGAAGTCCCTCGGGGGCCTCAGGGCTACCCGAAGGGGATCGGCGGCCCGGCAACGCGCGTTGACCGGTTTAGGAGGTTGCTGGTTCGGAGGCAGTACGCCGTGTTCTTTCAAGATCACGGTCGCTGTGGCAAAAGCGTCGTTCACGGTCGTTGCAGTATCCGTCCACGTCTTGCAATCGATGGGCGGAACGGGGACCGTTGTGTCATCGGCCGGAGCTTGGCTTACAGCTAACTGCTCTAGCGGTACGCACTCGATTGAGCTGCTTGAGCGGCCGCAGTTCAGGCTGTTAAGAGTCTCTCCACCAAGGTCGATTCGAGCGCGGTATTCCCTCCATTCCCGCAGATGCTGAACCGCAGAGTGGAACCGTCCTTCTTCTCCAGTCAGCGCGAAGGTGATGGTTTCGAAGTGAGCATTGATGTCGTCGCCGGTGGTGTGGTCCATTACTCCGATCGCCTGCTTGTATGCGAGGTTGATCTCGGGGTTCTGTTCCAGTCTCGCGATGGTGAAGCCCGTTAGATGGTGAAGGTTGTACTTGTAGTAGCCGGAATGGCCGGCGTCGGCGGCGTCGAACTCCATCGATAGAGCCAGGATCGGGACTTGGGTGGCGAGCTCCTCCGCGTAGACCGCTTCCCACTTGGCCACATCATCGCGGCCGGGAGCCGAGTTGGCGACATGCTGTGCGGCCTTCGCCATGTTCAGGCGGGCCATCGGCACCTGCACGAAGAGCGGCGAGATGAAGTTTTCGAAGTCGTGGCCGCAAATCGAGCAGGGAGGATTGGGAAGCCCCAGCGGAAGGGAGATGCGTCCGTGGGGGCGCGGGGTGCTCCAGTAGTACTTCACCGCGAAGTCGACGAGAGAGATGATGTCGTCGCGGATCTGCGTCCGCATCTCTGGGTCATCCTGTGAGACGAGGTCGAATGCGGTCAGGAGCCCGAACGTGGTTCCAGCGTAGGCGTCCCTGCTCGTGCCGTTCTCGCAGTAGTACTGGGTGATGGTTCCATCCTCGTTCTCCCAGTCGAGGGGGCCGAAGACTCGGCGGTTTCCGGTGAAGGGCCCGTCAGTTCCAGCTTCCTCGTCTTTATCAGGATCGGGATTTTGTGCAGAGTCCAGGTTGGTCCAGGTGTGTGTAGGCGGTGCGTCCGCGGGGTTGCATGCCCGCTGGAGGTAACCCTTTTCTCCTGCGAAGACTCCTCCGCCGAACCCCGGCTGAGTCTGCGACACCGGATCAAAATCGTGGTTCCAGTTCTCCGAGATGTTGATCAGGATGTTGTACTTCGCAACCATGATGTCGACGCGCTGCTTTGCGTCGGCCTTCTGCTCTGCCCAAAAGTCGCGCTGCTCGCGGTTGAGCCCTTTCCGGCTCAGGTACTCCTTGGCAAGCGCGTATCGATACGACTCAGCGGCGAGATAGGTGCCGGTCCAAAGAGCGGAGTCTCCGAAGGAAAACGCGTTGGCGACATCGCCCAGGGTCCTCGTCGAGTCTCGATAGTTGATCTCGTAGAGCTGTCCGAACCACAGGTTGTCGAGAACTCTGGCTTCGAGATCGATGGCTGCTTGGAGGTCGTCACCGCATGCGAGCGGCGGCGAGCACTTCTTCGGAGGTTTCTTGGAGGCCGCGATGTCCGAACCATGGCCGGCGGACTGAGCAGTGGTCACGCCGCCGGAGCTTCCGGAACCGGGCTCTGGTTCGCCGCTTCCGCCCCCAGCCGCTAAGACTTGCCACGAGATTCCGGAGATCAGGCCGACGACGACGGTAAGAGCTAGGACACGATGCTTGATCTTCGACATGAACGTTCCCCCGATGGATGTGCCCAGGCCTAATCCGTCCGCCCAGAGACCTAATGTAGCTTATACATACAAATAGCTAGAGGTCAAGGGGATCGTGTTTGGGCTCCCCGAAGGGCAGAGGCGCTCGCTCCCGCCTCGCAAGCGGTGGCCAGGATCTCCTTGACCGGCCGCCGCTGGGCCAGACCCACTGCCATGGCTCCGTTGAAGGCGTCGCCCGCGCCAACGGTGTCGACGGCTGCAACTCTGGGCGCTGGAACGAAGAATTCGTCTTCGGGGAGGACGCAATAGCAGCCCCGGCTCCCGAGGGTGATGACCACGTTGTTGGCTCCCATTTCAACGAGCCTGCGCGCGGCGCCGGCCACTGAGTCTTCATCGGTGATGGGTATGCCGGTCAGGATCTCGGCTTCGTGCTCGTTGGGAGTGATCCAGGTGCATCGACGGAGCAGCTCATTGGAAAGAGGGAGAGCAGGCGCAGGGTCCAAGATCACGACTACACCTTTTGATGCGGCGATAGATGCGGCTGCCGACACCACGTCGATAGGGATCTCCAGCTGGAGCATGAGGACCTCCGCTTCTTTGATCACACCATCGAGTGCGTCGAGCTCCGGCTCTCCTACCGTTGCATTCGCGCCCGGTATCACCACGATCGAATTGGCGCCATCTCCGGAAACGGTGATGAGCGCAGTGCCGGTCGCTGCATCGCCGTCCTTGGTGACCGCATCGATATTTACTTTCTCCGACCGAAGCGAATCCAAAAGCATGTCTCCGAACGTGTCCCTTCCGACCCGCCCGATCATCGCGGTGGGAGCGCCCAGCCGGGACGCAGCGACTGCCTGGTTGGCCCCTTTGCCCCCCGCAGTTGTGGTGAAGTTCTCTCCGAGGATCGTTTCGCCAGGCTCGGGGAGTCTGTGAGCGCGAACGACAAAGTCGATGTTGAGACTGCCGAGGACTACGATCCTCATCCGGTCTGCCCGGCCAGGCAGCCGGGCAGTTCACCCATCCGCTGAGCGATCCGTACCAGGGATCGTTCGTGAAAAAGAGCAAGCGCAGTCTGAATGTTGTCGCGGAATGGTTCGACCCATCTCTCCTCGAGGTGACCGTCTCCGAAGTAGGCCCCAAGGATGGATCCGGCGGTGGCGCCGAAGCTGTCGGTGTCGTTTCCCTGACTCACCTGGATGCAGATGCCATGCCCGACGTCATCAGCAAAGAGCACACTGTTGATGACGGTGCCGATCTCTTGAAAGTTATGGCAGAACCCATACCGTCCGTACTCCTCATTGATGCGCTGATATGCCTCGAGCCAGTCTGAGGATTGCTCGACCGCGTTGATGGCAAAGACCACCGCTTCATGAAAGCGGCTGCGACTGGGGACGAAGCTCAGTGCAGTTTGAAAGATCTCCATCCGATCGCGCACAACGAAAGCACTTGCGATGGCCGCTGCGACGAACATCGCTCCATAAACTCCGGTGCGTTTGTGGGTCAGCGTCGCGTCGCGATGGGCCAGCTCCGCTGCAACGGCTGGGTTGCCGGGGGCCGCGTAGCCGTATGCATCAGCGCGGATCAGCGCGCCGCATAGCTCCTCGCCAGGATTAAACACGGAGGACCATCGTGCGATGTCATCGTCCGAATCGGCGAGGGTTTCCATTCCCGCTTTCAGCAAGATCGTTCGCTCCGGACCAAAGGTTGCGGCGATCGGAAGGTTGAACAGCCACTGGGTCAGCATGTCTCGGTGGGTGAAGTCCCTGCCGTGAGACTCGAGGACGAGCATGGCAAGGATCGTGTAGTTGATGTCATCGTCGACGGCAACGTGATCGATGCGTTCTCGTGCGAGCTCCCGCCACTGTCCCTGCTGAATTGGAAGCGCGTGGATCGCTTTCTCGGTTGGATAGTCGTTCAGAGGCCACTCGCCCACGGATTCCAGGGCCTGGCGGATCCCGTTCAAGGTCACGTCTATCTCAAATGGCTTTCCGAGCATGCACCCGCACACCCGTCCGAGGAAGGCCGCCCGGACGCGCGCAGAGGTTTCTTCGGGATCGAGCGATCCGATCGGACCGATCGGACGATTGGGCTCGCACTCTTCCCAGATGGCATCTAATTCTGTTGGTTCGACGTATCGCCAATCCGCCCGCATCGGGAGATCTGAAAGCCGGTCTGCGAAAGTGCTCAGCTCGTCGATGGAGTCGGGCAGCGCTGCCAGTTCCTCGCGCAATCCCGCGGTCACGTGACCCTGTTCTTCCTTGTCGGAGATCACCGAGCCGAGCAGCTTGCGGAGCACGGCCGGGGAGTGCATCACTTTATTCGCCGAGGACACGAGCCAGGGCGATCGCTCGAAGCGTGCCGTCCACTGCGGCCACGACTACCGACTCGCCTGCCATGACAGGGGAGGCGGTGACCGGAACCCCGACGTCGAATTCATTTTGGACCTTTCCTTCAGGAGAAAGCGTTACCAGCCTTCCATCTCCCAACGCGACCAGGATTCGATCCTTCACGACCACCGGAGAAGCCAGCAGCAGCCCACCGCCGTCGCGGTACGGGCCCATTGCGATGGGAGCATGGTGCGGGAAGTCGGCGGCCCACTCGACCGAGCCGTCGTCACGATTGAGACACCACAGGCTTCCGGTCCCCACTGCGACGAGCAGACGTTCACCGAAGACCACGGGGGCGGCGGGATTGAACCAGCCTTTGAATGCCGACGACCACACGACATCACCGGTCGCAGCCGAGATGCGGTCGATCTGTGACCCCAATCGGACGACGTAGAAGTCATCGGAATCGGGATCGGCGCAGAAACCAGAAACGGGAGTTCTGGGAAGGTGCTGCATGATCCCGGCCTGATCGAGTCGATAGATGCTTTCGGGCTCGGCGTCCTTCGGCCATCGTGCCTCGCCGGTGGCCGGGTCGAGCGACCATATGTCGGGGACCTGGGCCGAGAAAGAAAGGATGAGGCTTTCACCCGCGATCACCGGATAGGAGTGGCTCGTGAGGTTGTCACGACGACCGAGGTCTTCGCGGCTCCAGACAACTTCGCCGTCGTCCAGGGAAAGGCACACGAACCGCCCTACGTCTCCAACGAACACCTTGTCCTCCCAGACCACAGGACGAAGATAGATCCACGGCCGCAGGACTTCGTCGATCTCGGTCCGCCATCGCACCGTCCCATCGGAAACGTCTGCGCAAAGCGTCTCTCCGTTGACCGCTGCTGCCACGACCGAGTCTCCCGATGCCATCGGAGAAGCTTTGACCGCGCTCGACAGTTGGTTCGACCAGACCAGGCGTCCGGTCTCTGGTTCGAAAGCCTCGAGGAAGCCTCCGGCCGTGTCTTCCAGCGCCGACGCAGCTATCACCATCCCTTCGTGAGTGATGGGTGCCGCGCGCTGCACCGCTCCACCCAGTTCCACTACCCACGGAAACTTGTCCTCGTCGCCGCCGAATGCAGCCGGCCGGAAGGTCGAGCCTGCAAATTCCTTGGGCCCCCGGGCAATCGTGGTCACCTGCAGTTCGTTGCCGTCCCACCTCGCCACCCGGTAATGCGCCGGCGAATAATCGAGGCCCCCGAAGGCGGCAGACCCAGAGTTGTAATGCATGGTCCCAAGGGCATCGACGACTCGAGTCGTGTGCCAGTGACCCGAGAACGAGGCAATGGGACGAACCGACAGGCGCTCGTAGAAGTCCGTGAGCATCTGGTCGTGGGTGAGCAATATCAGTGGAGTCTGGGGTTCGAGCATTCCTAGGTCATCCATAAGCCATTGCTCCTGGACCTCGCGATCGATCCCGAAATAATGGGTCGTCCAATCGATCGCCGCGAAGTGAACGCCGGCGTAATCGAAGGAGAACCAGCGGGGGCCGAGGTGATGTTCGTATGGCGTGACGGAGGGAAGGTTGATTGGATCGAGCTGGTTGTGATCGTGATTGCCTGGGATGGAGCGGACGGGCGTTTGATACTTTGAGACACATTCGAGGTAACCCGCGAACTCCTCTTCGGTTCCGGAATTAGTCTGGTCGCCGGTTGAGAGAACGAAGGCGGCATCCGGATATCTTTCGGCCAATTCCTCGAATAGATTCGAAAGCACGTCGGGAGTAGTGACGACCCGCTCACGCATCTGCCCGTCCTCGAACCAAATGACGGCGTCGCCGGAGTCCTTTCCAAACGCGCGGTTTCCGAACGCGAGGTGCAGATCGGTGATCTGAACGAAGGTGAACGGGACCGGCTGGTGCTGCGGGGTGAGATGAAACTCTCCGGATGGGTTATCTGCCGGGAGGTACCAGCGATCGATACTGAAGCCACTCGGAACTGTGATGAACACGAACGGCCCGAAACCGGGGAGACTGAACGACCCATCGTCTGAAGTGCGGGTAACGTTGCGTCCGTCGGAGACGGTGACCCGCGGCCCCCCGGTGCCTTCGAACATCACGCGTCCTTCGATGGTCGTCAGTATAAAGAGGTAGGTTGCGATCCCCTACCGGAGAGGCGAATGGATTTCATCGACCTGAGTTCAGATGCGATCGATGAGATCGATTCATTGTGCCGGCGTTCATTAATTGATCCCCCTGCCAAGACGGATCTCGAGCGAGCTCTGTTCGGAGAGAAGGCCAACGCGACGGTGATGGGAGATCCAGGACGGGCAATCGTCGTAGTGGTTACCCGAAACGGAACCGGTCACATCCGCCTCATTGCTGTCGATCCTCCTCACCGGCGAAAAGGGATCGGACGGGGGCTAGTCGAGGCAGCAGAGAGTGTGCTGCCGGACGATGCTCCGATCGTTGTCGGCGCCGACGCCCCCGACTATCTCTGGCCCGGCGTCGATACCCGCGAGACGTCGGCGATCTGCATGTTCGAGGCAATGGGTTACTCGTTATCCCGGGTTCACTACAACATGAACGTGGGCCTGAAGAATCTTCCGGAAGCGACGGGCAAAGTCGAACGTCCCAGCCGTGAGGATCGCGCGGCGATCGAAACCTGGCTGCAGACGCACTGGCCGAACTGGATCCAGGAGGGCCTCGTCGGTTTCGATCGAGGAGACTTTCTTTTTTCCAGAGACTCGGATGGCATCGCTGGCTTCTCCACCTGGAACGTCAATCGACAGGGATGGTTTGGACCGATGGCGGTTCGTCCGTCCTTGATCGGGGCAGGCAGGGGCCGGGCGCTGCTCATCGAGGCCCTCCGCGAGATGCGGCACCAAGGGTTCGAGGATGCGGAGATCGCATGGATCGGCCCCCACAAGTTCTACTCGGCGACGGTCGGCGCCGTCATCCACCGCGCCTTTTGGGTGCTGGAGAAGGAGCGCGGCAGCCTGCAGAGCTAGCGAGATCTTCGCCGAGATGGTAAAAGCTTTATACAAATAATCTCGGGGGAATCGCATCCAAGCCACCTCCTTGCAGTCAGTTGAACCTGCTCAGCTCGCGCTTTCCGCACGCGGGGTGGGGATCTCCTTCGGGGGCCTGAGAGCGCTGGATGCCGTCGATCTGGAAGCCAGGCCCGGAGAGATCGTCGGGATCATGGGTCCAAACGGGGCCGGCAAGACCACGCTGTTCGACTGCCTCAGCGGATTCATCCCAGGTGAGGGGCAGATCTGGGTGGGGAATCAGGAAGTGACCGGTATGGCCCCCAACTTGAGAGCCGCCGCCGGCCTCGGCAGAAGCTTCCAGGACGCCCGGCTGTTTCACACTATGACGGTCTTCGAGACCTTGTTGGTTGCGTCGGAACTGAAGATGAAGCACGCCGGAGTGGCGACTTCGCTCTTCGGTCTTCCGCCTTCGAGAACCGCAGAATCGAACGCAAAGCAGAGCGCGCTGCAGATGGTCGATCTGATGGGTCTTGGGGGCTTTCGTGACAAGCTGATCAAAGAGCTATCCACCGGGACTCGCAGGATCGTCGATCTTGCATGCGTCCTGATCCAATCTCCGTCGGTGGTGCTGCTCGACGAGCCATCGTCTGGGATCGCACAGCGCGAAGCCGAGGCCCTCGACCCGCTGCTGCGGAGACTGCGCGACCACCTCGGTTGCGCGTTGATATTGATCGAACACGACATGCCCCTTCTGCTTGGTCTGGCCGAGCGCGTGGTCGCCCTCGAAACCGGAAGAGTGATCGCGATCGGACTGCCGGAGGAGGTAGTGCGACACCCCGAGGTGGTCCGCTCTTATCTCGGAGACGACCCGGAGGCCATTAGCAGATCCGGCGCTTTGGCCCCGAAGCCCAAGAAGAAACGCAAGCCCCGAAGGGCGGCGGAGAAGTAAGCGATGGATCTCGTCGTCGCCGGTATGGTCATCGGGATGGCCAACGCGCTTCTCGCGATGGGCCTCGTTCTGGTTTTCATGTCGAGCCGGGTTATCAACCTGGCGCACGGCGAGCTGGGAGCCTTCGCGGTCGCGGTGATGTTAGCGCTGACCAGAGCCGCGAATCTCAATTACTGGCTGGCGCTTTTGATCAGTATCGTTTCCAGTGGAGTGCTTGCTGCGATCATCGAGCGAAGCATCCTTCGCCGTCTCTTCAAGAGCCCGCGGCTGATACTTCTGATCGCAACGATCGGAGTGGCTCAGCTGATCATCGTTTTTCGTCTCGTGCTCCCCAAACCTGCTGCACCGGGAGGCGGAGACGAATCGGCTTTCTTCGGCGGAGGTAACGTCTTTCCCCTTCCGTTCACGATCGAGCCGATCCGTTTCGGCCGGGTGATCCTGGGGGCCGAGCATTTCATCGCTTTAGTGGTCGGCCCTTTGGTGGCGCTGGCAGTCGTCCTGTTTCTTCGTCACTCCTCTTACGGCATCGCACTCAGAGCATCGGCGCAGAATATCCAGCGCGCACGTTTGCTAGGCATCCCGGTTGGGAGAGTCTCCACCATGGCCTGGGTCATTGCGGGAGTCACCTCCGCGATCGCATCGATAATCCTTGCCCCGATCATCGGATTTTCATCCACCGAAGCGGTTGGTCTGCCGATCCTCATGCGCGGGCTCGCCGCGGCGATGGCCGCGCGGATGGAATCCGTTGGTACAGCATTCGGGGTGGGGCTCGGCCTCGGAGTCCTCGATCAATTGGTCTTTTACTGGACCGGTCGCTCTGGGCTCACCGACATCGTGGTGTTCGCCGTGATCCTCGTCACCCTGCTGTCGCGGCGCGGGGTGATAAAACGAACGGTGTCGGCAGAGGAGTCTTCGTGGGAGGTCTCAGAGCCGATCCGTGGCCTGCCGATAGAGGTGGCCAATCACCCCCGCTGGCGCCAGACCGTCTTCACGGGATTCCTTTTCCTTGCCGGATTGGTGCTGGCCGGACCGTTCGCTCTCGGTGATTCCCAGGTGTTCTTCCTGGCGACCGTGCTGCTCGTGTCGGTTGTTGCCGTTTCTGCGACCGTCCTGACCGGATGGGCCGGACAGATGTCGCTGGGGCAGTGGGCGCTCGCCGGGGTGGGAGGAGTGTTCGGCGCCAAGATGGTGGTGAGCGCAGAGCTTCCATTCTGGGTGGCGTTCATCCTGGCTGCAGCTTTGGGGGGATTGATCGCGCTAGCCCTTGGCCTGCCTGCGCTGCGATTGGAGGGAACAGCCCTCGCGGTGGTAACGCTTGGTTTTGCGGTTGCGGCCGCGGGATGGCTGTTCGACCAGGCATGGTTCAAGGGCAGCGGCTTCATGCTCCGGCCCGACTTCATGACGACCCGCGTCTATTACTTCATCTCCTTGGCGTTGTTGCTGGCGACGGTTTATGCCACGCGCGCTTTCCAACGAACGCGGGTTGGCCGCAACATGATCGCCGTCCGGGACAATCCGCTGCAGGCACTTGCAATGGGTATTCCAGTCGTAAGAACGAAGCTGACCGCTTTCGTTCTATCGGGTGTGCTGGCTGCGGCGGCCGGGTTTCTTTGGTCGACCGGGATCGGTCTCGCCGACAAGAGCGTCTTCGGGCCGGTCCGTTCGCTGTCGATCATCTCTGCCGTCGTCATAGGAGGGCTCGGTTCGATCTCGGGAGCGATCATCGGTGCGTTCTACTTCATGGGGATTCCGTTTTGGGGAGCAAAGATCTCTCCGTTCATCGGGCTGCTCGCCACAGGGGCCGGCCTGCTGCTGCTCGTGATCATCCTGCCGGGGGGCCTCGCACGGCTGGTGTTCGGGGGCCGGGACATGCTGGCAAGTTGGATCACGGGATTGGACGTCAAGCAGAAAGTGACTCCGGTTACGCCGGGGTTAGAGGAGCTCCCTGAAGACCTGAGCGGACTCGACGATCTCCCATCGGAGGGCGAACCGGTGACTTCGGGGGCCGAACCGTGAGATACAACCCCAGAGCGCTGATCTCTTGGCTCGTCAATTACCTCGAGGGCGAGAAGTGGTTCCCGATAGTGGTTCTGTTCCTGCTCAATACCGTGGACGAGTTCGATTCACGCGCCTTCGAAGTGTTGAGCCCGGAGATTGCCGATCACTTCAACGTCGGAGTCGGAAGGTTCGGACTCGTGGTGGTGATCGCCATTCTGGTCGTGCCCTTTGTGAGTGTTCCGGTGGCTTACCTTGCGGACAAATGGAAGCGCATGCCTCTGGCCATAGGAGGCGCGGTTGCATGGGGAGCCTTCTCCCTTGCAACGCCGCTTGCTCCATCGTTCTTGCTGTTGATGGCCGCGAGAGTCGGTTCGAGTTTCGGGAAGGTGGTGAACGAGCCGGTTCATGGGGCGCTAATCGCTGAGTTCTACTCCCCGAAGACGCGTGCCAAGGCGTTCGGGATCCACAGTCTCGCCAACCCGGTCGGTGGGGTGGTGGCCGCGGTTCTTGCCGGGTTCATCGCGGAGGCGTTCGGATGGCAGGCGCCGTTTTACGTGCTGACCATCCCAACAGTGATCGCGCTCTTGATCGCATTGAGGCTTCCTGAACCGCCGCGTGGCCGCTTCGAGGTAATGGAAACTCCCAAGGCTCCGCCTTTCGCAGACACCGCCAGGCGCCTTTGGGCCGTTAGGTCGCTTCGATTCCAATGGATCGGCCTGGCGTTCACGAGTGGATCGATCCTTGGCATCGGAGTGCTGGTTCCGTTCTATCTTCGAGACGAGTTCGGCGTCGGAGTTGCCGACCGGGGAGTCCTGCTCGGCATCGGCGTGTTCCTGTCCGCACTCGGAATCGTCTTTGGAACCGCCGTTGCCCAAAAGAAGATCAATGATGCGCCCAGTTCTGGTCTGCGTCTTTTGTGCTGGGCAGGGAGCCTGGCTGCGATCTGTCTTTTTGGGCTGGCAATCTCACCGAACCTGGCCATCACGATGGTTCTCATCTGGACCATCCAGGTGGTCTTTGCATTCGTCACCCCGGGGCT
>Ga0299913_10004243_pt1 | contig 11989 bp, 13 predicted proteins | sample RVTome_9_FD_201360 | JGI IMG/M metagenome (GOLD analysis project Ga0299913, IMG submission 201360) | Soil microbial communities from uranium-contaminated site in the Upper Colorado River Basin, Wyoming, United States - RVT155D38 (version 2) ... | reverse complement strand
ACGGCGGCACGTTCCTGCAGGGAACCGGCTACAGCCTGCAGCAGACCTACGGACCTACGACCCCGGCACCGTAACCCGCGGCACCGTAACCCGCGTAACCTACGAACCTACGCCCCCGGCACCGTAACCCGAGGACGAGCCCCGGTTATCGGCAAACGAGGTAATAGAAGGGTGGCAAGAAACGCCCAAAAAAGTCGCCCAGGAAATGACGGGGAAGTATGGCGAACCCGATGGTGTTACGGAAAGCATGCTGATCTGGCACGACAATGGATCGTGGTCCCGGACGATGGTCTACGAAGAAGAGATCGAGCATAACTTTCCTGTACCCCACACCGACGTGCTGGAGCAATTTATCAACTATGAGGTTCCTGAGGAGAAATTCTCGGACCTCGCAAAATACGATGGAGGGTAGTTGCGTATCGGACTAACGGACCGCGGATCCCGACGAGGAGTATGCGCCATCGGGACGAATGGCTTCGTCGACCGACCCGTCATCCTCTTCCGAGCTTGCACAGAGCGGGGAAACGGCTACGGGCGAAATTGCATCCATGACCGCTGAAGAGCTGAAAGAGAAGGAAGTGTTATCTGTCGACGGTGAGGTTGTTGGAGAGGTCGAAGATCTTGGATACAACGAGACGACCGGTGAAAAAGTTGCGCGGATTGATGTAGGCGGGTTGCTCGGAATCGGCAAAAAGCGAATTGCATTGCCGCTGTCCGAGCTGACAGTAATTGATGACGGCCAGATCCAGTCAACTCTGACTCGCGATGAGATCGCTTCTGAACCCGAAATTGGCGACGAGATCGTAGATGAAATAGATGAATGAGAACGATCGCAGTCACGTGACGCGAGGGTTTGGCGGATGCCAGGCCGCTGGCAAAGTCACAATCACCCACTGCCGTCAACATGCGACATCATGTGATGGTTGCCAGGATTGAGACCAGAGTGACCCCAAAGCACCCATCGTGTGCCGGATTCACGGCTCGACATGCGAGCCGGCGAAGCCGCGCTGACTGAAAGGTCCCAGAGCAGCTCCATGGAGGCCGCATATGCAGATCGACTTACGCCTCTCTGGGATGTACCTGAGCTCCATCTTTCCACAGTGCCTTCAACCTCGACGGCGAGTGACCGGCGACGCGGCCGGAGAGGCCTCTCAGTATTAGCGTCGTACTGTCGCGTCCGGACATCTGCTCCACTATAGTTGCGTGCCAAGAAGGCAAAAACGGAATGCTCTCCGATTTCTGCGTGCAGAGCAAATCCCGTCAGTCGATAATCAGGGGGAATATATGGAAGCGTTCGCGACAGTTTACGTGCTGCTGTTTTTATTCGGGATCGTGTGGATCATTGTGCCGTTTGCTCTCATAGGCACAAAGCCCATTCTGCGCGAACTTCTGGAGGAAATGCGGACGGCGAACCGGCTGTTGGAACAGAGGGAGTCGAAGTCAGATAATTCGGCTCCGGCCTTTCCGTCTATTAGCCCACGGAGATAGGCCAAATTTGCAGGCGCCGACGTCCTTGAGGCGAGCGAGAACTTGAGGGATAGATGGCGGTGTCTCTGTGTCGTGCCACGACTCAGGTGTTAGAGAATACACGGAGAGTGACCTCATCCAGAACAGGGACGAATACACGGACGGTGATCTCAGTTAGCCATAAACTTCATCAATTGCGCTGGTACGACGCAAGCGGCATCCGGTTAAATAGAAATCGCTGATCGTCATTGCTTCCTGTCGGCGAGTTCCTCTGTCTCGAACACAACGGGAGTCGCCTGGTTTTTTCCCAGCGTTCAATTTCAGGGCGTTTCGTGCTGCGGAAAGACTTCACTCGGTCTCCCATAAAGTTTGCTCATCAGGTTCATCAACACGCATTTGGCGTCTCATGATTCCCAGAGGAGAGGAAAACGTGCTACCAGATTTCAGCTCAGCTGTTCGTCTCGTGGCCAGTATTGGCCTTGCGCTGCTCGGCGCTCAGGCAGCTGCACAGACCGCGACCACAGAGATCCTCAGCGATCTGCAGGAGGCTCCGCCAGGCCAGGCAGAGCGGATCGAAAGGCTGGAGTCGCGGGTTAGCGAGTTGGAGGCTGAGCTGGCGCGCCTCCTGGCCGAGGAGAAGGAATCCGCGCCGCAGGCAGCGCCCGAACCTGCATCCGCCCCTGACGACCAGGTGCGCGGCACCGGAGCCTCTGATGGTCCTGCGATATCGGACGTGAAGTGGAAAGGAGGGCCCGAGTTCGTCAGCGCCAGCGGAGACTATTCCATTAAATTGCGCGGACGGCTGCAGTCCGACGCCTGGCTTGTTACCAACGATCCTGACGATCGGAACTATCCCAGCGGAACCGAAATCCGCGCCGTTCGGATGGGGGTGCAGGGACAACTGGGGCCCGTGCTCAGCTATGCCGCGGAGGCCGACTTTTCCGGCAACAGCGTCACACTCAAGAGTGCCTATGTCCAGTACCAGGGCTCGCCCTCGTGGGCGCTGCAGGCAGGTAACCTGAAGCCGCATGTGTCGCTCGAAAACAAGACCGGGCTACCTCAGAACACATTCATGGAACGGTCCCTGCCGAACATATTTGCAATCTCGGACGAGGTGCTTGGCCTGGCTTTCATCTCGAATGGGCGAAAGTGGTCTTTTGGCGCGGGGCCCTTCGGCGAGGGACCGGGAACGCATATCGAAGGCAATGAAGGCTATGGCCTCGCCGCCAGGTTCACGCACGCGCCGCTACTGGACGGCGACAAGGTGGTCCACCTCGGCGTGAGCGGATATCACAAGCAGCTTGGAAGCGACGCAGGCGCGAATTTCCGCCTGCGCCAGCGTCCCGAAACACACCTGTTCGAAACGCGACTCCTGGATACCAGTACCTTGCCGGCCGACAGCTCTTCGGTTTTCGGCCTCGAGTTCGCAAGCGCGATCGGTGCCTTCTCGCTGCAGGCGGAATACCTGCGGAACCAGGTCGACCATGACGCTCCGGGCACGGTGGAGTTCGACGGCGCCTACGCCTACCTGAGCTGGTTCGCGACCGGCGAGTCCCGCCCCTACAGCGGCTCAAGCGGAAGGTTCGGTGGCGTGGCCCCCGACAATCCGCTCGGAAACGGTGGCTGGGGTGCTCTGGAGTGGGCTCTGCGATATTCGACCGTAGACCTCAACGATGGGCTGGTACTCGGCGGCAAGGAGCAGAACATTACTCTCGGCGCGAACTGGTATCTTTCGGAGTACGCCCGACTGGCGTTTAACTGGGTGCACTTCGATGTCGAGGACAGCGCAGCGACCATGCCCTTCGGTCTGGCGTCACACAAGGGCAATGCTTTTGGCGTTCGGGCACAGATGACGTGGTAGGAGCCTATGAGCCTATGGGAGCCTATGGTGCCGGGGTCGTAGGTTCGGAGGTTTGGTGCCCTGTAAAGGTTGCGGTGACTGTCCCGCTAACCGCCACGCACCAGCGTCGCGAGCTGCCGCCAGGGGCCCAAGGTCCAATAGCGCCGCGCATTTCCGGAAGGTGAGGGCAACACGAACAGCCTCGAATCTCCAACCATCTCGCCCTGCAGACCGTAGGCAACTTCGCGCCCGAGGAATTCCCGCGCAGGCCGCTTGGCGGTGAAGGCGACGATCCGAGGCTTGTAGTCCAAAATCTTCGCCGACAGTGCGTCGCGGTCGAAGTGCTCGTCTGCAAGCATGCTGTCGTTGCCGGAAATGTGCTTTGCCAGATCCGTAAGCCCCATCCGGTACTCAAGGAGCTGCTCGTATTCTTCAGGTTGCAACTGACGCGGCGTTAGTCCGCTTTCGAACAGCGCCTTCCAGAACGCGTTGCCGGGTTCGGCGTAATAGGTGCCGCGGCGCGCCGATGCTGCACCGACGGCACTACCGCAAAACAGAACCGCAAGATCGGGCGCCATCACGTCTTGCAATACCGGAGTCTCGACAAGCGTCTGCAACCGCGCGAGCGCATCGTCCCACTGCGCTGAAATTTCGTTCAGGTACTGGCGGACCTCATCGAGCTGCCCGGCGCGAATGTTCCAGAGACGCTCGCGTCCCTCGCGCTTTCCGTGCACGAGCCCGGCGTTTGAAAGCACGCGCAGATGCTTGGTGATCGCCTGCCGTGAGATCCTGGTGCCGTCAGTGAGCCGCGAGATGGACAGCGGACCCTCCCGGCTGAGCCGGCCGACGATGTGCAGACGTGTTTCGTCGCCCAGTGCAGTAAAAACCGGTGCGACGGCTGAGATTTTCGGTGCGGTGGCAGGGAGTGGAGGCATGGCTGCCGAAGGCTACTCAAGTCGTTCGCGAAAGATATCTCTCGATAAGCGTAGTTTGGATCGCCCATCCCTGCTCGTTGGAAGTGAATGCCTCCGCACGCCGGGCGAGCGGGATTTGATCAAAACCCGACTCGCGGATCGTCAGGAGCGTTCCCTCCGGCACTTCCTCCAGCTCGAAGGTAACCAGAGTTGTGGGTTCTTTCGTGTAATCGGCATCAGGATCAACGGCGGATGGATGCCAATGGAACGAAAACAGGCTCATGGGCTCGATGCGTTCGATCATGAAGTTGCACGCCATCCCGGCATAAGGCTCCTGCATCTTCGCCACTTCGGCATCGACCTTTGTGGGCGCGATCCCGCCGGTGACCCAGGTGCCGGGGACGAACGGTGAATCGAATTGGGCGCCGAACCAGCTGCCGAACTGCTTCGCGTCAGTGATAGCCGTCCAGACGCGCTCTCGCGATGCGCGCAGTACGATCTTTTTTTCGATACGGTCGGTGTCTGCAGCCATTACGCAACCTCCTGATTGCGCATAAGCTAGCAGTGCCGCCCACAAAATGCAACCAGAGAGTTGCGGGTTTAAAGAGAACTCGATTTGGCCAGGTTTCGGGCGTAGTCCTGGAATTCGCCGACCTCTGTCATCCTTGGGCAAGAGTCCTGCGCAGCCTGCCAATATCCCTCATGAACAGGTGCCAACGAGGGGGGATTTTTCGCCGTCGCCGGGCTCGTTATCGGCACATGGCTTCACAGGGTATCCCGTCGCCGTCGCCGTCAAGTCTGTCCAGTCCACAAGTCTTGAGAAAAAACCTGGCTTCCTCGCAGCTGACCATCTCGCGGCAATAGGTTTTCGCGCCGCATTGGAACGTTTTAGCATTACGGGCGCTGTTGCTCGAACTCTTACCATGCTTACCATGCCTCCAATCCCAGGGCATCACCCGGTCAAACTCCGGCAAGCCCCACAGTCCCCGGCCTTCGGTCTTAGCCGTACGTTCCAACTCGTACAATTGAACATCATCGGAGTAGGTCCGGTATACCCAAGCCGCCCCGGAACGGATCATTTCGACCGTCACATCCATGTCGTCTATGGTCGGGCGGCCTACCACCCTGTTGTATCTATCGACGACCTGGATGTGCACGGCGACATCCTTTTGAAAGATCAGATCGGCAAGTTGCTGGCGGGACCTGCGAGCGAAGGGCTGCCCCCGTTCAGGTGCATCTATTTCCGCGACGCGAATCTTTATCTGCCGCTGGTCCGGTGTGAGTAAGGTAAATGTATCCCCGTCCGCTATTCCAACGACGAGACCTTCAACCGTTTCTGCTACCGATGTACTAGTGACGAGTAGCATGAAAGCAGCTGCAGGCAGCAGGCACTTTTCAAAGGGAGCCCAGGTAGCGGTTCGCGGATGCATTTTGATCCGACGATTCAGATGTGTCTGCAATGAGAGCGATGCTTCAGCTGAGTGAAAGTAGCACGCAACGCATGATGAAAATGTGACTGACTTCCAGTCGCCATCAATCCCGTGGAGGAAGCCCGACGATCCAGGGATTTCCACGACTCCGATTGGCAGGCGAGACCGGCATCGGCTTCCGGCGCACAATGCCATGCTACCGCTCGAACTCTTCACGCAGCGTTGCTTTTCGGCGCGCTCGTTTCATTGGTCCGCAAGGCAAGCAGATCATCGCTTTACACGAAAGTGAAGAAGGGGGGCGCCAGAGACAAGCTTGACAAGTTAACCTGGCGTCAGTTCGAAGGGCTGATACAAGAATACTTCCATAGGAACGGCTACACCGTTAGCGAAACTGATGAAGGGCCGGACGGCGGCATAGACCTTAACCTGCGCAAAAACGGCAGGACAGCGACGGTCCAGTGTAAGCATTGGCGTAATAAAAAAGTGGATGTAAAGGTCGTTCGGGAGCAGCTCGGAGTAATGACTGCCAGTCGTGCCGATGAGTGCTTCGTCGTTACCACCGGAGAGTTTACTGGCGATGCCCGCGAGTTTGCAGAGAACCAGCCAATTACTCTGATTGACGGAAAGAAACTTGGCAGACTGATGGGCATTTTTTCCTGGGACCATGTCGAGGCACAAGCAACGGGGCGGTCGATCTCCCCCAGCTGTCCCAATTGTCAGGCGGATATGGTTTTGCGAAAGGCGCGGCGCGGGCGCAATGCCGGCAGCGAGTTCCGGGGTTGCAGCCGGTATCCGAAGTGCCGTGGCACAACAACCCTCAGGTGAACGACGTCAACTGAGGTTCCCGTCTTCAGCCGGCGCGGCTGAGGTTCCCGTAAAAGTCTTCAGCCGCGCAGCCTTCTCTGTCCCCCGGCTCTGTTCGTTACGACGCCGGGCTGTAACGAGCCCGGGCCGCCCGCCAAATCAGCTGGCGGACGTCTGCTCTCCTTGCATGCCCTGCCCACTGAATCCATTTCGGGACACCCGCATCTCTTCCATGTGCTCCTGCAGTTTCCCCGGCATTTCGGCGACGTGCTCCGCCGCATCCCGAGGCAACTTTCCTGTTTCGAGAAAGCTCTTCATCCGCAAAAGATCGTCGTCCATCTGGTGCTTCGGGTCGGCGCCGAACAGCCACGCGATGGCGTGACCTAACGCTCCGACGACCGGGTTGTACAGCATCCTGATCTCCACCGTCGTCGATCCGTCGGAGTTGCCAAGAAAGTGCACGCGTCCGGCGTGCTGGACCAGCGCACCCCCTTCGGTCCGCCAGGCGAGCAGACGGTTTTCCTCGCGCGCGCTCACGACGGAATCGAACTCGACTTCCATTCCGGTCGGACCGGTTACGCTCCAGCGCCAGCGCTCTTTATTCTCGCCCGTTTGGATCCGGCGCACGTGCCGCACGTGCGTCATGAGCTTGGGGAAGTTCTCGAAGTTGTTCCAGAGCTCAAAGACTCTGTCCACGGGCGCATGAATGCGGATGCTCTTCTTTACTTCGATCGCGTGACGCGGCACGCCGATACCGAACAGGCGGCGCATCTCCAGATTGGTCACAGCGCGCGCCACAAGCAGCAGGCCGGCGGTGCCGACAAACGTTCCGGCGAGGGTACGCTCGCCAAATCCGTGGGCCGCGGCCATCGCGCCTGCCAGCCCGCCCACGGCGCGAGCGGTCGGCGACCAGTTCGTCTGCATGAACGCGCCGCGGCTGCCGGGCCGCTGCCGCGGGTTTCCCTGCAGTGCCGGAGTGCGCCCCGGCTCCGCGTGGACGTCGAGGTGATTCCGCAGGTCGCGCACGCCGGCGACTCCCTGTGCGCAGTCGACAAGGAGCGGAACCTCCTCTTCCAGGATCGGACCGGACAGCGTTACCACACCGTCGTTTGCCTCGACCTTGATCGCGTGCGGATGAGTGACTACGCGGCCGAGGCAGGCGCGCACACGCTCCACTAATACGACGTCGTCCGGTTGCCCGCGATCGAACAATGAACGCAGCGTCGCGGCCGTGCCCGCCGCGCGGTTCCGGGTATCCCGGCCGACCACGCTGACGCCGTGCCGCATTCTGTGTTCCCCATGCACGATCTGGTCGCGCACCAGGGCGCGCCGGTACCTGCCACGCGCAGGATCGAGGTAATACATCGCGGCCGCGCCGATTCCGGCCGATAACAGCAGCTTCAATGGGTTGTCCATGGCTTTCCTCGCTTTTGAAGTGGAACCAGGAAGCAGCAGCGTCCCGGTGCTGGGGCTTCATCTTCGTTCCGATTTTCCAGCAAGATGCGTGCCATCGTGGGTGAGGGTGATGAGGAAATTCGCAGCCGGCCGTCGTCCTCGGCCCCCGAACGCGTCCGCTCCTGCGCGATCGGCTTATCCCCCGAGGTTTGTCGCATTTGCGGGCTCCTGCAGGCACGAGATTTGCAACTCAGAGAAACCGGATCTGCCGGTGGAGAGAGAATATGCGAAAGATATTTCCATATGCCGTTGTGGCAATATTGTGCTGCTCGACGCCTTCGCTATCCAACGCGGAGGACGCCATGGACACAAAGCCGATCGACGAAGCCAACGCCAGGCTCGAAGCATTCCAGAAGGAAGGGAATGCCGCGGGCATGGGAGACATGTACACGGAAGACGCGGTGCTGTTGCCGGCCGGAGGCTCGAGCACACGGGGGCGCGAGGCCATCGAGGCGTTCTGGGCGGAAAAGCTCGGCTCAGGCGTCGCGGACGTGCAACTTACGACTGAAGAGCTCGTGCCGCTCGGCGACGATCTCGCCTACGAGATCGGCAGCTATACCACGACGCCGAAGGACGCCGCGCCGGTTTCGGGCAATTACCTGGTGCTGTGGAAGCGCACTGACGGAGGCTGGAAGCTTCACGTGGATATTTTCAACGAGGGCGGTAAGGCGGAGAACTAAAAGCAGGTAACTCGAGGCGGATAACTAAACGCCGATAAGTAATCGCCCTTGTTGAGCCGCTGAATCCGGTGGAGCGGAAAGGGCTGGTGGTTCCAGGCCAATCGCTTCCTGCGATGTGGCGCAGTCAGATGGCGTGTGCGGGCCCGCGTTACCTGTTCATTTCCTCGCTCTAAGATACGGCAGCACGACCGACCAGTCCGGAAACTCTTCCGAGCCAAAGCGGATCAGTTCGCCGGTGAACTGCTCCGCGCCATTATTTGGCCGGTCATCGATCAGGAAATCGCCGCGATTGAGATTCTTGTGATGCGACAGTATCAGTCGCTTGCGAGCACACTTTCCTAAATGCTGCTTCACCCACGCCAGCTTGTCGGTCAAAGCCGTGGGATTTTCCCAGGGCGACGTGGACAGGATATAGGTGTCAAAGATCGAGTCCAGCTCATGATATGCATCGATGGCGTCCGGGAGCGGATCCATCAGGCCGAATATGCCGGGAATGTCGTCGCGGCGACCTTCAAATTCCTGCAGCACGGGTTCGCTGATGCGGGAGAAAGCAGACACAAAGTCGACAAGCACGTTATCCATATCGACGTAAAGAATCTTGCGAGTCATTCTTTGGCTCCTGCGTGGTGTCGAAAGCGTCGTTCGTGCGTCTCCGATCAGCGCCGTTTGCCAGCCAGCGAAAACGTCAGTTGCCGATGCTCGCCCTCGTGCACGATCTCGGCCTCATCCAGTGCAACCAGGACATAGAGGATATTCAACGCCACCAGGCTCGTCGGCGCATGTCTTGTCCTGCGAGCCCGGGCAGCCACGTCCTTTGCCGTGACACCGCGATCGCCGGCAAAGCGGTCGCGAACATAGTCCACCGCCGCCGCATCGACAACATTGAAATAACCGGACCCGGCTTTGGATTCGGACAGCGCGAACGACATTATGAAAAAAGCACCTTCTGCTTCGAGGACGTAATAAGTCTGCCGAACGCCGCTCACCTCTCCGCGGAACACGAGACCCGCTTGCAGTCTCGCAATGCTTTTTCGCGCCTGACGTCTTGTAACCATTGTATGCACCCCCCTCTTCTTGTTTTGCAGCACCATGAACAGTAATCCCTGCTGCCCATTCTATTCGCTCCGGCAGCCGCAAGTCGCGAATACTGCAGCCCGCAATAGAGGGACAGGCGCGCTGCCTGACTCACGTCTTCGGGATCTCGCATTCATCCAGTCCCGTGGAGCCTCAGGTGCTGCTTTTCCCGAAGCGGCCGAGGGATCCGGGGCTCCTGCCGCAGTGTGGCGCAGTTCAGTTGTTGCGGCTCGCCAGGGCGGACTGGATCCTCGCGGCCAGTGCGGTTGCTTCCTGTCTTACTCTTGCCGTGTCGATGGTCAGCATCTTGCCGTCTTTCATGAGGACCTGGCCGTCGACGACGGTCGAGGCCACGTCCTGTTCGTCAGCAACATAGATGAGGTGCGAAATGACGTCGTAGGTCGGCACGAAGTGCACATCGTCAAACGACACCTGGATGAGGTCCGCCCGCATTCCTGCTTCGAGAGACCCGACTTTGTCGCCCAGGCCGATCGCCTCGGCGCCGCCGCTCGTCGCCATTTTGAGCACCGTGCTCGCCGACAGCACCGTCGGATCCATCCGGTCCACCTTCTGCAGGAACGCGGCGAGGCGCATTTCCTCCCACATATCGAGGTCGTTGTTGCTGGCTGCGCCGTCTGTGCCGAGGCCCACGCGGACGCCTGCCTGCAGCATGGCGGTCACGGGTGAGATTCCGGAGGCGATTTTCATGTTCGACGTAGGGTTGTGGATTACGCCGACCTGGCGCTCGGCGAGAATCCGGATCTCATCGTCAGTCGGCCAAACGACGTGTGCGCCGATGGTCGGGCCGTCGAGAAAGCCGATCGACTCGAAGAAGTCGATCGAGGTCGTGCCGTAAGTCTGTTTCGAGTACTCCACTTCGAACGGTGACTCGGACATGTGGATGGCAATCGGCACGCCCAGGCGATTCGCTGCCTCGCGCGTTGCCGTCAGTTGCTCCTCGTTCATCGTGTAATTGGCGTGCGGACCGAAAATCGGCGTGATGCGGCTGCTTTTTCCCTTCCAGCGGTCGATAAATTCATCGCCCTTGGCGAGCGAGTCGGCGGCGCTCTCGGCGTCCGGGCTGCGCTGGCCGATCACCGTGGCCGAGATGTGCGCGCGCATGCCGCAGGAGTCGACCACCTGTGCGATGACGTCCGGGTAGTAGTACATGTCGACGAAGGTCGTCGTTCCACCGCGGATCATTTCCCAGCAGGCGAGTTCGGTGCCGATGCGGACGAACTCGGCGTCGACGAATTCCACTTCTGCCGGGAAGATGTAATCGTTCAGCCAGGTCATCAGCTCGAGGTCGTCGGCGACGCCGCGCAGCAGCGTCATGGCCGCATGCGAATGGCCGTTGATCAGGCCGGGCAGTACCACGCGGCTGTCGCCGGCGAGGCGTTCGTCTGACGTGTACTGCGCGTTCACCTCGGCCGCAGGCCCGACGGCGACGATGATGCCTGCGTCTATGGCGAGGGCACCGTCAGTGACGACAGTCATCTGTTCGTCCATGGTGACGATGTAGCGACCTTCGACAATAAGGTCGATGACGTTGTCGCCAGTGACCGTCTCGATGGTCGGGGCGGAGCTGTCTTCGGCCTCCGTTTGTGGGTCGTTACGGGGACCGCAGGCCGCCAGGGCGACGAGTGCAGTGAGGATCAGTGGGCGTGATAAAAAGGGCGCTGCCAGTCGGGCTGTTCTCATTTTTTTATCCTTGCGGCATCGTCATGAGGCGATTCCGGTGACGATGGTGACGATGGTGACGGAGATTGTACCTGCGCAATTAACGAGAACGGCAACATCTATATGGAACCTTTCGGGACAGTGATCCTGACTCGCGGCTGCGGGCGGTTTGGCGACGCCGTTATCTCGAAGCCAAGTGTATGATGCGCTCATGCAAAAGCGCCTTCTCAGGGCTCGTGCGTGAGCGCGAGCATCGTCCTCCTGGGCGACTCCATATTCGACAACGCCGCCTACGTCGTCGGGCAAAGCTGCGTCACCGATCAACTGCGCGAGATCGTGGGCAGCGATGTCGAGGTCTCGATGCTTGCGGCGGACGGACACTGCATAAGCGACGTGCAGGGACAACTGCGTCGCGTACCGGAGTGGGCGACACACCTTTTCGTCAGCGCAGGAGGCAACGACGCCTTGTCTCATTACCAGATGCTGATGGAGGACTTTTCGAGTTCGGAAGATCTTTTTCTGATGTGGACTGCTATCCAGGCGGAGTTCCGCGCGGATTATCGGAAGATGCTCGAAGCGGTCACCGGGTTGGGCCGGCACACCGCCGTCTGCACGATCTATGACACCGTACCGGGCGTCGAGGCT
>Ga0299913_10004241_pt1 | contig 11990 bp, 9 predicted proteins | sample RVTome_9_FD_201360 | JGI IMG/M metagenome (GOLD analysis project Ga0299913, IMG submission 201360) | Soil microbial communities from uranium-contaminated site in the Upper Colorado River Basin, Wyoming, United States - RVT155D38 (version 2) ... | reverse complement strand
GCGGGGGCTCCCCGGCATCCGCGAGCGGGGACGATTCCGGGACGTCCGCAGGCGCGGGGGGCGTTTCCGGGGCTCCGGCCTCGATCGGGGCCTCACCCGGCTCCACCGTCGGCGTGTCCGTCGCCTCCTCCGGGACCTCGACCCCCTGAGGCGCGCGCGGGGGCGAGATCTCCGCCGCCGATTCCAGGAAGCCCTCGCCCAGCGGGATCGGAACAGTCGCCGCGCGCTGCTTCTCCGCCAGTCGGGCCCGGTCCTCGAGCACCCCGTCCCGCATGGCGAGGATCCCGCGCGGGAACGACATCCCGGCCGAAATCAGCCAGACCATCGCCGGCTCGCCCTCGTAGAGCGCGGGCTGGAGCTCGCACGGACCGGCCTCCTCCCACACGTCGCGCACGAGGCGCTCGAAGTGGGCTCGTCCGCCGCCCTCGATCCACGCCCGGGGTGCGCGGGCGAGCGGCAGCACCGCCTGGGCCGCGGACCAGTCGAACCCCGGCGGCTGCCACGGCACCGGCTCCTGCTGGAAGCGCTCGTGCCACGCCGGCGCGTCCCGCGCGCAGTCGTCGGCCTCGAGGTCCATCTCGCGCCAGGCCAGAAAGCCCGGCGTCGAAAGGAGCCGCGCCAGCGGCCCCGCCTCGAGACCGCGCAACGCGCCGCCTCGCTCCTCCCCGACCAGCCCGACGAGCTCGCGGAGCCGCGAGACGACCGCCCGCGGATCCCCCGGATCCAGGGCCGAGTCCGACGGCGGCTGGACCAGCAGGATCGCGCACGGGGGGCCTTCGAGCAGTGCGTTCACGGCCACCAGCGCCCGTGCCCGGCGGTCCGGATCGCTGCGGCTCTCGGGCAGTCGCGCGATCGCGAGCCGACCCATGCCGGGCGCCGCTTTGACCAGCCGCTTCACGAGCGTGGCGAGCATCGCTCCGGCTCCCACCGAGACGTCCGCCGCGAGCACCATGAGATCGGCGTCCGCGTCCGACGCCAGGCCTGCCTGGAGCTCGGGGTCCGTGGACAGCGCCCGCGAGATCGCGGCCCAGCGGCCCGCGAGCCGGCCCTCGACCTCGAGGCGATGGCGGCGGCCGGGGTCCACGCTCGAGCGCAGCACCGCGGCTCCCGTGTCGATGACCCGCGAGCTCAGCCCGTCGCCCTCGAGCAGCTCGGCGATCCGCGTGCCCCACTCCCCGAGCCCAGTGACGCGGACCCGCAGGTCTCCGGACGGAGTGCCGGCAGACGTGAGATCCTGTCGATCGGAGGCGGTCATGGGGGAGGTTCCTTTCCTTCGGAGGCCGGCGGGATTCCGCGCGTCGGTCGGGAAGGTTACGCGGTGGCGCGCCGGTCGTCCACGTCCGCGGAGTAGACGTCGTGGAAGGCGCCGGCCTGCGGGACGGTGACGCCGGCGAACCCGGCGGCGCGCAGGCGGCCCGCCAGTGCCTGGGCCTGCGGCTCCTCGCCGTGCACCAGGAACACGTTGCCGATCGTGCCCCGGCAGGACTCGGCGAACGCCGCCAGCTCGTCGGCATCGGCGTGGCTCGAGAACGCCCCCACGTCGACGATCTCCGCCTCCACCGGAACGTCGATCCCGAAGATCCGCACTTCGGGCCGGTGCTCGACCAGCTGCCGTCCGAGCGTGTTCCGCGCTTGGAATCCGACGATCAGCACGGTATTGCGCTCGTCCTCGATGTTGTTGCGCAGATGGTGCACGATGCGGCCGGCCTCGCACATGCCGGACGCCGAGATGATGATCGCCGGGCCTTCCAGGTAGTTCAGCGCCTTCGACTCCTCCACGTCCGCCACGTAGCGCAGCGTGCCGAGGCCCGGGTCCGGACGCTCCCAGAACGACCGCGCCTCGGCGTCGAAATGCTCCGGGTGGAGCTGGAACACCGCGCTGATGTCGGCCGTCATGGGGCTGTCCACGTAGACCGGCACGGGCGGGATCGCGCGCTCCTGGAGCAGGCGATGAAGCAGGTAGACCACGGTCTGGGCCCGCTCGAGCGCGAACGCGGGGATCAGGATTTTGCCGCCCCGCGCCACCGTCCGGACCACGACCTCCGCCAGCCGCGTCCGCATGCTCGAGACCGCCGGGTGGCAGCGGTCCCCGTAGGTCGACTCCATGATCAGCACGTTCACGTCCTCGACCGGGCTCGGGTCGCGGAGCAGCGGCATCGAGCGCCGCCCCAGGTCGCCGGTGAAGCAGAGCCGCGTGCGGCGGCCGTTCTCCCGATCCAGCAGCACCATCGCGGATCCGAGCACGTGGCCGGCGTCGCGGAGCTCGAAGCGTAGGCCGGGTCCGAGCGACAGCGGCGCTCCGTAGTCGATGCCCACGAACTGGTGCAGGGCGTGGATCGCTTCGTCCTCGGTGTACAGCGGCTGGGCGAGCGGCTCGCCGCGGCGGCGGACCTTGCGGTTGTGCCACTCGGCGTCGCGCTCGTGGATGCGGCCCGAGTCCCGCAGCATGACGGCGCACAGATCGCGGGTGGCGTGGGTCGCGTAGATCGGCCCGCGGAAGCCCTGCGCGACCAGGGACGGGATGTTGCCGGAATGGTCGATGTGCGCGTGGGACAGGATCATCGCGTCGATCCCGCGCGGGTCGAACGGCAGGTACCGGTTCCGCTCCTCGGACTCGCGGCGCCGGCCCTGGAACAGGCCGCACTCGAGCAGGATCCGCCGGCCGCCGGCCTCGATCACGTACATCGAGCCGGTCACCGCACGGGCGCCGCCGAAGAAGAAGATGCGGATCGGGGGGCCGGACGCGCGGCCCGCGCGAGGGGTCAGAGGGATCGCTCTGTCGGGCGTCGAGGCGATGGGTCGACCCGGCACCGAGAGGGGTTCGATCGGCCGGCGCGCTCTGGAGCGTGGCGCGCCGGGCGGCGGACGGCCGAACGATAGCGAACCGCCCCGCGCTCCACAATGGACCTCATCCCGATGCGCGGCGACCGGATTCCCGCATGACTCGATCCAGCGCGGGGGAGTACGCCGCCCGGTTCTCGGCCAGCCTCCGCCTCAAGATCGGGCTCCTGTCCAGGGCGTGCCCGACGAAGCGCCGCAGGGCGGCGCGGTTCCGGCTTCCGAAGCTGTCCTCCATGACGGCGATGTGCTCCAGATAGTTGAGGAACAGCTCCGCGATCGTCACCACGCGATCGTACTCGGCGTGCTCGGGCCCGATCTCGACGCCGTCGAAGAAGAACTGCCGCAGGTGCGGATGGGCGACGAGGTGCGAGCGGAAGTCCGCCGCCTGAGCGTACATCGCCGCGTGGGCCCCGCTCTGGACAGACCGCTGGAGGGCGCGGATCTGGAGCACGAGGATCGGAAGGCCGACGGTCGCGAGGATCAGTCCCGCCAGCGCCACGTATGCCTGCAGGGTCTCGGCGGACATCCAGGGCAGTGTAGGGAGTCGGTTCCTTATCCGGCAAGGCCCCGCGCACCCGCCATCCCGCGCCAGGCCACGCCGGCCGCGAACATGCCGCCCAGCACCGCGATGATCATCGGCGCCGACGGAAAATCGTAGCGGTACGAGAGCCAGATCCCGAGATAGACCGCCAGCGCGGCGGAGAGCATCGCGACCGCGATCGCGGGGCCTAGCCGGCGCGTGACCACGAGCCCCAGCGACGCGGGGATCACCAGGAACGCGAACATGAGCAGGATCCCGATCGCCTTGATCGCGAGCGCGATCGCCACGCCGAGGAGGAGATAGAAGACCATGTTCCAGCGCCCGGCGCGGTAGCCCTGGGTGGCGGCCATCGTGGGGTCGAACGAGAGGTACAGGAACTCCTTGAACAGGGCGGCGTGGATCGCCAGGATGCCGGCGAACGCCAGCGCTAGCCAGCGCGCCTCGGCCCCGGTCATGGCGAGCAGGTTCCCCTGCACGAGGTGGACGACCTCCTCGTTCCCGCGTGCCGTGTGGGCGACCAGGAGCACCGCTGCCGCTCCCGAGACCGTGAACAGGACGCCCAGGGTCGCGTCCTGTGGCCAGCGCTTCCCGAACGACGGGTGGGCGAAGAACACGACCGCCAGGAACGTGAGCCCCAGCGACCAGACGTTGGGGCTCCAACCGGTCAGGATGCCGAGCGCGATGCCGGCCGAGGAGACCTGCGCCATCGTGGCGCCCACGAACACGATCCGGCGCAGCACCACGTACACGCCCAGGTAGGCGCACACGACGCCGATCGCGGTCGTGCCCAGTAGCGCGGTGCGGATGAAGTCATACTCCAGCATCCCGCTCACCGGGCCACCACCACCACGGACGAACCCGCGACCCGGTCGACGACCACGTCAAGCTGGTAGATCCGCTGCAGGTGCTCCGCGGTCAGCACCTCCTCGACCGGGCCCCAGTCGTAGCGACCCTCGTCGATCACGAGCAGGCGGTCCACGTAGTTGGCCACCTCGTTGAGCTGGTGGCTGACGAAGACGACGGTCAGGCCATCCTCGCGATGCAGCCGCCGCATGAGGTCCAGGATCGAGTGCGTGCTCTTGAGGTCCATCCCGTCCGTCGGCTCGTCGAGAACCAGGACGTTCGCCCCGGTCGCGAGCGCGCGGGCGATCAGCGCTCGCTGGCGCTGGCCGCCGGACAGCTCCTCCAGCCGCCGGTCGGCGAGGTGCGTCATGTCGATCGCGGCGAGCGCGCGGTCCACGGCGCGCTCGTCCTCGGAACGCGGCCGCCGCAGGAGGCCCGCCGCCGGATAGCGGGCCATGCGCACGATCGCCCGCACGCTGAGCGGGTAGATGTGGTCGAGCGTGTGGCGCTGAGGGACGTATCCGAAGCGCAGGTCGCGGCGGGCGCGGGTCTCGTACAGGACGCGGCCCGCCGTGGGCCGGAGCAAGCCGAGCATCGCCTTGAGGATCGTGGACTTGCCGGCCCCGTTGGGGCCCACGATCCCCAGGAAGTCGCCCTCGCCGACCGCGAACGTGAGCCCCGCGATCACGGGGTTCCCGCCGTAGCCGAACGCCGCGTTCTCGAACCGGACGAGCGGCCGGGCCTCCGTCATCGCGAGGTCCCGGCGGCGCCCGCCGCGGCCAGCCGCTCGACGAGGCCGTCGACGAACGCGAAGTAGTCCTGCCCCGGCTGCGGCTGATTCGGGAGCTCCACGACCCGCGCCCCGGTCTCGCGCGCCACCAGCGCGGGATTGTCGTTCTCGTAGTACGGCTCCTTGAGGATCAGCCGCACGCCGCGCGCCCGCATGCGATCCATCAGCCCGGCCAGGTGCGAGGGCGAAGGCGGGATGCCGGGCTTGGGCTCGAGCGTGCCCACGATCTCGAGCCCGAAGCGACTCGCGAGGTACTCCCACGACTCGTGATACGACGCCACCGGACTGCCCGAGAGCGGCGCGAGTCGCGCGCGCCAGCCCGCCATCCGCTCCTCGAGCTCGGCCAGGAAGCGGCGCCGCCGGTCGTTGTAGACACCGGCGTTGGCGGGATCGACCCGCGACAGCGCGAGCGCGATGTCGGCGGTCAGCGGCACCGCGTTCAGCGGATCGAGCCAGTAGTGGGGATTGCCGTGCGGGTGGACGTCGCCGCGCGAGCGGTCGATGCGACCGGTGGGGACGCCGAGCTTCCGCACGTGGGCCGAGGCGTCGACGTAGCCGGGCGCGCCGACCTGGATGGCCGCGTTCCGCGACCCTTCGCGGACGAGCGGCTCCCAGCCGACCTCGAGGTCCATGCCGGCGGTGACGAACACCCGCGCCCGGCTGGCGGCCAGGATGTACGACGGGCGCGCCTCGACGAAGTGGGGATCCTGAAGCGGCGTCGCGATGGCCGTCACCGCGACCCGGTCGCCGCCCACCGCCTCGACCAGCTCGGCGAGGACGGGGAGCGTGGCCACCACCGGGATGCGCTCCTGGGCGGCCGCGGGGACGGGAGCGCTGGCGACGATCCATGCCCCGGCCACGAGCGCGGGGAGCGCCCGCGCGAGCGCGGAGAGGCAGAGCCGATGCGTGCGAATCATGACGTGCTCCTTCCGATCGATCAATACGCATGGGGCCGGTGCGGGCCCAGCGCGAACGTGGTCTGGAAGACGAGACGATCGAGCGCCTCGCCGAACTCGGGGTCCTGGCGCTCGTACGCCAGCCGGAGCTGGCTGAACTCGGTCGGGAACCAGCGGACGAGGAGCTGCCCGCCCGCGACCGAGCCCGGCTCCTCGGGGGGCTCGGCCCAATCCGCGCGCGCGCCGACGAACCAGCGGCGGGCGAGCTGCCATTGGGCGAACGCGAACGCTCCCGCCCGCGTCTCGCCGGGCCCCGGCTCGGCCCTCCAGATCGCCTCCGCCTGGAGGATCGCGGACCGGTACTTGGCGAACTGCGGCGGCTTCCAGCGCCACGTCACGTCGACGCCGTACAGGTTCACCCGCCCGCGCGCCTCCTCCTCGACGATGGCGGTGGCCCACGACAGGCCGAGTTCGAGGTTCGACGCGGGAGACAGGTCGATCGAGCTCTTCAGGTGGGCGAGCCAGAGTCGATCGCCGAGGTCCTCGAAGACGTCGCCGCCGTGATCGCCCTCCGCCTCGTCCTCATCCCCCTCGTGCTCCTCCTCGCCGTGCTCCTCCTCGTGCGCGTGCGCCTCGATCCCTTCCGCCGCGACGATCGACAGCTCCTGGAAGAACCCGAGCGGGGCGCCGATCCACGACCCCCACAGGCCGGTCGAGGACAGGCCCTCCTCTCCGAGGAACTCGCGGTGCGCGAGCGGGAGATCGAACATGGGAAGCTCCGGGCGGTGGGTCAGGTTCACCTTCCCGAACGGGAGCAGGAACCTCCCCAGCCGCGCCTGGAGGCTGGCCGGCAGGGCGAGCGTGGTCGCGTAGGCCTCCTCGACCTCGATCGCGTCGCCGTGGATCCCCAGGAACGCGTCGTACCGGAAGTACGGGTCGACGGCCCCCTGGATGCCGACCTCGATCTCGCGGAGCTGATAGCGCTCCCCGTCCTCGAGGGTCGCCTCGTCGGGGCTCAGGTCGACCAGGAAGTCGGCGATCAGCGAGAGGTCGGGGTTCAGCGAGGAGGCGCTCGCGGCCCGGGCGACCGCCGGGGCGGCGGAGTCCGCTGCGCCCAGCTCGCCCATGAGGCGGGCCTCGATCGCCTCCAGGCTTTCGAGCGTGTCGGCGGCCGCCGCCCCCGCGGCGACCGTGTCCTGTGCGGCCTCGGGCTCCTGGGCCCGGGCCTCGGTCGTGGCCGCCGCGACGAGCAGCGTGACCACGAACATCGTCGTGGGATGGGTCATCGTCCCCTTCGGTTTCGAGCGGTTCGAGTGGCCGGGCACGGACCGCCCGGCGGAAAGCAGGCTCGATCAGCTCGCCGGAGGAGCGCGGGGGATGCGGGAGAAGTCGGCGGGGGAGGGAATCTCGCTGGACGCGGTCGACCGCTGCGCAAGCAGCGGGTCCGGCGCGCCGGGAAGCGGCGCGGCGGGCGGAACGAACCGGACCAGCGTGCGGGACAGGTGGCAGGCGAGGCAGTGGTCGGCGAGCGCCGACCCGGCGTCGTCCGCCCCCGTCCGCCACTGATAGTCGTGGTGGTGGAAGCGCTCGGGGAGCCACCCCAGGTCGTCGTGGTCGCCCCGGTGGAACCCCGCCGACACCGAAAGCGCGAGGAAGACGCCCGCCAGCAGCGCGGCGACCGGGCGCTCGATCCGCGCCCTGCGGAGGATGGGCTCGTGACGCATGCCGTCGATGGTCATTCTACGCCGGGGGGGCCGGGTTTGTTCAACCCCCGCCTCCCAGCCGCCGGAGGAAGCCCCGCACGAGCCGCTCCAGACGGTGACGGGTCCGCTCGGCGACCTGGGTCACCTCGTCGTGCGACAGGTGCCTGCGGGACAGGCCCGCGGCGTAGTTCGTGAGGAGCGAGACGCCGGCCACCGGGAGCCCGAGGGACGCCGCGGCGAGCGTCTCCCCGACCGTGGACATGCCGACCGCGTCGGCGCCCGCGCGCCGCAAGTAGCGGATCTCGGCCGGTGTCTCGTACGTCGGCCCCAGCAGCCCGGCGTAGATGCCCTCGCGAAGGCGGATCGTCTCCTCGAGGGCGGTGGCGTGCAGGAGCGAGAGGAGGCCGGGGTCGTAGATCTGCGCGTGCTCGATCATCATGCGCGCGGTGCGGCCGGTGGGGGGCGATCCCGTCAGCGGGTTCGCGACCTGGAGGTCGATCTGGTCCCGGATCGCCATCAGCGTCCCCGGCGGGCGGCGGCGGTCCAGCGATCCGGCCGCGTTGGTGACGAGCAGCGTCCCGGCCCCCAGCGCGTGCAGCACCCGCACCGGCAGCACCACTTCGCGGGGCTCGTAGCCCTCGTACAGATGGAAGCGCCCCTGGGCCATCCCCACGACCCGCCCCTCGAGCGTGCCGACGACGAAGTTCCCCGCGTGCCCGGGGACGGTGGAGCGGGGGAAGCCCTCGATCTCGGCGTACGGGACCCGGACCGGGTCGTCCAGGTGGTCGGCCAGGAGGGACAGCCCGGAGCCGAGGACCATCGCCACCTCGATCGGGCCGCCGCCCGCGCGCTGGATGCGGTCCAGGGCGGCGGCGACGACGTCGTGGGTGGCGGGGCCTCCGCGCGCGGAGGCCCGGGTCAAAGGATCGCCCCGGCGACGGTGGCGGTCATGAAGGCCGCCAGCGTCCCGCCGATCATCGCCCGCAGGCCGATCCGCGACAGGTCGCTGCGGCGCGCGGGAGCGATGCCGCCGATCCCGCCGATCTGGATCGCGATCGAGCTGAAGTTGGCGAAGCCGCAGAGGGCGTACGTCGCGATGACGACCGAGCGCGGCTCGAGCGTCGCGCCCGCCTGGAGACTGCCGGCGAGCTGCAGGTAGGCGACGAACTCGTTGAGCACGGTCTTGATCCCCAGCAGGGACCCGATCTCGACCGAGTCGTGCCACGGCACGCCCATGACCCAGGCCAGCGGCGCCAGGAGCCAACCCAGGATCAGCTCCAGGCGCAGGTTCTCCCAACCGACCAGGCCGCCCAACCAGCCAATGACCCCGTTCAGCAATGCGACCAGGGCGATGAACGCGAGCAGCATGGCTCCCACGTTGAGCGCGAGCGTCAGCCCCTCGCCCGCCCCGCGCGCGGCCGCATCGATCACGTTGACGTCGGGGCTCGGGACGTCGGCCTTGAGGGTGCCCTTGGTCTCCGACTCCTCAAGCTCGGGATACATGACCTTCGAGATCAGGATCGCCGCCGGCGCGCTCATCACGCTCGCGGCCAGCAGGTGACCGGCGATCTCCGGGAAGTATGCGACCAGCATCCCCACATAGGCCGCCATCACGCCCCCGGCCACGGTCGCGAACCCGCCCGTCATCACGCAATGCAGCTCGCTCATCGTCATCTTCTGGACGAACGGCTTGATCATGAGCGGCGCCTCGGTCTGACCCACGAAGATGTTCCCCGACGCCGACAGGGTCTCGGCGCCGCTCGTCCCCATGGTGCGCTGCATCACCCACGCCATCCCCTTCACCACCCACTGCATGACGCGCAGGTAGTAGAGAACGGTCATGAACGAAGAGAAGAAGATGATCGTGGGCAGCACGGTGAACGCGAAGTACGAGCCGGCGGCGGCGAACCGCGGCGGGTCGGCGGGCTGGATTGGAGCGTTGGAGACGGGCTCGCCCACCGGCGTGCCGATGGGGAGGTTGTTGTCGACGAGGTTTCCGAAGATGAATCGGGCGCCCGCCTTGGTATAGTCGAGCAGCTGGATGAACGCGTCGTTGACGAGCGCGAAGAACTGCTCACCGGGTGCGGTCCGCAGGATGAGGAGTGCGAACACGAGCTGGAGCCCGATCCCCCACGCGACGATGCGCACCGGGAACGCCGAGCGATTCACGGACAGGAGCCAGGCGAGGAGGACCATGACCCCGATTCCGAGGATCGAGGTCAGTCGTTCGTGGAGCGGGGTATCCAGGTCGGCGCGGGCCTGAGCGGCCCGTGCTCCCGCCTCCGAGGCCTGCGGGAGAGGGGCGGTGTCGGCGACGCCGGCGACCGAGTCGACCTGGATGACCGCTGCGGGCGCCGTCAGTGTGTCCTGCGAGGCGGCACCCGCCCGCGCCGACCAGACCCCGGCCGCCAGCAACACCGCGGCCAGGGCCCAGAGCGTGACGAGAAGCCGCGGGGGAAGGGGGCGGATCGTCATGGGCCGCCCCAATATAGCTACCGACGCGCTCCGGAGTTCCGATACCAGCGCAGGCCGCCCGCGATCTCACCCACCAGCAGGTCGGGGTCGCCGTCGCTGTCGAGATCGGCGAACACGGGCGTCGAGATCCCCGGCAGCGCGAGCGTGCCGCCGCGCTCGAAGCGATCGACGCCCCCGCCCAGGCCGCCGAGGACGATCGTCTCCCCACTCTCGGCTCCCACGACGAGATCGAGGATGCCGTCGCCATCGAGGTCGGCGATGGCGGGCGCGCTGCGGCGGCCGACGTCGAGGCCGAGCAGTGCTTCGGTGACGAGCGCGTACACCGGCGCGGTTCGCGAGCCCTCGTTCCGCCAGACGTTGATCTCGCCCGAGGACTCTCCCACCACCAGGTCGAGGTCGCCGTCGCCGTCCAGGTCGCCCACGGCCGGCGAGGCGTGGCTGCCGCGCGACAGCTCGACGAGCGGCGCGGCCTCCCGCGCGAAGCGCGGCGCCCGCGCCGTACCCCTGTTCCGGAACAGGAGCACCCCCTGGTTCCACGTCCCGACGAGGAGGTCGGGATCGCCGTCTCCATCGATGTCGGCCAGAGCGGGCGCGTAGTGGAACTCGCCCTCGATCCCCTCCAGCGGGCCGGCCATGCGCAGCGCCGGACGCGTGACGGAGCCGACGTTCTCGAGCCGATAGATCCGCGCCGTGCGCTGGCTCGCGGGATCGATCTTGTTCGCCACCAGGACGTCCAGGTCGCCGTCGCCGTCGAGATCGCCGACCGCGGGCACGCTCTCGGCCCCGACGTCGATCTGGTCGATCAGCCGCTCGGTCACGAGCCGCCAGCCCGAGTCTTCCTGCTCCAGCAGGTACAGGTTGTCGGCCGCCGTCGTGATCGGGTTGTAGGCCCCCCCCAGGACCCCCACGATGGCGTCCAGGTCGCCGTCCCCGTCGACGTCGCCGAACGTGGGGGCGTTGTATCCGCTGGTCGAGATCGGGGCTCCGACCGGCCACGGAACCGGGAGGTTCGAGAACCCGGGGTCCTCGCAGCTGCCCGAGTTCTCCAGCAGCAGCAGTCCAGGCTCGAACCAGTCGCCCCAGATCAGGTCCTTGTCCCCGTCGCCGTCCAGGTCGGCGAACACGAGCGTGTTGGCCCCGTGCCGGGAGCTGGGGGTGATCTGGGCCACGATCGAGATGTCCTCGAAGTTGTCGGTCACGAACGCGAAGCTGGGCGCCCCCTCGCCCGACCACGGCTCGATCGCCTCGTAGCGGGTGATCGAGCCGTCGAGGCGGCCGAGCATGAGGTCCAGCCGCCCGTCGCAGTCGAAGTCGACGACGTTGGGGATGTTCTGGCGGTCGGAGAAGATCGCGCGGCCCTGGTCGTCCCGCAGCGTGTCGGCGACCGAGACGAAGCGCGGGCTCGCGTCGGGTCCGCGGTTCTCCCAAGCCTGGATCATGCTGTACTTCGCCTCGGCCAGCAGGTCGAGGTCGCCGTCGGCGTCGAGATCGGCGAAGCGGTACCACTCCCCCACGTCGAGGTCCTCGTAGCGGTCCGCGCGCCAAGCGAAGCGGACCTCGGGCCCGTCGAGCCGCTCGAACAGGAGGAGCTCCCCCGCCGCCTCCTGGACGAACAGGTCGAGATCGCCGTCGGCGTCGATGTCGACGAGCTGGGGGCGCGGTACGTTGAAGCCGCCGAGGAACGGGAACCGGTACGCGGTGCCGTCGGCGTCCAGGACTTCGAACGGTGACGGCTCGCGCTCGAAGGCGGGGAGCGCCATCGCCCCGGCGGGCGGGCTCCCGGCCGACGAGCTCGTGACGCCGGGCGTGGACGCGCACGCGGCTCCGAGCGCGGCGATGGCCGCCGCCGCGAGGGTCCGGACCGCGGAGCTCAGCGAGGGGGAGGCACGGTGTCGAGCCCG
>Ga0299913_10004240_pt1 | contig 11990 bp, 10 predicted proteins | sample RVTome_9_FD_201360 | JGI IMG/M metagenome (GOLD analysis project Ga0299913, IMG submission 201360) | Soil microbial communities from uranium-contaminated site in the Upper Colorado River Basin, Wyoming, United States - RVT155D38 (version 2) ... | reverse complement strand
CTTCTCGTGCTGCTTGGCGGCGGCGTCGCGTCCGCCGGGGGTCAGTGCTGCCCGGCGGCGCTTGCGGAGCTGCTCGATCCGGTCCTCGATCGTGACGACGACGTCGACTGAGGTTTCGTCCTTCGTAGCCATGGCCCCCGAGTGTATGCGCCGCGCCGAGGAGCCGGCCCTCAGCAGCCCTCTCCCTTCCAGGGTCCCCAGCCGTTGGTGTTCACCATCCGGATCGTGACGATCGCGTTGGTCCGACCGTTCAGCGCGCTCGGTCTCAGCTCCCATCTCGGCCTGGTCCAGCTCTCGTACCGATCGGGCCACAGCTCGGCATCGTGCTGGAAGAGGCCGACGTAGAGGCCCTCGGGCTCGCTCACCGCGTTGGGGTCGAGGCCAGACTCGCGGCGGGCGATGCAGATCGCCCTCTCGGCCCCGCCCGGAACCTCCCATCGGTTGGTGGCGCACCGGATGAGCCGTCGCATGAACCGTCGCGTCGGATCGTCTTCCAGTCGCTGCTTCGCGCACGGCCCCGGGCGATCTGCGGACGAGGCCCCCGCAGGAACCGACACGACGAGCGCCGTCAGGATCACCGCGAGGATCGCGTGCCGGCGCCTCGACCGTTCCATGCTCGCCCCCGGGGTCGATGATGTGAGGTCGTCCGCCGGGGGAAGGAGCTCCGACGCGCTCCGGCGACGAGGTCTCGACCCTAGCAGTGCCGCATCCACTCAGTCCACGTCGACGCGGCCGCCGGCCCGCCAGTACTCGCCGTGGTCGCGGTCGAGGAATCCTCCGTCGACCAAGTATCGGCGGAGCGCCGCATGGTCGTTGAAGTACCGGCCGAGCATCGCGTTGACCTCGATCTCGTCGTAACGGACACCCGGATCGAACTCGAGCGCGATCCGTTCCAGCACGAACCTCCGTTTCGATTCCTTGGCGGGGACCTCGCGCAGGCGACCACCGCGGAAGAAGGCACGGAGCACCGCCTCCTCGTCCTCGTCCGCGGCCCCGAGCGCGAGGCCGGCATGCCGCGGCGGACCGACCTGTTCGGCTGCCCACCGAAGCGTCTCGGGATCGAGGCGGTAGGTGGCCCGGTCGTCCCGCAGCCTGACGACGCCGGTGGCCGCGAGACGGTTGAGGTGCTTGCGCACGCGCTCCAGCCGGATCCCGAGCGCCTCCGCGAGCCCCCGAGCCGACGATTCGCCGCGCGCGAGCGCGCCCGCGATCTCGAGCCGCTCGGGGTCCGCCAGCGCGCGAAGGATGTCGTCCGGATGCTCTGCCATGTCCGTGGTCCTCCCTACCATGCTGCCATGCAGCTCACCGAGCCCCAGCGCCGGACGTGGGAGCGACTGATCGACGCCGGAGATCGGCCGACGTTCGCGGCCGACCTGACACAGCGCCTGCGTGATCGGGTCGAGGAGGCCGTGCGGGAACTGGAGCTGGCCGAGCCAATGTGGATCGGCAAGGAGCGATTGAACGAGCTGGGTCGATGCGAGGGTTCGTTCCTCGCGAAGATCCTGGGCGAGGGGCCCGCCTTCGAGCACAGCGCCGCCACCGCCTCGGGCGTCCTTCACCACAAGGCGATCGAGGTCGAGGTGGGCGGGCGCGACGAGCTGGACCCGCACGACGTGGCGATGACGGCCTCCGACCGGCTCTGCGAGCGCGAGGAGCGGTTCGCGGAGTACTGGCGCGAGCTCGCCCGCGCCGAGCAGGACGAGGCCCTGATGGAGGTCGTGCGGCGAGTCACCTTGTTCCGATCGTCGTTCCCCCCGCTCCGCGAGATGCGCCGAGAGCTCGGCCCGGTCAGTGAGCTCGGGGCGCGCGCCGAGCTGCTCGGCGGCGACCTGGTGCTCTCCGGCAAGATCGACCTGGTCCTGGGACTGCCGGTGCGGGCAGAGCCGAACCGCGCCACGCGCCTGGCCATCGACCTGAAGACCGGCTCCGCGAGGCCCCAGTACCCCGAGGACCTGCGCTTCTACGCGTTGATCATGACGTTGCGCTTCGGTGTGCCGCCTTACCGGGTGGCCTCGTTCTTCCTCGAGAGCGGAGAGTGGCAAGCGGAGGACGTCAGCGATCGAACCCTGTTTCACGCGGCCGACAGGGTGGTCGCCGCCGCGCGCGCGTCAGCGGCGCTTCAGAACGGCCGCGCCCCAACGCTTTCGCCCGGCCCATGGTGCGGCTGGTGCCCCCGGCTGGCGGTGTGCCCCGAGGCCGACCCGTCCGCCGGCCAGTAGCGGTCGGTTGTCATCCGTCACGCCTTCACGCCACTCTGGTGTGTGAGAGCAGGGCGCCCCCCTGCCCAGCGGGGCGCAATCGTGGTTTGGGAGGACGCAATCGGTCCGATGAACGAGGATCCGGCTCGGGGAACGACCGCCATGGAAGCGCCTGTCGTGGTGGCTTCCAACCGCGGGCCGATCTCCTACAGTCGTGACGATCGAGGTCATCTGGTGCCCAGCAAGGGCTCCGGTGGCCTCGTCACGGCGATGTCGGGCGTGTTCATTCACGACGACGCAACCTGGGTGGCGGCGGCCATCTCCGACGAGGACGTCGAGATCGCCCGAGGCGGGCGGGCCGTGGGCGGTCGGAGCCAACGGGTCCGCTTCGTCAACATCCCACCCGACCGCTTCGACCTGTACTACAACGAGTTCGCGAACCGCGTGCTCTGGTTCGTGCATCACTATCTGTGGGACGTTCCCCGGCAGCCCGTGTTCGGCGATCGAACCCACGAAGCGTGGGACGCCTACGTCGAGGCGAACGCGGCCTTCGCGAGGGAGCTCGCCAAGGAGGCCAAACGCGACCCCGTCTACCTGATCCAGGACTACCACCTGACGCTCGTGCCGCAGATGCTCCGCGAGCTCGCGCCGGAGGCGCGGATCCTGCACTACTCGCATACGCCGTTCGCCGGGCAGCAGTATCTGCGGATCCTGCCGACGCGGATACGGCACGAGCTGCTCCGCGGGATGGCCGGCGCGGACATCGTCGGCTTCCAATCGCGCGCGTGGGCCGAGAACTTCCTTCTCTCGGCCCGGCAGGTACCGGAGCTGCACGTGGATCTGCGCAGCGCGCGTGTGGCTTCTCCGGGACACGAGGCGCAGGTCCGGGCGTTCCCCGTCGCGGTCAACCCGCACGCACTTCGTGAGGCGGCCGAGACCGAGCGCGCGAAGGAGGCGCTCGCCGAGGTGACGGAGATCCGCGGGGACAAGAAGCTCCTGCTTCGCGTCGACCGGCTCGAGCCGTCGAAGAACATCGTTCGCGGGTTCCTCGCCTACGAGTTGTTCCTGAAGCAGCACAAGCAGTGGCGAGGGAAGGTCACCTTCCTCGCTCTGTTCAGTCCCACGCGCGACAAGCTCACCGAGTACCAGACGTACGCCGACGAGTGCCTCGGCGAGGCAGCGCGCATCAACGAGGAGTACGGCCGCTCGGGCTGGGAGCCGATCACCATTCGGATCCAAGAGGACTTCCTGTACGCGGTCGGGGCCTACGCCGCGTACGACGCGCTGATGGTGAACGCCGTCTTCGACGGCATGAACCTGGTGGCGATGGAGGGGCCGCTCATGAACGAGCGTCACGGCGCCCTGATCCTTTCGACCAACGCCGGCGCTTTCGAGCGGATCGGGCAGTACACCCTCAACACGAACCCGTTCGACGTGCAGGAAACAGCCCACGCCATCACGGCCGCGCTCGAGATGCCGCAGGACGAACGGCAGCAACGCGCGCGAGGGATCACCCGCTCGGTGCTGGCCCATACCCCCGAGACGTGGCTCTGGAACCAGCTCGAAGGTCTCGATGAGGTCCGGCAACGCGCCGCCGCGCGTCTAGAGCAAGCGCAGAAGCGCGAGCATCCCCCCCGGTCCTTCGACGACCAGATCACTGGCGGCCACTAGCTCGGCTCGCGCTTCGTTCCCCCGAACGGCGACCTTGACGGTGGTGAGCCCGTCCCAGGACAGGCGATCGAGCGCCTCGAACGCCTCCAGATCTGGCAGGTCGTCCCCGGCGTACATGGCGGCGCGCGCGTCGGCCTCCTTGGCCAGGCGCTCGACCGCGGCCCCTTTGCGCGGACCGGGCGGGGCCAGCTCCATCGCCAGCTTCCCCAGGACGAGCTCCATGCCCTCCGCGCGCGCGATCTCTCCGAGCTTCGGCAGGAGCGAGGCCTCAGCCTCCGCGGGATCGGGTGACAGGCGCACGTGGACCGTGAGCGAGATGCCCTTGTGCTCCACCCACGCCCCCTCGATCGGGGCTGCAGCCGCCTCGACGCGGCGGACGAGGGCGACGGAGACCGGCGGGGCGCCCTCGAGACCGTAGAGACCTTCGTAGCGGATGCCCTCCACCCCCACGAGCGAGGCGACATCGGCGGTCGGGCGCCCGGAGACAACGCCCACCATCGCGTACCGATCCACGAGACGTTCGAGCTCTCCGACGGCCTCGGGCAGGATCGCCGCCATCTCCGGCCTGGGCACGATCGGTGCCAGGGTCCCGTCGACGTCCAGCAGCACGGCGGCCCGTTCCGGCGGCGCCAGTCGCGCGGCAACCTCGGTCGGCTCCATCACGGGTCGATCACGGGTTCATGGTAGGCGGCGCGTCCGCTCATCGGCGTTCGGTTCACGGCCACGGGGAGCCTGCGTGGCAGACTGGGACGGCATGGACGATCCGACGCCCGACGGGATCAGCGCGACCGGCTCGTTCCCCTACGAGGGTGCTCGCCGCACCCTCTTCCCCCCGATCGCCGAGTACGCCTTCTTGTCCGATCGGGAGGTGATGGCCTTGATAGCTCCCTCGGGCGCGGTCGAGTGGCTGTGCCTACCCCGTCCGGACAGCCCCAGCGTCTTCGGGTCGCTGCTGGACCGCACCGCCGGCCACTTCCGCGTCGGTCCGGTCGAACAGACGGTGCCGGCGGGCCGCCGCTACCTCCCGGGAACGAACGTGCTGGAGACCACGTGGCAGACCCGCACGGGATGGCTGATCGTTCGCGACGCGCTCGTGATCGGGCCGTGGTACGAGGACGAACACCGCGACGAGAGCTACCAGCGACCGCCCGACGACCATCAAGCCGAGCACTGCCTGTTGCGCCAGATCATGTGCGTGAACGGCCAGGTGGATGTGAGCGTGGATCTCGAACCGGTCTTCGACTACGCGAGGAACGACGCGTCATGGAGCTACTCGGGCCCGGGGTACGGTCAGGCGTCGGCCCGCGGGGAGGACGGCGATCCGGCCCTGCACGTGTCAACCGATCTGCGCCTGGGCCTGGAGGGCCGCTCAGCCACGGTGCAGACCCGGATGCGAGAGGGGGACGCGGCGTTCGTCGCCGTCTCGTGGGGGAACCAAGATCATCCCGGGCCGATGTCCGCCGAGGACGCAGAGGACCGGATGCAGCAGACGTCGGACTTCTGGCGTGAGTGGCTGAACCAGGGTGAGTTCCCCGACCACCCGTGGCGCACGTACCTGCAGCGCAGCGCTCTTGTTCTCAAGGGTTTGCAGTACGCGCCGACCGGTGCGCTGCTCGCCGCCGCCACGACGTCGCTACCGGAGACGCCGGGGGGCGAACGGAACTGGGATTACCGGTACAGCTGGGTGCGCGACTCGACGTTCGCACTCTGGGGCCTGTTCACGTTGGGGTTCGACCGCGAGGCGCGCGCGTTCTTCAGCTTCATCCGCGATCGGATCGGCGACGGGGACCAGCTGCAGATCATGTACGGCGTCGGCGGCGAGCGCGAGCTCACCGAGGAGACGCTCCCGCACCTCGCAGGATACGAGGGGTCTCGGCCCGTGCGGATCGGCAATGCGGCCTGGAACCAGAACCAGCACGACGTGTGGGGCGCGCTGATCGATTCCGTTTACCTCAACCTGAAGGCGGGCGAGTACATGGCGCCGGACTTCCTCGCAGACGTCGAGGTCCAGGTCGAGCGCGCGATCCAGAGCTGGCGCGAGCCCGATCGCGGGCTCTGGGAGGTGCGCGGGGAGCCCAAGCACTTCACGAGCTCCAAGATCATGTGTTGGGTGGCGCTCGACCGTGGTGCGCGGCTCGCCGAGGCGATGGACGAGCCGGAGCTCGCCGCCAAGTGGCAGGGGGTGGCCGACGAGGTCCGCGCCGACGTCATGGCCAAAGGGGTCGACGAGCGTGGAGCGCTCACACAGCACTACGACACGGACGCGCTCGACGCTTCGGGCCTGCTTGCCGTGTTGCTCCGATTCCTGCCGGGGAACGACCCGGTCGCGCGCGCGACGGTGCTCGCGATCGCCGATGAGATCACCGTCGATGGCCTCGTGCTCCGCTACAAGGTGGAGGAGACCGACGACGGGCTGACGGGTGAGGAGGGCACGTTCGCGATCTGCTCGTTCTGGCTGGTCTCGGCGCTGGTCGAGATCGGTGAGATGGAGCGTGCCCGCGCGCTGTGCGAGAAGCTGCTCTCCTACGCGTCGCCGCTGGGCCTGTACGCCGAAGAGATCGACGCCTTGAGCGGGCGGCACCTCGGCAACTACCCGCAGGCGTTCACGCACCTGGCACTGATCAACGCGGTGGTGCATGTGGTGCGCGCAGAGCAAGAGCAAGGGCAGGGGGACCATCCGGGCCGCCTGCAGGTGGTGGAGTAAAGTCGATCAGCTCGAGTCGGGTTTGACCCCGACCCAGAGTCCCCGTCCGAGTGGTCCCTCGGGGTCGTACGTGTCTTACAGCTCGGCCGACCGCTCGCCCCCAGGGCTCCATGTCGATCACCGCCAGTAGTCTCTCTCAGACTATCGGGCTCCTCCCCTCCCGATAGCGCCGCACCAGTGCGTTCGTGCTGGAGTCGTGACCGAGTAGGGGGTCGTCGGCGGCCTGCAGGTTCGGCACGATCCGCTCGGCCAGCACCTTGCCGAGCTCGACGCCCCATTGGTCGAACGGGTTGATCGACCAGACCGTCGCGGCGGTGAAGACCGCGTGTTCGTAGAGCGCGACAAGCGCGCCGAGAGTCTCGGGCGTGAGATGGTCCGCCAGGATCGTCGAGGATGGGCGGTTCCCGTCGAAGACCTTGTGGGGCACGAGTTCCTCGGGAACCCCCGCGGCTCGCACCTCGTCCGCGGGCCGGCCGAACGCGAGCGCCTCTGCTTGGGCGAACATGTTCGCCATCAACAGGTCGTGGTGCTCGCCGATCGGGTTCAGCGAGCGCCTGAATCCGATCAGGTCGCACGGGATCAACCGGGTCCCCTGATGGATCAGTTGGTAGAAGCTGTGCTGGCCGTTGGTGCCGGGCTCGCCCCAGAACACGGGCCCGGTCTGATAGTCGACCCGCCGGCCGTCGAGCGTCACCGACTTTCCGTTCGACTCCATCGTCAGTTGTTGGAGGTACGCGGGGAACCGCTTCAGGTACTGATCGTAGGGCAGCACCGCCCATGTCTCGGCGTCGAAGAACGTCCCATACCAGACCTGCAGCAGGCCCATCAGGACCGGCAGGTTCCTCTCCCATGGCGCCCGGCGGAAGTGCTCGTCCATCGCGCGGAAGCCCTCCAGCATCCGTCCGAAGCCGTCGGCGCCCACCGCGATCATCGTCGACAGTCCGATCGCCGAGTCCATCGAGTACCTGCCGCCGACCCAGTCCCAGAATCCGAACATGTTCGAGGGGTCCACTCCGAAGGCCTGGACCTCCTCCGCGTTGGTCGACACGGCAACGAAATGCCGTGCCACGGCGCGGTCGTCGCCTCCGAGTCCGTCCACGAGCCATCGGCGCGCCGTGTGCGCGTTCGCCATGGTCTCCGGTGTCGTGAACGTCTTCGACGAGACGATGCACAGGGTTTCCTCCGGTGCGAGGTCCCGCGTGGCCTCCACGAGGTCCGTGCCGTCCACGTTCGAGACGAACCGGAACGTCAGGTCACGATCGGAGTGATGGCGCAGAGCCTCGTAGGCCATCACCGGGCCGAGGTCGGAGCCCCCGATGCCGATGTTGACGATGGAGCGGATCCTCCGCCCTGTATGTCCTGTCCAGCCACCGCCTCGTACTCGGTCGGCGAAGACCGACATCCGTTGCAGCATCGCGTGGACTTCCGGCACGACGTCGACGCCGTTCACCTCGATGACGACGTCGCGCGGAGCCCGAAGGGCCGTGTGCAGCGCCGCCCGCTCTTCGGTCTCGTTGACCCTCTCCCCGGTGAACATGGCCTCGATCCTCTCGGCGAGCCCGGACTCCGCGGCCAGCCGGCGCAGGAGCCTCAGCGATTCGGTGGTGACCCGATGCTTCGAGTAGTCGAGGAACAGTCCCGCGCCCTCGGCCGTGAGGCGTTCGCCCCGGTCCGGATCACGCGCGAACAGTTCGCGGAGGTGGACGTCCTCGATCTCGTGGAAATGTTCCTGCAGCCCCCGGAAGGACGGTCGTTCGCGCAGCGGGATGGTCATCGCGCCATCCTCCCTCATGCCCGCGGTCGCGGTAGCGTTCACCAGGCGGTGATCATGGATACACCGCCAGAGCGAGGAGCTGGCGTTGACGACCGATCGACCGATGCAGCTGGGGATGGTGGGGCTCGGCCGCATGGGGGGGAACCTCGTGCGGCGCCTGATGAGGGACGGGCACGAATGCGTGGTCTACGACGTGAGCCCGGACGCGGTGGAACAGCTCGAGTCGGACGGGGCGAAGGGTGTTGGTTCGATCGAGGATCTCGCCGCCAAGCTCAGGCCGCCGCGGAACACGTGGCTCATGGTGCCGGCAGGCGAGATCACGGGCCGGCTGGTCCGCGAACTGGCCGACGAGCTGGACCCGGGCGACGTGATCGTCGACGGGGGGAACACCTACTACCGCGACGACATCCGCCGGAGCGAGGAGCTCGTCGCGAAGGGGATCGATCATCTCGATTGCGGCACGTCAGGTGGCGTGTTCGGCCTGGAGCGGGGTTTCTGCCTGACGGTCGGCGGCGCGCGTGCGGTCTTCGACCGGCTGGAACCGCTCTTCCGAACGCTCGCGCCGGGCGTCGAGCGAGCCGAGCGCACGCCGGGCCGAAGCGGCCAGCCGGCGATGGAGGAGCAGGGCTACCTCTACTGCGGGCCGTCCGGGGCGGGCCACTTCGTGAAGATGGTCCACAACGGCATCGAGTACGGACTCATGGCGGCGTACGCCGAGGGCCTCAACATCCTGCGACATGCGAACGCCGGAGCAGCCGACCGCGCCGTCGACGCCGAGACGGCGCCGCTCGACCAGGCCGAGTTCTACCGCTACGAGCTGGACATCCCCGCGATCTCGGAGGTCTGGCGGCGGGGGAGCGTGGTCTCGAGCTGGCTGCTCGACCTGGCGGCCAGCGCCTTCCAGGAGTCGGGCGACCTGGAGGGCTTCGAGGGTCGTGTCTCGGACTCGGGCGAGGGCCGATGGACCGTGATCGCCGCGATCGAGGAGGGAGTCCCGGCCGACGTTTTGACCGCTGCCCTGTACTCGCGGTTCTCCAGCCGGGGCGAAGCCGGCTTCGCGAACCAGGTGCTTTCGGCCATGCGCAAGCAATTCGGAGGGCACGCGGAGCCGACCGGATGAGCCACGAGCTGGAGGTCCTGCCCGACCCCGAGGCGGTGGCGGTGCGCGCTGCGTCGCTCGTGGCAGCGCGAGCTCGTGATGCCATCGGCGCGGTGGGGCACTTCACGTTCGCGGTCTCCGGTGGCCGGACGGCCGCGAGGATGCTGGAGCTGCTGGGTGAGCAGGACATCCAGTGGAACGGCGTCGGCGTGTGGCAGGTCGACGAGCGTGTCGCGCCTGTCAGGCATCCCGACCGGAACCTCACGTTGCAGCTCGCCGCTCTTCCGGAGGGCGTCGAGCTGCATCCGATGCCCGTCGAGGACGCCGACCTGGAGTCCGCCGCGGCCGCGTACGCCGCCGACCTGCCGGGGGCCTTCGATCTGCTTCATCTCGGGATCGGACCCGACGGTCATACTGCCTCGCTGGTCCCGGACGATCCGGCGCTCGAGGTGCACGACCGAGACGTCGCGGTGACCGGCGAATACCAGGGCCGCCGGCGCATGACGCTCACCTATCCCGTGTTGGACCGAGCGCGTGAGGCGCTGTGGCTGGTGACGAGCGCCGAGAAGTCAGAGGCCCTTCGCCGGCTCGTCGGACACGACCCCCAGATCCCCGCGGGTCGCGTCAACACGTCCCGGCAGCTGATCGTCGCCGACCGCGCCGCCGCCGCCGGGGTCTGAGCCCGCCTCATACCTCGCAGCCACCCGGTCCGCGAAGGCCGCGAAACGGTCCGCCACCTCGTTGTCGACGATGTGCAGCACGTTCTCCGCGTTGATCTCCCCGTGCTTCGACAGGTTGTAGGAGCCTGTTACCACCTCGTGGTCGATCACCACGAACTTCGCGTGCATGTAGTCGTGGATGCTGCCCGGCCGATAGGGGGTCGAGAGCTTGCCCGACAGGTACGGCTCGATCGTCTTCCATGCCGCGATCTTCCAGCGGTTGTGCGGCACCCGATCCCACTCACGCTGGACCTGGAGCATCTGCGTCGCGTCGTAGGCCCCGCCGACGTCGAGGCTCCGCCGGGCGATGTGCTCGCAGAGGGTCCCCAACACCGCTCCCGAGGTGATCACCGGCGAGACGACCTTGAGCCGGCGGTCGGCCTCGACGACCCTGCCCGCCACCATGTGCCCCAGGAACGGCGGGAAGGGAGCGAAGTACGGGCGGAGCTTTCTGTCGCCTCGGCTCACGATCTCTCGGCCCACGGCGCCGGTGCGCTCCACCTTCTCTCGCGCCCACATGTCCTCGAAGTTGGCGGTGTAGTCGGCCGCCAGCGACGGCACGTCCTCGAGCGCGATCAGGACGTTCTCCTCCCGGGCGAAAGAGTCGTTCGTCCAGTTGGTCGAACCCGTCCACACGGACGATCCGTCGCGGACGATGTACTTGTGGTGCATCAGGTTCCCGGTGTCGTGGATCCCCCGGGTAGGCACTTCGAGGCCGTCGATCTCGTGCTCGTGGGCCTGCATCGGTCGCGAGTCGGCCGGGTTGTCGCACCGCTCCATGTTGAAGACGACACGGATCTCGACGCCGCGCGCGTTCGCCGCCTCGAGGGCGTCGCCGATCGCCGAGGGTGCGCCCTCCCGCGCCTCGAAGTCGTAGATCGCCACATCGAGGGTGCGTTCCGCTTCCTGGATGAACGCGGCCACCTGCGCCGCGACCTCCGGCGCGTGTTGGCCGCCGTCCTCGAGGAACATCGCGCGCATGCTGCGAAGCTGGTGGACCTCCACGGCAAGCAACGCTACGTCGTTGGCGGCCGCTCCGGCACGTGGCTAGTGTGCGCGCCATCCGACACGGCCAGAAGACACGGCCAAAAGACATGGAGGATGAGTGCACATGGGCAGGGACCTGTACGGGATCGGCGAGCTGCCCCCGGTGGGGGAGATCCCTGCGCGGATGCACGCGCAGCTCGTTCGCCCGGATGGCTACGGCGAGCCCGAGCAGGCGATCCATGACGAGGTCATCGACGTCCCGAGCATCGGGCCCCGCGAGGCGCTGGTGATGGTGATGGCGGCCGGCCTCAACTTCAACAACGTGTGGGCTGCCCGCGGCGTCCCGATCGACGTCACCAAGACGCAGGCTCGATGGGGCGAGCCGACCGATTTCCACATCGTGGGGTCCGATGCGAGCGGCGTGGTGTACGCAGTGGGGGATCAGGTGAAGGACGTCGCCGCCGGTGATCGCGTGGTGGTGCACGCCGGGCAGTGGGACCCGGACGACCCGTGGGTGGCCGCGGGGAACGATCCAGGGCTCGCCGCCTCCTTCCGGGTCTGGGGTTACGACACGTGCTGGGGCTCGTTCGCGCAGTTCTGCAAGGTGCAGGCGCACCAATGCTTGCCGAAGGCCGAGCACCTCACGTGGGAGCAGGCCGCGGCCCCAACGCTCACCGGCTCGACCGCTTACCGGATGCTGCACGGGTGGCCGCCGAACACGGTGCAACAGGGTGACGTCGTGCTGATCTGGGGCGGCTCGGGTGGGCTCGGTTCGCTGGCGATCCAGCTCGTGAAGCTGGCCGGCGGGCGCGCGGTGGCCGTGGTGAGCTCCGAGGAG
>Ga0299913_10004239_pt1 | contig 11991 bp, 9 predicted proteins | sample RVTome_9_FD_201360 | JGI IMG/M metagenome (GOLD analysis project Ga0299913, IMG submission 201360) | Soil microbial communities from uranium-contaminated site in the Upper Colorado River Basin, Wyoming, United States - RVT155D38 (version 2) ... | reverse complement strand
CGTTGGCGCCGATGATCGCGGTCAGCGAGGCCACGACGCGCTCGACGTCGCGCCCGGGCAGGGCCACGTACATCTCGTCGTCGCCCAGATCCGTGTACACGCGATTGCCGATGCACCCCGCGCTGCTCACGGCCCCGCCGGCAAGGGCGGCGGGCAGCGCCATGCAGGTCGGGCGGCCCAGCAGGCCCGGCTGCGTGGCCACGCCGGCGTGACCGGCCGCCTCCATCAGGAGCATCAGCCGGCCGGGCCGCCCGGCCACGAGCACCACGTCGGGATCGACGGGCGTCTCCCCCAGCGGCGCGTAGACGACGGCGCCCGGCGTCCGGGGCAGGCGCGGGATGCCGGGCACCTCCTCCATGCGGACGTAGCCCAGGCCGGCCATCAACCCGAGCGTCTGCTCGAGCTCCGGGGCGCGCGGGGGCGGCAGCGTGATGGCGTGCGTGTGGCTGCCGATCGGACAGTTGTGGTGGTCGGCCGGCACCGTGTAGAAGGCGCGGCCGCCGGCGGCCAGCCGCCAGAAGCTGCAGCCGGACGGCGCGGTGCCCGCGAACGCCGCCACGCCGGCCGGCGGCGTCTCGCGGAACGCCACCGCCACCGGGCGCCGGGCCAGATTCAACGCGCGCTGCATCCTCTGCTCCACCTCGGCCCAGGGCGCCATGCCGTCACGCTCCTTTCCGGGAATCGACCGACACACGGATGGTACACGTCGCGTCGAGCGCGGCGGGCCACCGGCGTGACCCACCGGTATGATGGCCTCATGGCACGCCGGGGCCGCGCCGCCGTCGCGCTGCTGGTGGCCGCGCTCCTCGGCAGCGCCCAGGCGCCCGGGGCGGCCGCGCCGGCGGCCGCCGCCAGGCCGGCGCCGCCCGCGATCGTGGCCGAGCTGGGGGCGGCGATCGAGGCGGCCCGCCGCCGCTTCGAGGCGCGCGATCGCGCCGGCGTGCTCGCCGCCGTGTCGGATCGGTATCGGAGCGCGGGCCTGACGAAGGCGGCCGTGGGCGACCAGCTGAGCGCGATGTTCGCCCTCTACCAGGAGCTGCGCGCGCGGATCACCATCGACCGCGTGGAGATGGTGGGCGCCGGTGCCCGTGTCTACACCACCGGCGAGGTGACGGGCCGCCTGCCGCTCGTCGGCTGGGTGATCGTCCTCGCCTGGCAGGGCGAGCCCGAGGTGGCGCGCCGCGAGGCCGCCGGCTGGCGCCTCTTCGGGTTCCAGGATTAGGATGCCCGCCGGAGAGGAGCCCGCCATTCCACCCCTCACGCTCGGTCTGGCCCTGTCCGTGCAGCACCGCCCCGAGGACTCGCAGGTCGCGCGCTTCGCGGAGCACGTCGAGCAGGTGCGCCTGGCGCGCGCCGTAGGCTTCACGTCCGTGTGGGCCAGCCAGCACTATCTCTCGGAGCCGTTCACGTACTTCCAGCCGCTGCCGACCCTCGGCCGCATGGCCGCGGAGGCCGAGGGCATGACGCTCGGCACCGGCGTGCTCCTGCTCCCGCTGCACCAGCCGGTGGACGTCGCCGAGCAGCTCGCCACGCTCGACGTGATCAGCGGCGGGCGGCTGATCGTGGGCGTCGGGCTCGGCTACCGTGACGCCGAGAATGCGGCGCTCGGCCTGGATCCGCGCGAGCGCGTGGGCCGCCTCGTCGAGGCGCTGCAGGTCGTGCAGCTGCTCTGGAGCGGTGAGCCGGTGAGTCACCGGGGCTCGCACTTCACGCTCGACGGCGTGCGCATCTCGATGCCCCCCGCCCAGCACCCCCGGCCGCCGATCTGGCTGGCCGCCAACACCGACGCCGGCGTGCGGCGGGCCGCCCGCCTGGGCGACGCCTGGCTGATGAACCCGCACACCACGGGCGCCGCGCTGCAGCGCCAGCTGGCACTCTTCCACGAGACGCGGCGGCAGGAAGGCCGGCCGGCCGCGCGCGCGGTGCCGCTCCTGCGCGAGTGCTGCGTGGCCCCGACCGCCGCCGAGGCGCTCGCCGCCGGCGGGCCGTTCCTCGACGCCAAGTACGGCGCCTACCGGGGCTGGGAGCAGGACAAGGCGCTGCCGGCCGACGACGGGTGGAGCGCGCGCTTCGACGAGCTCGCGCGCGATCGCTTCCTGCTGGGCGACCCGGTCGGCGTGGCCGAGGAGATCGCCCGCTACCGCGAGCTGCTCGGCCTCACCACGCTGATCGTCCGCGTGCAGTGGCCGGGCATGACCCAGGCGGCCGTGCTCCGCTCGATCCGCCTGCTCGGCGAGCGGGTCCTGCCGGCCCTCCACTGAGAGCTCGGTCCCCGCGATGGCGAGAGGCCATGGCGGGCCCCGGTCACGTCAGCGCGACGTAGTCGTACTCGCCGATGCCCTGCAGCACCAGGAAGGTTGCCGAGCCCGGGCCCGGGTTGGTCACCAGGTGGGCGCGGCCCGGCCGGACGGCGTAGGTCTGGCCGGGCCCCAGCCGCACGTCTTCCTTGGGGTCGCGCAGGAAGAGCCGCAGCTCACCCTGCAGCACGTAGAAGGTGTCCTGGATGCTCGTGTGATAGTGCCAGGGCACCTGCTGCGCCGGCGAGATCTGCAGCTCGGTGATGCGGAAGCCCGGCCGCTCGGCGTGCCGGGCGCGCCGCTCGACCTCGTAGAGATGGCTGGCGTCCTTGACCGCGTCCATGCGTGGCTCCTCTCTTGCGGGAGCCCAGTATAGCGACGATCGTCGAGAGCCGGCAGATAGGCGGTCACCACCAGCGCGGGGCGCCGAGCTCAGGCGGCGGGGGTCGTGCCGGGCAGGGTCATCATCCGGCGGATGGCCTCCAGGAGGTCGCCGTCGTCCACCGGCTTGGCCAGCACGGTCAGCGAGGGGCCGCTGCCGCCTCGGGTGCCCAGCGGGATCTCGCCGTCCCCGGTGATGAAGACGACCGGGCCCTCGTAGCCGGCCGACACCAGGGCCTCGTGCAGCATCAGGCCGTTCTGCTCGGGCATGCGCACGTCGAGGACGAGGCAGCACGGAGGGCCGGGCGGCCGCTCGGCCAGCAGCTCGCGGCCCGAGGCGAACACCCGCACACGATACCCGGCCGAGGCGAGCAGCCGTCGCAGGCCCCGGCGGACCGAGGCATCGTCGTCGACGACGACGATGACCGGCTCCATGCTCAGGGCACCGACGGCAGGGTGGCCACCAGCGTGAAGTGGAACGTCGCGCCCCCGGTCGAGTTGTTCTCCACCCAGATGCGGCCGCCGTGGGCCTCGATGATGGATCGGGCGATGGGCAGCCCCATGCCCAGGCCGTCGGCCTTGGTCGTGTAGAACGGCTCGAAGATGTTGCCGCCGGCGACGACGCCCGTCCCGGCGTCCTGCACCGAGACCTGCACGCTGTCCGGCCCGCTGCACGCGGTGTGAACCACGACGATCCGGCCGGGGACGGCCGGCCCGGCCATCGCGTCCATGGCGTTGACGAGCAGGTTCAGCACGACCTGCTGCAGCTCCACCCGGTCACCGGTCACCGGCGGCAGCTTGGGGTCGAAGTCGAGCACGACCGACAGGCCCCGGATGAGGGCGTCGCTGCTCAGCATCTTGACGACGTCGCCGATGAGCGCGTTGAGATCGAGCGGCACCCGGCTCGGCGCCGTCTTGCGGAGCATCTCGCGCAGCCGCCGGATCACCTCGCCCGCTCGCCGGTCGTCGGACACGATGTCGGCGAGGATGGCCCGGATCTCGTCGAGATCGGGCCGGCCCGCCGCCAGGAAGCGCTGGGCCGCCTGGGCGTTGGCGAGGATGCCGGCCAGCGGCTGGTTGAGCTCGTGGGCCAGCGATGCCGCCAGCTCCCCCATGGCCGATACGCGCGTGAAGTGCGCCAGCTCCTGGCGCATCCGCTGGGCCTCGATCTCCATCTGCTTGCGCCGCGTGACGTCGGTGAGCGAGACGACCGCGCCCCCCTCGGCCCGGTTCAGCGGCACCACGGCCATCTCGAACCACCGCTCGAGCGACGCCGAGTCGCGGGCCCACTCGAACAGGAAGATCGGCTCGATGCCGTCGATCACGGACTGGATCCCGGTCACGGCGGCCTCCACGTGGGGGCTGTCGGACCCGAGCGCCAGCCGGCACACGTCGCCGCAGCTGGCACCGGGACCGAGCCCCCCCGCGCCCGCCGCGTCGCCGGCCAGCAACGGCGACCAGCCCTCGTTGAGCGCCACCACGCGGCCCCGCTGGTCCAGCACGGCGACGCTGCTCGTCAGGGAGCTCAGGATCGCCGCGTTCATGGCCTCGCTCAGCCGCAGCGCGTCCTCCGCCTGCTTGCGCGCCAGGGCGTTGCCGAAGACCTCCGCCACCAGCCGCACCTGGGCGATCTGCGCGGCCGACCACGGGACCCCGTCGGCATTCGCGCCGAAGCTGAGGACGCCGGAGTCGGTGATCAGCAGCGGCAGATCGTGCGAGCCGCCGTCGTCGGTCGCCGGCAGCGGCAGCCCGGGCGCCGGCTCGGGCGGCACCGCCCACGAGTGGGTCGGCACGAAGCTCTTCGCGGCGCCGCAGAGCTGGAAGATCGTGATGTGCCGCACGCCCAGGTGCTCGCCCAGCCGGCGCAGCCAGGCGTCGATCGTCCGGTCGACGTCCTCGCGGGGCAGGTGCACGAACGCGCGCGAGAGGCGGGAGAGCACCTCCTCGAACCGCAGGCGCTCCTCCAGTGCCTGCCGGGTACGCTGGCGCTCCTCGATGAGCGCGGCCAGGCACATGAGCGGGACGGCCAGGACGATCAGCACCACCTGCAGGGACAGCACGTTCTCGACCGGCGGCAGGATCGCGAACGGGCCGCGGCCGGCGACGCCCCCCCAGACCGCCAGGACCTCGACCGTCAGCAGGGACAGGCTCGTCCCGGTCGGTCCCAGCCGCACCGCCGCCCAGACCAGGAACGGGACGATGAACGCCAGCGGCACCGTGAGCAGGACGTCGAGGTGGCTGGGCTCGATCGGCTCCTCGAAGACGGACCAGCCGACAACCCCGAGCCCCAGCCACAGCACCGCCGCCTCCAGGGCCTTGCGCTGGTTCTCGCGACCGGGCCAGCTCCATCGCCGCCCCACGACCATCACCAGCGCGGGCAGCAGCGTGAGCGCCGTCAGCGAGTTGGCGAAGAACCGCGTGCGCCAGACCAGCCAGTAGGGGTCGCCGCGCAGCAGGGTGACCACCGCCGCGGCGACATACGAGGACACCAGGGGCGCCAGGACGCCGGCACCGACGATGAAGATCCCGACGGTGCGCAGTGAGTGGAAGACGGCGGGACCGTGGCCCGCGAAGCGCCGCACCAGAATGGCCGCCATGAGCGCCTCGCTGCAGTTCGTCACGAACAGCACCGGCACCAGGGGCGTCGGCCACACCGTGCCGAGCTGGGCAGCCAGGTGGGCGGGGAAGGCGGCGAGCAGGTAGAGGGCCCATTGCCGGGGCGGCGTCAGCAGCAGCGTGGCCGCCAGAATCGCGTTGGGCGGCCACAGCATCGACGGGCTCATGAGCGGGACCGTGAGGGCGAAGCCCACGCGCGAGCCGACGTAGTAGGCCACGGCGACGGCGACGGCGATCGCCGCCGGGCGCGCGGCGGTTCGCGCGCGAGGTCCTAGCCTGGGCCACCCCCATGCCGGCCCCACCGATCCGGTCGCCCTCACGGGTCCGCGGCAGCCCCCACGACGCGGGCGATCGTGGCCAGCAGGGTGCAGTCGTCGAAGGGCTTGCACAGGTAGGCCGCGGTGCCGGCCGACAGGCAGCGCTCGCGGGTCTCCGGCGCGTCGTCGGCGGTGATGATGATCGTGGGCACTCGAATGCCGCCCGCGGCGAGCCGGCGCTGCACGTCGAGCCCGCTCAGCCCCGGCATCTGCAGATCGAGCACGAGGCAGTCCGGCGGTTTGCTCGGGAGCGCGTCGAGGAACTCCTGCCCGGATGCGAAGGTCGCAGCGTCGAGCTCGAAGGCCCTGAACAGGCGGCGCAGCGACGTGCGTACCGACTCCTCGTCGTCCACGACCGCGACGAGCAGGCGCGCCGCGGTCACGCCGCCCCCGCGGGCCAGCGCCGGCCCCGGTCGCCCGCCACCGCGAATGGCAGCCGGACGGCGACCCGGCCCCGGCCCGCCTCGGAGAGCGTGAAGAAGAACGTCGCGCCGCGATCCGGGTTGTTGACTGCCCACAGCCGGCCTCCATGCGCCTCGACGATGGACCGCGCGATCGGCAGTCCCATGCCCATGCCGTCGGGCTTGTTCGAGAAGAACGGCTCGAAGATGCGCTCGTGGCACTCGGCGGTCAGCCCGGTGCCCGAGTCCCGGACGCCGACACACACCCCGTCGCCGGCGCGCCGGGTCGTGATCAGCAGCGCCCGCTGACCGGCCGGCACCTCGCGCATGGCATCGAGGCCGTTGAGGACGAGGTTCACCAGCACCTGCTGCAGCTGCACGAGGTCCCCGCGGATCACGGGCAGGTCGGGCTCCAGCTCGGTGCGGATGCCGGCGTTACGGATGACGGCATCGGTCCGCAGGAAGCGCACGACGTCCTCGATGAGCCGGTTGGCGTCGACCGACGTCAGCTCGGGCTCGCGGCGCTTGAGCATCCCGCGCAGCCGCTGCACGACGCCCGCCGCCCGCTTGTCGTCCTCGACGATGTCGTCCAGGATGCTGCGGATCTCGTCGAGGTCCGGGGCGCGGACGGCCAGCAGGCGCCGGGCGGCCTGGGCGTTGGTGAGGATCCCCGTCAACGGCTGCTTGACCTCGTGGGCGAGGGCGGCGGTGAGCTGTCCCACGGTCGCCAGCCGTCCGACCCGGGCCAGCTCCTCGCGCACGCGCCGCGCCTCGGCGGCCGCGCGCTTGCGTTCGCTGATGTCGATCCGCGAGATCACCGCGCCCCCGGTGGCGGTGCGCAGGGGATGCACGCGAATCTCGAACCAGGCGGGCAATTGCCCGTCGGCGACGAGCGGCTGGTGCTCCAGCGTGACTTCCCGGCTGGTGCCGTTCAGCACCGACTGGATGCCGCGCAGCACGTCGCCGGCCGCCCGGTCGCCGGCCGCCACCAGCCCCCGCCACATCTCGAGGTAGCTGGCGCCGATGACCAGCTCGGCGTCGTGACCGGCGCCGGCGCCGCTCCCGCGCCAGTGATTGGTGGCGATGATGGCGCCGGCCCGGTTGATCACCACCACCGTGCCGGGCAGCGACTCCACGATGGCGTCGCTCAGCGCCCGGCTCTCCCGCAGCGCCCCGTCGGCGCGCCGGCGCGCCAGCACGTTGGCCAGCACCCCGGCCAGCAGCTGCAGCCGCTGCACGAGCTCGTCGGGCCACGGGCGCTCGCCGAGCACGGTGGTGAACGAGAGCGAGCCCAGCACGAGGTCGCCGGCCACGAGCGGGATGCCGATGTGCGAGCGGGCGCCGATCGACTGGTAGGTCTGCCGGTCGACGGCCGCCTCCGGGGGCAGCTCGTCGAGCCGGGCGAACTTCACGATCTCGCCCCGGCGCTGCCGCGCCGCCGTCCACGGGAAGCGCAGCAGCGAGACCACCGCCGGGCCCGGATCGACGCCGCGACGCGCCCAGCTCCGGATGCGCAGGTAGCCGGTGGTGTCGCTCGGCGCCACCAGCTTGGCCCGGTCGACACCCAGGAACTCTCCGACCGCCGCCAGGCTGCGCTCGCTCTCGGCCTCCACGTCGGCGGTGTGCAGGAGCAGGAAGCGCGCGTACAGCCCCGAGAGCACCTCCTCGAACCGCAGCCGCTCGGTGAGCGAGCGCTCGGCCCGGCGCCGGCGCTGCCACTGCAGCAGCAGCACGACGATGAGGCCGCCCTGAGCGAGGCTGAGCAGCGTGAAGCCGATCACGGCCCCGTAACGCTGCACCAGCGTCTGCCCCCGGAATCGTACCGTCGCTCCCGGGGGGAGCCGCCCCTCGTCGAGGTTCCAGCGCCGCAGCTGCCGCCAGTCGAACACGAGGGCACTGGCCCCCACCCGCGGGAGCGGCAGGCGGGCCCCGGGCTCCGACGCCAGCAGCGTCCGGCCCAGATCGCCCGCCTCGGTGCCGAGCGCGGCGACGTCGACGACGCGGCCGCCGACGCTGCCGTGGCCGAGGTAGAGGTCCAGCAGGCCGTAGACCGGCGCGCCGGCGGCGGCGGCGATCCGCTCGATCGCCTCCCGGGAGACGAACGTGCTGCCCTGGCGGTCCCGCCGCAGGGACTGGAAGAGCACGATCGAGCGCGGCGGCAGCGCCCGGACCTCGTCCAGGATCTCCTGCATCGAGTGGTCGGCCAGGTAGCGCGCGGGCAGCCGGTCGGCGAAGGGCGCCAGCGCCGCGCGCACCTCGCGCAGCGCCGTCCGCTCGGACCGCGTGGTGCCGGCGATCACCACCAGCCGCTCGGCGTCCGGCTGCAGCCGCAGCGCCGCGCTCAGCGTGTCGGCGGCGGTGCTGGGCCGCCAGATCCCGGTCACCCCGGGGGGCAGGACCGGATCGTCCAGCTCGCCCGGCCGGACACCGCTGAACACGATCGGCACGCCCGGGAAGAGCCGGGGCCGGTGCCGCAGCAAGAAGTTCAACGCCGTGGGCCCCACGGCGAACACCAGTCGGACCGGCCGCCCGGCGTACTTGCGCTGCAGGAAGGTGTGCAGCAGCCAGCCATACGCCTCGCCGGGGAAGCGAGCTTCCTCCAGGAACTCCGTGTGGATCTGGACCGGTCCGGCCTCGATCGGGCCCAGGGCGGTGCGGATGTGGTGCAGCACGTCGACGCTGCCCGGCAGGGGCCCCGGCGCCACGATCACCACGTCCGCCGGGGCGGTGGCGGAGGCGCCCGGGAGCCCCACCAGCGCGAGCGTCGCCGCGCCGACGAGCAGCCCGAGCACGAACCTCGTTCGCCCCTGCCGTCCCGCCATCCCGATCGGCTCCAGCGCCAACCAAGCATGGCCCGTCGGCCGGGGGAATCTGGACCTTGGTCTCACCCGCGAGGTGCGGGGACGCGCGCGATCATCTCGAAGAGCTGCTCGGGGACCACGGGCTTGACCAGGAAGCCGTCGAAGCCCGCGGCGTGAGCCCGCCGGCGATCCTCCGGCTGCCCGCGACCGGTGAGCGCGATCAGCACCATCGTGCGGCCGTCGGCACCGGCGCGGAGCCGGCGCGCGACCTCGTAGCCGTCGAGCCCAGGCAGCGCGATGTCGATGAAGGCGACCTCGGGCCGGAAGGCCCCGGCCAGCTCGACGCCGTCGGCGCCGTCCACGGCCGCCGCCACCCGGTGCCCTTCCATCTCGAGAACGGCGCGCAGCGCCTCCCGGGCGTCCGGATTGTCCTCGACCACCAGCACCCGGGTGCACCGGGCCGGCCGGCGCGTCGGGCCGGCGGGCGCGGGCGCCAAGGCGGCCGGGCACAGCGGCAGCCGCACCGTGAACTCGCTGCCGCGCCCGAGGCCTGCGCTCGCGGCGGTCACGGTGCCGCCGTGGTGCTCGACCAGCGCCCGGACCAGCGCCAGGCCCAGCCCCAGGCCTCCCTGGGCCCGGTCGAGCGAGCGGTCGGCCTGCGTGAACATCTGGAAGACGTGGGGCAACATGTCGGGGGCGATGCCGATGCCGCGGTCGTGCACGCGCAGGATCGCCTCGCGCGGCGTCCGCTCGACGGCGACGTGGATCGGCGCGCCGCCGGGCGTGTACTTCACGGCGTTCTGCAGCAGGTTGCCGACGACCTGCTCGAGCCGCGCAGGGTCGCCATTGACGATGACGGACTCCGGCCCCATCGACAGCGAGATCTCGTGCCGCTCGGCGTGGCGCGAGACCTGGAGCGCCTCGAAGCTGCGGCGGGCGACCTCCCGCAGGTCGATGGGCTGGGGCCGCAGGTTGAGCTTGCCGAGCCGGATGCGCGAGACGTCGAGCAGGTCGTCGACCAGGCTCCCCAGGTGCCGGGTCTGCCGGGCCATGATCTCGCGAAGCTGCGCGCCCTGCGGCCCGTGCGCGTCCACCCGTTCGAGCAGGTGCAGCGCGTGCACCATGGGCGCCAGCGGGTTGCGCAGCTCGTGAGCCAGCCGCGCCAGGAAGTCGTCCTTGCGCCGGTCTGCCTCGCGCGCCTCCCGGTACCGCCGCCCGTTCTCCAGCGCGGCGGCGGCGTGCGCGGCCAGCGCCGCCAGCAGCCGCGAGTCTTCCGCGCCGAACGGCCGGGCGGCCGACCGCGCCGCCGCCACGACACCCAGGACCTGCCAGGTTCCCAGCAGCGGCGCCGCCATGACCGCACGGCTCCCTTCCACCTCGGGGAGCACGACGGCGGCGCCGGTCTGGGCGACCGTGGTGACCGCGCCGCGGGCCCGCCGCGGGCCGGCCTCGCCGAAGATCTCGGCGGCCTCGCCGACGGCGCCCCGGACGACGAGGCGCTCGTCGCTCAGCAGCACGACGCCGACGGCGGCGACGTCGAGCAGCCGGGCCCCGCGCTCGGCCAAATGCTGCACCAGCAGCTCCTCGCACGCCTGGCGGCGGGCCAGCTCGTGGGTGATCTCGAGCAGCTGCTCGATCCGGGCCTGCCGCTCTCGCAGCTCCCCGAGCATCCACGCAGTGCTCGACGGCGGCGACGGCGTCTCGGGCCTCTCGTCCCTCATCGCCCGCTCCTGCGGGTGGGCCACCGCGGCTCCCCCGCGCTGCGTCCTGCTCCATGCGCCCCCGCGCCCGGCGTGACCCTCTCGCTCCTGCATGGGTGCCGGCCTCCTCCCCCTCGTAGCCCGTGCGTACCAGACCACGCTCGCGTGTCGGCGCGTAAGCTGGACCTTGGACTCGTGCCCTGGACCAACGTCGCAGGCGAATGGGATCTTGGGGCAGGGCGTCGGGGTTTCCCCGATTGTGACGGGTGCGGGCCTCTGGCATGCTGAGCAGACGAATCATGCGTGACACCTAAAGCGCGTCCCTGTACCCGAGTGAACGAGCGCGTCCGCTGGGGCCGCGCCCCGGCGTTCCTGGTGGAGAAGGCGATGAGTCCTCGTGGTCTACGGCCGGGCGCTGCCATCCCGGGCGGCAGCCCGTCCGACCGCTCGACCGAGCCGGCTGCCTCTCCCCCGCCGCTCGTGTTCGTGATCGACGACGACGAGTCCATGCGGCGGGCGCTGGAGCGGCTGCTGCGCTCCGACGGGCTGCAGGTCGAGACCTTCAGCGCGGCCAGCGAGTTCCTGGCCCGCGCGCTGCCCGATCGGCCGGCCTGCGTGGTCCTCGATCTCCGCATGCCGGGGCTGAGCGGCCTCGAGGCGCAGGACAATCTGGCCCGCGCCGGCCGCGAGATTCCCATCATCTTCATCAGCGGCTACGCCGACGTGCCGTCCAGCGTGCGCGCGCTCAAGGCCGGCGCCTTCGACTTCCTGCAGAAGCCGTTCAGCGACCAGCAGCTGCTCGACGTCATCCACGAGGCGCTGGAGCACGACCGCCGCGAGCGGCGGCAGCGCGCCGAGCGCGCCGCGGTCCGCGAGCGGTTCGCCACGCTGACGCCGCGCGAGCGCGACGTGCTCCGGCTGGTGCTGCGCGGGCTGCTCAACAAGCAGATCGCCGCCGAGCTCGGCATCAGCGAGAAGACGGTGAAGTTCCACCGCGGGCGCGTGATGGACAAGACCCAGGCCGGCTCCGTCGCCGAGCTGGTCCGGCAGGCCGAGAAGATCGACGGGACGCTCTGAATTGCCTGGGATCCGCCGACGCCCGGCTGCTACAATCCGCAGCCTATGACCAGCGCGGGGCTCGGCCGCATTCTGATCGTCGACGACGAGGACGCGGTCCGCGAGGTGCTCGGCGAGTACTTCACCGAGCAGGGCTACAGCGTGGCGATGGCCGACGCGGGCGAGACGGCGCTCGCCCTGGTGCAGGAGCGCGCGCCCGACCTCGTGCTGCTCGACGTCCGCATGCCCGGCATCGACGGCGTGGAGACCCTGCGACGCATGCGGGCGATCGCGCCCGAGGTGTCGGTCATCATGGTGACGGCCAACGAGGACGTGGACCTGGCCCGGGAGACCCTGAAGCTGGGCGCGCTCGACTACGTCGCCAAGCCCTTCGACTTCCCCTACCTCGAGCGCGCTGTCAT
>Ga0299913_10004238_pt1 | contig 11992 bp, 15 predicted proteins | sample RVTome_9_FD_201360 | JGI IMG/M metagenome (GOLD analysis project Ga0299913, IMG submission 201360) | Soil microbial communities from uranium-contaminated site in the Upper Colorado River Basin, Wyoming, United States - RVT155D38 (version 2) ... | reverse complement strand
CCTGCCCCTAGTTCGACGTGCAGACCTTGGTCAGCTCGTCGGCTGCCCTGCCCACGGGGCGGACGTCCGGGTCGCGTCCCTCGTCGACGGCCTTGCCCGCGTCCTCGACCGCCGCGTTCATCTCGTCGACGGCTTTGCTGACGTCGGAGTCGCCCGTGCCCTCGTCTATCTTCTTGAGGCTCTTGTCGATGCGGTCGATCGACTCCCGTGCCTGCGTCGGGTCCTCCGAGGCGTCGGATGCCGCCCGTTGGAGGTCGTCCGCTGCTTCGGCAATGGTGACTGCGGTGTTCGCGCAGCTGATCGCCTTGTCCACAGCGCTGCACCCCGTCATTGCCAGGGTGACGAACGCGGCGGTGCCGAGGGTTGCGAGGACGGGAACACGACGCACAGGGACCCCATTCTGTGAAAGTGGACGGGCCGCACGGTTTGACCCGCGCGGCCCGTACTTCTTCAGACGTGCGGAACATCCGCAGAGTTTCCGTTCCGGGCGCCGAATTTCGGCTGCGGTGCCGGCGCGGTGCCGGCCCGTCGGCTCAACTGCCCGGCTGCCGCTTCGGGCGCCGCCTCAGCTGCCGGTCGCCTGCCGCTGTGTGCCGTCGAGTTGGGCACAGCCCTTGACCGCGAGGTCGAGCAGACCGTCGAGTTCCTCGCGGGCGAACGGCACGCCCTCCGCGGTGCCTTGCACCTCGACGAAGCGTCCGTCGCCGGTGCAGACCACGTTCATGTCGGTCTCCGCCCGTACGTCCTCCTCGTAGCACAGGTCCAGCAGCGGGACGGCGTCGACGATGCCGACGCTGACCGCCGCGACGGTCCCGGTCAGCGGCTGTGCCTTGCTCTTGATCAGTTTCTTCCCCTGCGCCCAGCTGACGGCGTCGGCCAGTGCGACATATGCGCCGGTGATGGCCGCGGTACGGGTGCCGCCGTCGGCCTGGAGGACGTCGCAGTCGAGCACGACGGTGTTCTCCCCGAGCGCCTTGTAGTCCACAACCGCCCGCAGGGAGCGCCCGATGAGACGGGAGATCTCATGCGTGCGTCCACCGATCTTGCCGCGCACGGACTCACGGTCGCCGCGGGTGTTGGTGGAGCGGGGCAGCATCGCGTACTCGGCGGTGACCCACCCCTCGCCGCTTCCCTTGCGCCAGCGCGGGACCCCCTCCGTGACGCTGGCGGTGCACAGGACCCGGGTGTCGCCGAAGGCGATCAGGACAGATCCCTCGGCATGCTTGCTCCAGCCGCGTTCGATGGTGATGGGACGCAACTGGTCAGCCGTACGGCCGTCGATACGAGTCATGGGGCGAGCCTAGCCCGTACAGCGGAAGCACTCATTCAGCCCAACGGCCCTGCACCCGCCGGAGACTCACATCATGTCCTCGATCTCTCCCGCGACGGGGTCGGCGTCGGTGCCGATGACGATCTGTATGGCAGAACCCATCTTCACGACGCCGTGCGCACCGGCGGCCCGCAGCGCGGCGTCGTCGACGAGCGCGGGGTCCTCGACCTCGGTGCGCAGCCGTGTGATGCAGCCTTCGATCTCGGCGATGTTGTCGAGGCCGCCGAGCCCGGCGACGATCTTCTCGGCCTTGGTACTCATGTCATTCTCCTGATCTCCGGCGCAGGCCCAACGCACCCCCTATGGAGGTCTACACCAGTATGGGCCAAGCGGCGGTGCCCGCCTCCCGGCGCCCCGGGGACCGTGAAGCTCTCCCCCCGAGCGGGTACATATGCGGACCCGGCGGACCGGGCAAGATCCGCTTTCCGAGGTGCCTTCCGCGTGCTACAAGAGGTCTAAACCATTTACGGGGTTACAGGGGCTGCTCCATACGGCGCGACCTCCCTCAGACCACTGGAGGAAGTTGATGACCACGGCAACCGAAGCCCAGAACAAGGGCCGTGGCTCTGGCGCGATGGCCGTCGCCCAGCGCATCGGCCGCAGCCTCATGCTGCCGATCGCCACCCTGCCCGCCGCCGCGCTCATGGTCCGGCTGGGTCAGCCCGACATGCTCGGACGCCCGGGCTTCTCCGACTCCGTCAACCGCATCGCCGAGTTCCTCGCGGCAGGCGGCGGCGCCCTCATCGACAACATGCCGCTGCTGTTCGCTGTCGGCATCGCCGTGGGCTTCGCACGCAAATCGGACGGGTCGACCGCACTCGCCGCCGTGGTCGGCTACCTGGTCTTCAAGAACGTGCTCGAGACCTTCAAGGACGGCAACCTCCCCAAGATCGAGAAGGTCGTCGGCGGCGAGGTGGGCACGGCCGCGCCACCCGTGGACGCGGGCGTGCTCGGCGGCGTCGTGATGGGCCTCGTCGTCGCTCTCCTCTACCAGCGCTACTACCGCAAGAAGCTCCCCGACTGGCTGGGCTTCTTCGGCGGTCGCCGGCTCGTCCCGATCCTCTCGGCCTTCGCCGGCCTGTTCATCGGCGTGATCTTCGGCTACATCTGGCCTGTTCTCGGCACGGGGCTGCACGACTTCGGTGCGTGGCTGGTCGGTTCGGGAGCAGCGGGTGCCGGTGTCTACGGCGTGGCCAACCGGGCGCTGATCCCCATCGGCATGCACCACCTGCTCAACTCCTTCCCGTGGTTCCAGGCCGGTTCGTACAAGGGCCAGCACGGCGACATCGCACGCTTCCTGGCAGGTGACCCCAGCGCGGGCCAGTTCATGACCGGCTTCTTCCCGATCATGATGTTCGCGCTGCCGGCGGCCTGCCTGGCGATGTACCACTGCGCACGCCCGGAGCGGCGCAAGGTCGTCGGCGGACTGATGATCTCCCTCGCACTCACGGCCTTCGTCACCGGCGTGACGGAACCGATCGAGTTCTCGTTCATGTTCATCGCGCCGGTGCTGTACGCGATCCACGCGGTGCTGACAGGCGTCTCGATGGCGCTGGTGTGGATGCTGGGCATGAAGGACGGCTTCGGCTTCTCGGCCGGTGCGATCGACTTCGTACTGAACCTGGGCATCGCGACGAACCCGTGGGGCCTGATGGTGGTGGGCCTGGGCTTCGCGGTGATCTACTACGTGGTCTTCCGCTTCGCGATCATCAAGTTCAACCTGCCCACGCCGGGCCGCGAGGCGCCGGAGCAGGACGCGGAGGAGGAGACGAACAAGGGCACGGGCAGCGATGCGGTCACCGTCGGCGTCGCTGCGAGCGTCGCCGACAAGACCTTGGACAAGGAGGAGCAGCAGCCCGGGATGTCCGCGTCGGAAAAGAACCGAAGCCCCCGGCAGGACAGGGACGGCAAGGACGACGGGGACGAGGGCGAGGGCAAGGACGAGACCCCGGCCAGAATCTGAGCCCCTCCCCCATGGACCGTCGCGCCCGCTGGCACGCCGCAGCGGGCGCGACGGGCGTCCACGGGCGGTGTCCGTCCACGGGCGGTGTCTGCCGCGCGTCGCTACAGCTCGTACACGGCGCCCGCCCTGGCCAGCTCCACCGGCCCGCCGAAGGCCTCCTTCGCGTCCCGCAGATTGACCTTGGCGTCGGTCCACGGCGGTACGTGCGTGAGGACCAGGCGCCCCACTCCCGCCGCCTGTGCGCACTCCCCCGCCTCACGCCCGTTGAGGTGCAGGCCGGGGATGGCTTCCTTGCCGTGCGTGAAGGAGGCCTCGCACAGGAAGAGGTCGGCGTGCGTGGCGAGCTCGCTGAGCGGGCTGCACGGTCCCGTGTCACCCGAGTAGACGAGCGTTCGGCCGCTGTCTTCGTGGACGACGCGGAATGCGTACGCCTCCACGGGGTGCGCGACCTTCTCCGTACGGATGGTGAACGGCCCCAGCTCGTACGTCCCCCCGGTGACCAGGGTGTGGAAGTCGAAGACCTCGCTCATCGCGGAATCGGAGGGGGTGTCGCCGTAGGCGGTGGTGAGCCGCTGCTCGGTGCCCTGCGGCCCGAAGACCGGGAGGGGCTCGCAACGGCCGCCCTCGTGGCGGTAGTAGCGCGCGACGAAATAGCCGCACATGTCGATGCAGTGGTCGGCGTGGAGGTGGCTGAGGACGATGGCGTCCAGGTCGTACAGCCCGATGTGCCGCTGCAGCTCGCCGAGCGCGCCATTGCCCATGTCGAGGAGCAGCCGGTAACCGTCGGCCTCGACCAGATAGCTCGAACAGGCCGACTCCGCAGAGGGGAAGGACCCGGAGCAGCCGACGACGGTGAGCTTCATGAAGCAGTGACCTCCGTGGGCGGCTGTGGGGTTTTCCGAGCGTAAGCCGCTGGATGCCGCCTGTGGCCTCTGGAGCGTCCTGGTGTGGGCGGAATCACCAGCGCGGGGTACGGTCGACAGCCTGTGCGGTATGCCCGTCAGGAGGTCCGGGAAGCGAGGCGGACGTGGACACTTGGTGGTGGCTCGCCCTGGGTGCCGTCGTGGCCCTGTCACTTGTGGCGGCGCTGGTCGACGGGGGTGCCCGGCTCGGTCCGCGACGGCGCCGCAGCCGTGTGCCGCTGCCGGACCGCGGGCCGCGTCCCGGAGAGATCTGGTGGACGCGGGAGCCGCTGCTGGTTCTCGTGCTGACGGTGCGGCTGGAGAGCGCCCGCGTCGCTCAGGTCAGCGCCGAACGCCCGGGCGACCCACGCCTGCACGAACCGGCCGGTACGAAGCTGCCCCTGCCGCCGGGCACGGTCGCGGACGCACCGGGCCGGGTGAGCACCCTGCTCACGGACGTGGCGTGGGAGGTGGCGCTGACGGAGTTCGAGCACCGCGCCGGCGAGGTCGACCAGGACACCTGGACCCGGATACGTCACCTCTCCGACGACGAATGAAACCCGGCCGCGCCCAGGACGAACGCGGGGCTCAGCCGCAGACGAACCGCGGGGCTCAGGCCCACAGCTGGCCCTGGAGGGCCTCGACCGCGGCGTCCGTGGATTCGGCGGTGTAGATGCCCGTCGAGAGGTACTTCCAGCCGCCGTCGGCGACCACGAAGACGATGTCGGCGCTCTCCCCGGCCCGTACCGCCTTACGTCCCACGCCGATCGCCGCGTGCAGCGCCGCTCCGGTGGAGACTCCGGCGAAGATGCCTTCCTCTGCGAGGAGTTCACGGGTACGCGTCACGGCGTCCTGGGAGCCCACGGAGAAGCGGCCGGTGAGGACGGACTCGTCGTACAACTCGGGCACGAAGCCCTCATCGAGGTTGCGCAGGCCGTATACCAGGTCGTCGTAGCGCGGTTCGGCAGCGATGATCTGGATGCCGGGGCGCTGTTCGCGCAGATAGCGGCCCGCGCCCATCAGCGTGCCTGTGGTGCCGAGGCCCGCCACGAAGTGGGTCACCGAGGGCAGGTCGGCGAAGATCTCGGGGCCGGTGGTGGCGTAGTGGGCACCGGAGTTGGCGGGGTTGCCGTACTGATAGAGCATCACCCATTCCGGATTCTCGGCGGCGTACTCCTTGGCGACGCGCACGGCGGTGTTCGAACCGCCCGCCGCCGGCGAGGAGATGATCTCCGCTCCCCACATGGCGAGCAACTGGCGCCGCTCCTCACTGGTGTTCTCCGGCATCACGCACACGATGCGGTAGCCCTTGAGCCTGGCCGCCATGGCGAGCGAGATGCCGGTGTTGCCGGAGGTGGGCTCCAGGATGGTGCAGCCGGGAGTCAACCGGCCGTCCTTCTCGGCCTGTTCGATCATGTGCAGGGCCGGACGGTCCTTGATGGAGCCGGTCGGGTTCCGGTCCTCCAGCTTCGCCCAGATGCGCACGTCCTCGGAGGGCGACAGGCGCGGGAGCCGCACCAGTGGCGTGTCACCGACGGCGGCCAGCGGGGAGTCGTAGCGCATCAGCGCATTCCCACCCGGCTGTACGTTCCGGCGCCGCCCGCCGCCACCTGTGAGCCGGCTCCGCCGGCGACGGCGGGGAGGATCGTCACGCTGTCGCCGTCGTTGAGCTTGGTGCTGATGCCGTCGAGGAAGCGGACGTCTTCGTCGTTGAGGTAGACGTTCACGAAGCGGCGCAGCTCACCGCCGTCGACCAGACGGTCCTGGATGCCCGCGTGGCGGCTCTCCAGATCGTCGAAGAGCTCCTTGACGTTGCTGCCCTCGCCCGAGACGGACTTCTCACCGTCGGTGTAGGTGCGGAGGATGGTCGGGATGCGGACCTCGATGGCCATGGATGAGCTCCTGTCGGTGCGGAGGCGGGCAGAACGGTGCGGGAGGGTGCGTGTGTGAGCGCGTACGTGCGAGGGCTCGGACCTGTCCGGGCGTGCGGGGCGGACGGGCAGAGGTCAGGCGCAGATGTACGCGCCGCGCCGAGTCGCCCCCAGCGCGCTGGCGAGGCGGCACAGATCGACGTGCAGGCGCCCGAAGAGCATCGTGCCCCGGGTCTTCGAAGATGCACTCACGTCGTGGACAACCATGAGCTCATCGTAACGATTCCCGGGCCGGAATCCGGGTGTGAGTTTCATGATGTGGACTGATCCGTCTCAGATAGCAGTTCGTGCCGCTCTGTCCTGCGAGTTCAGGCCTCCGGGACGACCTTGACCTCCTCCTCGGTGACTTCACCGTCCACGATGCGGAACGAGCGGAAGGAGAAAGGGCCTTCGTCGTTGCCGCACTCGGCGGTGGAGACGAGCACGTAGTGGGCTCCCGGCTCGTTGGCGTAGCTGATGTCCGTGCGCGAGGGATAGGCCTCGGTGGCGGTGTGCGAGTGGTAGATGACGACCGGCTCCTCGTCCTTGTCGTCCATCTCGCGGTAGAGGCGCAGCAGATCGGCCGACTCGAACTCGTAGAAGGTCGGGGAGCGTGCCGCGTTCAGCATCGGGATGAAGCGCTCAGGGCGGCCCGCGCCCGCCGGTCCCGCGATGACGCCGCACGCCTCGTCGGGGTGGTCCCTGCGGGCGTGGGCGACGATCTTGTCGTGCAGCTCCTGGGTGATGGTCAGCATGACGGGAAGGATATGCGGGCGGTCCCGGCCCCCCGAAAGCGGTGGGGCGGGACCGTTCACGCAGGTGCGGCTGCCGCCGCCGGCCGGTCAGGGCCGGCTGGTCTTCTCCGTGACGGAGTCCTTGCGCTGGAAGGTGCCGGGGCTCCGCGCCTTGATCACGAAGTTACGCGACGCCGAGCCGCACGGCCCAGCCCAGACCGGCGCCCCGGCACCGGCGGGCGCCGGTCAGGGAAGCAGCGTCTCCACGAGGGTTTCCTGAAGGCCGCCGAGCCAGAGGTAGGCCATCACCATCGGCTTGCGCGGGTCCTCATCGGGCAGTGCGTACAGCTCGCTGCCGTCATCGTCGTCCGTCACTTCCAGGCGGGTGCCGATCGCGAGCCGCAGGTCGTTCAGCGCGCCGAGCCACTGCCGTGACTCCTCGGGCTTGAGCGTGAGCACCGCGCCGGCGCTGCCGTTCCGCGAGTTCGAGGGATCGGGGGTCAGCGAGTCCAGCGCCCGTACGACTGCGAGTCCGTCCTCGCGCTTACGGGCCCGCAGGTCGTTCTCGGTGAAGCGCCGGAACTCGGCGGACGCGCTGCGCTTCTCCTCGCTCTCCTCGTCCTGCGCGGCTTCCGGGCCGCCGCCGTAGGCGTCGGGGAAGAGCCGCGCGAGCGCCGGGTCGGAAGGAGGCTCACTCGGACCCTCGGCGAGGATGGCGGTCAGCGGGTCCTCGCCCTCGGCGGGCTCCTCACCCGGGCCGATCAGTTCCAGCAGCTGGACGGCGAGGCTGCGCAGGATCGAGATCTCGACCTCGTCCAGAGCGATGGCGGCGCCTCCGCCACCGGTGGCCTCGAAGTGGCCGGCCATCAGCGGTCCTGCTGCAGTGTCGCCCACAGTCCGTAGCCGTGCATCGCCTGCACGTCGCGCTCCATCTCTTCGCGGCTGCCGGTGGATACGACCGCTCGGCCCTTGTGGTGAACGTCCATCATCAGCTTCTTCGCCTTCTCCTTCGGATAGCCGAAGTAGCTCTGGAAGACGTAGGTCACATAGCTCATGAGGTTGACCGGGTCGTTGTGCACGATCGTCGCCCATGGCACGTCCGGCTCAGGGACCTGGAAGGATTCCTCGGCCGCCTCGGGGCGTTCGATCTCGGTAGGGGCAACACTCACGGGTCCCATGCTGCCACTCAGGGGTGTCGCGTGGCCAAACGGCAACCGCCCGCGCGATATCGTCAAACTGACGAGATGTACGGTACGCTCGGCCCTGTCCCTCCCCCTGGGCCCTTCGGGCCCGGGAGGTACCCCCAGCGGGCCCCGGGGCTCGCCGACGCGAGGAGTTCAAGTGACCGTGGCCGACAGGGGACTGCCGGTGTCCGTGCCGTCGACGGCCCTCTTCACCGATCAGTACGAACTCACCATGCTCCAGGCCGCACTTCGCGGCGGGACCGCCGAACGTCACTGCGCATTCGAGGTGTTCGCGCGCCGCCTTCCCGAAGGACGCCGCTACGGAGTCGTCGCCGGCACCGGACGTGTACTGGACGCCGTCGAGAACTTCCGCTTCGACGACCAGGTCCTCGACTTCCTCCGGCAGCGCGGCATCGTCGACGAGCCGACCCTCCAGTGGCTGGCCGGCTACCGCTTCAGCGGCGACATCCTCGGCTACCCCGAGGGCGAGGTCTACTTCCCCGGCTCACCGGTGATGCGGGTGGAGGGCACCTTCGCGGAGTGCGTGCTGCTGGAGACGGTGATCCTCTCGATCCTCAACCACGACTCCGCCGTCGCTGCCGCCGCCTCCCGCATGGCTGTCGCAGCGGCCGGCCGTCCGCTGGTCGAGATGGGCGCACGGCGCACGCACGAACTGTCGGCCGTGGCGGCCTCCCGTGCCGCCTACCTCGGCGGCTTCACCTCCACCTCCGACCTCGCGGCGGGATTCCGCTACGACATCCCCACCGTCGGCACCAGCGCACACTCCTTCACACTGCTGCACGACAGCGAGCGCGGAGCCTTCACCGCACAGGTCGAGTCGCTCGGCAGCGGCACTACGCTCCTCGTGGACACCTACGACGTCACCGAGGCCGTACGCGCCGCCGTCGAGATCGCGGGCCCCGGGCTCGGCGCCGTACGCATCGACTCCGGCGACCTGCTGCTGCTCGCACACCGGGTCCGCAGTCAGCTGGACGAACTCGGGGCGACGCAGACGAAGATCGTGGTCACCAGCGACCTGGACGAGTACGCCATCGCCTCGCTGGCGGCGGCACCCGTGGACGCGTACGGCGTCGGCACGCAGCTGGTCACCGGCAGCGGCCACCCGACCTGCTCGATGATCTACAAGCTCGTCGCCCGCGCCGAGTCCGATGCGCCCGACGCGCCGCTGCTGCCGGTGGCCAAGAAGTCGATGGGCGGCAAGAGCTCGCCGGGCGGGGCCAAATGGGCGGCGCGGCAGCTGGACGAGGACGGCGTCGCCATGGCCGAGGTCGTCGGCACCGGACCGGTGCCCGAGGAGCTGACCGGCCGTCTGCTGCAGGTCCAGCTGGTACGCGGCGGCGAAGTCGTCGCCCGCGAATCACTGGACACCGTCCGCGACAGGCACACCGAGGCGCTGGCCGGACTGCCGATGTCGGCGATGCAACTCTCGCGCGGCGAGCCCGTGTTGCCGACGGAGTACGTATGACTGCGGTGTAAGTGTGAGTCCGTGTGACAGGTCTGCGTGGGACCTCCCGCGAACGCGCCGGAGTCCCTAGGGTCGTGCCGACCGCCGTTGACAACCGCCCTGACCCCCGAAAGGCATATCCATGCACCGGGCACTGATCGTCGTAGACGTGCAGAACGATTTCTGTGAAGGCGGAAGCCTCGGGGTCAAGGGCGGTGCGTTCGTGGCTGCCGCGATCACCGACCTGATCGGCGACGCCTCCACCGGGTACGACCACGTCGTGGCGACCCGCGACCACCACATCGAGCCGGGCGACCACTTCTCCGACAACCCCGACTTCGTACATTCCTGGCCGGCGCACTGCGTCGCCGGCACCGAGGGGATCGGCTTCCACCCGAACTTCGCCCCCGTAGTGGCCGCCGGTTCGGTCGACGCGGTCTTCAGCAAGGGCGCGTACACGGCGGCCTACAGCGGCTTCGAGGGCGAGGACGAGCACGGCATCCCGCTGGCGGACTGGCTGCGGGAACGCGACGTGCGGGAGATCGACGTGGTCGGCGTGGCCACCGACCACTGCGTGCGGGCGACCGCGCTGGACGCCGCCTCGGAGGGCTTCGACACCCGCGTCCTGCTGAACCTGACCGCGGGCGTCGCCCCAAGCAGCACGGAGCACGCGCTCGAGCAGCTCCGCGACGCGGGCGTGACCCTGACGGGCACACCGGTGCTCCAGGACGAGTGAGCGGCTGAGCGGCCGCTCACTGCCCTCGCAGGGGCGTGTGCGGACCTGTCTGCCCGCACCTGCCCGTACGGACAGAGCAGCCCGCTGGACCCGCTCACGCCCCCCTCGCGCTCCTCCGCGTTGCGCTAGGTCCTGTCTGACAAATAGCGCCGGCCGCCGCAGGCGGGGCTCGCGGCGGCTGCGTGCTGGGGGCACCTCCCAGCGGTAGCTGGGGGAGCAAGGCGGAGGATCGTCCTTTGGGGTTCCCCATGGCGCAGCCCAAGGGCGGGCTACTCGGTCGATTCGACAACGCTGGGGGCACCTCCCACGAAGCTGGGGAGGATGTGCGTGGCTGGGGGCACCTCCCGGACGAAGTCCAGGGGGAGCGTCGCGAGCAAGGCGAAATCTGTCAGACAGGGCCTAGCCCGTGCGGACCCGGTCCGAGGGGTGCAGCAGGGACTCGATGGGGTGCCAGGCCTCGCGCTCGTCGCCGGGGGTCATACGCCAGACCAGGCCGTCGGGGTGGTACAGCACCGCGGTGATCTCGTCCGCGGTGGGCGGCTCCGCGTTGCCGCGGAGATAGACCGACCGCATGCCCAGGTTCCGCAGCCGGGTCAGGGCGCGGGCCCGGTTGAGCGAGTGCACGAGCACGCGTACGCGCAATTCGTCGCCGTAGGCCCGTGCCGTCACTGAACGCACTGTGTGGGCCTCGTCCGCGTGTGCGGACCAGCGCCGTCGCTCCGGCATCGCGCCGTCGTACGGGCCGCCCCTGCGGCCTTGTCGCACCGGGCCCGGCAGCCGGTCCTCCTTGACCGATTCCGGGCCCGCATCCGTGGTCGCCCCCGTATCCGGCTCGGCGTGCCTGTGCACCCGCTGAACCGGCACCGGCAAGGTCAGCGCAACGATCACGCTTCCATCCGGCAGCTGGACGAATCCGCCTCCAGCCATGATCAACAACACCCCCGCGAGAACTGTTCCGGTGGACCTCCGCAGAGGTCCGTCACTGGCATCTAAACGCGATCGGCCGCTGCCCGCCAGGGGGTCAACGGCCGATCATGTTTTGACCTGCAACGATGCAAATTAATTTGTGGAAGGTCTCACCTGGAGGGTGATGGTCCTACCCAGAGGGGTCTGCTTCGTGATCTTGATCTGGGTGTTGGTGTCCGGCACCCTGACCCCAGCCGTGGGGTTCGACTTGTACCAGTACGTACCCTTGTGATCGTCGAAGACCGAGACGCCCTTCTTCGCCTTGACCTTTACCGCCTCGCCGTCGTTGTGGAGAGTCATCCCCTTTGCCGCATACCGGCTGAACGGTGAGTCGTAGGCCTGCATGCGGTTGCGCAGCGGCTTGCCGTCCGACCACTTCTCCGGTTTGGCGTGTGCGTCCACCGGCAGGACAAGGCCCTCACCCGGGTGCGCCGAGACGTTGTTGTCCAGCTGAGAGGTGTCCCAGAGCCACAGCAGCAGCCCCTTCTGGTACGCGTAGCGCTCGACCCAGTCGGGCCGCGTGGAGGCCCAACCGAAGTTGTACGGGCCGTACTTCAGCGCCTTGTCGTACGAGGAGTGGTTGCGGTTCTCCGCGATGTAGAACTGCGGATACGGCTTCGTGAAGGACTCCCCGATTCGCGAGAACCCCTTCGTCGCCCAGCCGTTGTCGCTGTCGCCCTCGGCACCGTCCTCGAACACCGGCTCGCCGTCCGCGGTGATCTTCAGTGCGTCGGCTGCGAAGCCCTTCTGGGCCACCCCACCATCCGTCAGATAGCGGAAGCGAACATCAATCTTCTTCCCC
>Ga0299913_10004237_pt1 | contig 11994 bp, 10 predicted proteins | sample RVTome_9_FD_201360 | JGI IMG/M metagenome (GOLD analysis project Ga0299913, IMG submission 201360) | Soil microbial communities from uranium-contaminated site in the Upper Colorado River Basin, Wyoming, United States - RVT155D38 (version 2) ... | reverse complement strand
CAGCGAGAGCCAGAGCGAGCCCACCATCTGCCACGGCGCGGCGGGGTAGGCGACCTTCTCGTACGGCAGGGGAGCGACCATGGGGCCAGCCTAGAACGTGTTACTGCTCGGCGGCCGGCGTCTCGGCCCCGAATTCCTCTTCAACAAAGAGCTGCTCCTGCTCGCGGATCTCCGCCTCGAGCGCGCCGGAGAGATCGGACCTCAGCTCCTCGGTCTGGGCGGGGCGCGGGCCGAGGTTCTGCATCGCCTTGTCGATCGCCCCGGAGACGTCGATGGTGCGGGCGTTGACGACATACGGCTTCTCGAGCTCGCGGGTGACGTACTTCGACACGAACCGCTTCAGCTCGCCCTCGACGTTGGCGGCGTGCTGGGTGATCGAGGCCCGGAGGCCCTGGGCCTTCAGCCGGCAGACCACCTGGTTCGCGGTGGGCGGGGTGACGTCGATGATGATCGCCAGGTCCTCCCGGGCCCGGGCGGTCAGGGTCAGCGGGATCGTCAGCTCCGCGGTGAAGCGGTGGGTGTCGACGCCGAGGTTGATCGCGAACTCCAGCGAGGCGGGCAGCGCGACCGCGAACGTCACGGGGGAGTCGGAGACCTTGCGCCCGATCGCGGTGCCGATCTCGCCCCGCGCGGTGACCTTCACCACTCGGCCGGGGCCGACGCCCATCGGTCCGACGTCGATCTGCTGCCCCGCCAGCACGTTGACGCCGGCCAACACTCGCTCGGCGGAGACGGCGGTGCCGAAGAACTGCTCGCCCCAGTCGGCGTACTCGATGTAGTCGCTCACGGGGTGGTCAGTCCTCCGGGTCGTCGAGCCGGGCCAGCCAGGTGGCCAGCCGCTCCACGGCGGTCTCGAACTCGGGGTGGGTGTCGGTGAACTCCTGGAGGCGGTCGGCGACCCAGGCCAGGGTCACCTCCTCCTCGCCGCGCCGGCGCTCGAGCTCCTCGATGCCGCGGTCGGTGAAGTACATCAGGCTCCGGACCGGGTCAGCTCAGCGCGCGGTCGAGCAGGTCCTTCTGCTCCGCGACGTGCCGCTTCATGGTCCCGACCGACGGCGAGGACGAGGCGTCGCGGGTGATCGGCTCGACGGGCAGGTCGAGGTCCGGCCACACGTTGAGTGCGTAGTGCGGCCACGGCCCCATGTTGCGGGGCTCGTCCTGCACCCACTTCACCGTCCGGAGGTTGGGGAAGCGCGCCATCTCGGCCTTGATCTCCTCGATCGGGCGCGGGTAGAGCTGCTCCAACCTGGCGATCGCGAAGCGCTCCGCGTCGTCCTTCTTGGCCCGCTCGACCATCAGGTCCCAGGTCACCCTGCCCGAGCACAGCAGCAGGGTGTCGACCTTCGCCTCGTCGGCGCTGTCGTCGGCGACGAACGGACGGAACGTGCCCTCGGTGAAGTCACCGGGCCGCGAAGCGGCCTCCTTGCGCTTGAGCATCGACTTGGGGGTGAACACGATCAGCGGCCGGTGCTGCTCGCCGAGGGAGTGCTCGCGCAGCAGGTGGAAGTACGACGCCGGCGTGGACGGCTGGGCCACCACGAACGCGTCGTCCGCCGCCATCGTGAGGAACCGCTCGATCCGGGCGGAGGAGTGGTCGGGGCCCTGGCCCTCGTAGCCGTGCGGCAGCAGCAGTACGACGCCGGACTCCTGGCGCCACTTGGTCTTGCCCGCGGAGATGAACTCATCGATCACGGTCTGGGCGCCGTTGACGAAGTCACCGAACTGGGCCTCCCAGAGCACCAGAGCCTCCGGCCGGGCGACCGAGTAGCCGTACTCGAAGCCGAGCGCCGCGAACTCCGAGAGCAGGGAGTCGTAGATGTGGAACTTCGCCTGGTCCTCGGTGAGGTTGGACAGCGGCGTCCACTCGTCGGCGTTGACCCGGTCGATGATCGTGGCGAACCGCTGCACGAACGTGCCGCGCCGCGAGTCCTGGCCGGCCAGCCGCACCGGGCGGCCGTCCATCAGCAGCGAGCCGAGCGCCAGGATCTCGCCGGTGCCCCAGTCGATCGGGCCCTCGGTGATCGCGGTGGCCCGGCGCTGCAGCTGCGGCATCACCTTGGGGTGCACCGTGAAGCCGTCGGGCGGGCTGACGTAGGCGTCCGCGATCCGCTTGAGGAACTCCATCGGGATCGCGGTCTTGGTCTCGCCCGCCGGCTTGTCGGGGTAGTCGGGGACGGTCGTCCACTCCGAGGGCTGGCTGCTCGCCTCGCGGACCTCGGTGAACACCCGCTCCAGCTGCTGCTGGTAGTCCTTGAGGACCTGCTCGGCCTCCTCGATCGTGATGTCGCCGCGGCCGATCAGGGACTCGGTGTAGAGCTTGCGCACCGAGCGCTTCTGCTCGATCAGGTCGTACATCAGCGGCTGGGTGTACGACGGGTCGTCGCCCTCGTTGTGCCCGCGCCGGCGGTAGCACACCAGGTCGATGACGACGTCCTTGTTGAACGCCTGCCGGTATTCGAAGGCCAGCCGGGCCACCCGGATGCAGGCCTCGGGGTCGTCACCGTTGACGTGGAAGATCGGCGCCTGCACCATCCGGGCGACGTCGGTGCAGTAGAGCGAGGACCGCGAGGAGCCGGGCGAGGTGGTGAAGCCGACCTGGTTGTTGACGACCAGGTGGATCGTGCCGCCGGTGCGGTAGCCGCGCAGCTGGGAGAGGTTCAGCGTCTCCGCGACGACCCCCTGGCCGGCGAAGGCCGCGTCGCCGTGCACCAGCAGCGGGAGCACGGGATAGGCCACACCGCGGTCGAGCACGTCCTGCTTGGCCCGCGCGATGCCCTCCAGCACCGGGTCGACGGCCTCGAGGTGCGACGGGTTCGCCGCGACCGAGACCTTGATGTTGTCGCCCTTCTCGGCGGTGAACTCGCCCTCCGCGCCGAGGTGGTACTTCACGTCGCCGGACCCCTGGACCGTGCGCGGGTCGATGTTGCCCTCGAACTCGCGGAAGATCTGGGAGTACTTCTTGCCGACGATGTTGGCGAGCACGTTCAGCCGGCCGCGGTGGGCCATCCCCATGGTGACCTCGTCGAGCCCCGCCTCCGCGGCGGCCTCGCAGATCTCGTCGATCACCGGGATCGTGGTCTCGCCGCCCTCGAGGCTGAACCTCTTCTGGCCGACGAACTTGGTCTGCAGGAAGGTCTCGAAGGCCTCGGCCTGGTTGAGCTTGAGCAGGATCCGCAGCTGCTCCTCTCGCGGCGGCTTCACGTGCGGCTGCTCGACCCGCTCCTGGATCCACCGGCGCTGCTCGGGGTCCATGATGTGCATGTACTCGATGCCGGTGGTGCGGCAGTAGGAGTCGCGCAGGATCCCCAGGATGTGCCGCAGCTTCATGAACCGGCGGCCCTCGCCACCGAACGAGCCGGTGGCGAACTCGCGGTCGAGGTCCCACAGGGTCAGCCCGTGGCTCTCGACCTCGAGGTCGGGGTGGCTGCGCTGGCGATACTCCAGCGGGTCGGTGTCGGCCATCATGTGGCCGCGCACCCGGTAGGCGTGGATCAGCTCGAGGATCCGGGCCTGCTTGCTGATCTCGTCGTCGTGCGAGGTGGAGATGTCGTGGCCCCACCGGATCGGCTCGTAGGGGATCCGGAGCGAGCGGAAGATCTCGTCGAAGAACCCGTCCTCGCCGAGCAGCAGCTGGTGGACCCGCTTGAGGTACTCGCCGGACTGCGCGCCCTGGATGACCCGGTGGTCGTAGGTCGAGGTCAGGGTCATCACCTTGCTGATCGCGTTGCGCGCGATCGCGTCCTCCGAGGCGCCCTGCCACTCCGGCGGGTACTCCATGGCCCCGACCCCGATGATCGCGCCCTGCCCCTTCATCAGCCGCGGCACCGAGTGGACGGTGCCGATGCCGCCGGGGTTCGTCAGCGAGATCGTGGTGCCCTGGAAGTCCTCGATGGTGAGCTTGCCGTCGCGGGTCTTGCGGACGATCTCCTCGTACGCCGTCCAGAACGACGCGAAGTCCATGGCCTCCGCGGCCTTGATGCTGGGCACGAGCAGCTGTCGGGTGCCGTCGTCCTTCTTGACGTCGATCGCCAGGCCGAGGTTGATGTGCGCCGGCGTGATCAGGTTGGGCTTGCCGTCGATCGTGTCGAAGCCGACGTTCATCTCCGGCATGGACCGCAGCGCCCGCACCATGGCGTAGCCGATGATGTGGGTGAACGACACCTTGCCGCCGCGGGCGCGGGCCAGGTGGTTGTTGATCACGGTCCGGTTGTCCCAGAGCAGCTTCACCGGCACCGAGCGCACCGAGGTGGCCGTCGGCACGCTCAGCGAGGCGTCCATGTTGTGCGCGGTGCGGGCCGGGGCGCCGCGGAGGACGGTGTAGGTAGGCTCGTCGCTCGCCGCGGCGGGCTGGGCCGGGCGCGACTCCTTGGGCATCGGCGAGGTGGTGCCCTTGGCCGGCTCGGCCGCCTTGCTCTGCTGGCGCGGCACGGCCTTCGGCTCGGGCTTGGCCTCGGCCTTGGTCTCCGTCTTCGGGGTGGCCTCGGTCTTCTGCTGGTCGGGCTTCTGCTCGGTCTTCTTCTCCGTCGCCGGCTCGCTCGGGGCCGCCGGCCTCTGCTCGGTCCTCACCGCCGTCCGCGAGGCGCCCTGGCCGGCTCCGTTGGTGAAGTACTCGGCCCAGCTGGCATCGACGCTGGACGGGTCGGCCTGGTACCGCTCGCGCATCTCCTCCACGAGCCACTCGTTGGCTCCGAAGTCCGAGGTGGAGGGTTCTGGGGAATGGTGTCCTGACGACTGCGGCACGACTTGCTTCGCCTCTTTCGACTGAGCGCGCTCGGTATACGTATGGTGCGACGTCAAGGCTAGACCCACGGGCCAGCAAATGCGCGGCTGACCTTGGCCTTTCGGGCACCCTGTAACCGCAGCCACAGATGAGGAGCACCTCAACCATGTCCCACACCGGCGGACACGTCGTCCGCGCCGCCCTGGTGAGCGCCGCGTCGCTGGTCCTGGTGGCCGCGCTCGGTGCCTGCTCGGACGACGGATCTGAACCGGAGGGCGGCGGCGCCCCCAGCGACGAGTCGAGCGAGGCGGCCCCGAGCATCCCGACCCGGGCCACGATCGGCAAGGTCTCGGGCCGGCTCGAGCGCGACCGCCGCCAGGGGCTCCGCAAGCGGGTGACCAGGGCGGTCGATGCCTGGATCGACCAGGCGTACGTCGCGGGCGACTACCCCCGGACCGACTTCTCCGACGCCTTCGCGGCCTTCAGCAAGGACGCCGCCAGGCTCGCGAAGCGCGACCGGAGGCTGATGAGCAACGCGGAGGTCGGCGACCGGGTCGAATCGGTGACCGCGAAGACTCGGCGGCTGAGCATCGACGTACTCGCCAACGCCGGCCGGGCGGCCGGCGTCACCGGTCGCTTCGTGCTGGTGCTCAAGCTGGACGGCGAGATCCGGCGTACCGACCGGATCGCGGGGAGCCTCTTCCTCGGCAACTCCGAGAAGGGCTGGCAGGTCTTCGGCTACGACGTGAAGAGGGGGACGATCAAATGAGGCGGCCGACGATGCGCCACCTGGGTCGAGGGCTGGTGCTGGGCGTGGTCCTCGCCCTGACCGGCCTGGTCATCCCCAACTCCACGGTGGCCTCCACCGATGCGGAGCTGGTGAAGTTCAAGCACAGCAGCGGGGTCGACCTGAACCCTGACCTGGTCTGGATCCTCGCCGTCGGCTCCGACGCCCGCCCCGGCGAGAACATGCTGCGGGTGCGCGGCGACGCCCTCCAGCTGGTGGGCATGGACACCCGCACCGGCGCGGCAACCAGCATCGGGATCCCGCGCGACTCCTACGTCTCCATCCCGGGCTACGGCTCCAACCGGATCAACGCCGCGCTCTACTTCGGCGGCCCCCAGCTGCTCGGCGAGGCGGTCGGCAACCTGATCGGGATCGAGCCGGACTACGTCTTCGTCACCCGCTTCCCGTTCTTCGAGAACATGATCGACGACATCGACGGCATCGAGGTGCGCAACCCGCGGAGGTTCTACGACCCCAACCTCAAGCCCGAGGGGTTCAAGACCGGCAAGGTCCGGCTCAACGGCTACAACGCGATGGCCTTCGCCCGGATCCGCAAGTCCCTGCCCGGCGGCGACTTCGACCGCTCCGCCAACCAGCAGATCGTGCTCAGGGGCATCCAGGCGCGGATTGCGGAGCGGGCGCACCAGCGCGGCTTCATCGAGTCCGGGGTGCTGACCGTGCTCAAGCACCTGCACACCAACCTGCCCCCGGGCGAGCTGTTCCGGATCGCCCAGGCCGTGGCCCAGGTGGATGGGAAGAAGATCACCGGCTGCGTGGTGAAGGGCGGCTTCGCCAACGTCGGTGGCGCCAGCGTGGTGACGCCGTACGTCGACCAGGCCCGCAGCTACGGCAACCAGGCAAGGAACGACGCGACGATCGAGCGCTGCTGACCCGCCTGTTCGGTCAGGTCTGGCCGCCCAGGTTTGACATGATCCTGGGATGCCCCCCGTGCCGCAGCCTGAGGAGCGGCGGAACATGAGGGTCCGCCTGGTCGCCGAGCCGGTCAGCGTGCCCGGCGCCCGCCGGTTCGTGCGGGACGGGCTCCGGGAGTGGGGTCGCGGCGAACTGATCGATGACGCGGCACTCTGCATGACCGAGCTGGCCGCCAACGCGGCGCTGCACAGCGGCAGCCGGTTCATGGACGTGCACCTGCACGACCTCGGGCGGGCCGTGGAGCTCGCCGTCCTCGACGAGGGCGCACGGGCGGAGCTGGAGTCGGTGGTCCCGCGGACCTCACCTGCGATGCGCTCGGAGTCGGCGACCCTGGTCGCCGAGCCCACCACCGGCAGGGGCCTGGCGATCGTGTCCATGCTCTCCCGCGACTGGGGAGTCGCGGACATGCACGGCCGGCGACGGGTCTGGGCGGTCCTCGCCGCGGAGGACGAGGTCGGCCCCGTGCGTCAGCCGCGTACGGACGAGACCGTCGCCGAGGCCTCCCCGAGCGACGTACTTCCCGAGGGCTGGAGGCTCGTGGTCGTTCCGCACGCGCCGGTCGCGCTCAGCGTTCGCATCGACAACCACATCGACGAGGTGATCCGCGAGCTGCAGCTGATCGACAGCAGCCCCGAGAGTCCGACGGCCGAGCAGGCGCGGCTGATCCAGAAGCTGGTGTCGGTGCCGTACGCCCGCCACACCGCACGGGCGCAGGCACTTGACGCCAACGATCTCGGCCTGACGCACATCGACGTCCGGCTGCCGATGCCCCGCGAGGCGGCGGGATCGGTGCGTGCGCTCCTCGAGGCCATGCGCGTGGCCGACCAGCTCTGCCGCGACCATCAGCTGCTCGCGGTCCCGGCGTCCCCGGAGATGGACCTGCTGCGCGAGTGGTTCACCCACAACATGGTCACCCAGCTCGAGGACGATGCTGAGCCGGTGCCGTACGACGAGTGGTTGGCCGCGCGGGACGGCTGACGTGGCGGTTCGCCGGCTGGCTCAGCCCTTGACCGCGCCCATCGTGAACCCGGCGATGAACCGGGCCAGGAAGAGGTTGAAGATCAGCGCGATCGGCACCGCGATCACGATGTTCGCCGCCTGCAGCGACTGCCAATGGAACACGTCGCCGCGGATCAGCTCGGTCGGCACCCCGGTGCTCACCACCTTCTCCGAGGTGGGCGAGATGAAGGCGAGGGCATAGATGAACTCGCTCGCGGTGAGTGTGAACGCGAACACCACGACCGCGACCATCCCGGGGAACAGGAGGGGTACGACGACCCGCACGAACGCGCCCGCCCGGCTGTAGCCGTCGATCATCGCCTGTTCCTCCACGTCGCGGGGGAGGGACTTGAGGAACCCGATCAGCAGCCAGATCGAGACCGGCAGCGTGATCGTGGGGTAGATCAGCACCAGCGACCAGGTGGAGTCCTGCAGGCCCAGCCAGACCACCATCCGCGTCAGCGACAGGAACAGCAGGCTCGGCGGGATCAGGTAGACGAAGAAGATCGCGATCCCGAGGGGCCCCGAGCCGCGCAGCTTCAGCCGGGCGAGCGAGTACGCCGCGGGCAGGCCGAGCGCCAGCGTGATGAACACGACGAGCAGGCCCACCCAGAGGGTGTTCCAGGCGAACGTCGGGAACGTGGTCTCGGTGAACAGGGACTTGACGTGGTCGAAAGTGGGCGGCTCGTTGTACGCGAACGGGTTGTTGTCCGGGTTGTAGAGGTCGGCGTTCAGCTTGGTCGCGGTGATCGAGCTCCAGACGAAGGGCCCGGCGCTGACGAACCCGACGAGGATCGCCGCGACGTACAGCCCGATCCGGCCCCAGACGTGCCGCCGCGCGTGGTGACGCCGCAGCCGCTCAGCGCGGGCGGAGTCGAGGGCTGGGGCAACGGCGGGGGCGCTCACAACGTCTCCATCCGTCGCACGGCCCGGAGGATCAGCACCGCGGCGGCGAGCAGCAGCGGGAACAGGAACAGCGCGATGACCGCGCCCTGCCCGACATCGCCACCACCGATGCCCCGCAGGTAGGACCAGCTCGCGAGCACCTGGGTCGAGTTGTTCGGGCCGCCGCGGGTGAGGATGTAGACCACGGCCATGTCGGTGAACGTGAAGATCGCGCCGAACAGCGCCGCGACCGCGATCAGCGGGAACGTCAGCGGGATCGTCACCTCGAACATCCGCCGCCAGTAGCCCGCCCCGTCGATCTTGGCCGCCTCGTTGAGGTCGGTCGGGATGGACAGCAGGCCCACCATCATGATGACCGCGGCCAGGGGCACCAGCCGCCACACGTGGACCGCGATCACCGAGGCCATCGCCAGGTTGGGACGGCCCAGCCAGTAGAGGTTCGTGTCGATGAACCCCAGCTCCCGGAGCACCCAGTCGATCGGGCTGTAGATCGAGTGCAGCAGCCACAGCCAGCTCACGCTGGACAGCGCGACCGGCGTCGTCCAGGGCAGCAGCACCAGGAACCGGACCAGCCACTTGCCGCGGAAGTCCGCGATCAGGATGTTCGCCAGGATCTTGCCGAACAGCACGATGAAGAACATCGACACGCTGGTGAAGATCAGCGTGTTGCCCAGCGAGCGCCAGAACACCCGGTCGTCGAAGACCCGTCGGAAGTTCTCCAGTCCTGCCCAGTCGTACGACGGGTCGCCGGACGTCACGTCGCTGAACGCGAAGGCGATCGCCAGCCCGAACGGCACGGCCACCAGCGCGACGACGTACACCACCGTCGGGGCCAGGAAGAACCAGCCCAGCGCTCCCTCGCGGTCGGCCAGACGGGTGCGGGCCGCGGACTCAGCCATCGCCGGCCGCCACCGGGACGGGCTGGGTGCGAAGTCCGGACTCCGCGTCGAAGAACCGCAGCCGGTCCACCGGCACGGCGAACTGGTGGTCGCCCTCGGGCAGGTCGTCGGTCAGGGTCGCGGGCAGGCGGGCGATCACCCGGGTCTCCTCGCCAAGCCCGGTGACGGTGCCGTAGACGTGGCGGTCGCCGGAGAGGTACTCGACCCGGTCGACGGCGAAGCTCAGCAACGCCCGCTCCCCGGTCACGTGGCGCTGCGGCAGCAGGTGCTCGGGTCGGAAGCCGACCAGGGTGCCGCCGCGCGGGATCAGGTTCATCGGGGGCGAGCCGATGAACCGGGCGACGAACGTGTCCGCGGGGTCGTCGTACACCTCGACCGGGTGGCCGACCTGGCGGACCTTGCCGAGGTCCATCACCACGATCCGGTCCCCGAGACCCATCGCCTCCGCCTGGTCGTGGGTCACGTAGACGGTCGTGGTGCCGACCCGGCGCTGGAACCGCTTGAGCTCGTCGCGGGCACTGGCCCGGAGCTTGGCGTCGAGGTTCGACAGCGGCTCGTCGAGAAGGAACACCTGCGGCTCGCGCACCATCGCCCGCGCCAGCGCCACCCGCTGCCGCTCACCGCCGGACAGCTGGCGCGGCTTGCGGTCCAGGAGCCCGCCCAGCCCGAGCAGCTCCGCGGACCACTGCGCCTGCTTCTCGCGGGCGGCGCGATCCAGCCCTTCGGCCTTGAGCGGGAAGACGATGTTGCCCAGGACCGTCTTGTGCGGGTAGAGCGCGTAGCTCTGGAAGACCATCGCCACCCGCCGGGCGCGTGGCGGCAGCCCGTTGACGACCGCGCCGTCGATGACGACCTCGCCCTCGGTGGGCTGCTCGAGACCCGCGATCGTCCGCAGCAGGGTGGTCTTGCCGCAGCCGGACGGCCCGATCAGGACGAGGTACTCACCCTCCGCTGCCGCAAGGTCCACACCGTCGATGGCGTGGACGTGGCCACCGTCGTACATCTTCCGCAGACCGCGGACCTCTACCGAGACGGACACCAGGTCGTCCTCAGCCGCCGATCAGCCCGCGCTTGCGCCAGTTGCTGAAGATGGCCTCGCAGTCGCTGTGTGCCTGCCGGACGGACTCCGCGGGTGAGGCATCGCCCCGCACCGCCCGGGCGAACATGTTCGGGATCAGGTAGGTGCCGAGGATCTCGCCGATCGCCGGGCTGGAGGGGCCGGGGTGGCCGATGCTCGTGCTCCACTCGGCGGCGGTCTCGACGTCGCCGAGGAAGGCGAGCTTGTCGGAGGGCTCCGAGCCGAACGGGTCCTCGGCCAGCCAGTCGCCGAGATCCGGCGCGAGCGAGGGCCAGGACGGGAAGTCGTAGAGCTGGGACTCGTACGTCGCCAGTGCGAAGTTGTCGGAGAGGTGCAGGAGGAAGGCCTTCGCGGCGTCCGGGTTCTTGGCGTTCTGCGGGATCACGTAGTTGTACATGACGTGCTGCGCGGCGAGGGCGGTCGAGGGACCTTCCAGCGCGGGCACGAAGAACGTGTCGTCGGCGACCTCGGGGTTCACCTCCTGAAGCGAGCGGTAGGCCGAGATCGAGTTGAGGATGTAGCTCAGCTTCCCGGCGATCAGGCCCTCGTTGTTGCTGGCCGCGTTCCAGGCGAACACCTCGTCGGTCATCGCTCCGGTGTAGAGCTCGGTCATGAACTCGACGGCGGCGATGGTCTCCGGGGAGTCCAGGACCACCCGCTCGCTCTCGTCCTGGACCGAGGCGCCGTAGGACCACATCAGCGCGTGCCCGGCCATGTTGGAGTCGATCTCCTGCGACATCCCGAGACCGAGCTGGACGTTCTCCGAGCTCATGATCTCCTTGCCGCCCTGGAGCAGGTCGTCCCAGGTCGTCGGACCGTCGGGCAGTCCGACCGGCTCCCACAGGCTGCGGCGGAAGTTGCCGGGGTCGGGGACCCAGCCGGGGGAGAACGCGTAGAACTTGTCCGTGTGCGGGTTGTAGCTGGAGTCACGGCAGATCTGCAGCTGCTCGCCGTACCGGTTCTCCGCCTCCTCGTTGATGTCGCGCAGGTCGAGCACGCTCGGCTCGAACTGGGAGAGGGTGGCGATGTACTGCATCAGGTCGTGGCCCTGACCGGCCTGCAGCTCCGAGGCGATCTGGGTGGGCACGTTGGCGACGTCGACGTGGTCCACCCGAACGTCGACCCCGACTTCATCGCCCCAGTCGGCCGCGAAGGTGTCGAACCACTCGTCGTGGCTGGCCACGAAGTGGCTCCACAGCAGGATGGTCAGCGTGCCGGAGAGCTTCGTCGACGGTTCGTTGAAGGTCGGGCTCGGCCCACCGCCGGCACCACGCTCCGCCGGACTCTCGGGTTCACTCGAACAGCCGACAACCGCTGCTCCCGCGCCCGCGGCTGCTGCAATACGAAGGACCTCACGCCGGGTCCACGAGTTCATCGGCACCATGATCGCTCCTGAAATTTGTCACCGAATGCCCAGGAATCGAGCCACGAAAAGGGCATAGCCGGGCGCCGGTACCCCGACCGGCACCTGTGCACACCCACCTCGGCCGGGGAACATGCCCGCAAGGACGCGACCATCGAGAACTGCTGAGTGACCCCCGAGAAATGCCCGGGGTCACCCGTCAGAAGGTGAGCACCCGGTCGGCCTCGACGGTCCAAGCGGCGAGCTCGTCGATGGTCGAGCGTGACGCCTCCCGGATGAGCCGTTCCTTGTCGAGCCCGCGGGCGTCCA
>Ga0299913_10004236_pt1 | contig 11996 bp, 13 predicted proteins | sample RVTome_9_FD_201360 | JGI IMG/M metagenome (GOLD analysis project Ga0299913, IMG submission 201360) | Soil microbial communities from uranium-contaminated site in the Upper Colorado River Basin, Wyoming, United States - RVT155D38 (version 2) ... | reverse complement strand
TGGTGAGCGTCTATTTCACCACCATCGCCGTGCTCGGCGGCCTCAGCGTCGCCCGCCACCCGGACATATTGTGGGCGCTCAACCCCTGGTACGCGCTCAACTTCTTCCTGATCGACCAGTGGCTCGGCTTCCTCGCGCTCGGATCGGTGGTGCTGGCGGTGACCGGTACCGAGGCACTGTACGCCGACATGGGCCATTTCGGGCGCCGGCCGATCCGCAACGCGTGGTGGCTGTTCGTCATGCCGGCGCTGATGCTGAACTATATGGGGCAGGGGGCGCTGCTGATCGCCGACCCATCGGCGGTCGCCAGCCCGTTCTTCCTGCTTGCGCCCGAATGGTTCCGGCTGCCGCTGGTGTTCATCGCCACGCTGGCCACGATCGTCGCCAGCCAGGCCGTGATCTCGGGCGCCTTCTCGGTCACCCAGCAGGCGATCCAGCTCGGCTTCGTGCCGCGGATGCGGATCACCCACACCAGCGCCCGCGCCGCCGGCCAGATCTACATCCCGGTCGTCAACAACGCCTTGATGGTGATCGTCATCCTTCTCGTCCTCTTCTTCCAGAACTCGAGCAACCTCGCCGCCGCGTACGGCGTCGCCGTCACCGGCGCGATGCTGATCGACACCTTCCTGCTCGCCGTCGTCCTCTCCAGCCTCTGGAAATGGCCGCGCTGGGCGTCGCTGCCGCTGCTCGCCATCTTCTTCGTGGTCGACACCACCTATTTCGCGGCCAACCTCACCAAGGTGCCCAACGGCGGCTGGTTCCCGCTGCTGATCGGCCTGATCGGCTTCACTCTGCTCACCACCTGGGCACGCGGGCGCAAGCTGATGATCGAGCGGATGGACGAGGCGGCGATCCCGACGCCGGTCTTCATCAAGTCGGCCGCCAGCAGCGCCACCCGCGTGCGGGGCACGGCCGTGTTCATGACCACCTCCGCCGAGGGCGTGCCCCACTCCCTGCTCCACAATCTGAAGCACAACAAGGTGCTGCACGAGCGTGTGCTGCTGCTGACGATCCGGATCGAGGACGTGCCCTACGTCGACCAGGACAAGGCGTTCGACCTGAAGGAGCTCGGCAGCGGCTTCTACCGGCTGATCGTGCGCTACGGCTTCATGCAGGAAACCAACGTGCCGGCGGCGCTGGCCAGGGTCGAAAATTGCGGCCCCGAGTTCAGGATGATGGACACCAGCTTCTTCCTCGCCCGCCAGACTCTCATCGCCTCGCCGACGCCGGGCATGGCAATGTGGCGCGAGAAGCTCTTCGCCTGGATGCTGCGCAACGCGGAAGGGGCGATGGAATTCTTCAAGCTGCCGCCCAACCGCGTCGTCGAGCTCGGCGCGCAGGTGGAGATTTGAGCAGCGGGCCGCTGATCGTCACGGCCTTGTTCGGGCCCGGCGACGACGGCTGGATCCAGGCGTTGCGGCGACAGCATTATCCGCCCGAGCGCAACCGGGTGCCCGCGCACCTCACCCTGTTCCGCCACCTGCCGCCGAGCCTCGAGCGGGAGCTCTCGGCACGGCTCGGCGAGGCCGCCGCGGCGCCGCCGCCGCGCGCCAGGGTCGCCGGCATCGTCGACCTTGGCGAGGGGACTGCGCTGCGCGTCGACAGCGACGATCTCAAGGACATCCGCGAAGCGCTGGCCGAAGCGTTCCACGGCCTGCTCACTCCCCAGGACCAGTCGCCGTGGCGGCCGCACGTCACCATCCAGAACAAGGTCGCGTCGAAGGAGGCGAGGGCGCTGCGGCGGCGCCTCGGCAGCGGCTTCGAGCCGCGCCCGCTCGCGATCCGCGCTCTCGCCAGCTGGCGCTATCTTGCCGACGGCAGCTGGCAGCCGCTCACGGCCCATCCCTTCCGCGGCTGACGATCGGTCCCGTCAGTCGCTCTGGCCCACGCCCTCGCAGCTATAGTCGAAGGCGGCGAGACCGGATTCGAGGTGGGAGGCGAGCAACGGCATGTCGATCAGCTCGTCCATTCTCTCGTCGGCGCCGAGGTCGCTCGCTTCGGCGAAGGCGTCGTCCCACTCGCTGACGTCGTAGGTGCCGCGGCCGACCCAGGCCAGCGCCAGCGTCTCGGCGAGCTGGTCGTCGGCGAGGTCGTCGAGCATCGCCTGCATTTCCTCCTCGACGCCGCTGTTCAGCTCGTCCTCGAGCACCGACAGCGCCTGGTCGCCCTCCTCGTCGTCGAGATCGTCGACATTTTCGGGGTCCTCGTCGGGGTCGGTCGCAGGCACCTGCGCCTCCATCTCGCGCGCCCGCAACATCAGGCGGCAAAGCGTCTCCAGCGGCGTCAGCAGTTCCATGAGCCGTCTCCGTGCTCGCGTTTCAGCCATCGAAACGACAGGCGCGACAGGCGGTTCCGGCGGGCGAGACGGCGCGCGCAGGCCTTGAAATCGCGCCGGCGGCGCTCCAGTTGACCGGCTGCGCGGCGCTTCCTATAGCCCCGCGGCGCACGTCGGATGACGCCGCGCGAAGGGCCGTGGGGCGGAGTAGCTCAGCTGGTTAGAGCAGCGGAATCATAATCCGCGTGTCGGGGGTTCAAGTCCCTCCTCCGCTACCACCCGAGCCGGGCCAGCGTCCGCCTGCCGCACGAGAAGCCGCCTGAGCGCGCCGCGGATGAGGGCCTCGCCGCGCATGATGAGCGAGACCGCGGCGAGGACGAGGGCGAAGGCCAGGAGCAAAGCGGGCCAGGGGCCGAGCGGCGCGAGCAGCAGCATGAGCGCGATGCCCAGCTCGGCATGGACGAGATACAAGGGATAGGTGGCGAGGCCGACGGTGCGCACCGCCCGGTGCCAGCGCCGCCGCCGCGGGCGCTCGCCGCCCCTGCGGACGAGCGAAACGGCGATCGCCGCCACCGCGACCGTCCAGATCGCGGGCGGAAGGATCAGCCTCAGCCACTGATCCTCGCCGTCGGCGACGAAGCCGCGCGCGGCGCTGACCACCGCCGCCAGGCCGGCGAGCGCGGCCAGCGCCGCCAGCAGCGCCCGCGGCCACGACCAGCCGTCGCGCCGGATCGCGTAGAGCAGGATGCCGAGCGCGAAGAAACCGCTGTTGCGCAGCAGCAGGAAGGCGTTGGCCGCGGCCATGGCGTCGATCAGCGGCCGCAGCGCGTCGCCGGCGGCGAGGTTGACGATCCGCAGCGCCCACCAGCCGGCGGCGATCAAGGCGAGCGCGGCTCCGAGCGTCGTCACCCGGCGGCCGCCGCCCAGCGCCAGCGTCGCCGCGACCAGGGCGTAGAAGGCGACCTCGACCGCCATCGTCCAGTAGACGTCGCTGACCCAGGGTCCCGACGGCCACAGGGTCACCGAGCGCAGATAGCGTCCCCAGGCGTCATCCTTGGGCCATGCCAGCACGGTGATCGTCGCGCAGATCCAGGCGGCCGGATAGAGCCTCAGCGCGCGCCGGCGGACGAACTCGCCTGCGCTTCGGCCCTGCGCCGAGAAGGCGATGACGACGCCGGACAGGACGAAGAATATCTGGACGGCGACCCAGAACGACGCCGTCGCCGGCGCGAGCGGGGCGAATTCGGCGACGAAGATCTCGCCCGCCTCGCCGACGCGGCGTGGGCCGATATAGAGGAAATGGTAGAGCGCCACCATCACGGCCGCGCCGAAGCGGATCAGGTCGAGGCCGGGGAAGCCGGTCTCCAGCGCCCGGTCCAGGCCGCCCGCCGGGCGCTCTCGGTCAGTCGCCACGCTCGGCTCCCGCCGCCGGGAGCGCCACCTCGTCGGCCTCCTCGACATAATAGATGTCCCTGCCGATCAGCCGGCAGCGGTGCCGCCCCGGAGGCGCGCCGATCCGGTTGAGGAAGGTGTGGAGATAGGGGAAGAAATGGACGTGGAGGTTGAAGGAGTAGCGATATTCCCGCTCCCGCGGCACGACGATGATCAGCCGCCGCCGCGCCAGCCGCCGCAGGTCGCGGAGCGCGGCGTCGAGGTCGGGCAGGTGCTCGAGCGTGTGGGTGCAGACGACGGTGTCGAACGCGCCGTCGGCGAAGGGCAGCCGGCCGAGCCATCCCTCGACGAAGGAGAGATTGTCCGGCAGATCGTCGGCCGGCGGCGGCGCGATGTCGATGCCGACGCACTGCGCTGACGGACGAAGCCCGGCGATCCGGCGCACGAGCCAGCCGCGGCCGCAGCCGACGTCGGCGATCCGATCGCCGGCGAGGTCGGCGAGGGTCGCCTCGATGCAGGCGCGGCTGAGGTCGGTCCGCGCCATCAGCGGAGTCAGCTCGGCATAATAAGCGGCATATTCGGCGTCGCTCATCCGGCCGACGCGCTCGCGGAAGCTGATGTAGCGGCGCGCCTCGCGGCCGTAGGCGAGGTACATGAGCGGCAGGAACAGCGCCGAATCGCGGAGCGCCGGCGGCAGCAGCTCCTCGAGGACGTAGCGCACCCGGTTGACGGTGGTTCGGTCGATGGCCACGGCGTTCCCGTTGCGCCCGCTCAATAGGGGTCGAAGTCGGCGGCGCGGAACAGCACCCGCTGCGGGTCCGGCAGCCAGGATCCGCCGGTCAGGTCCCTGAAGACGAGGTTGAGCGGCGAGGCGCGCAGCCGCTCCGGTATCGCCACGTAGCGCGAGCGCTTCCAGTCGACCTGCGGATCGAGGCCGATCCACAGGCGCAAGCCGCGTCCCGGACCGCGGCGGCCTCGCGGCCAGGCTTCGCGCCCGTCGTAAAGCACCGCTTCGAGCCCGGGCAGCCCGGTCGCCGCGGTGACCAGGCTTGCGCGGCCGACATTTACCACCTTGTAGTCACGTTCGGGATTGGCGAGCCGCCAGCGCATCGCCGCCTCGCTCCAGTCGCGCTCGAAGCTGAACGCGCCGTCGCTCCCGCGGCGGGGCAGGCCGATTCCGATCCGCGCCTCGAGCGGTCCGACCAGCCTGAACCGCGTCAGCAGCGGCCCGGTGCTGTATTTGTTGCCGGTGCCGAAGCAGAAGGCGAAGCCGCGGGCGACCGCTTCCTCGAAGATGGCGGCGCTGATCCGGCTTTGCAGCTTGCGGCGGCGATGCGCCGGATGGACGGCGCCGTTCAGCATGAACAGGCCGGGCCGCGAATCTCCCTCGAGCTTCCCCGCCATCGGCACCGCCGTCATCGTTCCGACCAGCTCGCCGCCGGCATAAGCGTTGCAGCCGACGGCGGCCCCGTCCGGATTGTCGACATATTGCCAGCGCAGGTAGCGCGCCGTCAGGTGCCGCGCCTTGCCGAACACCAGCCGCAGCAGCGCGGAGGTGCGCTCCAGCTCCTGTTCGCAATGATCGATCAGCCGGAAGCTGTAGCCGTCAGCCATATCCGGCGGCCTCGGCGCGAAGCGATTGCGCATAAGGTCCGAACGCCCGGAAATCGAAGCCGGAACGGGCGACCATTTCGAGGCGGTCGAACAGCTGGTGGCGGTTGCGGTGCATCAACCGGTCGCAGAGGGCGCGGCGGCCGAAGAGGGGAAAGGCGGGGCGCGCTTGCGCGGCGTCGATGTCGTGCGGGTGGAAATAGCCGACCAGCGGCCGGCCGCCGCGCCTGCAGCGCAACCCCAGCCGCACCAGCCATCGCGGCAGGGCGCGGAAATAGACGCCGCCGGCGAACGGCACCGGCGGCAGCGGCAAGGGCAGGATCGTCACCGGTATCTCCCACAGCCCGCCTTCCATCTGCCGGGGCCGCCGGCCGAAGCCGGGCCAGCCGTAGAGCGGGTTGCGGGCCGGCAGCACCGAGCTCGAATAGCGAAAGCCGAGGTCCGCGAGCGCCCCGTGGGCCCAGCGCGTCCGGGCGGTGAGCGAGAAGCAGGGCGCGCGATATCCCGACACCCGGCCCGCGCCCGCCGCGCGCAGCGCGTCGAGGTTGCGCAGCGTGTCCTCCCGGAACGCGGCGCGGTCGAGGCGGTCGAGCGGGACATGCCGGTCGGAATGGCAGCCGATCTCATGGCCTTCATCGACCAGGGCGCGGACCAGCTCCGGGTGCCGCCGCGCCACCTGCCCGACGATGAAGAAGGTCGCCCTGGCGTGGTGCCGGCGCAGGAAATCGAGATAGCGGCCGACCAGCTCCGGCACCCGCGCGGGCCCGTCCCGGCCACCGCCCGCGCCTTCGTACGGATCCTCGACATCGACGCTGAACAGGAACGCCGTCATCGCGCGGCGATCCGGCGCACGATGTCGGCGGTTCCGCCGGCGGCGAGCAGGATCAGGTGCGGCAGGATCGGGGTGCGATAGCGCCAGTCGAAGTCGACCTGCACCAGGGCATGGAAGAATCCGTAGGCGAGCACGGCCCCGGCCGCGGTGACGAACAGCTTGCGCACGGGCGCGGCATAGTCGGTGTCGCCCCGCCACAACGCCGCCAGCAGCCAGCCGCCGAGGAGGTAGCAAGGCAGCAGGAACGCCGCGGAGACCAGCAGGTGGCCGAGGCTGTGGGTGCCCGCGCCGAGCGCGAAGAAATGGACGAACCGGTCCACCGAGATCAGGACGAAATCGATCAGCGCGCCGGGCGGCGAGTGGTAGGTTTCGAGGCGCGCGCTCACCACCTCGCCGGCGGCATAGCGCTGGGCGACGAAATCGAACGCGCCCGCCAGGATCCGGAACGGCCAGCGGCCGGGATCCTGCATGAGCCAGGCGAACAGGACCAGGCCGGCGACGAGCGAAGCGACGAGCGCGGCGAGGATCGCCCCCCGCCGGACCGGCGCATGCGGCCGGCGCGAGAGATGGAAAGCCAGGATCAGATCCGGCACCAGCACGATTCCGGTCGGCCGGTAGAAGATTCCGGCGGTTGCCGGAACGACCACCGGCAGCCACCCCTTGGCATCGCCGAGGATGCGGCGCGCGGCGAGCGTGAAGACGATGAAGGCGAGCAGCACGAAGGTCGCGTCCGACATCGCGAAGCTGACCCAGTTGAGCAGGTCGAAGCAGCCCAGGAAGAGGAGCAGGGCGACCCAGCCGGCGGCGCCGCTTCCGGTCGCCCGCTGCGCAAGACGCACGATCATCGCGCCGAGGCCGACATGGGCGGCGAGGTTGAGCGCGACGAGCGCGGCCGGCCAAGCCTCGCCGAACCCCAGCCGCAGCAGCGCCACCAGCGTGACGAACAGCGTGTAGAGCACGGCCGGAAATCGCGGGTCGGCCTCGGCGTGCAGCGACGCATAGTCGAAGCCGCTGTCGATCAGGCGCCCGGACCAGAAGGCATAGGTATGGCTGTCGTCGGCCATCCGCACCCCGGTCCACAGGCAAAAGGCGCCGTCGACGAGCGCGATCGCGACGACGGTGACGAGCAGCGAGGGCGGCCGGGCCTCGGCAAGCCGGCGCAGAACCGCCCCCGGTCGGTCGGCGATCAGCAGGGCGGGGTTCGGCACCAGAGCGGCTCGAGCGGAGCGGCACTGAGGCTCCCGGCGGAACGGCGGGCGCGCAACCGCTGGAACCAGCGGGCGGCGATCAGGCGAGCGAAGCGTGGCGCCACCCGCCGCAGGCTGACGCTGCTCACTCCGCCGGGGTAGCGCGCCGGCAGCGGCACGTCGATGACGACCGCTCGCGCCAGGTTCAGGCGGAACAGCATGTCGGTTTCGAAAAAGAAGCAGTCGGCCAGATGGTCGATGCCGATCCGATCCAGCGTCCTGGCATGGATGGCGGTATAGCCGTTCGCCGGATCGCCGACATCGCGATAGCCGGTCGCCAGCCGGTGAATCGCGGACAAGGCACGATTGGCGAGCCTGCGGCTGGGCGGCATCGCCGCCAGCGCCCGCGGGCAGCTGCCCGCCGGCATGCCCGACGCCGGAGCGAAGCGGTTGCCCTTCGCATAATCGGCGATCCCCTGCGTTATCGGCGCGATCAGAAAGCCGATGTCGGCGGGATCCATCTGCCCGTCGGCGTCGAGCTTGACGACGATGTCCGCGCCGTCGACCAAGGCGCGCCGGTAGCCGCGCTTCATGGCGCCGCCGACGCCCAGATTGCGCCCGTTGCGCAGCACGACGAGCCGGGGATCGTCGCACTCGCGCAGCGCCTGCTCGCCGGACGCATCGGGACAGCCGTCGTCGACGACGTAGATCGATCGGACGAGCTGGCCGATCCCGCCGACAACGTCGCAGATCGTCGTGCTCGCCCTGAATGAGGGAATGACGACCGCGACCCTCATCTCCCCCCTGGCCCCGCCTTCCCTCCGGCGGGGGATTCCACCACCATGCTTTGCTCCACCCTTTTGCCGGCGGGGCCTCCTTAGGGTGCGGCGCCCGACGAGTCACGACCCGATCAACCCGCAGGGCGGAGCCGGCCCGGACAGGGCCCCGCCGCGATGGTCTTCCGGAGCGCCGTTTCGCCGTCCGCGCGCTTTCCCGCCCCCGCGCCGCGCCGCGCCCTTGCCGCCCGCGCCCCCCGCGCCCACATAGCGGGCCAGATGCGGCTTTACCCGATCCCAGCGGCTCTCGCCCTGATCCTGCCGGCAGCCGCGGCGCCGGCCGAGCCCGCCGGCGCCGATGCGCAGGCTGGCTTCGAGCGGCTGTGGACGGCCTGGGGCGGCGCTAATTCCGAAGCGATGGCGGTCGAGAGCGAGGCGATGCGGCGACTGCGCGTCGAGGTCGCCGCGGCCGACGCCGCGCGGCTGCGGCAGCTGCGCTCGCAGGGCCGGGAGCTGGGCGAGCGGGTCGGCGAGGTCGTCCGCCTCGGCGACTGCGCCGAAGGCGAGCGAATCGCCCGCGAGGCCGGGGATTTCGCCCTGGTCGAGGCGGTCCGCGGCCATTGCGCGGCTGGCGACCAGGAGCATCAGCCGTCATCCTGACGAAAGTCAGGAACCCACTTCCCGTGTCGGCGTCCGAGAGAGCAGGGGGATTCCAGCTTGCGCTGGAATGACGGTTGCATGCCGAGCTATTTCTCCAGCCGTTCCAGATAGCCGGCCGCCCACAGCGTGCGGACGAGCTCGAGCGGCTGCTCGCACGGCAGGTCGGCGGCGGCGAACGGCGCGCCCGACAAGGCAAGGTCGAGGGCGTCGCCGTCCCCGGCCTCGAAAACGAGGTCGCCGCCCGGGCCGATCAGCACCAGCTTTCCCTCGTCGTCGGCGACGTTCCAGGGAAGGAAGCGACGGCGCCGGAAGCGGTCGCCCTCGGCCACGGCTTGCGCCCGCGCGATCACGCCGGCGACGTTGGGCCGCCGCGCGCGGACGAAATTGTCCGCCATCAGGTCGAAGGCGCCGTCCATGCTCGCCTTGCCGGCGATCAGCCGGGTTAGGCTCTCGAAATGACGCCGTGCCTGCTCGCGGTCGAACTCGCGCCCCGCGAAGCCGGGCGGCAGCGAGCGGCGAAAGCCGGGCTCGGTCAGGGCCAGCTCCGAGATCGATTCGAGCAACAGGTCGGCCCAGGTCTTGGTGATCAGGCCGACAGTGATGTGGAGCGAAGGCTCGCCGCCCACATTCTCGGCGTCGTGCATCATTCCGCGCGGGATGTAGACGCAGTCGCCGGCGCCGAGCGTGAAGGTCTTCGTCACCTCGCCGGGCTCGTAGCGGCCGAGCTCGAAGCGCTCGCCGCGATAGGGGATCTCGACCGGCACGCCGTAGAGCCGCCACGCCTTGGCGCCCGAAATCTGCATCACGAACACGTCGTGATTGTCGAAATGGGGCGGGAAGCCCTGGTTGCCCGACGGCGTCAGATAGACGTTGGTCTGGACGTGGCAGGAGAAGACCTCCTCCAGCGAGCGGCAGAACTCGCCGAGGTTGAACAGCGAATCGTGCAGGTGCGGCAGGATGATGGTCGCGCCGCGCAGATAATGCTCGGCGACCGCCGCCGGACTGATCCGGTCGCGCTCGTCGACATAGGAATCGCGCGAGATCCGCGTCTTCTGGCTGGTGAGGTCGATCATTCCCTCGCGCAGGTCGGCGCTGGCGATGAAATGGTCGAGCGCCGCCAGCGTCAGCAGGTCGGAATAACGCTGCGGCTCGCCGCGCAGCGTGATCAGCGCGTCGCGCTCGAACCAGCGCTCGAAGAAGTCCTCGCGCGTCAGCGGCGCGATCAGGAAGCCGAGCGCGTCCTGCTCCCAGCGCGGCGACGGCGCGTCCGGCCCCGCTGCCCGCGCTCCCGATCCGCGCAACGGCGCGCCGTCCATGTCCCGCCTCCCGCCTGGTCCGGTCGCCTGTGTATCGGGCGGCCGCGCCCGGATGAAGCCGTAATTTCCCGATCGGCGGGCCGGATCGGCTCAGGCCGGCTCAGGCCGGCTCAGGCCGGCGGCGGCTCGGCCGGCGGCGGCACGTCGGGGCCGTAGAGCTCCAGCGCCGCCTCGAGCACGCGCAGCGTCGCCGTCGCCGGCGGCGACAGCCGCTTGTGCTCGAGCGGCTCGCGAAAGGCGGCAAGGACGGCGCGGGCGGCGGCGGCCAGCAGGATCTCGCGCGGGGAGTAGCCGCGGGCGTCACCGGACGTCACCGGCCCGCCCCGTCGCCGGTGCGCGGCTGCCACGGCGGGCCGCGCCCCGTCGGCAAAGACACGACATATTTGCGCGCGACAGCGGGATTCGTCATATGAATGCCGGTCCTCGGGCGAGGTAGGCCCGTGTTCCGCGTTTTCCGTTGGATTGTCAAGCAGGACTTTTCGAAACAGATGAGTTTCGGTTCGCGATTGGCTGAAGAGCGTAAGAGGCTCGGTCTCAAGCAGGCCGAGTTCGCCGATCTGGTCGGGACCGACGTCCCGAAGCAGAGCCTCTACGAAAATGACCGGCGCGAGCTGAGGGGCGATTATCTCGCCCGCCTCGCCGAGGCGCGGGTCGACGTCGTCTACATCCTGACCGGTCGCCGCTGCGAGGGCGAATGGCTGTCGGCGGGACCGACCGAGATGCTGTCGGCCTACCTTTCGCTGCCGCCGGACATGCAGCAGGTGCTCGCCGACCTCGCCATCTCGCTCAAGGAGAAGTTCGCCCGCGAGGCGCGGCCCACCGTCCACGCGCGCAAGCCCGATTACCGCCCCGATCAGCCCGGCGGGCCCTGAATGCGACGAAGCCGCGGAGGCGCGCTCGCGCCGCCCGCGGCTCCGTTCTCGGTCCGCCCGGGCAGCCTTGCCCGGGCGGCGGTCAGTTGGCGGTCGCCGCCGCGATCTGCGCCCGAAGCTCGGCGACGGTCGAACCGATCAACAGCCCGTTCGGCCCCGGCGCCACCGATTCGCGCGGGATGCGAATCGGCGTCTCGTCGAGCTTGACGGTCAGCATCTGCTCGTCGGTCGCTTCGACCGGGCCGATCGCGGCCCCGTTGCGGTCGTAGACCATGGTGCCGACGCTGATCGCCTGCTGCGCCTGGGCGAGCGCCTGCTCGACGCTGGCGTTGAGCTCGGCGCGGGTCATGCCGAACAGCACCGCATCTTCGGTCGCGGTGAAGGACGAAACCGGAAGCCGCACTTCGTGGCGGTCGGTGCGCAGGATCAGCTGATCCCCGTCCACCGAGACGATCGTGCCGACTTCGCCGCCCTGCGGGTCGGTGACGGCCGCGCCGGCCTGCACGCCCTGCGCTGCGGCCGGAACGGTGGCGAGGAAAATCGCGGCCGAGGCGGCGGACGCGGCGAGGATTTTGCGGAAGGTCATCATGTCTCCTGAGGTAGGGTCTCAACTTTCGGGTTGCAAGCCAGCAGGTTATGGCTGCGGTGGGCTGAATCTAGCCTGTATCGGCGGTTTCGTGCAAGCCGGAACGCTCAGAACAGGGTCGTCACCGCGCCCGTCACCCGCCGCCCGTCGTCGCCCGTGAGCAGCGCCGACCAGCGATCGAAAGTGGCGCAGGGGTGCGAGATGCCGAAACCGACGAGGTCGCCCGCGACCAGCTCGCCGGCCGGGTCGCCGAGAGCAAGATGCTGGTCCCACAGCGCCCTGACGCCGATGCCGCGGACGGGGGAGGGCGCGGCGCCGGTGCCGGGGCGGTGCCGCCACAGCGGCACCGGCGGCCCGGCATCGTGCGACAGGTCGCGCTTGCCGGCGCCGACGATGGCCAGGCCCGGCTCCGGCGTCGACAGCACGGCGCCCCACACTTCCAGCGCCGGCTCGAGCTCGGGAAGGCCGGGCGGCAGCGTGCCGCCCGGG
>Ga0299913_10004235_pt1 | contig 11997 bp, 13 predicted proteins | sample RVTome_9_FD_201360 | JGI IMG/M metagenome (GOLD analysis project Ga0299913, IMG submission 201360) | Soil microbial communities from uranium-contaminated site in the Upper Colorado River Basin, Wyoming, United States - RVT155D38 (version 2) ... | reverse complement strand
TCGCGCCAGTCGGCGCGGCGTCCTTCGCCGACGCGCTCCGCGCGGGTGCGGAGGTGTTCGCGGCCCTCCGCACGATCCTCCACGACGAGGGGTACTCGACGGGCCAGGGCGACGAGGGCGGCTTCGCTCCGAGCCTCGCGACCAACGAGGCCGCCGTCGAGTTCATCCTCCGGGCCATCGAACGCGCCGGCTATCGGCCCGGCGAAGACGTCGCGATCGGTCTTGACCCTGCGGTCTCGTCGATCATCGTCGAGGGGACCGGGCACGAGGGCGTGCCGGGCCAGTACCGCCTCGCGAAGGAGAACCGGACCCTCGAGAGCGGCGAGCTGATCGACCTGTGGGCGAACTGGATCGCCCGCTACCCGATCATCTCGATCGAGGATGGCCTCGGCGAGGATGACTGGGCGGGTTGGCGCGACCTCACCGCGCGGCTCGGCTCGAAGGTCCAGCTGGTCGGCGACGACATCGTGGTCACGAACCCGGCGTTCATCGGCAGGGCGATCGACCAGCACGCGATGAACGCGGTCCTCATCAAGCTCAACCAGATCGGGACGCTATCGGAGACGATCGGCGCGATCGAGCTCGCCCGCCGCGCGGGCTGGGCGGCGATGGTCAGTCACCGTTCGGGCGAGACCGAGGACACGACCATCGCGGACTTCGTCGTCGCGATGGGCACCGGCCAGATCAAATCCGGCGCGCCGTCGCGTTCGGAGCGGGTCGCGAAGTACAACCGGCTGCTCCGGATCCAGGAGGAGCTGGGCGACACCGCGGTCTACCCAGGGCGGGGCGCGCTCGCGCTCGTCTCCCGCGAGGAAGCGGCCCAGACCGGCGCCGGCGCAGCCCCGTGACCCGGTTCGTCGACCGCGGCGCGGTCGTCGCCGCGTTCGTCGGCGTTGGCATGGCGGTGACGATGGCGATCAGCTTCCTGCTCGTCATCCCGATCGAGCCGGCGTACATCCTGCTCGCGTTCCCGAGCGGCCTGATCATCGGCTACTACGCCAATGCGCGGTCCTCGCGCGCCCGCGGGCAGTGGCGTCGCATCCTCCCGAACGGACTTCTTGCGGGCCTCGTGACTGGTGCCGTCCTCGCGCTGCTGCTCCTCGGCACCAAGGCGCTGTTCTTCTTCGGCGACACGGGCTATCCGGACTTCAATCGCGTGGAGAACGGCGTCGCCGTCGGGCCGACGTGCGCCGCCGGCGCCGATTGCGTCTATCGCCGCTACCTCGCCGCGCAACCGGACGAGCTCGCGGCGGCCGGCGTCACCGATGCGACCTCCTTCGCCGCCGTGTACTGGGCCCAGCAGTGGTCCACCGCGCGCCTCCTCGTCCTCGGAACGACCGGCGCGGCGCTGCTCGGGGCCCTTTTGTTTGGCCTCGCAGGCCCGCGCGGGCGCGCGGCCGTCCCGGTCCGGAGCCCAGCTCCCGCCTGATCACGCCGGCGCGGCTTGTGTCGGCCGCGAAGTGACTCGGGATTGAACGCAGAGGCCGCCTCGATCGCCCTATCCGTGAAACGGACCACGCATGGGCGACACATGGGCGGTCCTGCCCGCGCCGTCCGCGCGTCTTCGTCCGAGCCTCAACCGAGCAATCGAGGAGAACCCATCCGATGTCGTCGACGACCACCGTCCTGCGGACCTTGCTGTTGCTCGCGCTGCTGGCGACGGTCGCCTGCTCGCCGAGCGGCGACGCCTCCACAGCGCCGTCGAGGTCGTCGTCGCCGAGCACGGCCTCCCCGTCGGCAAGCGCACCGCCCAGCGCATCGCGGTCGGGGAGCCTGGTCGTGATGGGCCGGATCGTGACCATGGACGACCCCGCCGTGGCGGAGGCCCTGCTGATCGACGACGGGACGGTGGCCGCAGTGGGCACCCGGGACGAGGTGCTCGCGATCGCGGGCGATGACGTCCCGGTCATGGACATCGGCCAGAACGTGGCATACCCGGGATTCATCGACGCCCATGCCCACTGGATCGGAGATCGCGAGTACTACGGTCTCGACACCGCGGCAGAGGCAATCCAGGCAGCCCTCGAGCGCGGCTGGACGTCGATCGCCGAGCTGTGGGTCAACCCGGAGCGGCTTACCGAGCTCGAGACCCTGGCCGCCGATGAGACCCTGCCACTGCGGGTGGATGGGTACCTCACGCTCAACGAGCCGCCGCCGAACGGCGCCCATTTCGGCGACTGGTACGCCGACCGCGAACCCGGCGCGGTCGGCGACCGGCTACGCGTCCGCGGGTTGAAGATCCACCTCGACACCGGTTTCGAACTCGGCCTCCTCTGGGACGCGGACGAGCTGAACGCAACCGTCGTCGCGGCGAACGAGCGCGGCTGGCAGGTCGCGATGCATGCCTTCAGCATCGAGCCAATCGACCAGGCCCTCGACGCCCTCGAGCCGGTGCTGGGGCCCAACGGGCCGAACCCACTCCACCACCGGATCGAGCACGCCATGCAGGTGACCGATGCCCAGCTCTCGCGGACGGTCGCCATGCAGGTCGCCCTGGTGATCCACCTGGACACCGCCGCGACCGACTGGCTCAGCGATCCGGACGGGCTGGCAGAGCTGGGTGGTGAGACCGCATGGCTGAGCCGCTACAGGGATTTCGTGGACGCCGGGCTCCACGCCGCCGGGGCCACGGACATGCCCTGGATCCTGCCTGACTTCAAGCTGACCGATGACATCGGCCGGCCCGTGGACCAGATCGCCGGCGGCATGGACCCGCGCGGACGGGTTTTCCCGGAGCCGCCGCCGTGGATGGCTACCCAGCTGCTGACCGCCGAACAGGGCCTGCGAGCCGTGACGGTCGATGCCGCCTACGCCCTGGGCGACGAGGCGCGCCGCGGCCACCTCGCCCCGGGCACCCTGGGCGACGTCACGATCCTGAGCGGCGACGTCACCGCAGCCACGCCCGACGAGATCCGGGCCATGACCGTCATCGCCACGATCGTCGGCGGGGTCCCCGCCTTGTGCGCCCACCCGGATGTCTGTTCCCAGCTCGTCAGCGAAGATTGAGTCGCAACTTCGCGGACCTCACCCATACCCAGTGACCGGGCCGGCACGAGTCGGCTCGGTGCAGCGGGAGAGGCATGGACACCCAGCTGGTGATCCGGGCGCAGCGTGGTGACGAGGAGGCCTTCGCGAGCCTCGCCGTCGCCGTCGGCGACCGGCTCCATGCGGTGTCGCAAAGGATACTGCGCGACATCGACCTCGCCGAGGACGCCACGCAGCAGGCGCTGCTGGCCATCTGGCGGGACCTTCCGCAGCTCCGCGACCCCGCGCGCTTCGACGCGTGGTCGTATCGGCTCCTCGTGCATGCCTGCTATGCCGAGGGCCGCCGCACGCGCCAGTGGTCGCCGAACCTCCGAGTCCTCCCGGTTGACGAACCGGTTGGCCCGGACGCTATGAGCTCGGTCCACGATCGGGACCAGCTCGAGCGCGGCTTCCGCCGGCTGTCCATCGACCATCGCGCGGTCGTGGTGTTGCACCACTACCTCGACCTGCCGCTCGAGACGGTCGCCGAGACCCTCGGCGTCCCGATCGGGACGGTCAGATCCCGACTGCATTACGCGATGCGCGGGCTCCGCGCGGCGCTCGACGCCGACGCCCGACCTGTTCGCCAGGAGGCCGTCAGATGAGCACCGATCGAGAGACCACGCGCGTCGTTCGGTCGTGGTTGGAGGAGGGCGTCACGAGGCTCCCGGACCGCGTCCTGGATGCCGTGCTCGACCAGGTCCCCGCGACCCAACAGCGCCGCTCCTGGTGGCCGGCGCGGAGGTTGCCATTCATGAACGGATACGCGAAGCTCGCGGCTGCCGTAGCCGCCGTGGTGCTGGTTGTCATCGTCGGATATCAGCTCCTGCCTTCGAACCCCGGGCCGGGCGGTCCGGCAACGCTCGCTCCAGGCACGACGCCAACGGCGCCACCGGCTTCCGCCCTGGCACCGAGCCCGTCCCTGGACGGCGCTCCAATGCTTCCCCTGACGAGCGACCTCGAACCCGGCCGGTACCGCGTCCACCCAGACCTCGACGTAACGGTCGAGGCCCCGGCGGGGTGGGCGACGTGCTGCGACAACTCGACGGGCATCATCTACGACGGCGGCGAACCGTTCGCGGCCGCAATCTTCTTCGAGGAGTTCACCGGGCTTACGGTGCACAGCGAGCCATGCAACTGGGACTCCGGCCCCAGCTCGGAGCCAGTTGGCGCCCAAGCCATTGCCGAGGCACTCGCGGCCCAGTCAGGCAGCGCGACGCCGGTTCCGGACGACGTGACGGTGGCCGGTCTCCCCGGCTTCCACGTCCGCCTCGTCGTGCCGGACGACCTGGAGGTCGAAGGGCAGTCCGACGGCGATTACACGTTCCTGACGTGCGATGGAGGCCAGTACACCTTCTGGACAACGACGGGCGGCCAGCGCTATTCCCAGGGACCGGAGCAGATCGAGGACGTGCACATCGTTGACGTCGACGGCCGAACGCTCGCGTTCGACCTGTCGTCGTTCCCCTACATCACGGACGCGGAGTCCGCGGCCGTTCAGGCGATGCTCGAATCGGTCGAGATCAACTGATCGGTTTGACTCGGGCCGTCGGCGACACTGTCGCCGACGGCCGGTCCGCGTGAACACCGCCGCGTGAAGGAGCCTCCGGTGATCGTTGACAGGATGCTTCACCTTCGACCCAGGGGGTGGCTGGCGGGAGCCCTCGCCGCGCTGGTGATCGTCGCTGACGGCCGAGCAGGGACTGCGGGCCGTGACGCTCGACGCGGCCTACGCCCTGGGGGACGAGGCCAACCGCGGCCACTTTGCGCCCGGCACATATGCGGACATCACGATCCTGACCCGCGACGTCGCGCTTGGCACCCCGGACGAGATCCGAGCCACGGCGGTGATCGCGACCATAGTCGGTGGTCAAACGTCCTTCTGCGCCGATCCCGAGTTTCGCCCGTAGAGCGATCGAGTCCGCCGCGTCGGGAACTTTGAAGGTTCGCCGCGAGCTCACTGCCCATACCGTGTGATGGCGCCGGTCTGAACCGGCGCCGCAACGGTGCGGAGAGGCGTGGAGACCGAGCTCGTGATTCGGGCCCAACGCGGCGATCGGGCGGCCTTCGGGCTGCTCGCCGCCGAGATCGCGACGAGGTTCCTCGCCGTGTCGCGCAGGATCCTGCGTGACATCGATCTCGCCGAGGACGCGACCCAGCAGGCGCTGGTCGCCATCTGGCGGGATCTTCCGCAGCTTCGCGACCCGGCGCGCTTTGACGCCTGGTCGTACCGACTCCTCGTGCGTGCTTGCTACGCCGAGGGCCGGCGCAGCCGGACGTGGACGCCGAACCTCCGAGTCCTGGCGGTTGACGAACCGTCGGTCTCCGGCGGGCTCGACGACATCGTTTATCGGGACCAGCTCGAGACGGCGATTCGCCGCCTGTCGGTCGACCACCGCACCGTGCTGGTTCTGCACCACTACGAAGACTTAACGCTCGAGCGGGTGGCCCAGATCCTGGGCATCCCGCTCGGCACGGCCCAATCCCGACTTCATTACGCGATGCGCGCCATGCGGGCGGCACTCGATGCCGATGACCGCCCGGCGGCAGCGGAGGCACTCCGATGACCACCGAACGCGACCGAAGCACGCGCATCGTCCTGTCGTGGCTTCACGAGGACGCGCACGAGAACGCCGAGCGCGTGCTCCTGCGAGCCCTCGACGAGGTCGACACGACCCCACAGCGCCGCTCCTGGTGGCCGGCGCGGAGGTACTCCGATATGCAGACCTACGCCAAGGTGGCACTGGCAGCCGCGGTCGCCGTGGCCGTCGTGGTCGCGGCGATCAGCCTCATGCCGCGCGCCCCAGTCGACGAGCTGGGCGGCCCGGGGACGTCCGCGACCTCGGCACCGCCGACGGGCGGTCCGACCGTCCTGCCGAGCCCTTCACCAGTCGTCCTCGCGTTCCCACCCCCGGGCTCACTGGCGATCGGCAGGCACTCGATGACCAGGTCGGGTATCCACATGTCGATCGACTTGGCGACGGAAGGTTGGGGCAGCGACGGGAGCTTCAAGATCGTTAAGAACCTGACCGACGCAGGGTTCATCTTCTGGGTCGAGGCGCCCGACGGCGTGTACGAGAACGGCTGCCCACCGGTGGTCAAGGGCCCGGAGTCTGAAGACGCGGCAGTCCTGGCAGCCGCGATCACAGGAATCCCAGGCACGAGTCTCGTTTCCGGACCCACCGACGTCACGGTGGGCGGCCATCCGGCGAAGGAGGTCGTGATCTCCATCGCGGAGGATTCGCCCTGTGTGGGCGTGATGTACCTCTGGTACGACGAGTTCGGGGGACGCTGGCCCGATAGCCTCGGAGACACGATGATCGTCTGGATCGTCGAGGTCGACGGCGCACTCGTCTGGATTGACGCCGCGCTGCGCAAGGACAGCGTGGCGAGCCTCGAGCAGGAGATGCGCGACATCGTTGCCTCCATCGAATTCGAGTAGGTCTAAGAAGCACTGTTTCGCGGCCCCGGTCGCGCAATGAGGAACGCCGGCGGGAGCCTCGGCTCCGCCGGCGTCTTCGTATCCGAGCAGAATGACAAGCTCGGGTCACTCGCGACCCATACCGTTTGATGTGCATCGGATCAGCCCGATGCCGTTTGCGGAAGTGGGATGGATACCGATCTGGTGGTTCGAGCTCAAGGCGGGGACAAGGACGCGTACGCTCTCGTTGCCGCCGAGATCGCCGATCGGTTCCTGGCCGTCGCGCGCCGGATCCTGCGCGACCGGGACCTCGCCGAGGACGCCACGCAGCAGGCGCTGCTGGCGGTCTGGCAGGACCTTCCGCGGCTCCGCGACCCGGATCGCTTCGAATCCTGGTCGTACCGCGTCCTCGTCAACGCCTGTTACGCCGAGGGCCGGAAAGAGCGTCGCTGGTCGCCAAATCTTCGAATCCTGCCGATCGATGAGACGTCGGCGGACCGCAGCCTCGAGTCGGTCGTAGATCGCGACCAGCTGGAGCGTGGCTTCCGTCGGCTGACCATCGACCAGCGCGCGGTGGTGGTGCTGTACCACTACCTCGACAAGCCGCTCGACGAGATCGCGACGATCATCGGGATCCCCGTCGGGACGGCGCACTCACGACTTCACCACGCGATGCGCGGGATGCGCGCGGCGCTGGATGCCGATGCGCGCGACACGGCGCGGGAGGGCATCCGATGAGCGCCAACCACGACATCTCGCGCGTCGTTCGGTCGTGGATCCGGGAGGAAGAGCACGACTCGGCGGACCGCGTCCTCGAGGTCGTCCTGTCCCGCCTGGACTCGACCCCACAGCGCCGCTCCTGGTGGCCGGCGTGGAGGTCCCCCCAGATGAATCGCCTCACCGCGCTTGCGGCCGGCGCTGTCGCGCTGGTCGTCCTCGCTGTCGTCGCCTACCAATTCCTCCCGACGAGCTCGGTCGGGCCGCCCAGGCCCTCACCGACGCCCGTCGTGACGCCCGAGCCCACCGAAACGCCACCGGACATTCCGGCGGCTGGACCGATGGATCCTGGCCGCTATTTCGCGAGGCTCGAGGGCGTCGGCTTCACCTTCGAGGTCCCAGCCGGATGGGTCAGCAACGGCGATTTCGGGATCGACAAGGCCGTCGGCATCGGCCCGGATGGCGCGGCCTTCATCTTCTGGATCGAGGATGCGGACGCGGTGTTCACGGATCCATGCGAGCGAGTCCTCGGGCCGCCGGCTGGCCCGTTGGCTGCCGACCTGGCGGCCGCGATCGCCGAGATGCCGCAGATCGACCTCGTCAGTGGCCCGACGGCCGTGACTGTCGGCGGCCAGCCGGCGCAGCACGTCGCCATCACGATTCCAACCGACATCCCGTGCGAGCCCAATGCGTTCTACCTCTGGGGCGACGAGACGGACGACGGGCAGGCGAGATACGCGACCACGACCGGCATGACGATCGACGTCTGGCTCATCGACGTCGACGGCGTTCGCGTCCAGATCGACGGCGAGACGTACGAGGGCGCAGGGCCCGAGCCCGGCGAGGAGCTCGAGGCGATCATCAACTCGATCGAGTTCGAGTAGGGGCGATCGGCCCGCTGCTCGCTCGGGAATCAGGACGCCGGCCGGAGCAACTGCTCCGGCCGGCGTTCTTCCTGTGGTCGTAGACCGCCTCGGCGGCGGGCCCTACTTCTTGGCGGTTGCCTTCGTCGCGGTCTTCGCCTTGGCGGCGGTCGTCGACTTCTTGGCCGCCGGCCTCGCGGCGGGTTTGGCCATCGCGGCCGTCTTTGCCGGCCGGCTGGGCGCGCTCGCGGAGGCCGCGGGGGCAACGGCCTCGGCTCGGGAGGTCTTGCTCAGCGCGGCGCGAGCCTTGCCGGCCGCGGTCTGGGCGCCCTTCGCCTTGCCGGCCTTGCCCGCGGCGATGCGGGCCTTGGCCTGTTTCTGTGCCTGCGCCTTGCCGACGTTCTTCGCCTTGCCGCGGGCCACGACGGCGGTGCCCGCGAGGAGGTCGTTGACCTTGAGGGCGAGGCGGGACTTCCGGCGCGCGGCCGCGTTCCGGTGGATCGCCCCGGACTTCGCCGCGCGGTCGAGCGCGCTCATCGCCTCGGCGAGTGACGCCTGCGGGTCGAGGTCGCCGGGATTCGTCGCCACTTCGACGGCGTTGCGGACGAGCGTCTTCGCGGCGGTCCGACGCGGCCCGAGGACCTCGTGGCGTCGCTCTGAGCTCCGGACGCGCTTGAGCCCTGACGGGGAGCGCGCGCCGGTCCATTTGCGGGGCGTTCTGGCCAAGTCGATGGAACCTCTCGAACCGATGGTGACTGCGCGCGGGCGCGGATCGGGCGCCGGGCGCGAGGCCGGATGGTAGCAGAGGCCGACCTGTCACACTCTCGCGTCGATGGTGGCGATCCTCGGCGGCCTCGGTGCCGCCCTCTCGTGGGCCATCGCCACTCTGGCGTCCTCCAGGTCCAGCCGAATGATCGGCCCGATGTCGGTCCTCGGCTGGGTCATGGCGGTCGGCCTGGTCGCGGCGATCGGCCCCGCGCTGCTCGCGCGCCCGATCGACCTCGACCTGCCCGAGGTCGTCGGGCTGGTCGTCGTGGGCCTGTCGCACAACCTGGGGCTGCTGCTGGCCTACGCGGCCCTGTCGATCGGCCGGGTCTCGATCGTCGCCCCGATCGTCGCGACCGAGGGCGCGCTCGCGGCAGTGATCTCCATCATCCTCGGCGAGACGCTCGCGATCGCGACAGCGGTCCTGCTTGGTGCGATCGCCGTCGGGGTGGTCCTGGCCGCGGCGGAGCGGTCCGCGGACAGCCCCGCTGCTCAGACGGCAGACCCCGCAGTGACCCGCCGGGCGGCCCTGTTCGCCATCGCCGCCGCGGTCACGTTCTCCATCGGGCTGGTGCTCGCGGGACGCCTTGGGGCGGAAGGCATCCCGCCGGCCTGGGTGATGTTCGTCTCGCGGACGGTGGGCGTCCTGCTGATCGTCGTACCGCTCGTTGTCACGCGTCGGTTCCGGCTGACGCGACGGGCGCTCCCGCTCGTCGTGCTCGCCGGGATCCTCGAGGTTTTCGGCGGTGCGATCTACATCGTCGCCGCCGGCGAAGGCGTTGCGGTCGCCGCCGTGCTCTCGTCGCAGTTCGCGGCGATCGCGGCCGTCGGTGGCTTCCTCCTCTTCGGCGAGCGCCTCCAACGACTCCAGCTCGTCGGCGTCGTGGTGATCGCCATCGGCATCACCGTTCTCGCCGCCCTCCAGGCCTGACGGCTCGAGGCCATCGAACCCGCTCGTACCATTGCCGCCGTGAACCTTGCCGCGGCACGCGAGCTCGTCATCGAGGCTGAAGCCCTCCGGGGCCCGCTTCGAAGCCGTGATGCCGAGGCGGCCAGGAGCCGCCTGGAGGTGCTCTACCCGGATCTCGACGAAGCGTTCGACGTCATGGAGGCGGCGCGTTCGGCCGGTCGCGCCATGGGGACCGAGGAGGGCGTCACGTTCGCGACGACAGCCCTTCCTGGCGCTCCCTCCGATTGAGCGCCCGCATCCCGCAGGAGCGCCTGCGCAACTTCTCGATCATCGCTCACATCGACCACGGGAAGTCGACGCTGGCGGATCGCCTCCTCGAGCTGACACACGCCATCGACCCGCGTCAGATGACGAGCCAGGTCCTCGACTCGATGGACCTCGAGCGCGAGAAGGGCATCACGATCAAGGCGCGGGCCGTGCGCCTCGAGTACACGGCGGGCGACGGGCTCGCGTACGGGCTGAACCTCATCGACACGCCGGGCCACGTCGACTTCAGCTACGAGGTCAGCCGCAGCCTCCAGGCGTGCGAGGGCGCAATCCTCGTCGTCGACGCCGCCCAGGGCATCGAGGCGCAGACCCTCGCGAACGTCCACCTCGCGCTCCGCGAGGGCCTGACGATCGTGCCGGTCCTGAACAAGATCGACCTGCCGTCGGCCCAGCCCGAGCTGGTCATGGACGAGCTCGAGAACGCCCTCGCGATCCCGCGCGAGGAGGTCCTCCTCGTCTCGGCGAAGGACGGGACCGGCGTCCCCGAGGTGCTCGAGGCGATCGTCGAGCGGATCCCGGCGCCGAAGGGCGACCCAACGGCACCGCTCCAGGCGCTCGTCTTCGACAGCCACTACGACCCGTACAAGGGCGTCGTCGTGTACGTCCGGCTCGCGAACGGGACGCTGCATGTCGACGAGCGCATCCGGCTGATGGCCTCGACCGCGGAGTCGGACCTGCTCGAGGTGGGCGTGTTCCGGCCCGCGCTCGTCCCCGTCAAGGAGCTCCGGGCAGGCGAGGTCGGCTATGTCGCGACGGGCCTCAAGAACGTCCGCGAGGCGCAGGTCGGCGACACGATCACGACCGCCGCCACGCCGGCGCGGGCGCCGCTGCCCGGTTACCAGGAGGCCAGGAGCCTCGTCTTCGCCGGCATCTACCCGGTCTCAGGCGAGGACTACCCGCTCCTGCGCGACGCGATCGAGAAGCTCCACCTCAACGACGCCTCGTTCACGTTCGAACCCGAGAGCTCCGTCGCACTCGGGTTCGGGTTCCGATGCGGCTTCCTCGGCCTGCTCCACATGGAGATCGTCCAGGAGCGTCTCGAGCGCGAGTTCGCGCTGGACCTCATCGCGTCCGCGCCCTCGGTCGAGTACGAGGTGGAGCTGGAGCACGGGCGAGGCACGGTCCACGTCGACAACCCGTCGAAGCTGCCGGCGGTGAACGACATCCTGGAGATCCGCGAGCCGTGGGTTCGGCTGTCCGTGGTGACCCCGGCGACCTACATCGGCGCGCTCATGGAGCTCTCGACGAACCGGCGCGGGTCGTTCGTCGACCTCGAATACCTCGACCCGACTCGGGTCCTGATGCGCTTCGAGCTGCCGCTCGCGGAGCTGATCGTCGACTACTACGACCAGCTCAAGACGCGGACGGCCGGCTACGCTTCGATGGACTACGAGGAGATCGGCTATCGGGCCGCGAACCTCGTGCGCCTCGACGTTATGGTCTCGGGCGAGCCGGTCGACGCGCTGTCGATCATCGTCCACCGCGAGAACGCGGCCGCGCTCGGCCGGACCCTGGTGGGCCGGCTGCGCCAGCTCATCCCGCGCCAGATGTTCGAGGTCCCGATCCAGGCCGCGATCGGCTCGAACGTCGTCGCCCGCGAGACGGTCCGGGCGATGCGCAAGAACGTCCTGGCCAAATGCTACGGTGGGGACATCACCCGCAAGCGCAAGCTGCTCGAAAAGCAGAAGGAGGGGAAGCGCCGGATGAAGCGGGTCGGCAGCGTCGAGATCCCGCAGGAGGCCTTCCTCGCCATGCTCCGCAGCGACGAGCCGTGAGCACCTGAGGCCTGTCGGTGGAGGAGGGGCTGCGGGTCCTCGTCGGGCTGGGGCTGACGCTCCTGCTCATCATGCTCCGCCTCGAGGCGGAGCGATTCCACGCGGCCGAGTACGACGAGCCGGTCCGTGGGCGCAAGCCGTCGCTCCTCCGCAGGCTTGCCTGGTACGTCCTCGGCGTCGCGGGCGTCCTCGCCC
>Ga0299913_10004233_pt1 | contig 11998 bp, 12 predicted proteins | sample RVTome_9_FD_201360 | JGI IMG/M metagenome (GOLD analysis project Ga0299913, IMG submission 201360) | Soil microbial communities from uranium-contaminated site in the Upper Colorado River Basin, Wyoming, United States - RVT155D38 (version 2) ... | reverse complement strand
GCGGCTGCGGCAGCACGTCGATCGCGATCACCAGGTTGCCGCGGCGCGCCGCGACGATGGCCAGCTGCGCGACGGCGTCGTCCAGGAATGGCGACAGCACCGCGACCATGGCGCTCGACGGCACCTGCTGCTGCGCAAGCACCGGCCGCGGCGACCAGCCGGCGGACCGGGCCGAGAGCACCAGCCGGTGCCGCAGCCGCAGCAGGTGACGCGCCCCAGAGCCGAGCGGGAGGTGCAGCTGCGGGCGGCCGAGGTCGACCAGGCCCACCCGGTCGCCCTGCCGCAGGTAGCTGGCGGCGAGCGCGGCGGCCGCGCGCACCGCGGTCTCCAGGCTGCTCACCCGGTCGGCAGACTGGCCGCCGCCGGTCGCGATGCCCACCGGCAGCGCCCAGTCGCCGAGCTGCCGGCTGACGTCGACCCTGGTGTCCAGCGCGATCATCACGTCGGCGTCCGCGTCGGCGTGCCGCTCGCGCACGTGCAGCGCGCCACTGTGCGGGAAGCCGGCGCGCAGCGATACCCGCCAGTCCACCCGCCGCAGCCGGTCGCCGGGCGCGAACGGGCGGATGTCGCGCAGCTCCGTCGAGTCGCCGGGGCGCCGCGACCGGTGCGCGCCGACCAGCCCCGCGGCGCGCGGCGGCAGCGGACCCGCCGGCAGCGGGTCGACGGGCGGCAGCACGATCTGCCGCGCCGCGGTGCCGACCACCGGGCCGTACACCAGGAGGCAGTCCGGGCTGGCCAGCAGGTGGTCGGTGCGCAGCACGATGCCCTCACCCCAGCCTTCGGTGCCGCGCCGGCAGGTCAGGTGGTAGCGCCCGGCGGCGATCACGTGCACCCGGCCAGGACCGGCCTTGCCCGGCTCGGGCAGCCGCACGGCGAGCAGCTCGGCGAAGTCGCCGCAGTCCACCTCGACCGACAGCATCCGGTCGTGCACGCCGTCCACGAGCCGCGGCGCCGGCATCGGCCGCACGACCACCTCGCCGCCGGATCGCCTGCCGACGGCGACGACCGTGGACAGCACGAGCGGCGCGCCGATCAGCAGCACGTCCGTCCGGTGCAGCAGCGCGCCGATCGCGATCAGCCCGACGCCGAGCAGCAGCCCGCGGCGCAGCGCGTCGGTCGGCTCCCAGTGGGCCCCGGTGCGCCGGCGAAGCGCCTCGCGCAGCCGCTCCACCCGCCCGCTGCGGCGCTGGGTGACGTCCGCGGCCTTGATCATCGGTGGCGCGTGGAGGCCGGCGTCGGCACCGTCTGCATGAGCTCGGTGACCACCTGCACCGCCGTCACCCCCGAGGTCCAGGTCTCCGGCCGCAGCGTCAGCCGGTGCGCGAGCGCGGGCATCGCGCACTCCTTGACGTCCTCGGGCAGCACGAAGTCCCTGCCGTCGAGCACCGCGAGCGCCCTGCCGACCAGCAGCAGCGCGAGCGAGCCGCGCGGCGATGCGCCCACCTCGACGGCGGGGTGCCGCCGCGTCGCCGCCGCCAGCTCGACGCAGTAGTCGAGCACGTCGGCGTCCACCTGCACCCGCTCGACGCCGGCCTGCAACGCGCGCAGCCGCTCGGCGTCCACCACGGCGTCCACGGCGGTCTCCTCGCGCTGGCGCTCCAGCCGGCGGCGCAGCACCGTCAGCTCCTCGGCGCGCTCCGGGTAGCCGACGTCCAGCCGCAGCAGGAACCGGTCGAGCTGCGCCTCGGGCAGCGGGTAGGTGCCCTCGTACTCGATGGGGTTGGCCGTGGCCAGCACGTGGAACGGGGCCGGCAGCATGAACGTGCGGCCTTCGACGGTGACCTGCCGCTCCTGCATCGCCTCCAGCAGCGCGGACTGCGTCTTGGGCGGGGTGCGGTTCACCTCGTCGGCCAGCAGCAGCCCGGTGAAGACGGGTCCGGCGCGGAACTCGAAGTCGCGGCTCGCTGGGTCGTAGAAGAACGAGCCGGTGACGTCGGCCGGCAGCATGTCCGGCGTGCACTGCAGGCGGCGGAACTCCAGCCCGAGCGCCTGCGCCAGGCTGCGGGCCATCAGCGTCTTGCCGAGGCCGGGCATGTCCTCCAGCAGCACGTGCCCGCCGGCCAGCACCGCGGCCAGCGCGAGCCGCACCGTGCGCTCCATGCCGACCACCACGGTGCCGACCCGGTCCAGCACCTCCCCGGCCACCTTGGCGACGGCCGCCACCTCCGCGGCCGTGTCGGTGTGCGTGGTCGACATCAGGTCTCCTCCAGTTTGACGAACAGCGCCGCCGCGGTCTTCGGGTCCGGCATCGTGGCGGTGGGATCGGTGACGAGCCGGTGCAGGGCCGTGCCGAGCACGCCGGGCGCACGTGGGTCGTCCAGGTCGCGGATGCCGGCCCGATGCAGCCTGACCAGCGCGAGCCTGGCCAGCCGCGGCTGCACCCTGGTGCGGAACCGCGACTGGTAGTCCAACGCTTCGGACAGGCGGCTCTCCAGCGAGGTGGCCACGTGCTCGCTCGGCCTGGTGGTGGGATCGGGCAGCGGCGCCCAGATCGGCTCGACGGCGTCCGGCGCAAGCAGGCTGAGCAGCACGAACGCGGTGACCGGCAGCCCGAGCAGCACGGCCCAGATCGGCTCGACGCCGCCCAGCACGATCATGCCCGCGACGCCGATCACGCCAAGTCCGACCGAGACCGACGCCGCGACGGGCGGCCTCACACCGGCACCGCCACGAGCGCAGCTCCACCAGCTCGGCGGGCGGGCCTCACGCCGGCACCCCGGCCGTCGCGGCCAGGTCGTCGACGAGCCGGCGCAGCGCGTCCTCGGCGGCGTCGGCATCGGCCTCGGTGACGGGGTGCGTGCTGAACCGCGCCCGCTGGTAAAGCCGCCGCAGCCGGTGCAGCGCCCGGGGGTCCACGTCGAGGCCGGCCAGCACGGCCGTGGTGAACTCGGTCGCCGTCTGGTGTGCGAGTCTGGCGAGCCCGCACTCGGCGGCGGCCTCCTCCATCACGAGCCAGGCGAGCACCACCGCGTCGCCTGGGTCGCCGCCGGCCCGCTGGCGCAGCTGCTCCAACGCCCCGCCGGCCGCGCGGTGGATGAAGCTCACGTCGATCCGGTCATCGTCGTCGCCCGACACCTCGGTCGGCGTGACGGCCTCGGGCCGGCGCTTCCGGAACCGTTTGAACCGCACGCTGAACAGGATCGACAGCAGGCCGATCACGAAAAGCAGAACCATCGCGAGCAGCAGCGCCACCATCACCAACGCCGCGACGGTCCGCACCACGGGCGGCGCCTCGAACTCGTCTTCGCTCCGCTCCCCCGCGTCCGCGCCCTGGCCCTCCACCTGCCGGTTGAAGCCGGGCACCCACCCCTGGCCGACCTCCACCGCGCTCTCGCCACCCGCGGCGAACACCACCACCAGCAGCACCACGACGATGCCCAGCACCGTCGGAGCCGCCGGCGGCAGCTTGCTCAGCACGCGGCGAACCACGGGGTCGAGCATGCCCGAGCGCACCACCCCGGTGAAGGTGCGGCGGCTATCAACTCCGCAACGCACCCGCCGTCAGGAAACGAGCTCTACCCGGCAATGGCCGGTCGCCGCGCGGGCGAGCCGACGATCGGCGGTCACCAAAGCGAGTCGGCGTGCCTCGGCCATGGCCACGTACGCGGCGTCGTAGCCGCTGATGCCTGCGCGGAGCTGCCACATGCGGGGCAGCAGGCCGTCAAGGGAAACATGATCGATGCCGAGGTGCGGCAGCCGGTCGACGGCACGAAGTGCCTGCGTCTCGTCGATCTTGTTTCCGAGCGCGAGGCCACGGATGACCGAGAAGACCGCCGCCTTCCAGTGTTCGGGCGCGGCCCATTCCGTGTCTCGACCCAGTACCGCCCTGGCCTTGCGGCCACGCTCGTCCACGTAGACCAGCATGTTGGCCATGACGGAGGCGTCGACGACGATCACGCCGCGCCACCCGCGCCGTGGCCCGTCAGGTCGTCCCCGTGCTCGCGACCCGTTCGAGCCTGCTCCAGCAGCGCCGCCGAGTCGGGAGCATCCTCACCGGCACCGCCGCCGGTCGCCAGCTCACGTTCGATCTCGGCGAGCAGCTGACGGTTGCGGCCGAAGCCGGCCTGCCGCTTGAGCACGCCCAGGAGGAAGGACTGCAAGGACTGCCCGCGCTCTCGCGCATCCCGGGCGAGCGCATCCCTCACGTCGTCCGGCACGTCCCGGATCGTCAACACCGCCATGACTACATTTTGCTGTCAAAGAGCCTGTAAAATCAAGTCACCTCGGCGGCCTGTCGAAGCACGGCCTCCAGCATCGCCGGGGTCAGCCTGCCGGTGAAGGTGTTCTGCTGGCTCACGTGGTAGCAGCCGAACAGGTGCAGCTCGCCGGCCGGGCCGCCGAGGACCGCGTGCGCGCCGTGGCCGAAGACCGGGCGGGGGCGCGGCAGCTCCCAGCCGACCGACGGCAGGATCGGCAGCAGCGCCTGCCAGCCGAAGGCGCCCAGCACGACGATCGAGCGCAGGGTGGGTGCGAGCAGCTCCAGCTCGCGCCGCAGCCAGTGCCGGCAGTTGTCACGCTCGGCCGGGGTGGGCTTGTTGGCCGGCGGGGCGCAGCGCACGGGAGCGGTGATCCGGGTGCCGAACAGTTGCAGCCCGTCGCCGCGGTGCACGGCCGTCGGCTGGTTGGCCAGGCCCACGGCGTGCAGCGCGGCGTACAGCACGTCGCCGGAGCGGTCGCCGGTGAACATCCGCCCGGTGCGGTTCGCGCCGTGCGCCGCCGGCGCCAACCCGACGATGGCGAGTTTGGCGTCCGCCGGCCCGAAGCCCGGCACCGGCCGGCCCCAGTACGTCTCGCCGCGGAAGGCGGCCCGCTTCTCCAGCGCCACCAGCTCCCGCCAGGCCACCAGCCGCGGGCAGGCCCGGCAGTGCGACACGGCGGCGTCGAGCGCGGCGAGGTCGGGCACGGCCGCCGCCATGGCAGCCGGGTCCGATGCCGGGCCGGACGCCGGGCCGGGTTGCGGGTCTGATGCCGTACTGGATGCCGTCGACACGGTGCTGTTCATACACCCACTATTTTCCTGAGCATGGCGAAGAATCAGGAGTCCGGGCCGGACGAGGAGAAGCCCAAGAAGGACGACGAGACGACCGCTCCCGCCGAGCCCGAGGACGACCTGGTCACGACGAAGCACACGCTGCAGCACAAACGGCGAAAGCTCGCGTACACGGTGACCACTGGCCGCGTGGTGTTGCGCGAGGAGGTGTACACCGACGGCAAGTTCAAGGGCCACCAGGCCAAGGCGGAGATGTTCGTCGCGGCCTACACGCTGGACGGCGCGGAGCCGGGCACCCGGCCGGTGACGTTCGCGTTCAACGGCGGACCCGGCAGCTCCAGCGTGTGGCTGCACCTCGGGCTGTTCGGACCGCGGCGGGTGGTGATGGGTGACGTCGGCGACCTCGCCCCGCCGCCGTACGGCATGACCGACAACGCCGAGACCCTGCTCGCGCACTCCGACCTGGTGTTCATCGACCCGGTGTCCACCGGCTACTCGCGCGCGGTGAAGGGCGGCAAGCCCGGCGACTACCACGGCTTCACGAAGGACCTCGAGTCCGTCGGCGAGGTGATCAGGCTGTGGACCTCGCGCAACGGCCGCTGGATGTCGCCGAAGTTCCTGGCCGGCGAGTCCTACGGCACCATCCGGGCCGCCGGGTTGGCCAAGCACCTGCAGTCCAGGTGCGGCATGTACTTCAACGGGCTGATCCTCATCTCGTCGGTGCTGGACACCGGCACGGTGTTCTTCTCGGAGGGCAACGACCTGCCGTACGCGCTGTACCTGCCGACCTACGCGGCGATCGCGCACTACCACGGGCTGCACGAGGGACGCGAGCTCGCCGACCTGCTCGCCGAGGCCGAGGCGTACGCGTCGAGGGACTACCTGCTGGCGCTGGCCCGCGGGCACCGGCTCGGCGCGTCCGAGCGGGCCGAGGCCGTGGCCACCGTGGCCAGGCTGGCAGGGCTGTCCCCGGACTATGTCGACCGCGTCGAGCTGCGCATCGAGCACGTGCGCTACTTCACCGAGCTGCTGCGCGCCCGTGGCCGCACGGTCGGCCGGCTGGACGGCCGGTTCACCGGCTGGGACCCGGACGGCGGGCGCGAGCACTGGATCGAGGACCCGTCCTACGTCGCGATCCTCGGCCCGTACGCCGCTGCGCTGAACCACTACCTGCACGACGAGCTGGAGTACTCCAACGACCTGCCGTACGAGATCCTGACCGACCGGGTGCAGCCGTGGTCGTACCGGGAGTTCGAGGGCCGCGGCATCTCGGTGTCGGCCGGCCTCGCCGAGGCGATGCGGCACAACCCGCACCTGCGGGTGCACATCTCCAGCGGGCACTACGACGGCGCGACCCCGTACTACGCGGCGGAGCACGTCGTCGCGCACCTGCAGATCCCCGCCGAGCTGCGGGGCAACATCGAGGTGAAGTACTACCCGGCGGGGCACATGATGTACGTGCACGAGCCGTCGCGGCAGGCGCAGTCCGCCGACCTCGCCGAGTTCATCCGCACCGCATCCAACCGCTGACCCCCGGCTCGTCCGGGGACGACTCGCATCCGTATCGACGTCTTGGGGCGCCCAGAACGTCGATACGGATGCGAGTCGCCGTCAGGCGATGGAGAGCGCGATGCCGTCGAGGATGTCGTGCTCGCTGACGACCAGCTCCTCGATCCCGGCCCGCTCGCGCAGCTCCTCGGCCAGCACCCGCACGATGAGCGACCCGCCGCCGATCACGTCCACCCGGCCGGGGTGGATGGTCTTGTTGGCCGCCCGCTGCGCGTGCGTCATGCCGAGCAGCTCGGCCGACACGTCGTGCAGCTGCCGGTAGGACAGCCTTGAGAGGTGCGCGAGCGCCGGGTCGTGCGACGGCAGGCGCTGCACGAGGGACGACAGCTGGGTCATGGTGCCGGCGACCCCGATCCACGTCTTGGCCTCGTCGACCGGCACCGCGTCGAAGGCCGCGTCGAGCACGGACCGCGCGAACTCCTCGGCGGCCTTCTGCTCCGACGGCGTCGGCGGATCCGACGGCAGGCAGCGCTCGGTGATCCGCACGCAGCCGACGTCGACCGAACGCGCCGCCGTCACGGTCGCCTTCGCGCCGTCCCAGTCGCCGAGCACCAGCTCGGTGGAGCCACCGCCGACGTCGACCACGAGGAACGGCCCGTCCGTGGCGTCGAAGTCGCCGACCGCACCGGTGAACGACAGCCTGGCCTCCTCGTCGCCGCTGATCACCTCGGCGCCCGCGCCGAGCGTCGCGCGGACCATGGTGAAGAAGTCCTCCTTGTTCGCTGCGTCCCTGGTGGCCGAGGTGGCCACCATGCGCACCCGCTCGGTGCCCTTGCGGCGCACGATCGCGGTGAAATCGGCGAGCGCGGCGCGGGTGCGCTCGATCGCCTCGGGCACGAGCCGGCCCGTCGCGTCCACGCCCTGGCCGAGGCGCACGATGCGCATCTCGCGGTGCACGTCGCGCAGCTCGACCGTCCCGTCGTCGTGCCGGTTCACGTCGGCAACCAGAAGCCGGATCGAGTTCGTGCCGCAGTCGACCGCCGCCACCCGCCCCATGTCGTGCAACCTCCATCGCCTGACGGCGACTCGCATCCGTATCGACGTTTTCGGGCGCCCAGAACGTCGATACGGATGCGAGTCGCCTTAAGTCGTCCGGCCGCCGAGCCTACGGGCTCCCGTGGATCACAAGCGGCGCGAGCGGATTTGGGAGCCGGACTTGTCAGGTCGGCGGCAGGGACGTGGTGGTCGTGGGCTGGCCACTGTCCGTCGTGGTCTCGGTGGACGTCCCGGTGGACGTCCCGGTGGTCGTCCCGGTGGAGCTGTTCGCGGAGGACTCGCTGGTGTTCGCCGGGGTGGTACCGGCCGCGGTGGTCGTCGAGCTGCTCGGTGGTGGCGGTGGCGTCGTCGTCTCGCACTCCGGCGGCACCGTGGTGCTCGGCGTCGGGCTCGTCGGGCTCGTCGGGTCCGTCGTGCTCGGCGGCGTGGTCGGGCAGGTCGGCGGTGTCGTCGTCGGGTCCGTCGTGGACGGCGGCGGCGTGGTGGTCGACGGCGGGTTCGTCGTCGGCGGCGGCGTGGTGCCTGGCGGCGTCGTCGGGTCCGGGACCTGCGGCTCCGCCACCGGCTCTTCGATCGGGGCCGGCGACGACGGCAGCGGGGTCACGCCGTTGGCGTAGGCCGCGGCCCAGGCGAGGATCTTCGCGACGTAGGCGTCCGAGTGGTTGTAGCGGAAGATCGCCCTGGCAAGTGAGACGGGGTCGCGCAGGTCGGTGCGGTCGGCGCACAGGTACTTGCCGGCGGCCACCGTGGAGTCGTAGATGTTGTGCGGGCTGACGGTGCCGTCGTCGTTGCCGTCCGCCGAATAGCCCGCCCACGTGGTGGGGATGAACTGCATCGGGCCGACGGCGCGGTCCCACACGGAGTCGCCGTCGAGCAGCCCGCCGTCGGAGTCCCGGATCGCCGCGATGCCGGGGCCGCCGGACAGCTGCGGGCCGAGGATGGGCCGGATCGTGGTGCCGTTCGCGTCGACGGCGCCGCCGCGCGCGTGGCCGGACTCGATGCGCCCGATCGCGGCGAGCACGGACCAGTGCAGCCCGCACGTCGGGTGCGACAGGGCCAGCCGCTGCTCGGCCTTCAGGTACGCGTCGAGCATGACGCCCGGGATGCCGAGCGGGCCGGGCGGGACGGTCGCGAGCGGGCCGCCGGCGCCTGGCGTCACCGGGCCGGCGAGCGCCGCGAGCAGCTCGGGCGAGAGCGTGTCCGCCTCGGGCAGCCGGCCGCCGGCACCGTAGTCCTCGGGCTCGGCCTTGGCGCGCATTACGGCGGCGAGCAGGTCGCCGGGGCCGAAGGCGCCGCCGATGTGTGCGAACGAGCCACCGGCCAGCGTGAGGAACGATCTAGCGCTGGTGGTCGCCAAGGTCGCCGGGAGCAGCAGCATCCCACCGACGACGATGGCTGCGGCTAGCCGTTTGGACCGACCTGCACCGCCACGCCGATTCACGAACCAACTCTCCTCGCCCACGCGCCGTCGCCCCGGCCGAGACCCCGGGCCTCGTCCAGACTGCCTCACCGAACGCCGACTGTCACCTCTTCTGCTCGACTCTCACTCAACGCGTGCGTGACGCCGCGTGTCCGGCCACGGCTAGTTCGGTGGCCGGTCGGGCGCCCTCGCGGCTTGATCGGCCGTCCCGGTGGATCTCCACCCGCCGGTTCGGGTGACCGCGGCCGGCCTCCGATTGCGGACAGACACAACGTTCAGTTGTCAAATCAGCGCCGCACACCCGAGGTGTTGCTACTCAAGGTGACGATCTTGATGGTTGGCCACGGATCGTGGCCGGGCGTCGTGGATTGCGGCCGTCGGTCGGGGCGGCCGGACGTCCCCGGGCGTTCGCGCAGTGAGGTCTGCCCGTTTGCCCGCCAGTTCGTACCACACAGTGATGTCCGAAACCCGCCATCGACCGCCGGCCGGACGGCCGATTCGCCTCGTCCCCATGCCAGCTCCGGGTGCCGCAGGCGTCAGTCGGGCCGGTCGGGCCGGCTGGTGCACCGGCCGGCTTCGTGCCACCCGCCGATCGCCGCCAGCGCCTCGTCACCGAACGGATTGACGCCAGGACCGCGGGCCAGCGCATGCGCCACGTGCACGTGCAGGCACTTCACCCGGCCCGGCATGCCGCCGGCGCTGACGTCCGTGCCGAGCGGCTCGATGGCGTCCCGCTCGGCGAGGTACGACTCGTGCGCGCTGCGGTACCGGTCGGCCAGCTCGGGGTCCTCCGCCAGCCGCGCCGTCATCTCCCGCATGGTGCCGCCGGCCTCCATGGTGGCCACGGCCGAGCACAGCCGGGGGCACGTCAGGTAGTACATCGTCGGGAACGGGGTGCCGTCCTCCAGCCGTGGGTTCGTCTGCACGACCGCGGGATCGCCGCACGGGCAGCGGTACGCGATGGCGCGCACGGCCCGCGGTGGCCGGCCGAGCTGCACGGCCAGCACCGCGAGGTCGTCGGCGGTGACCTCGTGCCGTTCGGCTTCGTTCACTGCCCGGTTCCCGGCGCGATGGTGCGCCACAGCTGGCCGTACCACTCCTCGCCGGGGGCGGCGCGCGGGGTCTCGGCCGGCGGGGTGGTCGTGGTCGTCGTCGGCAGCTGCACCACGTAGGGCGTCTCGCCCGGCTTGACGTACCGCAACCGCTCGCGTGCCTCCGCCTCGACCTGTGCGGGGTCGGACAGCTCGGTCTTGCGCCGCTCGAGCAGCTCGACCTGCTCGCGCAGCTTCTCCTGCTGCTGCACGGTCTCGTCGAGCGCGCCGCGCTGCGCGAGGTAGTTGCGCAGCGGCACCGCCACCGAGAACGCGAGCGCGATCACCACGAGCGCGAGCACCGCGGCGCGCCTGGTGGACGACAGGCCAAGCGGGCCGTGCATCCTCGAGCGGCGGCGTGGCTCACGGCCGCGCCGCACCGCCCGTCGCCCGTCGACCGGCCGATCCTCGGGCTGGCCGTCGCGCGGCCGCGGCTTGCGCGCCCGGCCGGCCCCGCCCGTACCGCCGTCGTCCATGTCAGCCCTCTGGGGTGAACCGCGGGAAGGCCAGGTCGCCGTTGTAGCGGGCGGCCTCGCCGAGCGCCTCCTCGATGCGCAGCAGCTGGTTGTACTTGGCCGTCCGCTCGCCGCGCGCCGGCGCGCCGGTCTTGATCTGCCCGCAGCCGGTGGCCACCGCGAGGTCCGCGATCGTGGTGTCCTCGGTCTCGCCCGAGCGGTGGCTCATCATGCAGCGGTAGCCGAACGACTGCGCCAGCGTCACGGCGTCCAGCGTCTCGGACAGCGTGCCGATCTGGTTGACCTTCACCAGCACCGCGTTGGCCGCGCGCCGCGCGATCCCCTCCTCGATGCGCTCCGGGTTCGTCACGAACAGGTCGTCGCCGACGATCTGCACCCGCTCGCCGATCTGCTTGGTGAGCTGCACCCAGCCCTCCCAGTCGTCCTCGGCCAGCGGGTCCTCGATCGACACCAGCGGGTACGCGTCGATCAGCTCGCGGTAGTAGCCGATCATCTGCTCCGCGCTGCGCTTGGTGCCCTCGAACGTATACGCGCGGTCCTCGTAGAACTCGGTCGCCGCCACGTCCAGCGCGAGCACCACGTCGCGGCCGAGCGTGTAGCCCGCCTTCTCCACCGCGGTCGCGATCAGGTCCAGCGCCTCCCTGTTGTTCGGCAGGTCAGGCGCGAATCCGCCCTCGTCGCCGAGCCCGGTCGCCAGCCCCTTGGACTTCAGCACCGACTTCAACGCGTGGTACACCTCGGCGCCGCACTGCAGCGCGTCGCGAAAGGTGTCCACGCCGATCGGCGCGATCATGAATTCCTGCACGTCGACCGCGGTGTCGGCGTGCGCGCCGCCGTTGAGGATGTTCAGCATCGGCACCGGCAGCACGTGCGAGTTCGGCCCACCGATGTAGCGGAACAGCTCCAGCCCCGCCGAGTCGGCCGCGGCCTTCGCCACCGCGAGTGAGACGCCGAGGATGGCGTTCGCGCCGAGCCTGGACTTGTCGGCCGTGCCGTCGAGGTCGACGAGCTTCTGGTCGACGATGCGCTGCTCGAACGCCTCGATGCCGTTCAGCTCCGGGCCGATCTCGTCCAGCACGGCGTTCACCGCACGCTCGACGCCCTTGCCGGCGTAGCGGTCCGGGTCGCCGTCGCGCAGCTCGACCGCCTCGTGCTCGCCGGTCGACGCGCCGCTCGGCACCGCGGCGCGCGCCAGCGTGCCGTCGTCCAGGGCCACTTCCACTTCCACCGTGGGGTTGCCCCGCGAGTCCAGGATCTCGCGAGCGCCGACCTGCTCGATGACCGCCACTGGAAAGCTCCTCAGGGTCTTGCGTCCGCGCCGCCACCACGGCGCACCTGGTCAGCGAGCCTAGCCGGCTGCCCCGGTCACCCGACGGAGGCTCGCTGGGGGGCCCCCCCCCCCCCCCCCCCCCCCCCCCGGGGGGGGGCGCGGGGGGCCCCCGGGGGGGGGGGGGGC
>Ga0299913_10004231_pt1 | contig 12001 bp, 9 predicted proteins | sample RVTome_9_FD_201360 | JGI IMG/M metagenome (GOLD analysis project Ga0299913, IMG submission 201360) | Soil microbial communities from uranium-contaminated site in the Upper Colorado River Basin, Wyoming, United States - RVT155D38 (version 2) ... | reverse complement strand
CGAGTCGGTGCCGGCGTCGCCGGACAGCGCGGCCCGCAGGTCGGCCTCCGAGGCCAGCGGCGCACCGCGCTGCACCCGCACCTCGAGCCCGTGGATCGTGCGGTCCCCCCCGTTCAGCACGCGGCCGGTGACGGTCAGCACCGCCGGCCCGTCCGTCGTGACCAGCCGCGGGCTCAGCTCGGTCAGCTCGATCCGCAGGCCGAGCTCGGCCTGGGCCCCGGCCGCACCGGCTGCCGCCGCACCGGCTGCCGCCCCGGCCGGCACTGCGGCCCAAGTCGCCGCCGGCGCCCCGGCCGGCGCCGCAGCCGCTGTCCCGGCCGGCGCCACGAGGGTCGCGGCGAAGAAGGCCGCGGCCAGCAGCGCGAGGACTCGGCTCACGCGGACTCCGACAGCAGGTCGGCGGCCAGCCGCACCAGCCGGCGCTCGTCCGCGTACGCCAGCCGTCCGTCCAGCTCGGTGAGTGGCACCCACGCCACCTCGGTGACCTCGACGTCCTCGTCGCACAGCTCGCCGCCGATGGCCTCCATCAGGAAGTGGTGCACGGTCTTGTGCACCCGGCGGTCCTCCGCCACGAACCAGTAGTCGATCGTGCCGAGCGGCGCGAGCACCCTGCCCTTGATCCCGGTCTCCTCGGCGACCTCCCTGATCGCCGCCTGCTCCGGCGTCTCACCCGCCTCCAGGTGACCCTTCGGCAGCGACCACAGCAGCCGGCCGCGGCGGTCCAGCCGGCCGATCAGCGCGGCGCTCTCGCGGACCGCGTCCACCACCAGCCCGCCCGCGGAGGTCTCGTCCACGGTGCGCAGCCGGCGGCCACCGCGCCGGCCCTTGGTCGCGCCGGCGGCAGCGGCCCTGGCCCGCCCGGACCTGCGTTGGGCGGTGGGCGGTTTGTCGCCCTTGTCCGTCGCCTTGTCCGGAACCGGCTTGGGTGGGATCGGCTGGCCGGTTCCGGTGCCCGCGGTGCCCGCGCCGGCGTCGGCGGTTCCCTCGGCGGCCCCGCCGCGGCCGCGGGACGACCTGCGGCGTCGCCGACGGCGCCCCGGCTGCGGACTGCCGGAACGTTCAGGCGGCGGCGACATGTCCGCGATGGTAGTGGCGCCACTAACGCCGCCATGCCGCTTCCGCCCGTCTGTGGCCGGTTACCCGTCTTCCTCGGGTGGCTGCGTTCCCTTCGGCCGGCCGGTCGAGTTCCCGCTGCCACGGCCGAAACCAGCCAGCCGCCGGAGGGCCGCCACCAGACGAGCTATCCCTCGAGCGCGAAGGTGTTCCCGTCGGGGTCGCGGAACCAGGCGACCCTGCCGTAGCCGGCGTTGTGGATGCCGCGCTCGTCGGCCGTCAGCCCGTCGTACCTCTCGAACGGGACGCCCTTGGCGGCCAGCTCGTCGACCACCCGCTCGATGTCGTCGACGACCCAGTGGGCGACGGTCGCGGTCGCCTTGCCGGCGTGCGCCGGGGACGCGTAGACGAGCAGCGACGTGCCGCCGGCGCAGTCGTACGCGCGGCTCTCCCCCGGCTGGCCCTCCCGCGGGGAGAGGCCGAGCTTGCCCTCGTAGAAGGCCACCGCGGTGGCCAGGTCGGCGACCGCGATCTGCGCGTTCACCCGGTACCGGCTCAGGCTCATAGTTTCTCCTCAAGGTCGTCCGGTGACTTGTCCGGCCGCAGCCCACGCCAGGACGGCAGGCGCATCCGCCCGTCCGGTGTCCACTCGCGGAACACCACCTCGCCGACCAGCTCCGGCTCCACCCACCGCGCACCGCGGGCGCGGTCGGCAGGCACCGGGGTGACGAACGGTGACGTCTTGCGCGGCCGGTCCGCCAGCATCGCCGTCGTGGTGCGCAGCATCTCCTCGGTGAAGCCGGTGCCGACCTGCCCCACGTAGCGCAGCCCGTCGCCCTCGTCGGCCGGCACGCCGAGCAGCAGCGAGCCGACCAGCCCGGCACGCCTGCCGTTGCCTGGTCGCCAGCCGCCGATCACCACCTCGACGGTGTGCTCGGTGGTGACCTTGACCCAGTCCGGGCTGCGGCGCCCCGGGTGGTAGCGGGACGTCGCCCGCTTGGCCACCACGCCCTCCAGCCGCTGCTCGGTGGCCGCCTGCAGCACGAGCGCGCCCTCTGCGGGGAAGCTCGGCGTGGTCTGCCAGCGCGGACCGTCGAGCTCCAACGACTCCAGCAGCTCGCGCCGCTGCGCGTACGGCAGGCCGAGCGTCGACCGGCCCTCCAGGTGCAGCACGTCGAAGATCAGGTACGTCACCGGGAGCTGCTCGGCAAGACGCCTGGCCTGCGCCGCGTTGGCCACGTGCATGCGGTTCTGCAACGCGGCGAACGACGGGCGGCCTTCGCGCATCGCCACGATCTCGCCGTCCAACAGCACCTGGGTGCTGCCCAGCTGCTCGCCGAGCGCGCGCAGCTCCGGGTACGCGGTCGTGATGTCGTGGCCGCTGCGCGCGATCAGCTGGACGCGGCCGCCGTCCACGATGGCCAGCGCGCGCACGCCGTCCCACTTGAACTCGTACGCCCAGTGCACGTCGTCCTTCGGCAGCGGGCCGGGGGTGGCGAGCATCGGCGTCATCGACTCGGGCAGCGGCTGCCAGTCCGGGTCGGTCGGTGGGTCGCTGCGCCGAACCATCCAGTCCCGGTCGCCGTCGTTCGTGCGGGTGCTGCGGAAGAACACGTACCTGCCCTGTACGCGCTGGCCGTGCAGCACGACGGCGACCTCGCGATCGGACCACTTCAGCGTCTCGTACCGGCCGCGGTCCCAGATCGTCATCCGACCGGCGCCGTACTCGCCCTTGGGGATGTCGCCCTCGAACGTGGCGTACTCCATCGGATGGTCCTCGGTGTGCACGGCGAGCCGGATGTCGCCGGGCGTGGCCGGCAGCCCGCGCGGCACCGCCCACGAGGCCAGTACCCCGCCGCGCTCCAGCCGGACGTCCCAGTGCAGCCGCCGCGCGTGGTGCTCCTGGATGACGAACGTGTCGTCGCCGCCGCGCGGCAGGGCGTCGTCCGCCGCCGGCACCGGCTCGGGCGTGCGCTCCGGGTCGCGCTTGCGGCGGTAGTCCTCCAGTCCGCTCACCGTGCCAGTGTCCCCCGACTATCGTGGCGCGTCGTGCCAACCGACCAGACGACGGACAATGCCGTCGTGGACCTGATCCAGATCCCGCAGGAGGCCGACGAGCTCGCCGCGCGGTTCGACGCGGCCGGGCACCGGCTCTACCTCGTAGGCGGACCGGTCCGCGACGCGCTGCTCGGCCGGCCGGTCGGCGACCTCGACTTCACCACCGACGCCAGGCCACCCGAGGTGCTGCGGCTGCTGTCCGGCTGGGCCGACGCGGTGTGGGAGACCGGAATCGCGTACGGGACGGTCGGCGCCCGGCGGCACAGCACCACGGTGGAGATCACCACCTTCCGCGCGGACGCCTACGACCGGGTCAGCCGCAACCCGGCCGTCTCGTTCGGCGACTCGATCGAGGGCGACCTGGTGCGCCGCGACTTCACCGCCAACGCGATGGCCGTCGCGCTGCCGTCGCGCGAGTTCGTCGACCCGTACGGCGGCCTGGCCGCGTTGGCGCGCGGCGAACTGGACACCCCGGCCACCCCGCAGGAGTCGTTCGCCGACGACCCGCTGCGCATGCTGCGCGCCGCCCGGTTCGTCTCCCAGCTCGGCTTCACGCCGGTGCCGCGCGTGGTGGCGGCGATCGGCTCGATGGCTTCCGAGCTAACGCGGATCACCGCGGAACGGGTGCAGGCCGAGCTGACCAAGCTGGTGCTCGGCGCGCACCCCCGGCGCGGCATCGAGCTGCTGGTGGACAGCGGGCTGGCCGACCACGTGCTGCCCGAGGTGCCGGCGATGCGGCTGGAGATCGACGAGCACCACCAGCACAAGGACGTCTACCAGCACTCCCTCGTGGTGCTGGACCAGGCGATCGCGCTGGAGGACGCCCCGGACCTGGTGCTGCGGCTGGCCGCCCTGCTGCACGACATCGGCAAGCCGGCGACGCGCCGCTTCGAGCCCGGCGGCGGGGTGAGCTTCCACCACCACGAGGTGGTCGGCGCCAAGCTGGCCCGCGCCCGGCTGCGCGCGCTGCGCCACTCGAAGGAGATCGTCGAGGACGTCTCCCGGCTCGTCTACCTGCACCTTCGCTTCCACGGCTACGGCCGCGGGGAGTGGACCGACTCCGCGGTGCGCCGCTACGTCACCGACGCCGGCCCGCTGCTCGACCGGCTGCACAAGCTGGTCCGCGCCGACTGCACCACCCGCAACCGGCGCAAGGCCCTCGCGCTGCAGCGCACCTACTCCTCCCTGGAGGAGCGCATCTCGCGGCTGCAGGCGGAGGAGGACCTCGCGCGCGTGCGCCCCGACCTCGACGGCAACGCCATCATGGAGCTGCTGGGGCTGCCGCCCGGCCCGCTCGTCGGCAAGGCATGGCGGCATCTCAAGGAACTACGCCTGGAGCGCGGCCCGCTCAGCCGTGCCGAGGCCGAAGCCGAGCTGCGCGCCTGGGCCCGCGCCCAAGGCCTCTAACCCACCCCGCCGCCCACCCCCGCCCACCCCCGCCCGGCTCACCCCCCGGCGTGTCCGCCGGTTGGTAAGGCCGTGTCCGTCGTTTCGTCAGGGCCGCCCGCTCTTCCGGAACGGCGACTCGCATCCGTAACGACATTTTCGGGCCGCCAGCACGTCGATACGGATGCGAGTTGCCACGGGGCTGGAACTGTGGGGGGCGCGGGGTCGTCGTATGCGGGACAGCCGCGGACGTGGCGGGACAGCCGGGAAGGGGCCGCGGGTGGTGCGGATTGACGATGCGAGCTGGGCCGCAGACGGCGAGCCAGCCGATGTGCCGCCAACCGAATCCGGGGCGCTGCTCGGCTCCGCGGTTCCGGCCGCTGCCAGCGAGGCGCCGGCACGCATCGCGTACTCGTTCGGCACCGGCAAAGGCAACCCGCACACCTGGAACGATGCCGCGAACTTCGACGCCGACGGGGACGGCAGCGCCGACTCGGTAGCGCTCGACTTCGACGGCGACGGCCGGGTCGACGACGCGATGTGGGACTCCGACGGCGACGGCGTGGCCGACACTGCGCTGCTCGACCTGGATGACGACGGCGTGCCAGAGCATGGCTATACCGACTCGACCGGTGCCGGCACCTGGAACGCCAGGGGCGCTGCGCTGCCCGGCCAGCGGCCCGCGGAGGACGTCGAGCCCACGCCGGGTCCGCAGCCGGACCCGGACCCGCAGCTGTCGCCGTCCGAGCCCGACGAGCCGGAAACACCGCAGGAGCCTCCCGGCCCGGAGCAGTCCAGCCCCGAACGGGCAGCGGGCGAGGTCGGCTGGACGGACAGCGACGGCGTGCAGCACACCGACCGGGTGGACGAGGACATCGACCGGGACGGCACCGCCGACGCGGCGTGGGTGGACTTCGACCTCGACGGCGACCTTGACGAGCTGGTCGTCGACATCGACCACGACGGCACGCTGGACCAGCTCGTGGTCGACACCGACGACGACGGCCGGCTGGAAACGGCCTACCTGGACACCGACGACGACGGAGCGCTGGACACCATGGCGGTCGACGCGGACGGCGACGGCACCGTCGACCAGACGCTGCACACCGGCGACGCCGGCTTCGTCGAGCCCTGACCCGGCACCCACCCTGCGCGAATGGTGCGCGCCCGCCCTCGATGTCGGGCGCGAGCGACGGGCATCGGGCTAGGGCGGCGAAACGACCGGGTGCGCCGGCGTTGGTCGGCGGTGCAGCAGCTCGTAGCCGACCAGCCCGAGCAGGTACGCGGCGGCCGCGGCCAGCATGAGCGGCGCCGACCGCCCGTCGGCCGGCACGAAAGCGGCGGCGAGCACCGTTGCCACCACGTAGCTGACGTTGAACACGGTGTCGTACAGCGCGAAGACCCGCCCGCGGGTCCCGTCGCCGATCCTCTGCTGCACCTCGGCGTCCAGGCACAGCTTGATCGTCTGGCCGACGAGCGACAGCACGAAGGCGGCCGCCAGTACGGTGGCGAGCCGCATCGGCACGCCCAGCGCCAGCTGCCCGGCCAGCGCCACGACGAGCGCGAGCCGCACCGTGCTGGATCGGCCGAGCCTGGACACCAGCAGCGGGGTGAGCACGGCGGCCAGCACCACGCCCACCGCGCCGGCTGCGAGCGCCTGGCCGAGCCCGGGCACCCCGGCGCGCAGGAACCCCTGGTCGGTGAACGAGTTGCGGAAGAGCAGCAGCCCGACCAGCGTGGAGATGCCGAAGGCGATCCGGTGGCTGGTCAGCGCGCCGAAGCCGGCCGCGACGCTCGGCGTGCGCCACGCGGCCCTGCCGCCGTCGACCAGCCCGTGCGCCACCGCGACGAGCGGCTGCGGCGGCTCGTCCACCTCGTCGGGCCCCAGCCGGCCGCGGCTGAACCCGGCGGCGACCAGCGCGGCCACCACGGAGCCCAGCAGCGCGACGCTCGTCACCCAACCCGATCCGACGTTGCCTGAACCGAAGAGCTCGCGCAGGCCGATCGCGCAGGCGGTGCCGGCGATGGACATCCCGGCGCCCATGGTGGCCGCCAGCGCGTTGGCCTCCACGAGGTGCTCCGGCCGCACCAGGTGGGGCAGTGCGGCGGACAGTCCCGCGTTGACGAACCGGCTGACCCCGGTGACGAGCAGCGCGCCGATGTACAGCGGTGGGCCGTCCACCCCGGTGGCCACCATGAGCGCGGTCAGCACCACGAACACCCCGCGCAGCAGGTTGGCGAACACCAGCACCTGGCGGCGGTCCCAGCGGTCGAGCAGCGCGCCCGCGAACGGGCCGAGCACCGAGTACGGCAGCAGCAGCACGGTCAGGCCGAGCGCGACCGCGACCGGATCGGCCTGCCGCTCCGGGTTGAACAGCACGGCGCTGCCGAGGCCTGCGGAGAACACCCCGTCGCCCCACTGCGCGGCGAACCGGGATGCGAGCAGCCGGCGGAAGCCGCGGGTGCCGAGCAGCCGGCGGACCCCGATTGGAGCCATCTCCTCTGGGGGTTCCTTGAGTGCCGCGCGACGCACGATGGCCAAGGCTAGTTGCCGGCACTGCGGCGTACCCGACGACGGCCCCCTGGATCGCACGAAACGACGGACACGCGCTGACGAACCGGCGGACACGGGCTGACGAACCGGCGGACACGCGCGGACGGGGCGGTGGACGTGGGCGGCCGGGGTGGGGCGTGACACGTTCGGCGGTTGCCCGGGCCGCGCTGCCGGTCGGAGCGGACGAGGTGGGATCATTCCTTGGTGCAACCCGAGGCCGTGCCCGACGCAGACGTCGAGCCCGGTGCGCTGCTGGTGGCGGCACCGGGGCTGCTGGATCCGAACTTCCGTCGCACCGTCGTGTTCGTCATCGATCATCGCGATTCCGGGACGCTCGGCGTCGTGCTGAACAGGCAGAGCGAGGTCGCGGTGGTCGACGTGCTGCCCAGCTGGGGGCGGCATACCTCGCGGCCGCAGGCGGTGTTCGTCGGCGGCCCCGTCGAGCAGAAGACGGCGTTGTGCCTTGCCGCCCTGCGGCCGGGGCAGCAGGCCGGCCGGATCTCCGGAGTCGTCGGCGTCCGCGGCCCGGTGGCGCTGGTCGACCTGGACAGCGACCCGGACGATCTGGTGCCGCTGCTGCGCGGGCTGCGGGTGTTCGCCGGCTACTCCGGCTGGGACGGCGGGCAGCTCGCCGACGAGATCGGCCGCGGCGACTGGATGGTGATGCCGGCGCTGCCGGACGACGTGATGGTGCCGCCCGGCATCGACCTGTGGGGACGGGTGCTGCGCCGCCAGGGCATGCCGCTTGCCCTGCTGGCCACCCATCCCGTCGACGTCAACCGCAACTGACGGCGCACCACCGGGACAGGCCTCAGCTCGCGCTCACCGTCGCGGAGTAGGTCAGCGGGAAGTGGACGCCCTGGCACGCGTCCGGTGAGTCGGCGGCCAGTCGAACCGTGAGCGCGACTTCGGTGCTGCCGCTGCCCGGCACGAGCACCGCCCGGTCGAGCGGCTCGACGTGCAGGTAGCCGGCCGTGCACCCGTCGACCGGCCGGCCGGCCGCCGCGACCGGGGTGCCGACGGTGACGGTCAGGTCCGTCAGGCTGACCTCGAAGTCGTTCGGGTTGGTCAGCAGGAGCCGGCGGGCCTGGCCGGTGCCGGGGAGCAGCCCGTCGCCGCCGTCCGTGATGTCCTCGATGGTGAAGCGCTCGATGTCCAGGTCGCCTTGGCCGTAGTTCTGCACGCCGAGCGCACCCGGCAGGTTGTAGCCAGCGGGGTCCGCCGGCTGCCCGGCGAGCAGCGCCAACACCGCGGCCGCCGCACCCGCGAGCCCAGCCAGCAGCACGGGCCCGATCAGCGGCCGCAGCATGTCCGCGGGCCGCGTCACGCGGTGGGCGACGGCTGCTGCGGGTCGACGGCTACGCATCGTGAGTCTCCTACGGGCTGGAGTCTGCCGATCGGTCCAGCCGTGCTCAGTTTGCAGTCACGATGCGTTACATCGCCTGGGGACAGAGGCCACAAAATTATGGCTCGCAGGGCACTTGCCAAGGAAACTACCTTCTGTTACGGATGATCGTCACCGTACGCAGGTGCGGCTGCCGGGACCGCCGCACGCGCACCCGGCGCACGGGCTCGCCGGCGCCTTGACCACCGTCGCCGCGAGCACCGTCGCCGCGGCGCGTGAGCCGAGCACGCCGCCGGCCAGCGTGAGCGCGAGCATGCCGACCCCGACCACGGTCAGCACCACGACGGATGCCGCCACCGAGGGCGCCGCGAGCACGGCGACCCCGCCGAGCACGGCCACCGCGGCCGCGGCCAGCAGTGGCGGTGCGGCCACCCGGTTGGCGAGCCGGAACGCGTCGTCGCTCGCCATCGCGGGCGGCGTGCGCACCCCGACGAACCGGTTACGCGGCAGCGCGCCGCGCGAGCCCAGCCAGCCGGCGACGCCGAGCACCACCCCGGCCCCGACCACCAGCGCACCGACCACCACCTGCACGACCGCAGATGCTAGCTCGAATGCGGAAGCGGCCCGCTCACCCCGTGCGGTACCCTCATTGCCGTGAGCACGCAGTACCTGCTCCTTACCGGGCCGCGCTGAGCCGGAGCCACCCGAGCTCGCCAGCGCGGCAACCCCTCATGCCCGGTCCGGGCTGAGGGGTTTCGTATTTTCCGGAGCAGGTAACGAGCAGGAGGACTTGGATGAGCACCGAAGCGGCGCCGGCCGTGGCGACGACCGACGAGGTCCCGGCCTACCGCTACACCGCGGTGCTGGCCGGCGAGATCGAGCACCGCTGGCAGCAGCACTGGGCCGAGCATGGCACCTTCCACGCGCCGAACCCGGCCGGCCCGTGGGGCCAGCCCGACGTGCCCAAGGACAAGCTGTACGTGCTGGACATGTTCCCGTACCCGTCGGGCGAGGGGCTGCACGTCGGGCACCCGCTGGGCTTCATCGGCACCGACGTGTACGCGCGCTACCAGCGGATGTGCGGCGCCAACGTGCTGCACACGATGGGCTTCGACGCGTTCGGGCTGCCCGCCGAGCAGTACGCCGTGCAGACCGGCCAGCACCCGCGCAAGACCACCGAGGAGAACATCGAGCGCTACCTGGGCCAGATCCGCCGGCTGGGGCTGGGCCACGACGAGCGGCGGCGCGTCTCGACGATCGACGTCGAGTACTACAAGTGGACGCAGTGGATCTTCCTGCAGATCTTCAACTCCTGGTTCGACGAGCGCACCGGCAAGGCGCGCCCGATCGCCGAGCTGGAGGCCGAGTACGCGCAGGGCAAGCGGCGGACGCCGGACGGCCGCGGCTGGTGCGAGCTGACGTCGTCGGAGCAGCGCAGGATCGTCAACGAGCACCGGCTGGCCTACCTGTCGGAGGCGCCGGTGAACTGGTGCCCCGGGCTGGGCACCGTGCTGGCCAACGAGGAGGTCACCGCCGACGGCCGCAGCGAGCGCGGCAACTTCCCGGTGTTCCGCCGCAACCTGCGGCAGTGGATGATGCGGATCACGGCCTTCGCCGACCGGTTGATCGACGACCTGGACCGCCTGGAGTGGCCGGAGTCGGTCAAGACCATGCAGCGCAACTGGATCGGGCGCTCGCACGGCGCTCGGGTGCGCTTCCCGATCAGCCCGGGTGCGGGTGTGTCGCAGGAAGACGGCGCCGCGATCGAGGTGTTCACCACCCGGCCCGACACGCTGTTCGGCGCGACGTACCTGGTGCTGGCCCCCGAGCACCCACTGGTCGACTCGATCACCTCCGAGGAGTGGCCGCCCGGCGCGGTCGACCTGAACTGGACCGGCGGCGCGGCCTCCCCGGCCGACGCGGTGGCCGCGTACCGGCGTGCCACGTCGCAGAAGTCCGAGCTGGACCGCCAGGAGAACAAGGACAAGACCGGCGTCTTCACCGGCGCGTACGCGATCAACCCGACGACCGGCGAGCCGATCCCGGTGTTCGTCGCCGACTACGTGCTGATGGGCTACGGCACCGGCGCGATCATGGCGGTGCCCGGGCAGGACGAGCGGGACTGGGAGTTCGCCGAGAAGTACGGGCTGCCGATCGTGCGCACCGTCGAGCCGCCCGTGGACTTCGAAGGCAAGGCGTACGTCGGCGAGGGGTCGGCGATCAACTCCGCGAACGACGAGGTCAGCCTGAACGGGCTGGGCATCGCGGACGCCAAGAAGGCGATCGCCGACTGGCTGGCTGCCCGCGGCCACGGCGAGGCGGTAGTGCAGTACAAGCTGCGCGACTGGCTGTTCTCCAGGCAGCGGTACTGGGGCGAGCCGTTCCCGATCGTCTACGACGAGGACGGGCTGCCGATCGCGCTGCCCGAGCACCTGCTGCCGGTCGAGCTGCCGGAGGTCGACGACTACTCGCCCAAGACGTTCGAGCCGCGCGACGCCGACAGCTCGCCGGAGCCGCCGCTGTCCCGCGCGTCGGAGTGGGTCGAGGTCGAGCTGGACCTGGGCAACGGCCCCCGGCGCTACCGCCGGGAGGCGAACACCATGCCGCAGTGGGCGGGTTCCTGCTGGTACGAGATCCGCTACACCGATCCCGCCAACGACGACGCGCTGGTCGACCCCGAGGTCGAGCGGTACTGGATGGGCCCGCGGCCCGCGGAACACGGCACCGACGATCCGGGTGGCGTCGACCTGTACGTGGGCGGCGTGGAGCACGCGGTGCTGCACCTGCTGTACGCCCGGTTCTGGCAGAAGGTGCTGTTCGACCTGGGGCACGTCAGCGCCGACGAGCCGTTCCGCCGGCTGTTCAACCAGGGCTATATCGAGGCGTACGCCTACGCCGACAGCCGCGGCGTCTACGTGCCGGCCGAGGAGGTCGAGGAGCGGACGCAGGGCGGGACGACGAAGTACTTCTGGCGCGACGCCGAGGTGCGGCGCGAGTACGGGAAGATGGGCAAGTCGCTGCGCAACGCCGTGACGCCGGACCAGATGTGCGAGACGTACGGGGCGGACACCTTCCGGCTGTACGAGATGTCGACCGGGCCGATGGACACCTCACGGCCGTGGGCGACGCGCGACGTGGTCGGCTCGTACCGCTTCCTGCAGCGGGTGTGGCGGCTGGCCATCGACGAGCACACCGGCTCGCTGCGGGTGGCCGACACGGCGCCGGAACTGGAGACGCTGCGGCTGCTGCACCGCACGATCGCCGGGGTGCGCGAGGACTTCGCAGCACTGCGGCACAACACGGCGGCCGCGAAGCTGATCGAGCTGACCAACCACCTGACGAAGTCCTACCCAGGTGGCGCGCCGCGCCCGGTCGTCGAGCCGCTGGTCCTGATGCTGGCGCCGCTGTGCCCGCACCTGGCCGAGGAGCTGTGGGCGCTGCTGGGGCACGACCGGTCGCTGGCGCACGGGCCGTTCCCGGTGGCCGACCCGGAGTACCTGGTCGCGGAGACCGTCGAGTACCCGATCCAGGTCAACGGCAAGGTGCGCGCCAGGGTCGTGGTGCCGGCCGCCACCGGCGAGGACGAGCTGCGTGCCACCGTGCTG
>Ga0299913_10004230_pt1 | contig 12001 bp, 13 predicted proteins | sample RVTome_9_FD_201360 | JGI IMG/M metagenome (GOLD analysis project Ga0299913, IMG submission 201360) | Soil microbial communities from uranium-contaminated site in the Upper Colorado River Basin, Wyoming, United States - RVT155D38 (version 2) ... | reverse complement strand
AGGTCCGGCCCTCCCCCCGGGCGTCGAAGATCCACAGGTGGACGTGCAGGACACGATCGTCGTCCTGTCCGCCCGCCTCCGCCCCGACAGCCTCGACGGATTCTCGGCGCCCGATGCCCTGCGGTCGACGATGGGAGACACGACGCGGGTAATCGCCGGGCTCGTCCCGTCCAGAGGCGGCCCGAGCGAGACGTGGCTTCGCGTACGAAGCCTGCAGCTCGGAGCCTTCGTCGTTCCCCCGTTGATGCTCCCGGTCATCGTCCGGGGCATCGAGCAGCAGGGAGTCCGGGTAAGGGACGGAGCGATCGTGGTGCCCCTGTTTCCGGGGGTCGACGAGGTACGCCTCGACGGCGACGACGTGGTGTTGATTCCGGGGCCGGCGGCCTCGAATTGAGTTACGATTGATTGTTGGTTGAGGCCGGGGGCGAGGTTCTTCCCGGCTGGGAACGCCGCCCGCGATCGACGGGTAGTGGACCTCGCGAACCGATCACGAGTGACGAATCCAGGACGTGTACCAATGACAACGAGTGCGAAGCCGGGCAGCAGCAAGCCGACCAGCGAGAAGTCGAACCGCGCGACATCGGGGCGGGCACAGGAGTCGGCTGCCCGCGACGATCGGGACGGGTCGGTCGGACGCTGGATGTGGGAATGGACGAAGTCGATCGCCGTCGCGTTCGCCCTCTTCCTCCTCGTGCGCACATTCGTCGTCGAGGCGTTTCAGATCCCTACCGGATCGATGGAGAACACGCTCCTCGTCGGAGACTTCCTGCTGGTCAATAAGATGGTGTACGGGGCGGAGATCCCCGGCACCGAAGTTCGCCTGCCGTCGTTCACCCCGCCGGAGCATGGCGACATCGTCGTGTTCGAGCCACCCCCTCGGGCGCAGCAGGCGGCCCATACGAACTACGTCAAACGGGTCGTCGGGCTTCCGGACGATACCCTCCAGATGATCGACGGCGTGCTCTACCGGAACGGAGCCGAGGTCGTCGAACCCTACGTGAAGCACAGCAGGCCATACGAGGATCCCCGCAGTCCGCAGTTCGACTGGCAGCAGGCATACCTGATCGGCAGCGGTCGCGCGGCGAGCGACTACCGTCCGACCCGCGACAACTGGGGCCCGATCACCGTGCCGTCGGACAGTTACTTCGTGATGGGAGACAATCGCGACAACTCGGAGGACTCGCGGTACTGGGGATTCGTGCCGACGGAGTCGGTGAAGGGGCGCCCCCTGGTCATCTACTTCTCCTACGATCGCGACAAGCTCGTCCCCTTCCCCTGGCTGACGGAGATCCGCTGGGGCCGTCTGCTCGATCCGATCCGGTGATCGGCGGGTCCGCGTTCGACACGTATCTCGCGGAGATCAGGAAGCATCCGCCGCTCGATCGGGAGGAGGAAGTCGAACTCGCACGTCGGGCTCGCGAAGGTGACACGCGTGCGCTGGAGCGGCTGGTCAACGCGAACCTCCGATTCGTGGTCTCCGTGGCCCGTCGCTACGTCAGGCACGGGGTTCCGCTGGACGAGCTCGTGAACGAGGGGAACCTCGGCCTGATTCACGCCGCGCGGCGATTCGACGAGTCGCGTGGCGTTCGCTTCGTTTCCTACGCCGTCTGGTGGATTCGTCGGGCCATTCTCGCCGCGCTGACGCGGGACGCGCGCATCGTCCACGTGCCGGCGGGGAGGCTGGACGAAGCGCGCCGGGTGGCGGCGGCCGGACGGCGGCTCAGCCAGCGCATGGGGCGGGGAGCGCGGCCCCATGAAGTGGCGGCCGAACTGGGACTGAGCGCCGGCGCCGTTCGCGACGCACTGGCGCTGCGGCACACTGACGTATCCCTCGACGCACCGGTCGCGGCCGAAGACTCGTCACTGCTCGAGTTGATTCCCGACGGATCGGGCGACGATCCCTGGGATCGGGTCGACGGTGACGCCCTTATCGACGCACTTCGCCATGGACTCCTCCGGCTTCCGGAGCGGGAGGCGCAGGTCGTTCAGCGCTACTACGGCCTCGAGGGGCAGGAGCCCGAGACCCTCGCGGAGATCGCCGGAACGCTCGGGATCAGTCGCGAGCGTGTCGGGGCGATCCGCGACACCGCACTCGCGCGGCTCCGGCTCGGCCGTGCGGGCAGCGATCTGCGCTCGTTTCGCGCGCTCTGAACCTGATCGCGCGATTCGCCAGCTTCCTTGACATGGTCAAATTCCTCAGGTAGCTTGCTTGGCTGCGGGTATCATGGTAATGGCCGTCCCGACCAGTGCGGGGCGGCTCGCTTTTTCTCCCCACGCGAAGACTCGGTGGCGGGAGTTCGGACACACGGCAGGCGCGAGCAATGAAGACGTATACAGTCAAGGCGGGCGAAATCGAGCGCGAATGGCTCGTCATCGATGCCCGGGACCAGGTGCTGGGCCGGCTCGCCACGAAGGTGGCCGGCCTGCTGCGAGGCAAGCACAAGCCCACGTACAGCACCCACCTGGACGTCGGCGACTACGTCGTCGTGATCAATGCGAAGGACGTTCGCCTCACCGGCCGGAAGGCCGACCAGAAGACGTACTTCAAGCACAGCGGTTACATGGGTAGCGAGAAGTTCGTTCCGTTCAAGACGATGCTCGCCCGGCGACCGGAACGCGTGATCGAGCTGGCGGTGAAGGGCATGCTGCCGAAGAACGCTCTCGGCCGGAAGATGCTCGGCAAGCTTCGCGTTTACGCGGATGCCGAGCATCCGCATGCCCCGCAGCAGCCGCGCACGATCGACCCGTAAGCGAAGCGAGACGACAATATACGGAGGAAGCTTGGCGGATCAGACGATTGCACAGGCGGTCGGGCGCCGAAAGGCGGCCGTGGCGCGCGTGTGGCTGCGACCCGGAAGCGGTGAGTGGGAGATCAACGGGCGCACGCTCGACGAGTTCTTCCCGCAGCACCGACACCGTGAAGCCGTTAGCCGTCCGTTCGCGGCCACGGAAACGGAAGGACGCTACGCGGTGCACATTCGCGTGCGAGGGGGCGGGCTCAGCGGCCAGGCCGGCGCGATTCAGCTCGCCATCGCGAGGGCCATCCTGGCAGAGGACGAGGACAGGCGCTCTGCGCTTCGCGCCCGAGGGCTCCTGACGCGGGACGCGCGCGTCGTCGAACGCAAGAAGCCGGGGCGGCCCAAGGCCAGGAAGCGCTTCCAGTTCTCGAAGCGCTGACCCCGGAACCGAATCGAGACCAGAGCATGGATACTTATGGCTGACGTCGGGATGAAAGACCTCCTCCAGGCCGGCGTGCACTTCGGGCACCAGACGCATCGCTGGAACCCGAAGATGCGCAAGTACATCTTCGCCGAGCGTGGCGGGATCTACCTGATCGACCTGAAGAAGACGCTGCGTGAGTTGAAGAACGCGCGTGAGCTGGTGCATTCGACGGTGCAGGGCGGGGGCACCGTGCTGTTCGTCTGCACCAAGCCGCAGCTTGCCGAAATCGTCCGCGGAGAGGCGGAGCGCTGTGGAGCGTTCTACGTCACCGAGCGCTGGCTTGGAGGCATGCTGACGAACTTCCAGACGATCAAGAAGAACATCCGGCGCCTGAAGGAGCTCGAGCGCGGCATGGAGGAAAACGCGTTCGAATTCTACACGAAGAAGGAGCGGCTGCTGCTCGACCGCGAGCTGGCGAAGCTCGATCGATACCTGTCGGGTATCAAGGACATGAACCGACTGCCGGGTCTGGTCTACGTGGTCGACGCGAAGAAGGAGGAGATTGCTGTCCGCGAGGCCAATCGGCTCGACATTCCGGTCGTCGCGATCGCCGACACCAACGCCGATCCCGACCAGCTTACCGTTCCGATCGCCGGCAACGACGACGCGATCCGCTCCGTCCAGCTGATCACCGGCGTCATCGCTGACGAGATCGAAGCGGCCCGGCGTGAGCGCCCGGAAGGCAAGGACGTCGGCGGGGAACAGGGCGCGTATACCTACTCGTCGGATGTCGGTGAATCGGAGGCGGCGGCGGGTTCGCGGAAGAAGCGGCCGAAGCGCCGTCCGCGCCCTGAGCTCATTCGGCGCCGGCGACACGCCACGGACGAAGGTGGCGAGGAGGCCGCGGAGGACACGGCCGAAGATGCGGAGTCGACCGATGCAGAGGCCGCATCGGATGAGATATCCGGCGCGGCGGGCGAGGAACCGAGAGAGGCGGCGGCCGTAGCGGCCGACGTCGATTCGGGGGAAGGTGGCGACGCCGACGAGGCGGGGGAGGACGGGGCGTCACCCTGAGCTCGGAAGATCGTGGGCCACCTCCGGGTGGCCCTTTTTTTTGATGGGAAGCTGGACGGTGGGGGCGGAGCCGCCCCCCGGTTGACGAAAAAGAGAGAAGTGATATGGCGACGATTTCGGCGAAGTCCGTGAAGTCCTTGCGGGACCGCACGGGTGCGGGAATGATGGACTGCAAGAAGGCCCTGCAGGAGGCGGGGGGCGACGAGGAACAGGCGATCGACCTGTTGCGGAAGTGGGGCGCCGCCAGGGCGGCCAAGCGCGCCGAGCGGGTTACCTCGGAAGGCCTCGTCCACATCGAGGAACAGGACGGCCGGTACGCGATGGTGGCCGTTTCGAGCGAAACGGATTTCGTGGCCCGCAATGACGAGTTCCGCGACTTTGCCGGACGTCTGGCTCGCCAGGTCCTGGCCTCCGACCTGCCGGACGGCGATACGATCGGGGGCGAGGCCCTGCTCGAGCGAGATGGTCTGGCGGCTCTCGGCGACGAGATCATCGACCTGCGGGCCCGGATCGGCGAGAACATCACGGTCGAGCAGGCTGTACGCCTCGAGCCACAGGATGATTCGAGCGTCGCCTCCTACGTCCACTTCGGCGGCAAGATCGGCGTCCTCGTCGAGCTGGCCGGAGGGTCCGGCCACGACGACACGGCACGGGAAGTGGCGATGCACGTGGCGGCCACCAATCCGATCGGGGTGTCTCCGGACGACATCCCGTCGGAGGAGCGTGAGCGCGAGCGCAAGCTGCTGACCGAACAGGCGAGGGAGGAAGGCAAGCCCGAGTCGATCGCCGAGAAGATCGTCGAGGGCCGGATGCGCAAGTTCTACGAGCAGAACGCCCTGCTGCTACAGCCGTTCGTGAAGGACCAGGACGTCACCATCCAGGCCCTGCTGAACGATGTGGCCGAGGGTTTGACCGTGCGGCGGTTCGTCCGGTTCCAGATCGGGGACTGAACCTTCCTCCGCGACCGACACGGGAAGGCGGGACCGCATGGCCGACCTGAAGTATCCCCGGGCCCTCGTGAAGCTCTCCGGCGAGTCGCTCGCCGGTGAGCGGGGCTTCGGCATCGAGCCGAGCGTGGTGGACACGCTCACCCGCGAAATCGGTGACGTGCATGCCGCCGGCGTCGACCTCGGGCTGGTCGTCGGCGGGGGGAACATCGTCCGCGGTACCGTGGCAAGCCAGCAGGGCATGGACCGGGTGTCTGCCGACTACATGGGCATGCTGGCCACGGTGATCAACGCGCTGGCCCTGCAGGACGCCCTCGAGCGGGCGGGTGTCGAGACCCGCGTGATGACGGCCATCCGCATGGAGCAGCTGGCGGAGCCGTATATCCGCCGCCGCGCCCTGCGTCACATCGAGAAGGGCCGGGTCGTCCTCTTCGCGGGCGGCACGGGAAATCCATACTTTTCCACCGACACGGCCGCCGTGCTGCGGGCCATCGAGATGGACGCCGACGTGATCCTCAAGGCGACCCGGGTAGACGGCGTATATTCCGCCGACCCCGAGATCGATCCGGATGCCGAGTTGCTGACGGACCTGACATATCGGGACGTCCTGAATCGTGACCTCAAGGTGATGGACGCCGCGGCGATCTCATTGTGTCGCGAGAACGACCTGCCCGTGATGGTATTGAATATCCGGGAGCCGGGCGCGATCCTCGCCGCGCTGCGCGGCGAGCGGATCGGCACGCTCGTAACCTGAGAGGGAAAACATGGCCAGCGAGATCGTCAAGGAAGCCTCGATACAGATGGACAGGAGCCTGGATGCCGTCGCCCGGGAGTTCTCCGGCGTGCGCACCGGCAAGGCGAGCCCCGCTCTGCTCGAGTCTGTGCAGGTCTCGGCGTACGGTTCGATGATGCCCCTCAAGCAGACGGCCACGGTCACGGCACCCGAGCCGGCCCTTCTGGTCGTGCAGCCCTGGGACACGACGCTCGTGAACGCGATCGCAAAGGGCATTCAGAGTGCCGATCTCGGCCTCAATCCGAACGTTGACGGCAACCTCATCCGCGTGGCGATCCCGCCGCTCAACGAGGAGCGCCGCAAGGAGATGGTGAAGCTCCTGCACCGGATGGCCGAGGACGGCCGTATCGCCGTCCGGCATGCCCGCCAGAAGGCCAAGACGGAGATCGAGAACCAGAAGAAGGAGGGCGAGCTCTCCGAGGATCAGATGCACCGCCATCTCGATGAGCTGCAGAAGCACACCGACGAGCACATCAAGCGCATCGACGACATGCTGTCCCGCCGCGAGGCCGAGGTCATGGAGGTATGAACGACGGCGTTCCTCGGGAGCCCTACGGGCGTCGCCCTCTCCCGGCCCGTTCCGACTGGCGCCGGGCGCTGGGCGTCTACGTATCCGGCCGGAGTCGCGCCCTAACGCTCGACGAAAAGCGACGACTTGGCGAAGGATCGGGGGAGGAAGGTGACGAAGCGACGAGCCGGGGCGGCGCGACCCGCCCGTCAACGGCGGTCTACGGGGTCGCAGTTCCCCGCGTATTCGATTTCTACCGCAGCGCCAGCACCTGGAGAGAGGGCCTTCCCGAACCGAAGTCGCGCGGCGAGACGACCGCCGACGCCTGAGAGCTGAATTTCGGTGCCAGGGCATCCGGATCCGGACACGCCGGCCGGCCCCGCCGTTGCGGCCGCCGATCTGCCGGCCCGGCTCGAGGGACACGTGCGCGACCACGGCGACCTCCTACCCGCCGGAAGCCGGATTCTCGTTGCCCTGTCGGGCGGACCGGACTCCACGGCCCTTCTCCTGTTGCTGAACGGCCTCGCGCCACGGTTCGAATGGAACCTGACGGCGGCACACTTCGATCACGGGATCCGCCCGGGCGGGCCGGAACGGGTCGCCCGGTTGCGGAGATGGCTCGCTGCGCTCGGCGCTCCATTGGTCGTCGGCCGGCCCGATCGGGAGCTCGGCCGGGCCCACGCCCAGCTGCGGCGGGCGCGTTACGCATGGCTTCGGCGCGCGGCGCGCGGGACGGACGCCGATCGGATCGCCACCGGTCACCAGCGCGACGATCAGATCGAGACCGTGCTGTTCCGGATCCTCAGGGGAACCGGGAATCGGGGGCTGGCGGGGATCCCGGCGCGGCGTGGCTCGCTCGTGCGTCCGCTGCTCGGATTCGGACGCGAGGAGCTCGCGCGCTGGCTGAACGCGCAGGGCGTCGAGGCATTCGACGATCCGTCGAATCGCGATCGGCGCTACGCGCGCAGCCGGTTGCGGCACGATCTGTTGCCGGCCCTCGAAGAAGCGGCCGGAACCGAGGTGGGCGATGCACTGCTGTCGATCGCCGCCGCGGCCGCGGAGGTCCGGCGCGCTACGGATCGCGTGGCGGAGCGAGCGCTCGGCGCCCTGGCCGATGGCTGCGCGCCCGACTGGCCGGTCGAGCTGCGGGCGGAAGCGCTCCGACTCGCCGGGAGGAGGGCCGGCGTGCGCCTGCGCGGGGCCGCCATTCGACGCGCGTCTCGCGATCTGCCCGCCCTGGTCAGCGGCCACGGGCTGGATCTGGGGGGAGGACTGCGACTCGAGCGGACGTTCGACTCGTGGAGCGTGCGAGGGACGGCAGCGGAGGCGGCGCGCTATGAAGCACTCGTCATCGACGGCGCAGAGCCGGATTCCGGCATGTTCGGTCCGGCCGGCCGGCGGCGTCGGGTGTGCTGGGGGGGAGCCCCGCGAGCCGAGAGTGGCGGCACGCGCGTTGCTCTGCACGTACGTGCGGACCATTTTCCCCTGGTGATTCGAGCGTGGTCGTCCGGGGACAGGATTCGGCTGCCCGGTGGCGGCAGGAGCATCGCCCGACTGATGGGCGAGGCGCGCATCCCGAGAGAGGAGCGTCGCTCGACACCGGTGCTCGTCGATCGTCACGGCCGGATCCTCTGCGTGTTACGACGGGAGCTGTCGCACCGGATCGACCGGGAGGCGACGGCGAGCGTGAACTTCGGTATCGAGGTCGACGATGGCTGACGCGGCGCACGAGCGAATCGAGTCGGGACCCGTACCCGACGGGCACTGGCTCACGGACGGCGGCGACCGGGCACAGGCCCGCATCATCTACTCCGAGAACCAGATCCAGCGGCGAGTGCGCGAAATGGCCGCCGAGATCACCCGGCACTATCCGTCGGATGAGAACCTGCTCGTTCTAGGCCTCCTGAAGGGCTCGTTCATCTTCCTGGCCGACCTCGTCAGGGCGATCAACCGGCCGCTTCACGTCGACTTCATCGTCGCCTCGAGCTACGGATCGGGAACAACTTCGTCCGGAAATGTTAGACTCCTGTACGATCCGATGGCGCCGATCGCCGACCGGCACGTGCTGCTCGTCGAAGACATTGTCGACAGCGGCAACACGGTGAATCGTCTGGCCGAAGCTCTGGAGACGCGCGGACCGAGGTCACTGGAGTTGTGCGCGCTGCTGCACAAGCACCTCGCTACCGACCTGCAGCTCGAGCCGCGCTGGACCGGCTTCGACGCGCCCGCGGAATTTCTGGTCGGATATGGGCTGGACCACGCGGAGGACTTCCGCCACCTGCCGTTCGTGGCGGGTCTCTGACTATGCATATGGCGAGTGAATGAAACGGTCTGACGACGACAAGGGCGCGAACCAGAACCTGGGCCGCTATCTGCGGGCCGCGTCGTTCTGGGTACTCATCTTCTTGATTCCGCTCGCCATCTACGAGCTGATGGGGACGACGAGAGAGGTCGAGAAGGAGCTCACCTACACGGAGTTCAGCCAGCAGCTGGCTTCCGACAACATCTCGAGCGTCACGATCATCGAGGGCCGCCGCATCGAGGGGGTACTGAAGACGCCGCTCCAGGAGCGCGGTCAGTCGGCTTCGAGCTTCAAAACGCTGTTGCCCACCGAGGCCACCGAGGAGCTGCTGACGCGGTTCGAGCAGGCCGGCGTCGACGTCGAGGCGCAGGAGTCGGGGCCCGACTGGGTGAGCTACCTCGGTGCCCTGCTGCCCTGGCTGCTGATCATCGGTCTGTGGATCTTCCTGTTCCGTCAGATGCAATCGGGCGGCTCCCGCGCGTTCAGCTTCGGAAAGTCGAAGGCGAAGCTGCTGACCGGGGACACGCCCAAGGTCACGTTCGCCGACGTGGCGGGCGCCGACGAGGCGAAGGCGGACCTCGTGGAGATCATCGATTTCCTCAAGGACCCCGCAAAATTCCGTCGGCTTGGCGGCCGGCTTCCCAAGGGCGCCTTGCTCGTCGGCCCTCCGGGAACCGGGAAGACGCTGCTCGCCCGCGCCGTCGCCGGCGAGGCCGGACGCCCGTTCTTCTCGATGAGCGGTTCCGACTTCGTCGAGATGTTCGTAGGTGTCGGGGCCAGCCGCGTTCGTGATCTGTTCGAGCAGGGCAAGGCCCATGCGCCCTGCATCATCTTCATCGACGAGATCGACGCGGTCGGCCGCCATCGCGGCGCCGGCCTGGGCGGCGGACACGACGAACGGGAGCAGACGCTGAACCAGCTGCTGGTGGAAATGGACGGCTTCGAGTCGAACGAAGGCGTCATCCTGTTGGCCGCCACCAACCGGCCCGACGTGCTCGACCCGGCCCTGCTCAGGCCCGGACGGTTCGACCGCCAGATCGTGGTCGGAAGTCCCGACATCAATGGCCGCGAGGGCATCCTGCGCGTGCACACGAAGGAGATCCCCCTGGCCGAGGGCGTCGATCTGCGCGTGCTCGCCAAGGGGACGCCCGGCCTGTCCGGGGCCGACCTGGAGAACATCGTCAACGAGGCGGCCCTGCTCGCGGCTCGGAAGGACAAGGACCGCGTCTACATGGTCGATTTCGAAGAGGCGAAGGACAAGATCATGCTCGGCGCCGAGCGCCGCAGCCTGGTGATCAGCGAGGAAGAGCGGAAGGTCACGGCGTTCCACGAGGCGGGTCACGCGGTGATCGCCCTGCGCGCTCCCGGCCTCGACCCGCTGCACAAGGTGACGATCGTGCCGCGCGGGCGAGCCCTCGGGATCACCGCCTCGCTGCCCGAAGAGGACCGCCACAACTACACGAAGGACTGGCTCGAAGGCCAGCTCATGATGCTGTTCGGCGGCCGGGTCGCCGAGGAGATGGTGTTCGGCCGTGGCAAGATCACCACGGGCGCCGGAAACGACATCGAGCGCGCGACGAACATCGCCCGCCGGATGGTGACGCAGTTCGGGATGTCCGACGCGATCGGCCCGATCGCCGTGGGCGAAGCCGACCACGAGGTGTTTCTCGGCCGCGAGCTCAGCCAGCGGCGCGAGGTGAGCGACCGCACCGCCCAGACGGTCGACAGCGAGATCAAGCGGATCCTCGACCAGGCCTACGAGGGCGCCGCTCGTGTGCTGACCGCGAACCGCGAGTTGCTCGATCAGATCGCCGGCCTCCTGCTCGAGCGCGAGACCCTGGACGCCGACGAGATCAAGCTGCTCGATGCGGGCAAGGATCTTCCGCCCCTCGAGTCCATTCCGGGAGCCGAGGCGCAGTCCGGGGCCAGGAAGGGAAACGCCGTCGCGCGCGAGAAGAGCGCCGGCGAGTCGCCGCTGGAGGGTACGGGCGGAGAGCCGTCTCCGGTCCCTGCCTGACGGGCCGCAAACCTCCGTGGCCGGCGCCGTCGTCTGGAAGGTTCGGGGGGGCGCGGTCCTCCTCGAGCGGCCCGTCGTGATGGGGGTGCTGAACGTGACGCCCGACTCCTTCTCCGACGGCAATCGCTACGTCGAGCCCGCCGTCGCCATCGATCATGCCCTCCGAATGATCGACGAGGGGGCGGACCTGATCGACGTCGGGGCCGAATCCACCCGTCCCGGGGCCGCCCCGGTCGAGCCCGAGGCGGAGTGGTCTCGCCTGTCCGGTGTCGTCGAGCCTCTGGCGCAGCGCGGCATCACGGTCTCCATTGATACGATGAAGCTCGAGGTCGCCCGTCGTGCGATCGACGCGGGCGCCGCCGTCGTCAACGACGTCTCCGGCCTCGGAAACGCCCCCGGGATCGGCGACCTGTGCGCGCGGACGGGCGCCGGGCTCGTGCTGATGCATATGCGCGGCTCGCCGCGCACCATGCAGGAGGACACCGCGTACCTCGACCTCGTCGGCGAAGTCGCGGGGTGGTTGAACGATCGGGCGGCTCTGGCCCGGGAGGCCGGTTGCCGGGCCGACCAGATCGTGATCGATCCGGGTATCGGGTTCGGCAAATCGGTAGAGGGTAACCTCGAGCTGCTGGCACGCACGTCCGAATTCACGCGACTCGGGTATCCGGTGCTCGTGGGTCCGTCACGCAAGTCGTTCATCGGAAAGGTACTCGAGGTTTCCGTCGAGGACCGGCTCGAAGGGACGCTGGCGGCCTGCCTCGCGGCGTTCGAACGCGGCGCACGGCTGTTCCGCGTGCACGACGTCGGACCGGCGCGACGCGCCCTCGACGTGGCCGAAGCCATCCGGCGCGCCGACCTGAACGGCTGACGAGGACACGATGCTGCAGGGGATACTCGACTATCTCGGCTTTCTGAGGCTCGACTGGACGGACGTCGTCGAGATCGTCGTCGTGTCGTATCTCGTGTATCGCCTGCTCGTCGCCTACGCGGGGACCCGCGCCTTTCAGGTCCTGATCGGTTTCGTCGTGCTGGTCAGCGTGTACGCGATCTCGCAGGCCCTGCAGCTCCGACTCGTTCCCTACCTGCTGTCGCAGGTGTTCACGTATGGTGCGTTCGCCCTGATCGTGATCTTCCAGCAGGAGCTCCGCACTGCGCTTGCCCGGCTGGGCCGCACGCGCTGGTTCCGGTTGTTCGCAAC
>Ga0299913_10004229_pt1 | contig 12001 bp, 9 predicted proteins | sample RVTome_9_FD_201360 | JGI IMG/M metagenome (GOLD analysis project Ga0299913, IMG submission 201360) | Soil microbial communities from uranium-contaminated site in the Upper Colorado River Basin, Wyoming, United States - RVT155D38 (version 2) ... | reverse complement strand
CCCTAGCGCGTTCAACCATCTCCAGCGTCATGTCGATGCCGATCACGCGGCCGCTGGGTCCCACCGACATCGCGGCGATGAACGAATCCATGCCGGCCCCCGATCCGAGGTCGATGACCGTCTCGCCAGGCTGGGGAAGACCCCAGTAGAAGGGGTTGGCGACTCCGGCGAATGCCTCCGTTGCCTCGTCCGTCAGCTGATCAAGTGGGGGGGCCGGGTATCCCATCCGCAGCGCGTGGGCGCGCCCGGTGTGGAAGTGGAACTCTGCGGTGGGCGACCCGGCCACCTCGCGATACTTCTTCTGGACCTCCTCGCGCAGCTCGTCAACGTCGACGAGGTCGACGATGTTTGCGCCAAGGCCGCGTTCAACTTGCATCTAGCTAGGAGAAGGCGAGCGTCTTCGCACCTGCGACAACCTCTTCGACGATCTTGGCTGCACCGACGATGGTGGCGCCCTTCGCGAGTTGGTCCTCGCCGATGTCACGTGGCTTCGTGCACGCGCCACAAAGCCAGACCTGGCCCCCGTTGTCGATGAATTCCTGATACAGGTCCTTCAGAACCGGCATCCCTTTGAATGCGATCCCATCGGTGCCTCCCTGGGTTCCGAGCCACACTCCGTCGACCGTGCACAAGACGATCGCTTCCTGCCCCGCCGTCGCGGCAACGTTGGCGGCGATGAAGGGGAGCGTTGCGCGCTCGGGGTCATCCTTGCCGTGCATGCAGTTGAACAGCAATTTGTCACTCATCTTCCACGCTCCACTGAGATAAGGAGGCGCCCGTCATCGAGCGCCTCGATCGACTTGACTGTGTTGCCCATCAGCCGCGCGAGAGATGGAAGGTCCTCCTTCGCGGCTGGGTCTTTGGTCACGACCTCCATCACGTCTCCGATGGCGATCGACCGTACCCACCGGCGGAACTCCTGCGGAAGCCCGTCCCCGCAACCCATATCGCCGGCGTCGAACCGGTGTAGCCGACCGGATGCTTCGATGATCGGCCTGAACCCCGAGCACACGACGTCCATGCGTTCGATCGTCGTGCCGATGTCGCAGAAGGCGCGCTGCTCGATGGAATGCCATCCAGGCTTGGTGCCTTTCGCCGCGTTGAGGATGCGGAAGCCGTAGGAGAGCTCGATGCGATCCTCGATGGCTTTGGCTTCGGCGTGAGTCGCTTGGACGTCGTCGCCGGCTCCGAACCACCACTTGAACCTGCCCGTTACCTCCTCTCTACCGTTGTAGGTCTGCGGACCATCCGGAAGAAGCGTGCGCATCACGACGTCTGGATCGAACAGGCCGCCGGCACCCGCGAAGTCGCCGACAGTGAGTCGGGTCAGCCATGATTCGGCGATGCCCACGGTGGACGTCTCGTCGGTCATGCCCCCTCAACCCCTGACGCTGTCCGAGGCTGCCGTGCGGTTGGCCTCCTTGATGTGATGGAAGTTCTCGGGCAAGGGGGGGAGATTCCCTAGCTGGAACTCGACGAACGAGTCCACATCGAGGGCCAGCGCACGGTTCTTCAGGCGTTCTCGACCGATCGTCGAGCTGGGCTTGCCGTCCATCCCTCGTCCGCAAACGGAACCCGCGTAATGACCCGGGTACACCTCGACGTGGTCGGGGAGCGCGAGCAGGGTCTGCAACGACGCGTGTAGCTGTCGGGCACGAGGTTCAAGCTCGGCGGCGTCGTTCGATCCGTGGGCGAGGTCGACACGACCGACATCTCCGACGAACAACGTGTCGCCTGTAACGACGAACCAATCATCTACGAGCAGACTGACGTGCTCGGGTGTATGTCCCGGCGTGTGCAGCACGCGGACCCTCCGGTTGCCGATCTGCAGGATGCCGCCGTCGTGAAGCGCCTCGTACGGGAATCCGACATCGGCGCTCTCCCCGAGATAGAGGGGAGCTCCGGTGCGGATGGCGAGGTCGCGCGCTATCGAATAGTGGTCGGCATGGATGTGAGTGTCGATGACGTGAGTGATCGGGGTCCCTGCTCGGCTGGTGAGCTCGATATAGGAATCGACGTCTCCCTGCGGGTCCACCACGGCCGCCGCACCCAAGGTCACACACCCGATAACGTACGAGGTGCAGGAGTGCTCGTCGTGCAGAAGCTGCCGGAAATACATGCCGAGGTTCCTTTCGCCGGGCACGAGTCTTCCACCCGTATCCCGTATTGTCAAGTGTTCAGTTGAATACTAGTATGGGTCGATGGAACAACTCCACAACAAGGCGCCGCCGGTAGCTCACCGGCCGAGCCTCGGTATCCGAACGAACCTCGGCCAGTTCATGTTGTTGGTGGGCGTCAACGGGCTGGTTGGAGCCCTCGTCGGTCAAGAGCGCACCCTGGTGCCCCTGTTCGGAGAGCGGATCTTCGCCCTCCGTTCCACCACCGCCCTCCTTCTCTTCATCGTGACTTTCGGCATCGCCAAGGCCGTGTCGAACCTCGCCGCCGGTGCTCTTGCGGACCGTGTCGGTCGAAAACCGATCCTCATGGCCGGTTGGGCGATCGGGCTTCCGGTTCCGCTCCTCCTCATGGTCGCCCCTTCGTGGGGATGGATCGTGGCTGCCAACATCCTCCTCGGGATCAACCAGGGCCTGACGTGGTCGATCACCGTGGTCATGAAGATCGACCTCGCCGGGCCCCATCGACGCGGGCTCGCCATGGGCCTGAACGAGTTCTCCGGCTACCTCGCGCTCGGGTTGTCTGCTGCGGCGTCCGGTGCGCTGGCAGCTCGTTACGGCTTGCGGCCGGAGCCTCTGTTCCTCGGGGTAGCGATCGTTGCGCTCGGCCTCGGGATCTCGGGGCTCTTCGTCAAGGACACCTCTGGTCATGTCGAGCTCGAGAACAACGGAGGCCCATCGAAGTCGTTCCGCGAGGTCGCAAGGCTCACGAGCTTCGGCGATCCGCGGTTGGCCGCGCTCAGCCGTACCGGGCTCGTGAACAACGCGAACGATGCTCACGTGTGGGGCCTGCTCCCGCTCATGCTCGTGGCCCAAGGACTCAGTACGGGCCAGATCGGGGCGGTTGCAGCCGTGTATCCGATGGCGTGGGGAATCGGACAGCTCTTCACCGGACCTCTGTCGGATCGGATCGGTCGCCGCATCCCCGTCGCGGTCGGTATGTGGATCCAAGCAAGCGGGTTGCTTGGGTTCGCGCTGACCACGGGGCTTCCGGCGGGGGTGACCTTCGCCCTGGTGCTCGGAGTCGGAACCGCACTCACGTATCCAGCGTTGCTCGCCGCAGTTGGGGATGTTGCAGCACCAGCGTGGCGCGCCGCGGCGATCGGTGTCTATCGAACCTGGCGCGATGCGGGATACGTGTTCGGCGCGCTCACGGCAGGAGCCATCGCCGATCTGTTCGGCCTCCGCATCGCGCTCGGGGCCGTGGCAACGCTGACTGCGTTGTCGGGGTTCGACGCGTGGAGGCATCTCAGCCCCGAATCTTCAAGTGATGACTTGAATTCTGTAGGATAGGGGGATGCCCGATCGCGCCGCCAAAGAAGCCCTGTTCGATGAGTTCGCCCGCGTTGCGAAGGCACTCGCCAGCGGCCGGCGGGCCGAGATAGTCGATGTGCTCGCCAACGGAGAACGAAGCGTCGAGAGCCTCGCCCAAGAGCTCGACCTGACCGTCGCGAATGTGAGCCAGCATCTGCAGGTGCTCCGCCGGGCAGGACTGGTCAAGGGTCGCCGTGACGGCACCTTCATCTACTACGGCCTGTCTGCTCCCGAAGTGGTTACGTTCTGGAGGTCGTTACAGGAGATAGCGGGCAACCGAGTGGCGGATGTCGAGCGATTGGCCCGCGTCTATCTCGGTGATCACGACGGGCTCGAGGCCGTGACGAAGGAGGAACTGAAGAAGCGTCTCCGCAACAAGGACGTGATGGTCCTAGACGTCAGGCCTCCGGAGGAGTTCGACGCCGGTCATATCCCCGGCGCGATGTCGGTTCCCCTGACGGAGCTGAAGCGCCGGTTGCGAGAACTGCCCAAGGACAAACAGATAATCGCCTACTGCCGGGGCCAATACTGCTCCTTCGCTCCCGAGGCCGTTCGTTACCTGACCGGCAAGGGGTACGACGCGAAGTTGCTGCGCGAAGGCCTCCCGGACTGGGTCTCGGCCGGCTTGCCGATCGAGAGCACCTGAGCGCCCGATGAGGCATGAACGTGCGGCCCCAAAGCTGATCCCTGTAGGGCCGCGCGGCCCGGGAATCCATGGGATGAGGTACTCGTTCTAGGCGTGGAACAAATAGGAAGCCGGGTCCGTCGGAGCCACCGTTGACCCCATCTCGATAGGAGTAGCTGCCGTGCAACCGATCCTTCATCACCACCGGCGCAGCCGCGCGTTCGTCGCGTTCCTTGCTGTGCTCGTACTTCTTCCCGCCACGAGCCTGGCTTCCATGGAAGCTCCCGCGGAGGGTTCGCTCGTCACCGGCCCGCGGTCGGTGATGGCCTACGCCACCTACTTCGGAGGGGCGGGCATCTCCGAGTCGATCAATGCTGTGACGACCGACGATTCCGGAAACGTCTTCATCACCGGGACGACGGACTCAACGATCCCGGCCACGCAAGGCGCGTTCCAAGATGAGCTCGCCGGTGTGGCGGACGCCTTCGTCGCCAAGCTCGATGCGGCCGGGCAGCTCGAGTGGGCGACCTACTTCGGAGGATCCCTGGCCGACAGCGGCAGCGACGTCGTGGTGGTGTCCGACGGGACCGTCTACGTCGCCGGTACGACGCTGTCCGGCGACCTTCCCACCACTCCCGGCGCGTTCCAGAGGGAGTTCAAGGGCACGAACACCGACTGTGAGTTCGCCTGCACGGGCGACGCGTTCGTCGCTCGATTCTCTGCCGATGGCTCGGCGCTCGACTATGCCACCTACCTCGGCGGCGATCTCAACGAGGGGGCGAGCGGACTCGCCGTATCGCCGACCGGCGAGGCGCTCGTAGCCGGATGGACCAGCTCGCCCGACTTCCCTGCGACCGCGGGGGCATACGACACGACTTACAACGAGCCGACGTGTTTCGACATGTGCGACGCGGACGTGTTCGTCGCGCGCGTGAACGCCGCGGGGTCACAACTTCGCGACGCGACCTTCTTCGGCGGAACCTCGTGGGACTCGCCCGCGGATGTCGGCGTGGGACCCGACGGGTCGGTCTACGTCGGTGGGAGCACCCGGTCGATCGATCTCCCGACCACCGAGGGCGCCTTCCAGACCGACAAGAAAGGGAACGGCGACTTCGATTTCAGCGGATTCGTCGTGGCCTTCGATGAAGATCTGACGGCGACGTCCTACGCCACGTATCTCGGGGGGCGGAGCGAGGATCACATCACCGCGCTGGCCGTTGGCCCCGACGGAAAGGCGTGGATAACCGGTTTCGGAGGTGGTGGCATCCCCACAACGACGGACGCGTTGCAGCGCGATCGCAGCGGGCCGTCCGATGCCTTCGTCACGGCCTTCGCCCCCGACGGTTCCACGGTCGCCTACTCGACTCGCTTCGGTGGATCCCGTGAGGACTACGGACGTGGCATCGCGATCGACGATCGAGGACGAGTCGCAGTGACCGGCAGCACGGCGTCGCCCGACCTCCGGACACGACGTGCCCTGCAGCCGGGGAGCGGAGGTTTCGACGACCTCTTCTTCCTCCGCTTCAAGCCGGGGGCGCCTCGGCCTCAGCACGCCACCTACATCGGAGGCGAGCGATTCGAAGCCGCCACGGGCCTGGCGCTGTCGCCGGAAGGGTCGGTGTATCTCGCGGGGAGCAGCGAATCGCGCTCCATGCCCCTCGCCGGGCGATACCTCCTCGCCGATCAGCCCGGCAACGATGGGGTGCTGGTCCGCATAGCGACGGGACGACTGACCCACGTGAAGGTCGACGACGGTGGCTTCTGGCAACCGCGCGTCAGACTGAACCTCGGTCGCACCCTCAAGTGGCACTTCGCGAACACGGCGGAGCGCTCGATCCGTCTCGTCGAAACCGGCGCCGATCTGTTCGACACCAGAGCCCGTCGTCCGGGCAGCGAGTACTACTTCACCTTCCCGGCAGGACGGTTCGCCGTCACCCACGCGCGCCGCGACGTGGTGCAACGAATAGCGGTCGCACCGGTCGCGAGCTACGGCGAGGATCCCGGGACGGTCGAGGTGCGGTGGGCGCGCTTCGCACTCGGAAGCGACATCACGTTCGACGTCCAGGTGAAGATCGGCAGCGGATCGTGGGAGCCATGGCTCGACGGCACCGAAGCGATCGGCGGCATCTACGCCGGAGACCCGACGGACTATCGCTTCCGGGCGCGCGTAAACAACGTCACCACCGGCGCCACCACCCCGTGGTCGCCTGCCGGGAGACTGAGCGCGCCGAGCTGAACCTGACGGCGTAGCCTGCGCTCCATGGGAGGACGGCTCGCCGGGAAGACGGCGGTTGTGGTGGGGGCCGGGCAAACACCGGGCGCCACGATCGGGAATGGGCGCGCTACCGCGCTGCGCTTCGCGCAGGAGGGTGCTCACGTCCTGCTCGTCGATCGTGACGACACCTCGGTCAAGGAGACCCACGAGAGGGTCGTCGAAGCTGGGGGCCGCGCTGATGTCCTCGTCGCGGACATCGCTCTGCCGGATGGACCTGCCGAAGTGGCGCAGGGTGCGGTGTCCGCGCTCGGGCGGATCGACGTTCTTCACCACAACGTCGGCATCGGGATGAGCGACAACACCCCCACGCGGCTGACCGAAGAGGCGTGGGATCGCATCATGGACGTGAACCTCAAGGCGATGTGGCTCGTCTGCAAGAACGTCATCCCGGTCATGCGCGAGCAGAAGAGCGGCTCGATCATCTGCGTGTCGTCGATCGCAGCCATCGCTTCTGCGGGGCACATCACCGCGTACAAGGTGTCGAAGGCAGGCGTCAACGCGTTGGTCCACCAGCTGGCCATGACCAACGCCCACCACGGCATCCGGGTCAACGGGATCATGCCCGGCTTCATCGACACCCCGATGGCAGTGGACGCGGTCGCGGATGTCCTCGGTCTATCGCGTGAAGAGCTCGCCGGCATCCGCGCGCAGATGGTTCCACTCGGGAAGCGCCAAGGGTCCGCCTGGGATGTTGCGAACGCGGCCCTGTTCCTCGCGTCCGATGAAGCTTCGTTCGTGACTGGCGCGTTGTTACCGGTCGACGGTGGTCAGAGCGCCAAGATCGGGAGCTAAGGAACGGTCATTAGCGGGCTTCGGGGAAGCGCGCTAACCCCGGCTCCGCTTCGAGCTCGACCCCCAAAGAGTTGAGCGTGAACGCGACCATGTGGTACTGGCCCACGACCATGCACACCTCGATCAGCTGCCGGTAGCTGTACGCATCGGCGAGCACCGCCCACGTCTCATCGGAGATCGCCTGCTGTTCGTGGAGCTCGTCGACCGCCCGCAGGAGCGCGGCGTCCAAGGGACTCCACTCATCCGATATCTCCACGACCGGGATGCGCTCGATCTCGTCGTCGGTGATGCCGGACGCACGCCCGATCAGCACGTGCTGGCCCCACTCGTACTCCGCCTTGCACAGCCACGCGGTCCTCAGGATGAGCAGCTCTCGGTCACGGCCGGGTAGCTCGCCCCCGAAGAGCAACGTCGCCCCGAACGCGGACCACCGTTTCAACAGCTTCGGGTGGTGCGCCATCGTGGCGAAGATGTTGAGGTCGGTCCCATCCGGCCGCCGCATAACGGCGAGCAACTCTTCCGTCCGTTCATCACGGTCGTCCGGCCCGGTCGGAGGTATGCGCTGGATCACGCCGGAAGCCTCCCATGCGTGCAGGCCACTGGACCTCGCCTCAGGCCCGGACGGGGGAAGTGGGTTGGGCCTGAGCCCGGAGCCCTGCCACGCGCGTCAAGGACCTTTTGTGCATCTGCACAAGAGGCGGTGTCCGTGGATCGGCGAATCACCTGGAAGAAATCATCTGTAACCGCAGGAATGCGGAGAGATGTGGCAAACAACATCGCCACCTCTATTCGCGGCACTTGCGGCACACATAAGGAGACGGGCATGTCTAGAAGGCTGAAGCTTCACTCGATCGTGCTATTGGTTGCGCTCTTTGGAAGCACCATTGGGGTTGCTCTTCCCGCCTATGCAGCAGGTCCTCCGGCGACCGCGTCGGTCGACGTCGCCGAGGTGCTGGCTGGTACCCAGGAGGACTTCGTCTTCTCCGTCACCAACGCCGGTGCAACGGCTAACCCGCTGCCCGTTCCTCCGTCCGAGCCCGGCGCAAGCATCAACTGGATCCGCGTCTGGCCGCAGAACACGGGTGATTTCACCATCGACGGCGCGGACACGCAAGAAACCGAATGGACGCCTAAGCTCCGTGACACCGACGGTGATGGCGTGATCGACGCCGTTGACTTCGAGGGTGGTGAGCTTGCAGCCGGGGAGTCCATCGACCTCAACCTCTTGGCAACTGCGGTTCCTCCTGCAGCGGACCAGGTAGCTAACTGGTCGGTTCGGGTGTCCGAAGACGGTGGTCTCAACACGGGCGCCGCGACCGCAGCAGGAAATCTCGCGACGACGATCCGTGTCCTCCAGGTGACCCAGAGCCTCGTTACCGCCCCTGCTGGTGTCCTCGACGGCACCGCGACAGCGGACCAGGATGGCCTCGCTGTAACCACTGCGGTCACCAACCACGGTTCAGAGGCGCTGGTCGTCGACCCGTCGCTCGTGTCGAATGGCAATGACACCATCACCGATCAGGACCCCCAGGAGATCCTTTCCGGTGATTCGAGGCCCTTCACCTTCCCGGTCGATCTCGGCAGCAGCACCGCGGCCCGCACCTTCCTCGCCGATGCGACCGCACCGGGTGCAGATGCAACCGAGGCCCAGAGTGCTGCTCTGACCGCTGAACCTCCGGCGGCATTCACGTTCGTCGGTGGAAGCCTCACGCCGACGGCCGCGGTCAGTGGCTCTAACCAGACGTTCACACTCAGCGTTACGAAGGCCAACCCGCCTGCAGTCACCTTCGACCTCGCGCAGAGCGTGCTCGAGTTCACGAAGGGCGACGACACCTTCAGCACCACCCTCGCATCGCCCGCCGCCGCGGCGCGCGGGGGAGAAAACATGGGTCTTTCGTTCCAATCGATCGTGATCCCAGGTGATCCTGGTCTCAGAGACCTTGACGGTAGCTACAACCCCACACTGTCCCTCGAGGGTGTCGACGACAACGGCGCCACCGTGTCTCGTGACGTCTCTATCGGCGACACGTTCGACATCGACAACCTGATGCCGTTCGTCAACCCGGTAATCGAGGGCCCTGCAGGCCAGACCACCCGTACCGGCCTCTCTGCCGTCAAGACCGGTGATGTTCTGACATTCAGCGGTGAGATCAAGGAGGGCGCGGCCCCGACAGATGACGTGGACCCGACCGCTGCTATCACCTCATGTGAGGTCGTCATCGAAGAGGATGCCCTCGTGGTCGAGCGCCAGGCGGTCCCCCTGTCGAACTGCTCGAACAGTGGTGGTGAGATCACCGGCTCCGCGACCCTCGCCTCGACGATCGACTCGGGCAAGGCGTTCCTCGAGGTCGTCGTCACCGACGCGGCCGGCAACACGACGCCGATCACGCGCTCGACCGAATTCGTTGTTATCGACAACCTTGCTCCGGTCTTCGACCGTGCGATCACGGGCTGTGGCGCGACGGGCGGGACGTGTGACCCCAACACGACGATCCGCCTGTTCCTGTCAGAGCCCGTGAAGGCTCCAGTGAGCCCGGTTTCTGCTCCCGATTCGACTCCCGATGGGCTGAAGGATGTCGCCGACCAGGCCACCAGCACGGCGACCCCGCCGCTGTTCTCGCCCACCGACTTCACGGTAAGCGGTAACCAGGTGACCGGCGTGATGACGAACTGCGCGTCAGATGGTTGGTGCGACGGTCTCACCCTGACGGTCGCTCAGGCCTTCGGCGACGACGACAACCCCGACGTGGACTATGTGTTCACAGAGGTCCCGGGTCGTAGCCGTGCCCAGGATGCTGTTTCGCATGAGCTCGCCGATCAGCTGATGCAGGCACTCGATGGCATCGTGCCGGACCTGCCGACCCTTGCGTCCGTCACCCAGGACGGGGTCGACGCCTCCGGAGCTCCCCAAGAGAACGCGCGCGGCCTCCAGGATGGTGAGTTCTTCACGAACCAGGAGCTCCCGACATTCGAGATCACAGGCCTGGGTGTTTCCTACACGGCTATCGTTGCCATCGACTCGGTGCCAGCTGGCGGCTCGACGCCTAACGGTGACTACGACCCCGGAGAGGATCAGATCGTTGCATCGTGTGTCTCTGAGGCAGACTTCGTGTCGTGTCAGACCGACCCGTCCAGTCCGTTCCTCGCCGATGGGGCCTACAACCTGGTCATTGCTTCACGTGACGACCAAGGAAACCTCAGTGAAGGCCGGAGCGGAGCACTCGCCGGTAAGCACGGTGTGCCGGTGACCTTGAACATCGACAACGTGGCCCCGCAGGCAGCTTCTTTCTCGGCTTCGGGTCTGAGCGACCTTGCCGTCACCTTCAACGAGGTGCTCGGCTCCGGAGCGAATGCGGCGGCGGACTGGTTCGCCCGCCGGGCCATCTCAACCGACAAGTTCGAGCGCTTTGACGTCGGTGCCGTCTCCGGATCCGGTGACGCTCGCACGCTGACGATCGACGACACCGACTACACCGTCGGTGTGGTCGAGCAGGTCCTCTACACGTTCGGCCGGGCGGACGCCAGCCAGCGCTACCAGGACCGGGCCGGCAACTACCTGGGCAACTTCATCCTGGGAAGCGGCCTCTAGACCCGTAGGACACGCGTAGGGAAGGGCCGCCTTCGGGCGGCCCTTCTTCGCGCCCCCTGGAAGGTCCGCACTAGGGCCCTTGTGCAAAAGCACAAAGATGCCGCAGGAGTGGTCCCGGAAGCGTCGAATCTCGACTGCAACCCACCGCTGGGTGGGTCCATCTAGTAGTCGCGGGAGTTGCCCTGATGAGCCGGTCATCGAGCAAGACCTTCCTTCGGTGCATCTTCGCGCTCGCATTGATCGCGGCCGTTCTGATCCCCGTTCCTGCCAGCGCCCAGACCGCTCCTACCGTCGGCCCCGTCGCGATCGATGGACCTCACGAAGGCTGTGGCGATGGCGTCGTCGACGAAGGCGGTGACCCCATTTCCGTCTCTGGTCCAACAACAGGCACATCCGTCGCCAAGGCGATCGTCCGCGAATACTCCAACGGTCAGATCATTCACGAGGTCAATCGTCTCGGCCGTGTCGAGGAGCCGAACGTAACGATCAGCAACGGGCAGCTCACGGGCTCGATCGGGCTTCATGGGCTTCAAGACGCCACGGACGAGATCTCAGTCGTGATCACCGTCAAGGACGCGGATGGAGTCGTCTCTCAACCGGCTGAGTCCGGCGTACTTCTCGTTGACCAGGTGTCACCCACGATCACATCGGTAAGGACAACCACGACCACCAAGATCGTCGTCCAGTTCAGTGAGCCGGTCTCGAACCCGCAGGACGACAGCACACTCGACTGGTACGTCCGGGGTAACAACACCCTCCGTCCCTCCGAGATCACCGCTCCTGCGCCCGATCAGCGTGAGCTGACCTTCCAGAGCACGAGCTTCGGCGTCGACGAGAACTTTCGGTTCGACTACTGGCAGCCGGTTACCCGGCCGCGTAAGTACGTCGACTGTGTGAACCACGACCTTGTCGGTGACACCCGAGTCACTGCTCTGGATGGGATCGCTCCTGCGGTTCCGAACTTCATCGATGTCTCCGGATCCAACGCGTCCGACGATCATTCGTGGTCGCGCGAGCCCAACCCGGTCTTCCGCATCGGAGGACTGACGTCGGGTTACGAAGCGATCCTGTGGAAAGAAGCGAACGGCACCGAAGGTCTCCAGAAAGGTTCGGATGCTCGCCTCGACCCCAGCGTCATCGCCGGTGGAGCACAGGTCGAGATGGCCCGCGACGCACTCTCGGCCGACGGCGCCTACACGTACTACGCGACATCCGTCGACATCAACGGGAAC
>Ga0299913_10004228_pt1 | contig 12002 bp, 7 predicted proteins | sample RVTome_9_FD_201360 | JGI IMG/M metagenome (GOLD analysis project Ga0299913, IMG submission 201360) | Soil microbial communities from uranium-contaminated site in the Upper Colorado River Basin, Wyoming, United States - RVT155D38 (version 2) ... | reverse complement strand
CAGGGTTGGAGCCCGACGAACACCCCCGCGAGGGTGGCCACGAACAACGCGACTGATGCCTTGGATGGGCGAGCGAACACCCAGATCGATGTGCCGAGAACGGCGACACCCGAGACGAGAATCACCACCTCCTCGGTGCCCCATTCCAGCTCGGTCTGTTTGAAGCTGGCCCCGAAGTAGGCTAGGAAGATCAGGAGGGCGCCGAACAGGACGCCGGATATCCCGATCACGGTCCTGAGCGTCCATCCGAACCAACGTCTCGCCCAGTCTGGCCACAGGTCGAGCCAGTTGGTCAACGCTCCCTTCCCAACACACGGTCGATCCCGGCCAGTCGTTCCTTGATCGCGGCCTCGTCGCCGAGGCCTCCCGGCCGATAGAGGCCAACCGGGTCCACCCCGTCGGGGAAATACTGCTGTTCTACGACTCCACCCGGATGATCGTGGGAGTAGTGGTATCCGACACCATGACCGAGCTCGGCAGCTCCGCGGTATCCACTCCCGCGGAGATGCATGGGCACCGATGGGGTCGGGCCGCTCTGGACGAGGTCGCGCGCCGCGCCGATGGCCCGGCCGACCGAGTTGGATTTAGGAGCCGTCGCCAGGAACAGCGTGGCATGAGCGAGGTGGTAGGTCGCCTCGGGCAGGCCGACATAAGCCAGGGCGTCTGCCGCGGCCACGGCCACCCTGAGGCCTTCGGAGTCGGCTAGACCGATGTCCTCCGATGCCAATATGACGAGACGCCGGGCAATGAACTCAGGGTCCTCCCCGCCTTCCAGCATGAGCATCAGCCAGTACATCGCAGCGTCGGGATCGGACCCGCGGACCGACTTGATGAAGGCGGAGATCACGTCGTAGTGAGAGTCACCGGCCTTGTCGTAGCGAACCAGCCGTCGTTGTAGCGCTTCGGAGACGTCGTCTGCGTCGACCGTGTCGCGTCCAGCAGCTTTGGCGAGTCGGGCGGCGACTTCGAGAGCGTTCAGTGCCTGTCTTGCGTCTCCTCCGGTCTTGGTCGCCAGTTCCATTGCCGCTTCCTCGGCGAGATCGAGGCTCATGTCACCGAGGCCACGGTCAACGTCGTCGGTCGCTCGATCCAGGAGCGCGGTGATGTCGGTTGGCTCGAGCGACTCGAGCCGAAACAGCGTCATCCGGCTCATCAGCGGGCTGTTCACCTCGAAGTAGGGGTTCTCCGTGGTTGCGCCGACGAGGATGAGCGTTCCATCCTCCACGCCCGGGAGCAGCGCATCCTGTTGGTTCTTGGCGAAGCGGTGGATCTCGTCGAGGAACAGCACGGTTCGGCGCTCCTCGGTCGCCAGCAGCTGACGGGCCTCGGCGAGCACTTCGCGAATGTCTTTGACCCCGGCGGAGGTGGCGGAGAGCGTCCGGAAGGCGGCGTCGGCATGGTTGGCGACGAGCATGGCCAATGTGGTCTTGCCCGTGCCGGGCGGTCCCCAGAGCAGCATCGATACGGGCTCGCCCGACTCCACGATTTGTCGGAACGCGGCCTTGCTCCCAAGGAGATGGGGCTGGCCGGTGACTTCGTCGAGCGACCGTGGACGCATCCTGGTTGCCAGAGGAGCCGACCGGGCGGCCAGCTCGTTGGCGCGTGCGCTGAAGAGGTCCGTCATCCCACCTGACGCTACAGGCCCCGGGTAGATTCCGCCGCATGCCGACGAGTCCTGAAGTCGACGCGTGGTTTGACGACTACGTGCATCCTGCGAAGGACGCCATGCTCATGGTTCGCGAGATCATCCTTGCCGACGACCGGATGACCGAGACGATCAAGTGGAAGTCGCCCACGTTCATGTACGAAGGAAATATGGCCAGTTTCAACCCGAGAACCAAGGCCCATGTGAGTCTCATGTTCCACACCGGCGCCAACATCCCTGGCGATCATCCTCGGCTCGAGGGTGGTGGCGACGCTGCCAGGTACATGAAATTCCTCGACATCGACGATGTCGAGAGGTCACGAGCAGAGATCCAGGCAGTGGTCGATGCCTGGTGCAGGTCCAGATAGAACGATCACATACTTCTGTTACCTGATTTCATCAGGCCGTTACCCTTCTGCAGGTGACCGCCGCCACGATTGGCCCGGCTGCGATCTGGGTCTCGATTGGTTTTGGCCTCGTCGCAGCTATCACCGGAAGGCGCCGCTGGCTGGCCGCCGCCGCCACTTCGTCCGCGGTTGCCGTGGCCGTCCTCACCGTGGCGTTGCTCTCAGGAGACTTCTCTCTCGACTACGTCGCCCGGACCACATCGCTGGCGACGCCGTGGCCCTACCGTCTCGCAGCCCTGTGGGGCGGGATGGATGGCTCGATGCTCTTCTATGCGGCGGGCACCCTGGGGGTTGCCTCCGCCGGGCTGAAGACTGCGGTGGGGGTCCGCGTCGGCGCCCTGACCGGGCTCGGGCTGATGGCGATCACGATCTTCTTCGCCAACCCTTTCGTGGTGCCCGACATCCCTCCAGTGGACGGCGCAGGCCTGCTGGCGATACTGCAACACCCGGCGATGATCTACCACCCGCCGCTACTGTATCTCGGGCTCGTCGTCTTGATCGTGCCCTTCGGGCAGGCGACGGATCTGTCGCTTGGGAATCTCTCGCGTCTCGAGTGGAGGTCGGTCACCCGGCGCTGGCTCTACGTCTCCTGGACGGTGCTCACGATCGGGATGGCTACCGGGGCGAACTGGGCCTATGCCGAGCTGGGGTGGGGCGGCTTTTGGGCCTGGGATCCGGTGGAGAACACCGCTCTGATGCCCTGGCTGGCCACGACGATCTGGCTCCACTCCAGTCGGCTCGAGGAGAGCAGAGGGCGGGCGAAGAGATGGAACGTCCTTTTCGCCGGGCTCCCTTTCGCTTTGTCGGTGATGGGCGTCTACCTGACTCGTTCCGGGGTCACCGGGTCGATCCACTCTTTCGCAGAAGATCCAGTGGTGGGCCGTCTTCTCCTGGCCGCTGCGGTCGTCGTGGGCCTGCTGGTGGCCGTGCTGGCCGCGGGCTCGGAGCGAGGGGAGCGCTGGGGCGAGTTGAAGCTCGACCGCGACGGATGGCTCGGGCTCAACTCGGTGCTCCTCGCGGCTGTCCTCGTGTTCGTCACGGCCGGCTCGGCGTATCCGGCTTTCGCGTCGGTTTTTTTGGGACAGACGTTGGTGGTCGACTCAGGGTTCTTCACCCTGACCGTGCTCCCGGTGGCGGTCCTGGTGGCCTCGAGCCTTGCATTGTCGGTGAGTGGATTGCGCTGGGGTTCCTTTGCTGCCCTGGTGGGAATCTCCACGCTGATCACCCTGCTGATCGTGGGCGCTCGCTGGGGCGTCGTCCTGGCAGGTGCCGCTCAGGCCTCCCTGGCGGTTCTCGCGGTTCGGCTCGTGAGGTCTCGTCCCCGCGGACGAAGGTTGTCTGCTCATCTGGCGCACATCGGGATGGCGATCGTCCTCTTCGGGGTGGCCGGAAGCTCCTTCGGCGACGACTTCGAGGGCTCGCTGATGCCTGGTGAGGCAATTGAAGTTGGTGGGCACACCGTGACGCTCCTCGAGGTGAGCACCGGCGAGGCCGAGCGCTACATCTTCGTGAGAGCAATGTTCGACGTGGACGGCGCGACCACTCTCACCCCGGAGATCAGGGCATATGAGGACCAGAGCACACCGGTCGCGGAACCGGCCCTCAGCTCGACGTTGGTCGACGATGTGAACGTGGCGGTGTCGCTCCTCTTCCCGGATGGAGAGACGATCGCTGTCAGTGTGTTTGTGCGGCCGTTGGTTTTGTGGGTGTGGGTCGGGGCCGGCCTGATCGCTGTGGCTGGTCTGACCGCCCTCCTCTCGAGAGGCGGAGCCGCCGCAAGGCCGCGTCGATCGGCCACAGAAGGGCGGCAGCAAGCAGGAACCACCACCGATAGTGCTTCTCGGTGACCCCCTCTGGGAGCCCTTCGGCGTCGAACGCTTCCCCAGCCTCTATCTCTCCCCGGCCCCCGGTGCTGGACGAGATGCTGGCCATGAGCTCGGAGTCGGCGTCACCGGGCAGGAACTCGGCGGCGAAAGACCGTGTGGCCAGGGTCGAGAGGACCGCAGTCTCGCCCTCTTCGGTCTCGACACTGATTCCGACCGCGTAAGTGCCGCCCTGACGGGCCGGGACCACCGATCCGAACTCGAAGTCAGATACTCGATCGAGCCGGATCTCCGCCGACGTTCCGTCCGGGTAGCTGACCCGTGCGACGGGTTCGGTCCCCGCCGGCCATTCCTCGGCGCCTTCCAGGGTGATGGTCAGTAGCTCGTCCGCGATGGATGCGTCGATGCGCTGGCCCTCTGACCCGCTGAGCGGGAAGGTGTCCCGGACGACCGTCGACCAGAAGTCGCTGTAGCCGTCCCATCCCGCCCAGGCGGCCGCCCATTTGTCGCCGCCGTCGCTGGTCCACGCCGTCACCTTGCCCAATCCGACACGCCAGGAGGCGAGCAGCGGGTCGCTCATCTCACCGATCTGGAGTTGGATGTCGGCGGTGGGTTTGGGGCCGGTGGCCACGTAGCCCAGGATCGCCGGCGACGACGCGATGTTCCTGACCGCCTCGGCGGTCGAGGTGACCACCGGGAAGAACTCGCCCTCGTTGATGTAGGACCGGGAGGCGAGCCTGGCCTCCTTGACGAAGATCTCCGGGATCTCGTCGAGGTCCCTCCCCGGGTAGAAGCGCCCATTGCCGACTTCGGCCACCTGCTCGAGGGCCGGGATCGCACCCTCGCCCGTGCCTACCACCGAGACGGTCACACCCTGGGCGGCGGCCTCTTCGACCGCGTCGACCAGGTCCTCTGCGAAGGGAGCCCCGACGAACTCGGCTCCGATCTCGAGCTCGGATGTGAACCCGTCGGTGAACAGGATGATGTGTTTCAGCTCCTTGTCCGACTGAAGGAGCTCTTCCACCGCCTCACGGAGAGCAGGCACGATCCTGGTAGCGCCGAGAGGCCGCAGGGAGGAGATGCCGCTGTTGATGGTCTCACGGTCGGGAAACTCCTGGAGGGGGACCGCCCAGCGCGTCGTCTCGCTGAAGGCGAGGACGCCGACCTCGTCCCCGCTCCCGAGGGCCTCGATCGCTCGTATGGCCGCCGCCTTGGAGATGTCGGTCTTGTTGACACCTCCTTCTGTCATCTCCATGCCGTTCTCATTGCAGTGACATGCGCCCATCGACTCGCTGGTGTCGATCAGCAGGACCTCTGCGACCTCTGCTTCCCGTTGGGTGTCGGGTGGTTCCGCATCCACAGGCAGCAGAGCCTCGAGCGGTGTGTCCCGGTATCCGCCGAGACCGTAGGCGTGTGCTCCACCGACCACGGCCAGACCTCTACCGAGATCACTCACGAATGTGTCCAGGGTGGCGACCTTCTCATCGCTCAGATCGCGGGCGCTGACGTCGACGAGGAGGGCGGCGCGGTGGATGGACAGCTCCTGTAGCCCGGGCATGTCATCGACTCCGACCCGCTCCACCACGAGACCTCGCGATTCGAGGGCTTCCTGGAGTATTTGGCCGCCATCCTGCTCACCTTCGATGATGATCACGCTGGCCGGTCCTCTCACCTCCACCCCGGCGCGATGGAGGTTGTTCTCGTTCACGACGTCACCATCGAGGCGAACCCGTGCCGTGAACTGCTGCAACCCCGGCGCACCCGCTTCGACCATGAAGCTCACGTAGTTCGGGCCGGGGTCGAGGGCGACCGCCTGATCGGCTATGGGACCGTCCTCGTCCTCGAGCAAGACGCTGGCGTCGGCGCTGATGGTCGAGAGGAGCTCGACAACCACCTCGAAGCTCTCGCCCTCGTTCACCGACGACGGCATGTCGATGCCTGCCACTGCCGCGTCGTTGACCGCGGAGCCGGAGACGGTGTGCACGTCCACTACCACTCCGAGTGTCTTGAGCCGATCGATCTCCGCCTGAAGATCGCCGGTGTTGCCTCGACCATCTGACACGAGGACGACGCGTTGGCGGGTCTCCCCGGTCAGCACCGACTCGCCGAGCCGGAGCCCACGGGCGACATTGGTGGCATCCGTCTCCACCCCTCTCGCCCTCCGGTATGGCTCTGTCCCGACCGGTGTGCCCACCCGGGCATCAGACCCGAACTCCACGATTGCCCATTCGCTGCCACCCGCCTCGGTCAGGGCGGCTTCGGTCCAAGCGCGGGCTTCTTCGAGTGCGGACGGCCCCATCGAGGCCGACACATCGACCACGAAGACGGTGGTGACGTCGTCGGAGCTCCGTGTGATCGGCGGATTGAGCAAGGCCAGGACTATCAAGGCCACGATCAGGCCACGCACCGCGAGCCCGATCCTCCACTGGCGGCGGGGCACGCCCCGGGCGCGGAAACTCACCCAGAGCTCGAGCGCCAGCACCAGGAGGAGGGCGGCGAGCACCCAGGGGAGGAGGGTGCGCGCGATCGTCGTTGTCGCGTCCACCAGCTCGGCCCCCTCAGGCTCAGGGCGGATATCGGGGAGGCCTGCCGCGGGCTCGAGGTCGGACTCGCTCTCGTCGGAGTTGACCGCGATCTCGAACGGCTCCGAACCGTCGCGGGTCACGGTCCAGAAGCCGGCGGCGTCGGCGATGGGCTCGGAGTCGCTAACGCCCACAACGGTCGTGCTGCCCCGGGGGTCGGTGACGCTGCCGCCGGTGGTTCCGACCGGTACCCGATCGCCCACGGTGATGGCTTCCGCCACGCCGTCGGCCGTGGCCAGACCCCCGACCATCCGGGCACCGAGGATGGGAAAGGCGATGTCGACCGGCAGGTTCGAGCGTTCCAGGGTGAAGGCGATGTAGTAGAAGGGAACGCCGTCGATATCGCTCTCCACGATCAAGGGCGCGCCGGGTGCGCCGAGCACGACTTCGCCGGTCGTTACATCCAGAGCTTGTGCTTCGGCGATGGCCAGCCGGCCCACGTCGATGTCTTCGAGCAGTGGATGCTGGGCGACCAGGGTCGGGATGGGGTTCTCGATCCGCCCGGTGGGGACGATCCCTGGTGCTCCGCCTGCAACGTCGATGGCGATGAACGGGGTGGTTGGCTCCGCTGGAAGCGTTGTGCCGACGTAGATCTCGAAGTCGACTTCCTCGCCAGGGGCGACGTCGACATCGACCTCAGGCATCGCCGACAGGAGCTGGTCTATGAAGAAGCGGCTCTCCCCGTGGACTCTCGCTTTGAGGGCTCCCAGGACCGGTGCCCCCACGTAGCGCTGGTTGTCATACGCCAACAAGTCATCGCCGTCGAGGAATGCGGCGACCTGGCTCCCGGAGGGCAATTCGAATGTCTCCTCGACGACACCGCCACCGGGGATCTCGATCTCCTCGCTGGCAACGGTGACGCCGTCGACGTCGACACGCAGGACCTGGACGGCGTCGGGCCCGCCGGTCGATTCGACGGTGACGCGTGCCTGCAGCCCCCCGGGACCTGCGTTGACGGACAAATCGGTAATCGCCCGATTGGTGTCCGTCTGACCTACCGGCACATATCGGGTGCCGAGAGGGGCGAGCTTCTGTTCGGTCTCGTCGAGTTGCCCGTCCGAGAGGAGCACGAAGTCGGTCTCCCTGTCGGGTAGCACGAGGGACTCGGCGAGAGCAAAGGTCGCTTCGTAGTCGGCTCGCCCTCCGTTGGTGCGGATCGTGTCTGCGGCCCTGACGAACTCCTCGTTGTCGGCGCTTTGATCGACCAGGATCGTGGGTTGTGGCGATGCGACGATGAGGCTGGCCACTCCCTGATCGGGGAGCTCGTCGCGCAATGCCTTCGCTTCCTCCACCGCGGTACCGAGACGGTCCGGGTCTCCATCCACGGCAGACATCGAGCCGGAGGCGTCGACTATGAAGACGGTGTGCTCCGCAAGCTGGGACTCTTCGAGGACGGCGGGGCGGGCGAGGGCGAGGGCGAACAGGGCCACTGCCAGCAGTTGGAGGATCAGAAGAAGGCTCCAGTGCAACTTTTGCCATGGCTCAGCTGCGGTGATCGAGTGCTTCAGGCCGTCCCAGTGGAGCAACGAAGAGACCGGCGTCGGTGGTCGTCGCGGGGTGAGCATGTGCAGGATGACGATCGGTACCGCCAGGAGGATCGCGGCGAGGCCGGCTGGAAGGAGCAGGCTCATCTCAGGACCCCACTCGTCCGCCAGGTCTGAAGGAGAAGCGTCTCGACGTCGTCAGCGGCGTCGACGGCCACATACGTGGCTCCGGTGCCGCGTGCCGTGGTGGCGACCTCGTCACGCCAGGCTCGCACTCGAAGTCGGTACGAGTTGGCCACGTCATCGGTGACGCTGACTGTCAACCGGTCGCCGAGCTCACGGTCGACCAGCTCGAGGTCGCCGGAGAATTCTGGCTGGAGGTCCTCGCCGCAGAGTATGTGGAGGATGGTCACGTCCGACCCGGATGCGCGCAGACGCACGAGCGAGCGCCATTCGGTGGTGAGAAGATCGGAGGCGACGATGGTGAGGCCCGGTAATCCGCTCTGGCTGAGCAGGTGGCCCGCGGCCTCGGCAAAGGGTGTGAGACCGGTCGCTTCCAGCCCTTCGACGTAAGCGAGAAAGGCAGGCACCGCTGCTCTTCCCGCGAAGCGGGGAGCCGCTCCCCGCGCCGGAAAGGTGTGAACCGACACCGAGTCGTGGGCGGTGAGAGCAACGAACCCCATGGCTGCGGCGAGTCGCTTGGCCTGGAGCATCTTCCCTCCGACCGTCATCGATGCAGACGTGTCGATGAGGAGCCGCACGGTGATCTCGTCGTCGGCCTCGAACAGCTTGATGAGCACCTGATCGAGCCGGGCGAGCACGTGGTAGTCGATACGGCGGAAGTCGTCGCCAGGGTGATACTCCCGGAAGTCGGCGAAGTCGACCGTGTTCCCGAACCGCTTCGACATGTGCTCGCCTCCGAATCGGCCCACGAGCCGGTGCCGGCTGCTGAGTTGCAGACTCTCCAGCCGGGCCATAAGAGCCGGGCTGAGCAGGGTCAAGGAGCTCCCCGGATCTCCGATTTCGGCTCGGGGACCGCGTGGAGGAGCTCGTCGACGATGGCGTCGGCCCGCACGCCTTCCGCCGTAGCTTCGTATCCGAGGACGAGTCGATGTCGGAGGGCAGCCGGCGCGGCCCAGCGCACGTCCTCCGCGGTGACGTGGGGGCGGCCGTCGATCAGGGCGGCGGCCTTGGCGGCTAGGACGATGGCCTGGGCCCCGCGTGGGGATGAGCCCCATCGGACGTACCGCTTCACCGGAGGCGTCGCGGTGTCGCCCTCGGGTTGCGTTGCCTCGATGATCCTGGAGACGTAGCGGAGGAGATGGCTGGCGATCGGGAGCTGGGGTGTCATCGAGATCATCGACTCGATGGTCTCGAGCTCGGCGGCTCGTGGCACGTCGGGAATCGACCCCCCTGTGGTGCGCCGCAGGATCTCCTCGAGGACCTCGGCGGTGGGTGGGTGGACGGTGACCTTGAGGAGGAACCTGTCGAGTTGCGCCTCGGGCAGGGGATAGGTCCCCTCCAGCTCGATGGGGTTCTGCGTCGCCAGGACGAGGAAGGGGCGGGGGAGGGCACGGGTCTGGCCGGCCACGGTGACATGGCGCTCCTGCATGGCCTCGAGCAAGGCTGCCTGTGTCTTGGGAGTGGCCCGGTTGATCTCGTCGGCCAGCAGGAGATTGGTGAAGACCGGGCCGGTCTGGTACTCGAACCGGCGGTGGCCGCCTTCGTCCTCTTTGAGGACCTGTGTGCCCACGATGTCGGCCGGCATCAGGTCAGGGGTGAACTGGACCCTCGAGAACTGCACGCCGATCGCCTCGGAGAACGCCTTGACCAGCTCGGTCTTGCCCAGGCCGGGGACGCCTTCGAGGAGCACGTGACCCTCGGCGAGGAGGCCCACCAGGGTCTGTCTTATGAGCTGTGGCTGGCCTGCGATTCGACGACCGACTGCATCCTCGATCAGGGCCGCCGCTTCGGCATAGCTCTCTAGATCCTGTTGTTCGAGATCCGGCATCTCCGCCTCCTAACGGGCTTCTGCGGCCAGCAGATCGAAATATGTCTGGACGATGCCGCGCATCGAAGGCGGCAGCTGAAGCTGACCGAGTGCGTCTGCCGCCTGGTTCAAGTACTCGGGAAGGACTTGTGCGTATGGGACGACACTCTGACCCGTCTGAGTGGGGGCATCGGCCGCACCGACCACCGCTCCGTCTCCTGAGCCGCCGTCGATGGCAACCTGGAGGATGTCCGACACGTTGCCTTCGGCCACGGGGTCGAAGACCTCGGCGGTCCCAACTTCCGACCCGAAGTCCTCACCGGTGCGGGCGCCGACAGTCCCCTGGCCACCTTGACCGGCTGCGTTGCCGTCACCGGGAGCCACTCCGGATATGGCGCCCGATCCGCCCCCGGTCTGTGGAGCGCCGCCCTGACCTTGACCTTGGCCCTGACCCTGACCTTGACCCTGGCCTTCGCCTTGACCTTGACCCTGACCTTCGCCTTGACCTTGACCTTCCCCCTCGCCCTGACCCTGACCTTGCTGGCCCTGCCCGGCGTTGCCGCTCAGCCTGGCGCGGGCTCCCTCCAAGGCGCGCTGGGTCTCCGACAGTGCTTGTTGGCCCCGAGCCCCGGTGAGACCGGTGTCCTGGCCGGCCGCGGCCTCGCGGAGAGACTGGGCCGCGTCGGATAGGTTGCCTTCGGCGAGCGATCGTGATGCCTCGGCGAGCTGGCTGGAGAGTGCCGGGTTGCCTGCGGCCTGGCTGCTGGCTAGATCGGCCAACCGGTCCTGGATGGCCGCCAACTCTTGCTCCGACAAGGATTCGAGGGTGTCGGCCAGCTCCTCGAGCTGGTCACCGGCGTCCAAAGATGCGCCATTGGTCAATGGCCGAAGCGCGAGGTCTCTGGCGAGGCCCTGGACCGCAGCCTTCTGCGAGAGGAACTGGGGGTCGATCTGGCCCTCGAGCCGCTTCTCGGAGCTCTCCAACGACTCGAGTGCCTCCTCCAGCGAATCGGCCCGGCGCAACTCCTCAGCCAGCCGCTCCAGCTCCTCGACGATGTCCTCCGACGTCTCGACATCGGCTTCCCGCACCGCCTCGGCCAATTGGTCGATCTGGTCGGCCTCGGCGTCGATCACAGCTTGGATGTCTGAGGAGAGGGCCGGAGACGACCCGAGCGGCGGCAGCAGCCCCATGGTGAGCGCCAGCACACCGACCAGGGCGAGCTGTCTGAGTCGACGTCTGTCGGCGTGAATGGGTATAGCGCGCGAGGGCTGTGATCCGGCCGCCAACATGTCTGCTTTGTTCTGTATCGCCTGGTGGATGGAGTCCTCGGGCTGGTCGAATTCGAGGGCTGTGGTGAAGGCATCCTTGGCGTCGAGACCACGCTCTGCGGCCCGGGCGGCATCCCAATCGCTTATTCGCAGGAGGAGGGCGGCTATGGCCAACGAACCCAGAAAGCCTGCGATGACGGCGCCACCGGCGACGAGGCCATGCTCGAATGGCGTGAGCCATCCGACCGCGAGAATTGCAAGGATGGCCACTCCCACATAGGGGGCCAACCTTTGCGCGGTGGCGACGAACCAGGCGAGACGCATGCGAGCCCGGATGCGTCGCAGGAATCCGCGGCGATTGTCGGTCAAGTGGGCATCTCCTCGGCTGATAAGACGCTCTGGCATTGGCATTCGGTTCCCGACCAGGTCCTATACGTGCCGGGCCCATCTGTCAGAAAGTTAAGCACGGTGCTGGACATGTCTGATTGGGGGCGGGGCTAGGTACCGTTTTCTCGCTGTGACATCGGCGTTCTCCCGAACCATGTGGCGACGTCTCGCCGTGATCACCGGGCTCGGTGCGGTGGCTGTCGTCGCGCCCCTCCTCGACATGTATGGAAAGAACCCCGAGGTCTTCGTGGCCAACCGAAGCGACACGATCGAGATCGTTTCGTTCGGATTGATCGTTGCGCTGTTGATCCCCGTCGTGGCGTGGGCTGCTCTCGCCATTGCAGGCGCCGTCGGTGGGCGCGCTCCCGAGATCACTTTTGCGGTCTTGGTCGGAGTGCTCTCGATCCTCGCCGGG